>Ga0247838_1001372_pt1 | contig 34985 bp, 35 predicted proteins | sample LaCruzMarch2015__5_FD_189097 | JGI IMG/M metagenome (GOLD analysis project Ga0247838, IMG submission 189097) | Freshwater microbial communities from meromictic Lake La Cruz, Castile-La Mancha, Spain - LaCruzMarch2015_15m | ecosystem: Environmental > Aquatic > Freshwater > Lake | place: Spain... | reverse complement strand
GAAGCGCCCCTACCAGCGCCCACTCCCCATCAGTCAGATCGCCACGCGCCAAAACTGCCTCCTCTGAAAGGAAGCCTTGAATCAGTCACGCAGCGATTTGGGAATCCCTTTTGTCAACAGAGCCTAGCTTAACCTCGTGTCTGAAAAACCGGTAGCAGCTCACTGCAGGCGTTCCTGGCGCAGAACGTGTCGGTCCTAGCGTCCTCCGGCATTTCCTACCCGTTCATCGCCCATCGGGACGATAGCAGTGGATTGCGATCGGCAATATCTGGCTCGAACTCATTCGCCTGCGCCAGAAATGCGGTTCCACTTGCTCGACCGACGAAATGGTCGAACTGTTCCTCGGCGAGGCGATCAGCAACGCCATCGCCGGAAGCTCCCAGGACACCATACTTCTGTCATGTGAGCACCTCTGTTGCGAGTCCGCGCTCAGGATCATCGGCTCATTCGCTATAGTCCGCGACGTCAGCGTGATCGCCGGCGAGCAATCATGACATCTGCGGGTTAGGCGTCTTTCGTTGAGATGTCGTTAACCACCGCCGCGGCGAGAATGCGGCAGGCGGCGGCGGGGAGCCAGAGCCGTCCGAGCTTGGGTTGCTTGTGAGGAACCTTTAGCCCCTCGCGTCGCCAGATCCGGTGCACCCGCTTGATTCCCACCAGCCGGACCGTCTGCTGCAGCAGCGCCGTGATCCGGCAATAGCCATAGCGGCCATACTGGGTGGCAAGGGCAATGATGTCGGCGGTCAAGGCCGCCTCATCATCGGGTGTTCCGGGAACCTTGCGTTGCGTCGATCAATACTGCCCCAGAACCCGCATGCCCGTCGCTCGGAGACATCCAGTTCAGACACGACATGATCAACGCAGGCCCGGCGACGCGCGGGGCTTAGTAGTTTCCCCCGGCGGCGTCGGCGAGGATCATCTTGTACAGCGTCAGGTCCGCCACCGCCTTTCTGCAGCCGGGCGTTCTCCGCCTCGAGCTCCTTCTCCCGCCTCACCTGTAAGGAGCGATCTGGTGGAGCCGCTCGCCGCCGAAGATCATGTCGGAATAGGTCCCGGCCGGCGGTTGGGTCCCGTCCGCAAGGCGATAGCGCTCGACGACGTCCTGTCGGAGCTCGATGCCGAGACCCGGCGCGTCCGAGAGCTCGAGCAGACCGTCCCGGACCGAAAGGCGCGAGGTCAGAAGGCCGTCGACCATCGGGTTCCTGGTCTGATCGATTTCGACCGTGATACCGTTGGACATGCTCGCCACGACATGGGCATTCGCCACCACCGCAATGGCATCCGACCAGCTGTGCGGTGCAAACCTCTTGCCTGCTTTGGCGGCCATTTCGGCAACGGCATGGGCCTCGCTTATGCCGCCGCAGCGCGACACGTCGGGCTGGACGATGTCGACGGCATCGCTACGTAGCAACTCGGCGAAACCCTGCACCCCGAACTCGTTCTCGCCGGCCGCGATTGGCACCGCGGACTGCGGGCGCAACCGGGCAAAGCCGTCAATGTTTTCGGGCTGCAGGGGCTCTTCGAACCAGAACACCTTGCGATGCGCCAGCTCGAGGCTGAATGAAGCAGCTTGCTCGACGCTGTAGCGCATCGAGCCATCCACGATCACGTCGGCATCCTTTCCCGCCCCGGCTATCACCGCATCAAGTGCCGAGAGATCGTACTCCGAACTGCGACCGAGGCGCATCTTCATCCGCCTGAAGCCGGCGTTACGGTGGCGTTCGGCCTCCGCCGTTAGGTCAGACAGTTGGTCGGCCCACAACAGTGCGCTGGCATAGGCCGGAACCGAGCGGGCGCCCGTACCACCGAGGAGCCTGTGGACGGGCAGCCCCTTCTGCTTGCCGAGCAGATCCCAGAGGGCGACGTCGACCGCGCCTATCGCCGACATCACCGCGCCCTTGCGCCCGAACCATCTCGTGCCGGCATACATCGCCCGCCAAAGGCGCCTGACGTCGTCGATGACCTCGCCGCGCAGTAGCGGCAGGATCTGGTCCTCGATGACGGTGGCGACAAGTCGCGGATGAGAATAGGCGGAGCCGACACCGACCAGCCCGGAGTCGGTTACCACCTCGACCAGCGACGTCACGCGGTGCGTGCACTTGCCGCCTGCGTAGCGAAACCTGTCTTCCTCCGGATACGGGTACACCAAGTTCGTCACACGAATGTCGTCAATGTGCACGGCACACCCCCCTGTCGCCTCAAACGGTATCGGGAGGCCAACATGTGGTCAACATTGTTCTTCCGTATCCGCAAAATGACGCTCTCGGATACCCAGGGTGCTGGCAGCCGATCCGCTCATCAAGGGCAGAGATATCCACGCGGATGGTTCAGGCTCTGTAGCCTTCCAGTGCGATTCTGCGGTCCGATCAAGCAGGGATCTGCCGATCCTGCTACCCCTTGGCAACGGACTTGATTCACCCACGATTTGCGCATACGAAAACATGGCGATGTGGCGAGCCGTTGCGCGTGGCATCGGGGGAACACAAAGGGGACGGGACCATGTCGTTGCAGCGCCGCTACCGCATTGCCATTGGTGGGATCGCTTTCGAGGGGAACTCTCTGTCGCCAATGCGTTCGACGCGGGCGTCTTTCGAACAGAAATACCTCAAGGTCGGCGACGAGATCATAACCGACCTTGCCGACACCACCACCGAGCACGCCGGCGCACTGGCCGTGCTTCGGGTGCGCGGGGCCGACATCGTTCCCCTCATTGCGACGCATGGCGGCGCCGGTGGGAGGGTCACGCGCGACTGCTGGGCGGACCTGAAGACAGAGCTGCTGACGCGGCTACAGAGAGCCTTGCCGGTCGACGGCGTCTATCTTGCGCTTCACGGGGCGATGCTCTGCGAAGGGGTGGACGACCCGGAGGGAGAGATCCTCGAGGAAGTGCGAAAGATCGTGGGCACGGTACCGGTTGCGGTCAGCTACGACCTGCACGGGCACCTTACAAGGCGGATGCTCGATGCGGCAGACATAACGCTCGCCTATCAGCTTTATCCGCATGACGACGGCTTCGAGACCGGGCAACGCGCCGTCGGCCTGCTACTGAGAACTCTTGATGGCGAAATCCGTCCGGTGACAAGCATGTGCCGGGTCCCGGCCATCATTCCGAGTCTCAAGCAGCGCACCAAGGGCCAGACCCCCATGGTCCAGCTTTACCGGCTGGCACGCAGCTACGAAGCCGGGACCGGGGCGCTGGCCGTGAGCTACTTCGCGCCCCAGCCCTGGCTTGATCTGCCGGAACTGGGATTCACCGGCGTTGCCGTCACTGATGCGAATGCCGAACTCGCCGACACCATCGCGACCCAGATCGCCCACCGGGGATGGGAGCTGCGCCACGACTTCGACATCGACATCGTCCCGCTGGACGACGCGATCCGGCGCGGGCTGGCAGTCGAGGGCGGCCCTGTGATCCTCGTCGATGCCTCCGACTGCGTCGGTGGAGGCGCCTCCGGCGACAGCGTCGCGGCACTGCGAAGACTGCTCGATCTTGCGCCCGATGCCTCTGCAGTCACCCTCATCGTTGACCCTCAAACGGTCGAGCAGGCGATTGGGGCGGGTGTCGGCGCCTCGATCGCTGTAGCGTTGGGAAACAAGCAGGACCCTAGCTACGGGTCATCGCTCGCCTGCAGGGCGCGGGTTGAGCGCATCGCCGATGGTCGCTTCCGCTACAGTGGCGGCATCTACGGCAATACCGACGCAGAGATGGGCCCCTCTGTGCTATTGCGCATCGGATCAGCGCAGGTCGTGGTGGCGAGCTTTCCTAGCTACGAATATGCGGACGAGCAGTTCAGGGCGTTGGGCCTTGAGGCGCACAAGATGAAATTCGTCGTTGTCAAGAACCCCATCAACTTCCAGCAGGCCTACGAGGATGCCGCAGCCTACTTCATCCTCGACACGCCCGGACCGACGACGCCTGACCTCAAGCACATTGCCATTCCGCGCGCCGGGCGGCCGCTCTTCCCATTCGACGACAACTTCAATCCGGCGTACGTCTCGCTCCGAAGCGTTCGCTCGCGCCAATAGTCGCGCAACTCTCATTCAGAAGGTCAGTCCGCGCCCACATGCCCAAGCTTAAGTTGCGCCCGCCTGCGCCTGTTCCTCCCGATGCCTCCCCCGCGGTGCCGCCCGCGCACGAAAGACTTGGCGAACTCGGAGACATGATCCGGCGCCTCCGGGAGGTCCGGCGCTGGACGCTGGCCGAGGCGAGCCGGCGCTGCGGCCTCTCGCTGTCCACGATCTCGCGCATAGAAAACAATCAGTTGTCACTGACCTTCGGCAACCTGGTCAAGCTCGCCAACGGCTTCGACGTCGATGTTGCCGACTTGTTCCACCCAGATGTCACCGACGCGAACTCGAACAGCTGGACGCTGACACGGCACGGCGAAGGACAGCCGCACGACAGCGACAACTACGCGTACAGTTACCTTTGCTCCGACTATATCATGCGGCGCATGGTGCCGGTCATCAACACGGTGAAGGCGCGCTCGCTCGAGCAGTTCGGCGCCTTGTTGGCGCATCCCGGCCAGGAGTTCATCTATGTGCTAGAGGACGCGATCGACCTGATCCTCGCCGATACCGGGACCTTCCGCCTGCGCGCCGGCGACAGTTTCTACTTCAACTGCAACATCCCGCATGCACTAATTTCCGTCGGCTCAGGGGAGGCGCGGGTACTCAGCGTCATTTGGTCGTCGACTCGCCAGAACCCAGAGTTGACCGCACCACCTTGTGATTAATGCCCGCTTTACCCTGTCGATGGCTTTGCGCCTATTCCGGAACCCAGTTGCGGTTACGCTACGGGCATGTTCCCAGTGTTCGACACTGTGAGCTTTGGCGGCAGGGCAGCTGCCGGCGTATATGTGAACTACTCCGCCCTCAGCCGAACCTTCACAACAGAAACCCCCGTGAATACGCCTTTCGGCGCGAACTCGGTTACGTTCAAAAGTTCAGTGACTGGATTCTCAACCAGTGTCGAGTTGTCTCCAAAGGTTGCGCTGGCGGTGACCGACGACTTGGAGGTCTCGCTCGGAGGTACCTTCCTTTGGCTGAACGGCGTTGACGAGCCGGGCTCGCATTACCAGGGCATCGGCGAAGACGACAGCAGCGGCGAGTTGGCTGCAGATACGCCGCGCTTCAACAATGGCGTGTATTTTGGCGGTCTCACCGTCGGCGTGCAGGGTCGCTTCTAGGCGATCCAGCCGATGACCGTGGAGTCTTGCGGGCGCTCTGGCGATGCGGAGGCCGTTCCTGCAGCGCTGGTTGGGATGATGAAACCCGGACTTAGGCTGTGCCGTCGGCCAGTGTCGTCGCAAGCGGCTTGAATCTCGGTCAGCTTGTCGGCGGTCCTACTGCCGGCGAGCAGCTTGCGGGTGTCCGCAAGTGGACGCCCGTCGGCCAACCAGCTCGACGTCACAGTTGAAGCGGCCAACGGGATCTTCGTACGTGGCCGTAGCCTCGATGCCGAGGTGGGCGGGCGGGTAAGGCTGACCGGTTCTGTCAACGACATCCGCCTTGGCCAGCGTGCCACCTTCGAACAGGGTCAGGTGACGCTGGTGGGCGATCTCGACCCCTACCTCGATTTCCGCGCCAGCAAGCAGGGCGACGACATCACGGTGCATCTCGATGTTCACCGGACGGGTATCCGACCTCGCCATTGGCTTCTCCTCGAACCCCAGCCTGCCGGAGGACGAGGTGATGTCGTGTCTGCTGTTCAACCGATCGATGGGCGAACTCACGCCGCTGCAGCTCGCCAGGCTCGCCAGGGCGGCCGCAGAAGACGGCTTACTGACGGGCCACTCGATCGATTGATCGGTTGTACTGGGAGCCGTTGAAAAGTCTGGTGATGGCTCGCGTCAGTGCGCCGGGCCGCTGGTGCTTGCGGCTTCGAGCAGCAGGTTGCGCCAGGTATCGATCTCCTGCTGCAGCCGCATCTCTTCATCCGCGACGTTGGTCGCCTGGAGCGCGGTGAGGCCGGCAGCGATCAGCCCCTCGATCTTGCTCCGATCGAACTGGGCGATGTCTGCGGCCTCTTCGGCCAGCAGCGTCAGGCCCTCGGGCGACACGTCGGCGAAGCCACCGCGCACGTAGTAGACGTGGGCAACGTTGGACGTGTCCGTGACAGTGACGAAGCCCGGACGCAGCGTGGTCATGAACGGCGCATGGTCGCCCAGCACCGTGAAGTAGCCTTCGACGCCCGGTACGGTGACCGACTTGACGGTCTCCGACAGCAGCAGCCGCTCGGGCGAGACGATTTCGAGTTTGACGCCTTCGGCCATGGTCCTGCCTCGTAAGCATTGGGCCCGCGCTCGCGCGAGCCCGATTGTCTAGGTGCTGCCGTTAGGCGGCGGCGGCGAGCTTCTGCGCCTTCTTGACGGCATCTTCGATGGTGCCGACCATGTAGAACGCAGCTTCCGGCAGGTGATCGTACTTGCCATCGACGAGGCCACGGAAGCCCTTGATGGTGTCTTCGAGCTGCACGAACACGCCCGGCGCGCCGGTGAAGGCCTCGGCAACGTGGAACGGCTGGCTCATGAAGCGCTCGACCTTGCGGGCGCGCGCCACAGTGAGCTTGTCCTCTTCGGACAACTCGTCCATGCCCAGGATGGCGATGATGTCCTGCAGCGCCTTGTAGCGCTGGAGGATCTGCTGCACTTCGCGGGCCGTGTTGTAGTGCTCTTCGCCGACGATGTTGGCCGACAGCATGCGCGAGGTCGAGTCGAGCGGATCGACGGCCGGGTAGATGCCCTTCTCGGAGATGGCGCGGTTCAGCGTCGTCGTCGAGTCAAGGTGGGCGAACGAGGTGGCCGGGGCCGGGTCGGTCAGATCGTCGGCGGGCACGTAGATGGCCTGCACCGAGGTGATCGAACCCTTGTTGGTGGTGGTGATGCGTTCCTGCAGCGCGCCCATGTCGGTCGAAAGGGTCGGCTGGTAACCCACGGCCGACGGAATGCGGCCGAGCAGCGCCGACATTTCGGCACCCGCCTGGGTGAAGCGGAAGATATTGTCGACGAAGAACAGCACGTCCTGGCCCTGGTCGCGGAAGTGCTCGGCGACGGTGAGGCCCGACAGCGCGACGCGGGCACGGGCACCCGGCGGCTCGTTCATCTGGCCGAACACCAGGGCGCACTTGGAGCCTTCGGTCGAGCCGTTGTTCTCCTTGGGGTCCTTGTTCACGCCGGATTCGATCATCTCGTGGTAGAGATCGTTGCCTTCGCGGGTGCGCTCGCCGACGCCGGCGAACACCGAGTAACCACCGTGCGCCTTGGCGACGTTGTTGATCAGTTCCTGGATCAGCACGGTCTTGCCCACGCCGGCGCCGCCGAACAGGCCGATCTTGCCGCCACGAGCATAGGGGGCGATGAGGTCCACCACCTTGATGCCGGTCACGAGGATCTGTGCTTCCGACGCCTGCTCGGTGAAGCTCGGGGCTTCCTGGTGGATGGCGCGACGGCTGGCGGTCTTGACCGGGCCGGCTTCGTCGATCGGCTCGCCGATGACGTTCATGATGCGGCCGAGCGTCTCGTCGCCCACCGGCACCGAGATCGGCTCGCCGGTGTCGTTCACCGGGGCGCCGCGCACGAGGCCTTCGGTGGTGTCCATGGCGATGGTGCGGACGGCGTTCTCACCCAGGTGCTGGGCGACTTCGAGCACCAGGCGGCTGCCATTGTTGGTGGTCTCGAGCGCGTTCAGGATGGCCGGCAGGTGACCGTCGAAGGTGACGTCCACCACGGCGCCGATGACCTGGGAAACTCTGCCCGTCGTAACTTGAGTAGCCATGGACTTACCTCGTTCCTTCCCGGGCGCTCGGGCCCGCATACTTTCTGGTCGGCGCGTGGTTCCGCGCCAGTGTTGGCGTCAGAGCGCTTCCGCGCCCGAGATGATTTCGATGAGTTCCTTGGTGATCTGCGCCTGGCGCTGCCGGTTGTAGACCAGCGTCAGCCGCTTGATCATGTCGCCGGCATTGCGCGTGGCGTTGTCCATCGCACTCATCTGCGCGCCGAAGAACGACGCATTGTTCTCGAGCAGCGCCCGGAAGATCTGCACCGAGATATTGCGCGGCAGCAGGTCGGCGAGGATGGCTTCCTCGTCCGGCTCGTACTCGTAGATTGCGCCGCTGGAAGTCACTTCGGGCTCCGCTTCTGCGGTCTCGAACTTCGCCGGGATCAGCTGGTGCGCGGTCGGGATCTGGCTGATCACCGAACGGAAGCGCGCATAGAACAGCGTCGCCACGTCGAACTCGCCGGCCGCATACATGGCGAGAACCTTCTCGCCGACCTGCGCAGCCTGCACGTAGCCCAGCGTGCGCACTTCACGGAACGAGATCGCCTCGACGATCTTGTCGGGAAAGCTGCGCTTCAGGATGTCGTTGCCCTTGCGGCCGACGGTAAGGATCTTGACCGTCTTGCCTTCGCCAAGCAGCTTGATCGCCGCATCGCGGGCAAGGCGAGCGATCGACGAGTTGAAGCCGCCGGCAAGGCCGCGCTCGCCGGTTGCGACGACCAGCAGATGCACCTTGTCCTGGCCATTGCCGCCGAGCAGCACGGGCGCGTCCTCGCGCCCGGCGTAGGCGGTGCCAAGTGCGGCCAGCACCTTGCCCATGCGCTCGGCATAGGGGCGCGCGGCTTCCGCCGCTTCCTGCGCGCGGCGCAGCTTGGCGGCGGCCACCATCTGCATGGCCTTGGTGATCTTCTGGGTCGATTTGACCGAGGCGATCCGGTTTTTCAGGTCCTTTAGCGAGGGCATCGGGCCGCTCTGGCTCCCTAGGCTGAAACCGGTATACCGGCTTCACGTCTGGATGGACCGCACGGCACCCTCATCGGCGCCGTGCGAAGTGTGTTCGTCTCAGGCGACGTAGGTCTTCTTGAACCCGTCGATCGCAGCCTTGAGCTTGCCGCGGAGGTCATCCGACAGCGCCTTCTCGGTGGCAATTGCCGTCAGCAGGTCGGCATGGCGTCCGCGCAGCGCACTGAGCAGGCCCTTCTCGAAATCGCCGACCTTGGAGACCGGCAGGTCGTCCAGGTAGCCCTGGCCGCCGGCGAAGATCACCGCGACTTCCTCTTCCGGCTTCAGCGGCGCAAACTGCGGCTGCTTCAGCAGTTCGGTGAGGCGGGCACCACGGTTCAGCAGGCGCTGCGTTGCGGCATCGAGGTCCGAACCGAACTGCGCGAAGGCGGCCATCTCGCGGTACTGCGAGAGTTCGCCCTTGAGCGAGCCGGCAACCTGCTTCATCGCCTTGATCTGGGCGTTACCACCCACGCGGGAAACCGAGATACCGACGTTCACCGCCGGACGGATACCCTGGAAGAACAGGTTGGTCTCGAGGAAGATCTGGCCGTCGGTGATCGAAATCACGTTGGTCGGAATGTAGGCGGACACGTCGTTCGCCTGGGTCTCGATCACCGGCAGCGCGGTCAGCGAACCAAGACCATGGTCTTCGTTGAGCTTGGCGGCACGCTCGAGCAGGCGCGAGTGCAGGTAGAACACGTCGCCCGGGTAGGCTTCGCGGCCCGGCGGACGGCGCAGCAGCAGCGACATCTGGCGGTAGGCGACGGCCTGCTTGGTGAGATCGTCATAGGCGATCACGGCGTGCATGCCGTTGTCGCGGAAGAACTCGCCGATGGCGGCGCCAGTCATCGGCGCGAGGAACTGCATCGGCGCCGGGTCCGAAGCGGTGGCGGCGACGATGATCGAGTATTCGAGGGCGCCGGCATCTTCCAGCACCTTGACGAACTGCGCCACGGTCGAGCGCTTCTGGCCGACGGCGACGTAGATGCAGTAGAGCTTCTCGCCCTCCGAAGCGTTGGCGGTATGCGCCGGCTTCTGGTTGAGGAAAGTGTCGAGAATGACGGCGGTCTTGCCGGTCTGGCGGTCGCCAATGATCAGCTCGCGCTGGCCACGGCCGATCGGGATCAGCGCATCGATGGCCTTGATGCCGGTCGACATCGGCTCATGCACCGACTTGCGCGGCAGGATGCCCGGTGCCTTCACGTCGACGCGGCGACGCTCGGTGTACTCGATCGGCCCCTTGCCATCGATCGGGTTGCCCAGCGCATCGACGACGCGGCCGAGCAGACCCTTGCCGACCGGGGTGTCAACGATGGAACCGGTCCGCTTGACCGTGTCGCCTTCCTTGATGCCGCGGTCGTTGCCGAAGATCACGACGCCGACATTGTCGGTTTCGAGGTTCAGCGCCATGCCCTTGATCGCGCCCGGGAACTCGACGAGCTCACCGGCCTGCACGTTGTCGAGGCCATAGACGCGGGCAATGCCGTCGCCAACCGACAGAACCTGGCCGACTTCGGAAACTTCCGCTTCCTGGCCGAAATTCTGAATCTGCTCCTTGAGGATCGCAGAGATTTCAGCGGCTTTGATGTCCATTATCCGACCTCTTTCATCGCGATCTTCATCGCCGTGAGCTTGGTTTTGAGCGAGCTGTCGATCATCTGGCTACCGACCTTGACCACGAGGCCACCGATCAGGCTGGGATCGACATGCTGGTTGAGAGTGACTGACTTGCCGATCTTCGCCTTGAGCGTATCGGAAAGGGCCGATGCCTGGGCGGCGCTGAGCGGCACGGCCGAAGTCACATCGGCAGTGACTTCCCCGCGCGCTTCGGCAGCGCGCTCACGGAAAGCCTTGATGATGGCGGGCAGCGCGAACAGCCGGCCATTGCGGGCGACGACGTTGACGAAATTCGTCACGGTCGTGTCGGCCTTGGCCTTCGTCAGGATCGCCTTGATCGCCGTCGCCTTCTGGTCGGCATTGATCACCGGCGAGCGAAGGAAACGCGAAAAGTCCTGACTGTCGGTGGCAAGGGAGGCAAGGGCGCTGAGGCCGACCTCGACCTGGGGGATGGAATTGCTGGAATGAGCAATATCGAAGAGCGCCGACGCGTAAGGCCGCGCGATCTGGGTTAGCACTGAGTCCTGCGCTGCCAAGTCCCCGTCACCTCGTCTGGCGCAACCTTGAACCGGCCAGGAATGGTCGCCGGAGGCTGCTTGGCTAATGATTGTTCGCCGGAAAAGGCATACGGCCCCCGGATTTCGCGCCCCCTCTAACACGCGAATTTTGCCATCGCAAGGCAGGCGCAAGGACTCGGGCCGACAGTTTTGTCGCAGGGCGAGGACTAGAGGAAGCTCTGCGGGTCGATGTCGACCTGTACGCGCAGGTTACCGCTCGTCCTTGGCCCTTGCTGCAGCCAGAAGCGGACGTAGCCCGAGAGGTCGAAATCCTTGCCCGACTGGGCCAGCAGCCGCACGCGGTGGCGGCCCCGGATCATCGAGATTGGTGCGTCGGCGGGGCCGAACAGTTTCAGGCCCTCGGCCATCGGCGCGGCGGCGAGAAGCGCCTTGGCGAAGGCGAAGGCGGGGTCGCGCTCGCTGGCCGAGACGATGAGCGCCGCGAGCCGGCCGAAGGGCGGCAACCCGCCGGCTTCGCGGGCCAGCAGCTCGTGCGCATAGAACGCTTCGCGATCCCCCTTCACCATCGCCTGGATCACGGCGTGGCTCGGGTGATAGGTCTGGAGGAATGCCTTGCCGGCTCGGCCGGCGCGCCCGGCGCGCCCAGTGACCTGGGTGAGGATCTGGAAGGTGCGCTCGGCGGCGCGCGGGTCGCCCTTGTCGAGCCCCAGGTCGGCATCGAGCACACCCACCAGCGTCAGCTTCTCGAAATGGTGCCCCTTGGCGACGAGTTGGGTGCCGATGACGAGGTCGAACTCGCCCTTCTCGATCTGCTCGAATTTCTCCTTGAGCTGCAGGTTGCTGCCCATATCAGACGAAAGGATCACGGTACGGGCATCCGGAAACCGGGCGGCGGCTTCCTCGGCCACGCGCTCGATGCCGGGCCCGATCGGCACCAACGAATCGTCGGTGCCACAGGCGGTACAGACCCTCGGCGTGCGGACCTCGTGCCCGCAGTGATGGCACATCAGCACGCCGCGAAAGCGGTGCTCGACCAGCCAGGCAGAGCAGTCCGGGCACTGGTACTGGTGGCCGCAGCTCTTGCACAGCGTCAGCGGCGCATAGCCCCGGCGGTTGAGGAATAGCAGCGCCTGCTCGCCCCGGTCGAGCGTGGCGAAGATCTCGCGCGCCAGCTTCGGCGCGATCCACTGGCCCTTCTCGGGCGGCTCCTCGCGCATGTCGATGGGCGCAATCTCCGGCATCGCCGCCTGGGCGAAGCGCGAGGTCAGCAGCACGTGCTTGTAACGGCCGGTATTGGCGTTGTTGCGGCTTTCGACGCTGGGGGTCGCCGACGACAGGATCACCCGCGCCTCGGCGAACTTCGCCCGCACCACCGCCATGTCGCGGGCATGGTAGTTCACCCCGTCGGACTGCTTGAACGCCCCGTCATGCTCTTCGTCGAGCACGATCAACCCCAGTTCGCGGAACGGCAGGAACAGCGCCGAGCGGGCGCCAAGCACCACGCGGACATCGCCGTTCAGCACCGCGCGCCAGGTGCGTGAGCGCAGCGGTGGCGACATGTCGGAGTGCCACTCGCCCGGCTTGGTGCCGAAGCGCCGGGTGAAGCGGGAGACGAAGCCTGAGGTGAGCGCAATCTCGGGGAGGAGCACCAGCGCCTGCCTACCGGCGCGGATCGTGTCGGCGACGGCCTCGAAAAACACCTCGGTCTTTCCTGCTCCCGTGACGCCATCGAGCAGCGCCACGCCGAACTTGTGTGCGTGTAGGCCGCGAAGTTCTGCCAGTGCGCGGGTCTGGTCATCGGAGAACGTCGGCACCGCCGCATCGGGGTCGGGCGGCAGCGCCACCGGCGGCGGCAATGTCTCGATTCGCTCGACCGCGCCCACCCGCTCCAGCCCGTCGACCACTGAGGTCGACACCCCGGCTGCGGCGGCGATGGCGGACTTGGCCCACGCCTCCCCGTCCATCAGCACGTCGAGCACCTTCGCCCGCGCCGCGGTGAGCTTGTCGGGGTCGGTGCCGGTGCGGCGGTAGGCGGTGATGGTCCGCTCGGGCTCCAGCGCCTCGGTGGAGCGCAGCACGGACCGGAGCACCAGCCCCGGCGGCGCGAGTGTGTAGCGGCTGACCCATTCGATGGTCTTCAGCAGTTCTTCGCTGAGCGGCGGCGTGTCGTAAAGCTGGGCGATGTCCTTGAGCCGGTTGTGGGCGAAATTGTCCTTGGGCAGCCCCCACACCACCCCCAGCGTCAGCCGGCCGACCAGCGGCACCGCAACGATCGAGCCGCGCGTCACCGACATGCCATAGGGCACCCGATACGAGTACGGCCCCTCGACCGACACGCTCACCATGACCGCCACGACGCCGGTGAGGGCTTCGCGGGTCAGCTGTTCGGGATCATCCAGCATGAGTACCCGCTTTGTTCACGGGTCAGGTGGCGATTGCAAGGGCAATCTGCCACCTGGCGCGCGAAGCGGGGGTCAGGCCTGCAGGACGACGATCGGGCTGCCGGAGGGAACGCGCTGGTAGAGGTCGATGATGTCCTGGTTCAGCAGGCGCACGCAGCCCGACGAAATCGCCACGCCGATGGTGCGCTCGTCGGTGGCGCCATGCACCCGGTAGATGGTGTCCTTGCCATTCTGGAAGATGTAGAGGGCGCGGGCGCCGAGCGGGTTCTCGATGCCCGGGGCCATGCCGTTGCGGTACGGCTCGAGTTCCGGCTGGCGGTCGATCATCTCCGACGGCGGCGTCCAGGTCGGCCATTCGCGCTTGTACTGGATGACGCCGCGGCCCGACCAGGTGAAGCCGTCGCGGCCGATACCGACGCCGTAGCGCATCGCCCTGCCGTTTTCCTGCACCAGGTAGAGGTAGCGGTTGGCGGTATCGACCACCAGCGTGCCCGGGCGCTCGCCCGTCGGATCGTCCACCACCTGCCGCCAGTACTGCGGCGGCACGAGGTCGATGCGGGCGGCCGCCAGCGGGAAGCGCTCGAAGGGCTGGGCGGCATACATGCCCAGCACATCGGGCGGAACCCGCGTCGTCTCGCTGGCAACGGTTGATGGCCCGGAGGTAGCGCAACCGGCGAGGGTCAGGGCGGCGAGGCTGGCGGCGGCGCCAAGGAGGGCGCGGCGGCCGATACGGAAATCAGTCATGTCAAAAAACTCGTGTGACAGGCCAGATGGCCTGCGAAGGGAATCAGGGTGATGCCGGAAGCCATCAAGCCGCGCGGGGCGGTTCCAGTTCCGTCATCGGCCCCCTGCCCTTGCGGATCGGGTCGCTGGTGAGGCCGAATTGCCACTGTGCATCGGTGGCGCGGGGCACCTCGACAGTTCGGCGGGCCAGCAGCTCGGCTCCGGCCGGCATCACGCGCTTGCCGCCCATCAACTCGCAGGGCGATGGCAGGTGCACCGGTTCGCCAGGCAGCGCCGACGACACGTAAGGTCCGCACCCGTCCTGCGCGATATGCAGCCCCACCGCGAAGCTGGGGCTCATTAGCGCCAGCACGGCAAGCAGGGTCAACAAAAGGGCGCGGAAACGAACCATGGTCGGGAGCTAGTCGCTGATTCGGGCCCAATCCAGTCCGCTCACGCCCCTGTGTAGTGGGTGAGCGCCACTTGATGCCCTCGGGCAACAGCCCCCGCTTCGGATACCCGGCGCTAACCGGCTCGGACTATCCTCGCTGCATGTCCTACGCCCACCTCACCACCGCCGAACTGCAGTCGCAGGTCGCCAACTGGCAGCGCGAACTCGGCGCCGTCCGCCGCCTGGCTGACCGGACGCTCTCGGCCTATCTCGGCGACCTCGGCCAGTTCCTGACGTTCCTGTCGGGGCATACCGGCGGGGCGGTGGGCATGGCGACGCTGCGCGACCTGCGGGCGGCCGATATCCGCGCCTTCCTGGCCCAGCGGCGCAACGACGATATCGGCTCGCGCTCGCTGGCCCGCGAGCTGAGCGCCCTCAAGAGCTTTTTCGGCTACCTCGAGCGCGAGGGCATCCTGACCTCGGAGGCGCTGGCCACCATCCGCACGCCGAAGCAGCCACGCTCGCTGCCCAAGGCGCTGACCGTGCTCGAGGCCCGCGCCACCATCACCACCACCGACGAACTCGAGGAGACCCCGTGGATCGCGGCCCGCGACATGGCGGTGATCTCGCTGCTCTATGGCGCCGGCCTCCGCATCTCGGAGGCCCTCGGCATCACCCGCGCCGACCTCGAATCGGCGTCGCTGCGCGTTGTCGGCAAGGGCGGCAAGACTCGGCTGGTGCCGCTGATCGCGCCGGTGCGTCAGTCGATCGACGCCTATCTGGCGCTCTGCCCATACCACCCCGGCCCCACGGAGCCGATGTTCAGGGGTGCCAAGGGCGGCGTGCTGTCGCCCCGTCTCATCCAGCTCCGGCTGGAACAGTTGCGCGGCGCGCTGGGACTGCCGCCGACGGCGACGCCGCACGCGCTGCGTCACTCGTTCGCCACGCACCTGCTCGGCCGTGGCGGCGACCTGCGCGCCATCCAGGAACTGCTGGGCCACGCTTCGCTGTCCACCACCCAGATCTACACTGCCGTCGATACCGATCGGCTGCTCGACGCCTATCGCAGCGCGCACCCGCGGGCGTGATGACCTTTGACGTGTCATTATTTGATTTCACATCTATTTGAATGGCAGGACTCAGCGGACGCGACTTAGAAACCGGTCGTGCGCCACATGTCACCGCCAACCGTCGAGTCTCTGCTGGGTTCCGCCCTGCAGCTTTTCGTACGCCAGCAGCCGGACCAGGCGCTGGCGGCGGTCGACGCAGCGCTTGCGGTCGCAACCGGCAGCGACGAGTTGCTCGGCATCGCCACCCTGCTGCTGCGCTTCGGCCGGTCGGCACGTGCGGCGGCGGTATTCCGCCTGATGCTGGCCGACAACCCCCGCTCGATCACCGCCCTCGCCAACATCGCCAAGCTCGAGAAGGACCACGACCCGGCCGAGGTCGCCACGATGGTCGAGCTTGCGGCAGACACCGACCCCGACAGCGATTCGGGCCTGCTGCTCAACTTCGCGCTCGGCAAGGTCTTTGCCGACCTCGGCGCGTTCGACCGGTCGTTCGACTTTTACGCGGCCGCCAACGCCGGCCGTCGCAAGCGGGTCGATTTCCCGCTCGGCGCCTACCAGAAGCGGCTGCGGCATGTCCGAATGGCGTTCCAGCAGCCACTGTTCGACCGGCTGGCAGGCGCCGGTGTCACCACCTTCAAGCCGATCTTCATCGTCGGCATGCCGCGCTCGGGTTCCACCCTGATCGAGCAGATCCTTGCCAGCCACCCGCAGGTGCATGGTGGCGACGAACTGCCCCTGACCACCGAGATCATAGCCGCGGCGCGCAAGAAGCACTTCCGTTCGTCCGTGCCGGACCTCGTCAGCGCGGCGCAGCCGTCCTGGATCAGCGAGATGGCCCGGGCCTATATCCGCGACGCCCGGCCGCTGATGGGCAAGAAGTCCCGCCTCGTCGACAAGTACCTCGACAATTTCTGGTACATTGGCCTGCTCAGGCTGATGTTCCCCGAGGCGAGGGTCATCCACTGCGTCCGCGATCCGCTCGACAACGCGATGTCGATCTACCGCCAGTCCTTCTCCGACCCCGGACCGACCTTCGCCTACGACCTCGCGGAGATCGGCGCCTACTTCAAGATGCATGACAGCCTGATGCGGCACTGGGACGAGGTGCTGCCGGGCTTCGTCAGGCATGTGCGCTACGAGGATATTGTCGGCGCGCTGGAGCCCGGCGCCCGCGACCTGCTGGCCTTCTGCGACCTCCCCTGGGATGAGCGGTGCCTCGACTTCCACCGCACCGAACGCCCGGTGCGGACCGCCTCGCATGCCCAGGTGCGGCAGCCGCTCTACCGCAGCGCCATCGGCAGCGCCCAGCCCTATCTGGCGCATCTCGGCCCGCTGATCGAGGCGCTGCGCTAGCCGCTTTACTTCGCCGCCGCCCCCGGTTAGCAATCGCGACATGTCCGCTTGCATCCTAATTATTGGCAAAACCTGCCTTTGGCCCTTCGGGGACCGGGACGCGACGGCTATCTGACCCTTCGACGCTCACCGGCCCCGCCATCAGGCGCGGGATCGTATCCGGTGATCTGCTGGCAGGGCCCACAACCGGACCCGCCCCATGTCGACCGACACCGCGCCTGCTCCCCGCCTCCAGAACCTTGCCTGGGCCGGCATCGTGCTCGCGCTGCTCGGCGCGGCGCTGTTTGCCACCAAGGGCATCATCATCAAGCTGGCGCTCGGCGAGGGCATCGACACGGTGACGACGCTCGCCTGGCGGATGATCGTCGCGGTACCGATCTTCCTCACCGTCGGCATCCTCGGCTATCGCCGCAAACTGCGCGACCTGCCGGCCGGCACCGCCTCGCCGCTGACCCTGCCGGTGCTGCTGCAGACGCTCGGCGTCGGCGTGCTCGGCTACTACGTCGCAAGCCTGCTGGATTTTTCGGCGCTCGAGTACATCTCGGCGCAGTTCGACCGGCTGATCCTCCTCACCTACCCGTTCTTCGTGGTGCTGTTCGGTGCGGTGTTCTTCCGGCGCCGCGTCACTCCGGCGATGATCGGCGCGCTGGTGGTGTCGTATGCCGGCATAGCGCTGATTTTCTGGCATGACCTCAGCATCGAGGGCGAGCACGTGGTGCTGGGCGCCGCCCTGGTGTTCGGCTCCGCCCTCGCTTATGCGGGCTACCAGATCATGGCCAAGCCGCTGATCGACCGGCTGGGATCGGGGCTGTTCACCTCGATCGCCATGAGCGCCGCCGGCCCCTGCGTCATCGTGCACTTCCTCGCCACCCACCCGGTCGGCGACCTCGCCATCACCGGCAACGGCTTTCTGCTGATGCTGGCGATCGGCACGGTGGCGACGGTGCTGCCCGCCTACTGCATCTCGGGCGGCATCGCGCTGATCGGCCCGGAGCGCACCGCCATCATCGGCAATGTGTCGCCGATCGTGACGGTCGTGCTGGCGGTCGGTGTGCTGGGCGAAGCCTTCACCCTCTGGCACGCCATCGGCACCGCCCTGGTGCTGGGCGGCGTGTTCATCTTCACCCGCAAACAAAAAGCCGCGGGTGAAGGTGCTGGAGGAGCAGACGGCCTGATCCCTCAGATGTGGATCGCGCCGTCGCCGCACATCAGCGCGGCTTCCTTCACCGCTTCGCTGAGCGTGGGGTGGGCGTGCGTGGTGCGGCCGAGATCTTCGGCCGAGCCCGAGAACTCCATCAGCACGGCGATCTCGTGGATCATCTCGCCGGCACTTTTCGCAATGATCTGCGCGCCGAGCACCCGGTCGGTGGCAACGTCGGCGAGGATCTTCACATAGCCCGAGGTGGCGAGCATCGCCTTGGCGCGGCCGTTTGCTGTGAACGGGAACTTGCCCGCCTTGTACTCGATGCCGGCGGCCTTCAGTTCGTCTTCCGACTTGCCGATCCAGGCGACTTCCGGGCTCGTGTACATCACCGAGGGGATGTTGGCGTAGTTGACGTGCGGCTTCTGGCCGGCGATCACCTCGGCCACCGCATGGCCCTCGTCCATCGCCTTGTGGGCCAGCATGGCCCCGGCGATCACGTCGCCGATGGCGTAGATGCCCGGCACGTTGGTCTTGAACTGGTGGTCGGTGCGGATGCGGCCACGCTCGTCGAGCGCCACGCCGGCATTCTCGAGCCCGAGCCCGTCGGTGAACGGCTTGCGACCCACCGCCACCAGCACCGCATCGGCTTCGACAAAAACAGGCTCGCCGCCCTGCGCCGGCTCGAGCCGCACGTTGAGGACGCCGTCGGCGCGCTTTTCGATGCCGGTGACCTTGGTGGAGAGCCGGAACTCCATGCCCTGCTTCTGCAGGTTGCGTTGCGTCTGCCGCGCCGCCTCGCTGTCGAGGCCGGGCAGGATGGCGGGGAGGAATTCGACCACGGTGATCTTAGAGCCGAGCCGGCCCCAGACCGAGCCGAGTTCGAGCCCGATAATGCCGCCGCCGATCACCAGCAGCCGCTTCGGCACTTCCTTGAACTTGAGCGCGCCGGTGGAGGTGACCACCTTCTCCTCGTCGACGGCAATGCCCGGCAGGCTCGCCGGCACGGAGCCCGAAGCGATGATGATGTTTTTCGTTTCGATAGCGATGCCGGGGCCGCTCTCGGGCGTCACCAGCACGCGGCCGGCATTGACCACCGAGCCGGTGCCGCGGAAGGCGGTGATCTTGTTCTTCTTGAACAGGAATTCGATGCCCGAGACGTTGGCCGTGACGGTATCGTCCTTGTGCTGCAGCATCTGCGGCAGGTTGAGGCGGGGCGACACATCGATGCCGAACTGGCGGAACTGGTGCCCCGCTTCCTCGTAGAGCTCGGAGGCGTGCAGCAGCGCCTTGGACGGAATGCAGCCGATATTGAGGCAGGTGCCGCCGAAGGTCGGCCACTTCTCGACCACCGCCACCTTCATGCCGAGCTGGGCGGCGCGGATCGCCGCGACGTAGCCGCCCGGGCCGCTGCCGATTACCGTGAGGTCGAAAATGTCCGCCATGATTGCTCCGAGACGCGATCCTGCGGGCGAGAGTGGGGGTGCCCGCGCTGCCGATATAGGCCCCGCTAACCGGTTAAACCACTCGGCACAGGGAGGAAACCCCTCCCCGTGACAGAGCCATGCGGTTTGCGCAGGTTTCCGCCGCTAGAACGCCACGCCGACGAACATCACGATCAGCCCGACCAGCGAGATGGTCCAGAACAGGCTGCGGATATATTTCACGCCGAGCACGTAGAGCGGCAGGTAGACCACCCGCGCCACGAGGTAGATGACGCTGCCCCAGACCGACAGCTCGTCGCCGCGGCCGAGCGCCGCCACGACGGCGAGCGCGAGGAATACCGGGTAGGTTTCCTGCAGATTGCGCAGGGCCTTCTCGGCCCGCTGGTTCCACAGGTTGGGCTTCGGTTCGTCGTCGCGCCCGGTGGCGGCAAACTCGACGCCGTGCTGGATGCGGTAAAGCGTCGACTGCACGCCGATATAGAGGGCGTAGAGGCCGGTGCTCCAGAGGAGGAGCGTCAGTTCGGTGGTCATGGCGGGCTTTCGGTTAAGCTATTCGTCGTCGGCGCAACGACGGAAGGTGAAGGTATCGAGAATGCCGGCTTCGGCGAAGTAACTCTCGCGCAGCAGCGAATACCACACGTTCGAGGCAAATTGCGGCAGCAAAACCTGTTCGGGCGCCAGTTGTGCATCGCGCGGCAGTTCGGGGTCCCAGGGGAACTCGGCGATGCCGCCATCGACCAGCGCGTAGACCGTGCCCTCCCAGAACGGCGTGCACTCGGCGTCCGCCTCGCAGCCCAGCGTGATGCTGCCGAGGGGCTGGCCGAAGCCGTTGGGGATGTGGATGGCACCCTCGAGCACGGTGGCCGGATCGCCGGGCGAGTAGATCTCGAAGGCGGAGATCTGGTTGGCGGCGCCGTCGCGGGGGACGGGAAAGAACTTCAGCACCCACTCGTTGCCAGGCTGCCGGTAGAGCGTCTCGTGCAGCGGGCAATCCGCCGCCACCGCCTGCCCCGCCAACGCCAGCGTCATCGTCGCAGCCATCACCAGGCGCATGTGCAACTCCCCCTATGGTACAGCCTGAGACGTGGCCTGGGCCGAAAACCTTGGGTCACGGCATGATCGCCCGGCCGCCGGTGACCGCGATGGTGGTGCCGGTGACATAGGCCGCTTCGTCCGAGCACAGCCACAGCACCGATTGCGCTACTTCCTCGGCCGTGCCGGCGCGGCCCATCGGGATCGACGGGGCGAGCTTCGCGGCACGGTCGGGGTCGCCGCCCATGGCGTGGAACTCGGTGTCGATGATGCCCGGCCGCACGCCGTTGACGCGAACCCCTTCGCCCGCGACTTCGGTGGCGAGGCCGATGGTGAAGGTATCGATGGCGCCCTTCGAGGCCGCGTAGTCGGCATAGGCCCCGGCGCCGCCGAGCTTGGCCGCCGCCGAGGTGAGGTTGACGATCGCGCCGCCCTTGCCGCCATGCCGCGTCGACATCCGCCGGATCGCCGCCCCGGCGCACAGCATCGAACCGGTGACGTTGACCGCGAACATCCGGTTGATCCGCGCCGCATCCATCGCGTCGACGCGCTTCGGCTCGGCGATCATCCCCGCATTGTTGACGAGCGCCGCCAGCGGCCCCATCCGGTCGGCAGCGGCGAAGATGTGCTCGACATCGTCGGGGTCGCTGACATCGCCCCGCACCGCCACCGCCTCGCTGCCCATGGCGTGGATCTCGTGGCAAACCGCCTCGGCCGCGGCGACGTTTCCCGCATAGTTGACGACCACGCCGTAACCGCGCGCGGCCCCCAACCGGCACACCGCCGCCCCGATCCCGCGTCCCCCGCCCGTCACCACCAGCACCTTGTCGGCCATTCTTCTTCTCCCGTTTGGCGAGGAGTTTAAGCGATGGCGCGGCTTGGCTGAACCGGCAAATAAAAAACACTGTTCAAATTATTTTGAACGGTGTATACTTTCCCCATCTGATGGAGGGATCGATGGTTCTGCTGCGTTCCGGACTGGTACTTTTTGTCTCCGTGACCATCCTCGCGTCGCTGATCGTCAACGGCGTGTTCTTTGGCCAGGCAGCGGTGCAGGGCTGGTCGCCTAATCCTAACTATCTGCTGTGGCACACCCAGATCATCGCCATCATCACTGGCCCAACCACGGTTCTGCTGATGCTATTGGCATGGCGAGGCCGCCGCCGGCCATCGCTGGACGGGACCATCATCACTGCCATTCTGCTCTTTGCGATCTGTTCTTGTCTCTACATGGGCGCGCGCAATAGCGACGATCCAATCAGCTACAGCTATGCCGGCATATTCTGGGCTTTCTGCTTCGCGGGCCTCGCCAGCATCATCCCCGCCCACCTGTTCGCTTGCTTCGCGCTGCGCCGCACTCTGCTCCTGCGTGGACTAGTGCCGCAGAAGACCGAATTGAAAGCGTGGCTCGATCAGCGCCCCTGACCGCCAAAAGACCAAAAAGGGCCGCGGTAGCGAGCTCAGCCCGTCACGGCCAGCACCTTGCCGGCCATTCTTCTTCTCCCGTTTTGCGCGGCGCTTACGTCAGTGCGCAGCAAGGCTGAACCAGCAAATGCTACGAAGAGTGCTCGCGGAAACCTTCTTGTAGAGGATGTCCGAAACGGGCACCCTACCTCGGGAAATAGGAGGCACCGTGACCCAAGTATTTTCGGGACTGATGCTGTTCGTCTTAGTCACCGTCTTGGCCAGCGGGATCGTCGCTGGAGTTATCTATGCGATCGGCTACGGTTCGTTCGTATATAACTTGGACTCTCTTCTAATGGCCTTTGCCTTGTTTGCCGGCTTTGCGCTCGCTAGCTCAATTGTTCTGGTCGTATTGGCTTGGCGCGGACGAAGGGAACCGCTGCTGGACGGCACCTTGACGCTGAACGTCCTCCTAATCGCTTTCAACCTGGCCTGGTTCGGGATTGCCTTGTCGCAGGGACCGTCGCCGTACCCTGACAGCATGCCGATGTTCTACGCGATGCTGGCTAGCGGACTACTCGTTGCGTGCCTCATCCCCGCCCACATCATTGCTGTACTGTGCCTCAGCCGGACCCCGCTGCTGCGTGGCCTTGTGCAAAAACAAAGGAGGCCCGCCGCAGCGAGCCCCTGAAACCTCAGTGATCCGTCCCGATCAGAGATCCAGCACCAGGCGTTCCGGCGCCTCGAGCGATTCTTTCACCCGCACCAGGAACGTCACGGCTTCCTTGCCGTCGACGATGCGGTGGTCGTAGCTCAGCGCCAGGTACATCATCGGGCGGACGACGATCTGGCCCTCGACCACCACCGGCCGCTCCTGGATCTTGTGCATGCCGAGGATGCCCGACTGCGGGGCGTTGAGGATCGGCGTCGACATCAGCGAGCCGTAGACGCCACCATTGGTGATGGTGAAGGTGCCGCCCTGCATGTCGGCCATCGAGAGGCCGCCATCGCGGGCGAGCTTGCCCAGCCGGCCGATTTCCTTTTCGATCTGGGCGATCGACATCTGGTCGGCGTCGCGCACCACCGGCACCACGAGGCCTTTGTCGGTGCCCACCGCGATGCCCATGTGGGCGTAGTTCTTGTAGACGAGGTCGTCGCCGTCGATCTCGGCGTTGACCGAGGGGATTTCCTTCAGCGCGTGGGTCACGGCCTTGGTGAAAAAGCCCATGAAGCCGAGCTTCACGCCGTGCTTTTTCTCGAACACTTCCTTGTAGCGGTTGCGCAGGTCCATCACCGGCTTCATGTCCACCTCGTTGAAGGTGGTGAGCATGGCGGCGGTGTTCTGCGCTTCCTTCAGCCGGCGCGCGATGGTCTGGCGCAGGCGGGTCATCTTCACGCGCTCTTCGCGGGCATCGTCCGCGGCGGCGACCGGGGAGCGCGGCGCGGCGGGAGCAGCAGGAACCGGAGCCGGTTCGGCGGCCTTGGCAACCGGAGCGGGCGCAGGGGCGGCGGGCGCTGCCGGAGCAGCAGCAACTGGCGCGGGAGCGGCAATCGGCGCCGGAGCAGCCGGAGCCGGCTTCGGCTGCGGCACCGGCGCGGCGGCCGAACCACTCATCGCGGACGGCATCTGCACCACGGTACCGGAAATGGTAGCGGCCGGCTTCGCGGCGGCGGCGAGCGCATCTTCCTTGAGGATCTGGCCACGACGGCCCGAGCCGTTGATATCGGCCTCGTTGAGGCCGTTCTCAGCGATGATCTTCTGCGCCGACGGCGCGGGCGGCACGGCGGCGGGCCGTGGGGCCGGCTCGGCAGCGACAGCCGCAGGTTGCGGCGCGGCGGCAGGCTTCGGCGCTTCGGCGGCGGCAGCAGGGGCCGCGGCGGCAGCCTGCGCCCCGGCAGCGGCGATCGCGCCGATCAGAGCGCCGACATTGACCGTGTCACCCGGGTTCGCGGCAATCGTCTCGAGCACGCCGGCCGACGGGGCGGGCACTTCGATCGTTACCTTGTCGGTCTCGAGCTCCACGATCGGCTCGTCGGCGGCGACGGTGTCGCCGACCTTCTTGAACCACTGGCCGATCGTCGCCTCGGTGACGCTCTCGCCCAGCGTGGGCACCCGGATTTCAGTCGCCATTGTCTGTTTGGTCCTTCGTTGCCGCTTCTGAAGCGGGACCAGCGGCCCCGCGACCAATTCTTTGATCTTTTATCTTACTTCGCGAACGCTTCGTCGAGGAAGCTCTGCAGTTCGTGCAGATGCTTGCGCATCAGGCCGGTTGCCGTGGCCGCCGAGGCCGGACGGCCGACATAGTGCGGACGGTCGCCGGGACGGCCCATCTGGTCGAGCACCCATTCCACGTAGGGCTGGATGAAGGCCCAGGCGCCCATGTTCTTCGGCTCTTCCTGGCACCAGAACACCTCGGCGTTCGGGAAGCGGTTGAGCTCGTCGAGCAGCGCCTTGGCCGGGAACGGATACAGCTGTTCGACGCGCAGCAGGTACACATCGTTGATGCCGCGCTTCTCGCGATCCTCGAGCAGGTCGTAGTAGACCTTGCCGGTGCACAGCACGACGCGGCGGATTTCTGCGTCGGGTGCCAGCTTGATCGCCGTCTTCGGCAGGCCGGGGGCCTCGGCATCGTCCCAGAGCAGGCGATGGAAGGTCGAATCCGGACCCAGCTCCATCAGCCCCGAGACGGCCTTCTTGTGGCGCAGCAGCGACTTGGGGGTCATCAGGATCAGCGGCTTGCGGAAGTCGCGCTTAAGCTGACGGCGGAGGATGTGGTAGTAGTTCGCCGGCGTCGAGCAGTTGGCGACCTGCATGTTATCCTCGGCGCAGCTCTGCAGGTAGCGCTCGAGACGGGCCGACGAATGCTCCGGCCCCTGCCCTTCATAGCCATGCGGCAGCAGCATCACGAGGCCGCTCATGCGGAACCACTTGCGCTCACCCGACGAGATGAACTGGTCGATCACCACCTGCGCGCCATTGGCGAAATCGCCGAACTGCGCTTCCCACAGGGTGAGCGTGTTCGGCTCGGCCAGCGAGTAGCCATATTCGAAGCCGAGCACCGCCTCTTCGGAGAGCATCGAATTGATGACCTCGTAGCGGGCCTGATCCTCGGAGATGTTGTTGAGCGGCGTGAAGGTCTCGCCGTCACGTTCCTGGTCGTTCAGCACCGAGTGGCGCTGGCTGAAGGTGCCGCGCTCGACGTCCTGGCCGGAAAGGCGCACCGGGTGCCCCTCGTCGAGCAGCGTGCCGAAGGCGAGCGCTTCAGCCGTCGCCCAGTCGATGCCCTCGCCCGATTCGATGGCCGCGAGGCGATTGTCCATGAAGCGCTTGACCGTGCGGTGCACGTTGAAGCCCTGCGGCACATAGGCGAGCTTCTGGCCGATGCGGACCAGGTCCTCGACCGGCATGCCGGTTTCGCCGCGGCGCGGACCTTCGGCGTCGGCGCGCTTCATGTCCTTCCACACGCCGTCGAGCCAGTCGGTCTTGTTGGGGCGGAAATCCTGCCCGGCCTCGAATTCCTTCTCGAGGTTGGCGCGCCACTCGGCCTTCATCTTGTCGACCTCTTCGGACGACACCAGGCCCTCTTCGACGAGGCGGCGAGAGTAGATATCGAGCGTCGTCTCGTGCGCGCGGATCTTCGAGTACATCAGCGGCTGGGTGAAACTCGGCTCGTCGCCTTCGTTGTGGCCGAAGCGACGGTAGCAGAACATGTCGATGACGACAGGCTTGCCGAAGCGCTGCCGGTACTCGACCGCCACCTTAGTGACGTAGACCACTGCTTCCGGATCGTCGCCGTTCACATGGAACACCGGCGCCTCGATCATCTTGGCGACGTCAGTGGGGTACGGCGAAGAGCGCGAATACATCGGCGCCGTGGTGAAGCCGATCTGGTTGTTGATCACGAAGTGGATCGACCCGCCCGTACGGTGCCCCTTGAGGCCCGAGAGCCCCAGGCACTCCGCGATGACGCCCTGGCCGGCGAACGCCGCATCGCCATGCAGCAGCAGCGGCAGCACGACGGAACGGTCGGTCTGGCGCGTATCGGGAATGAACTTGCCGTTGACGGCCGAGCGCTGGTCCTGCTTGGCGCGGGCCTTGCCCAGCACCACCGGATCGACGATCTCGAGGTGCGAGGGGTTGGCGGTCAGCGACAGGTGCACGGTGTGCCCGTCGAACTCACGGTCGGCCGAGGCGCCGAGGTGATACTTCACGTCGCCCGAACCCTCGACTTCGTCGGGGTAGAAGGCGCCGCCCTTGAATTCGTGGAACAGCGCACGATGCGGCTTGGCCAGCACCTGCGTCAGCACGTTGAGCCGGCCGCGATGCGCCATGCCCAAGACGATATCCTTGACGCCCAGCGCGCCGCCGCGCTTGACGATCTGCTCGAGCGCCGGGATCAGCGCCTCCGAGCCATCAAGGCCGAAGCGCTTGGTGCCGGTATACTTGACGTCGAGGAACTTCTCGAAGCCCTCGGCCTCGACCAGCTTGTTCAGGATCGCCCTCTTGCCCTCGGGCGTGAAGGAGATCGACTTGTCCGGGCCCTCGATCCGCTCCTGGATCCACTGCTTGGCCTCTGGATCGGAGATGTGCATGAACTCGACGCCGACCGTGGAGCAGTAGGTCCGCTTCAGGATGTCGAGCATCTCGGGGATCGTCGCGTAGTCGAGCCCCAGCACGTGATCGATGAAGATCTTGCGGCCGTAGTCGGCCTCGGTAAAGCCGTAGCTCTTGGGATCGAGCTCGGGCGCCGGATCTTCCTGCCGCATGTGCAGCGGGTCGAGATCGGCGTGCAGATGGCCGCGCATGCGGTAGGCGCGGATCATCATGATGGCGCGGATGGAGTCGCGCGTCGCCTGCAGCACATCGACGGGAGTGGGAGCCGGGGCGCCCTCGGCCTTGGCCTTTTCGGTCAGGACCTTCTTGGTCTTGACCTCGATCTCGCCCCAGTTGCCGTCGAGCGCCGATACGAGGTCGCCGTTGGCAGCCTGCGGCCAGTCGCGGCGCTGCCAGCTGGGACCCTGGGCCGCCTGCTCAGCCTGCTCGGTCGTATCCTCGAGCCGGGCGAAATAGCTGGCCCAGCTGGGATCGATCGAGTTCGGGTCCGCCTTGAAGCGGGCGTAGAGCCCTTCGATGTAATCGGCGTTGCCGCCATAGAGGAAAGAAGAGAGCAAGAACTGTTCGTTCTTATCTTGTCGGGTCATCTTCGTTTTCCACGGGGCGATTAACCCCGCCATCCTTCTCATCAAGCGTCCGGGAAAGGCTCGACCGGACAGTCCGCATGCGGGGGTTTCTTACCCGCTTAACCTTTGTTTGACGTTAAGGCGCGGAACGTTGTCCCGCGCCTTTTTCATCGGCGGGCCTCAGCCGTTGAGGACTTCCACCAGCGTCTGGCCGATCCTTGCAGGCGACTGCGACACCTTTATGCCCGCGCGTTCCATTGCGGCAATTTTATCCTCGGCGCCGCCCTTGCCGCCTGAAATCACCGCGCCCGCATGGCCCATGGTGCGGCCTTCCGGTGCGGTACGGCCAGCGATGAAGCCGGCCATCGGCTTCTTGCGGCCCTTCTTGGCTTCGTCGATCAGGAACTGCGCCGCGTCTTCCTCGGCCGAGCCGCCGATCTCGCCGATCATGATGATCGACTTGGTCTCGTCGTCGGCGAGGAACATCTCGAGCATGTCGATGAACTCGGTGCCCTTGACCGGATCGCCGCCGATGCCGACGGCCGTGGTCTGGCCAAGGCCCGCATTGGTGGTCTGGAACACTGCTTCATAGGTAAGCGTGCCGGAGCGGGAAACAATGCCCACCGAGCCGCGCTTGAAGATGTTACCGGGCATGATGCCGATCTTGCACTCGCCGGCGGTGACGACGCCCGGGCAGTTCGGCCCGATGAGCCGCGAGTTGGACTTCTCGAGCGCTGCTTTCACCTTCACCATGTCGAGCACCGGCACGCCCTCGGTGATGCAGCAGATCAGCTCGATGCCTGCATCGATCGCCTCGAGGATGGCACCGGCCGCACCCGGAGGCGGCACGTAGATCACCGATGCATTGGCGCCGGTCTTGGCCTTGCCTTCAGCGACCGACGCGAAGATGGGGAGCTCGACATCGCCGATGCCCGGCACCTTGCCCAACCAGTTGGTGCCGCCCTTCTTGGGATGCGTGCCGCCGACCATCCTGGTGCCGTGGTAGGCCAGCGCATACTGGGTATGCAGCGTCCCGGACTCGCCCGTGAGCCCCTGCACCAGGATCTTGGTGTCGTTGTTGACGAGAATGGACATGGGAGGCTCCGGTTTGAACTAGGACTGCCGCACAAGGCGGCTGGAGGAAGTGTGGGTGGTGAGGCGGATGGCGCGCATGGTCAGGTCCCCGCGCCTTCGGTGCCGGGGATCGCGGTGGGGTTGGGCACCGCGGTGTTGAGCTGCAGCACCACGCCCGAAAAGCCGTACTGGGTGCGGTACTGGCTCTCTTCGGGCACGTAGGTGAGGTAGATGTCCATCACACCGGGGAACTTCTGCGGCGCGTTCCACTGCCAGCTCGCGACATCCTGGTCGACCTGGTAGGCGGTCGGCTTCACGCCGGTCAGCGCCGTCACCGCCTCGGGATCGGGCTGGGTGGCGGCATCGAAGCCGTAGAGGTAGCAGCCGAGGATGTTCTCGCGCGCCGGGCCGTAGCCGATCAGCGCGTCCGAGACGATGAGGTAGTGCATCACCTCGCCGATCGGCTTCTGGTAGACGGCGGAATCGAACTCGCCGTTGTTGGCCCGAATGTCGACCGCCGCCTGGTTGGAAAAGCCGATGATCGAGCCGAGTTCGGGGTGGGCGTTGTCGGCAACCGTGACCCAGCCCGCGGCCTCGGCCGCCGCCTTGTTGTCGGCGAGGCTGGTGCGGGCCGTGGTGCACGCATCGGTGAACTGGCTGACCAACGCGACGTCATAGGCCGACGGCGCCGCAAGCGCGGGCGTGGCAAGCAGCGCAAGCAGGCCGAGGGCGCTAGAGTACCGCATCGGCGACCACATCGAGCAGGAACAGCAGGCCATCCGGGTTGGTGCGCGGAATGACCGTGACGATCACCTTGTTGTCGGTGCTGAACCACACCGACTGCACATCGCCGCCGCTCGTCGCCACCAGCCCGTCGGCCTTGCCGAAATCGGCGACCGGCAGCGGCCGTTGCGGATCGATGACCGATACCGAGCAATGCGAAACCCGGCTGCCGTTCGACACTTCCGACGTCAGCCGCAGGTACAGCGGTCCGACGCCATCGAGGGCAGTCTGGGCATAGAGCGTGTCCGGCGGATCCCCGATCGAATCGGCGCCGGAAGGCTGGCTTTTCTGCCAGCCGCCGGTGGTTGGAACGGCCTTGTTGGCCACCGCATCGCTGCAGGCGCTGACGATCGCGCGCACCGCCGGGTCGGCGTCGGCCGCAAGCTCGAACGCCATCGCAGGCGCTGCAAGCAGGCCAACCGCCGTCACCACTGCCAGCATTGCGGCGCGACGAGCCATCAAGCGCGCCCCTTCACCGCCGCGACGATCTTCTGGGCCGCGTCGTCGAGGTCGTCGGCCGAAATCACGTCGAGGCCGGACTGGTTGAGGATGGCCTTGCCTTCGGCAACGTTGGTGCCTTCGAGGCGGACCACCAGCGGCACCTTGAGGCCGACTTCCTTCACCGCGGCAATCACGCCCTCGGCGATGATGTCGCAGCGCATGATGCCGCCGAAGATGTTGACGAGGATGCCCTGCACCGCCGGATCGGCAGTGATGATCTTGAAGGCCGCCGTCACCTTCTCCTTCGATGCACCGCCACCCACGTCGAGAAAGTTGGCGGGCTCGGCGCCGTAGAGCTTGATGATGTCCATGGTCGCCATGGCGAGGCCGGCACCGTTGACCATGCAGCCGATATTGCCGTCGAGCGCCACATAGGCGAGGTCGTACTTGGACGCCTCGATTTCCTTGGCGTCTTCTTCGGAGAGGTCGCGCAGGTCCTTGAGGTCGGCGTGACGGAAGGCGGCGTTGTTGTCGAAGCTGACCTTGGCATCGAGCACCCGCAGGCGGCCGTCGGTCATGACGATCAGCGGGTTCACTTCGAGCAGGCTCATGTCGGTCTCGGTGAACGCCTTGTAGAGCGCCGGGAATACCGACTTGCCGTCCTCGGCGGCGGCACCGTCGAGCTTGTAGGCCGAGACGATCTTCGCGACGTCCGCGTCGGTCACCCCGGCGGTCGGGTCGATGTCGACGGTGATGATCCGCTCGGGCGTATCATGCGCCACGGTCTCGATATCCATGCCGCCTTCAGTGGAGACCACGAAGGCAACATGGCCGGTGCTGCGATCGACGAGCAGCGAGCAGTAGAGCTCGCGGGCGATATCGGCGCCGTCCTCGATGTAGAGGCGGTTCACCTGCTTGCCGGCCGGGCCGGTCTGCTTGGTGACGAGAGTGTTGCCGAGCATGTCCCTGGCGTTCTGCGCGACTTCCGCCGCCGATTTCGCGAGGCGTACGCCGCCCTTGGCGTCGGGCGGCAGTTCCTTGAATTTGCCCTTGCCGCGCCCGCCGGCATGGATCTGGCTCTTCACCACATAGAGCGGACCGGGCAGCTGGGCTGCCGCAGCTTCGGCTTCGGAGGCGTCAAAGATCGCCACGCCATCCGCCACCGGCAGCCCGTAGGTCTTGAGCAGCGCCTTGGCCTGATGCTCGTGAATGTTCATATGGGGCTCCTTGCCTCAGTCCGAGGGCGGTTGGTTCGCGCCGTTGAAGCCCAGCACCAGTTCACTGGCGCCAGGGGCGATCACGACGGGGTCGATGGAACAATCGAAGGTGGGCGCCATGGCGCCGATGCCGCGGGCCATGCCGTTGGCCTGCTCGAGCCGGGCGTCGACGACGCCGATCACGCAGCCATCCTGCGCTTCGGTGTTGATGCGGGAAATTACCAGCGCCTGCGCCTCACGGCCATCGACGCTGATGGAGTAGCGAAGGATCGCGGCCTGCGGCACGCCCCTGGCGTCACTGAGCCACTCGACTGTCTCGCCGATAGTGTTGAAGGCCGAGAACGTCTCGAAGTTCTCGCCCTTCATCCCGTAATCGACATCGAGCCGGGCATCCCCCTCGGAAACGAAGACGTCGAGCCCGTCGAGGCCGGGGCAGCGCAGGTCGGCGCCGCCATCCTCGTAGGTCTCTAGCGTCTCGCACTCAGCGAAGTCGATCTTCGTATATGTGCTTGCCGCCTGCACACCGCTGCCCGTCAGGACAGCGGCGGCGGCGAGCAACAACGAAACGACGCGCATGGCGGCCGCCTTGCGGGGGAACGGCATCAGGCGAGCTTCGGCGCGATCTTCTTGCACGCGTCGGTGAGGCCGGTCACCGAAGCCACCGACTTGTCGAACGCCTTCTGCTCGGCCGACGACAGCGAGATTTCGACGATGCGCTCGACGCCACCGGCACCGATGATCACCGGCACGCCGACATAGGTATCCTTCACGCCGTACTCGCCCTTGAGGTAGGCGGCGCAGGGCAGCACGCGCTTCTTGTCCTTGAGGTAGCTCTCGGCCATCTCGATGGCGGACATGGCGGGGGCGTAGAAGGCCGAACCGGTCTTCAGCAGGCCAACGATCTCGGCGCCGCCATCACGGGTGCGCTGGATGATCGATTCCAGCTTTTCCTTGTCCATCCAGCCCATCTTGACGATGTCGGGCAGCGGAATGCCGGCAACCGTCGAGTAGCGGGCGAGCGGCACCATCGAATCGCCGTGGCCGCCGAGCACGAAGGCGGTGACGTCCTCGACCGAAACCTTGAGCTCTTCGGCGAGGAAGTAGCGGAAGCGAGCCGAATCGAGCACGCCGGCCATGCCGACGACGCGGTTGGCGGGGAGGCCGGAGAACTTCTGCAGCGCCCACACCATCGCATCGAGCGGGTTGGTGATGCAGATGACGAAGGCGTCCGGCGCATACTTGGCGAGGCCGGCGCCCACCTGCTCCATCACCTTGAGGTTGATTTCGAGCAGGTCATCACGGCTCATGCCGGGCTTGCGCGGCACGCCGGCGGTGACGATCACCACGTCGGCGCCTTCGATGTCCTTGTATTCGGTCGTCCCCTTGAGGGTGGAATTGAAGCCCTCGACGGGGCCGGACTGGCTGAGGTCGAGCGCCTTGCCGGCGGCCACGCCATCCATGATATCGAACAGGACGACGTCACCAAGCTCCTTGGTCGCCGTGAGCAGCGCCAAAGTGCCGCCAATCTGCCCCGCACCGATCAGAGCGATCTTCTTGCGCGCCATCCGAGAACCCCGTTTTTCTTATGCTGGAAATTGCGCGCCCCTATTAACCCCAAGGGGCGCTCCCGGCAAGTCAGCCGTTGGACGGTAAACGGTCTGTGCGCTGGGCGCATGGCATAAACGGGTCTGACTTACGCCATCCGTCGGCGGCGTTCTTCCATCTGCTGCACCATCAGTTGCGCCCGGGTGAGCGGCTGGTGGCGCTCGAGGCGCATCGGGGTGGGCTCGAAGGCACCTGGGTCGCGCGGGTCGGGGCCGTATTTCTGGGCTTCGTATTCGGGGCCCTTGATGGCGGTGAGATAGAACAACCACAGGCCGCCGATCAGCGGGATCAGCGCGATCCAGTACCACCAGCCGGACTTGCCGGAGTCATGCAGGCGGCGCACCGTCAGCGTCAGGCCCGGCACGATATGCACGAACGTCGCGAACAGCAGGACCGGACCGAAAACCCGGTCAGGTCGCCAGTAGCCAAGCAGTTCGTAGTCGATCCAGAACGCCCCGCAGAGCGCGACCAGCGAGCCAAGCGAATACCACCAATACTCGCGCCGCGACGACCGGCCACCCAACTCGAAATAGCGCAGCATCGAGCCGAAATAGTTGTTCACCGGAACCACCCTCATCTACTTCCCGGTAAATGATGGCACGCCCCGGTAAAACATGCCCCCACAGGCTATTTCAAGTTTTACTCAGGCCGTTGCCGGAACGTTGGCGCTGTCGCGATGCGCCGCGGCCAGGTATTCCTCAGACTGCATTTCGATGAGACGCGACACGCAGCGCGCGAACTCCGCCTTCGTCTTGTCGTCGCGGCCCAGGTCGTCGAGCGGCACGGCAAAGCTCGCGGCCAGCTTCACGCCTCGGTCGTAGAGCGTATCGACCAGCAGGATGAAGCGCTTGCTGGCGTCGGTGCGGGTCCGGTCGAACTGCGGCACGTGCTCGATCATCAGCGCGTCATAGGCATGGCTGAGCTTGACGTAGTCGCGTGCGCCGAGCGGCCGTTCGCACAACTGGGCGAACGAGAAGCGCGCCGCCCCCATCGCCTGCCGTGGCACCGGGATGGAGCGCCCCAGCGAACGCAACTCGCCCGGCTCGCCTGCCACGCCGCCGGTGAGTCGCAGCCACAGCTGGTCCATCTCGGCATCGACGTCGGGACCAATGCCGAAGTGATAGACTTCCTCGCCCTCGAACTTCAGGCGGCGGTAGTCCGTCGGTCCGTCGAGTTCGACCACGTCGCAGCGCGCCTTGAGCTCGGCGATGAAGGGCAGCACCAGCTGGCGATTGAGGCCGTGTTCGTAAAGATCGTCCGGCCTTGTATTGGAGGTTGCCACCACCGTCACCCCGCCGGCCCAGAGCTGGCCGAACAGCCGCCCCAGCAGCATGGCGTTGGTGATGTCCTGCACCTGGAACTCGTCGAGGCACAGCAGCTTCACCTCATCAAGCAGAGGCCTCGTGACCGCGGCGACCGGGTCGGCATCGCCCCGCCCGTGCTCCGACTTGCGGAACGTGGTGATGGCGGCGTGCATCTCATCCATGAACTCATGGAAATGCACCCGGCGCTTCTTTTCGACGGGCGCCTGGGCGAAGAACAGGTCCATGAGCATGGTCTTGCCGCGCCCCACCTGCCCCACGAGATAGGCGCCGCGGACGGGCGGCGGCTCAGCGGAGAACAGTCCGAGCAGGCCCTTTGGTCGCTGTCGCGACAGCTCGACCGCCACGCGGTCGAGTTCGCCCGCTGCGGCAACCTGCAAGGGGTCGCGCTGCAGCACGCCGGCCGTGACCAGCGTTTCGAGGGCATGGGTAATGGGGTGGCCAGCGGCCTCCCGCCGGCCGGTCAACTTCAGACCATCGAGATGCCGGTGCCGCCGGCAAGTGTTCCGATGAAGCGGTTGCCCGAGAGCAGCAGGTTGGCGACGATGTCGCCATTCTCGTCGTAGAGCTGCACCTGGCTGCCGGCCAGCGCCCAGCTGGCGACGACGCTGAGACCGCCCAGCGCGCAGCCCGGCGTCGAGGCCCGGTAGCGGCTGGTGCCGGTCTTGGCGGTGTAGGTGAGGTTCAGCTTGCACTGGCTGGCGCCGGCGACCACGGTCCAGCCGCCGAGCAGCTTCTCGTAGCTCAGCCCACCCGTCAGGTCGCGACCCTGCGTCTGCGGTACAGTGCCGAACGCGTCAGTCGAGACGAACGTGCCATCGACCGGAGCGACGCTGGCGACAACCAGCGGGTTACCGAACTGGTCGGTGACGCCCGGCTGCGGCGTCTGCAGACCCGGAGTGGCCGATGCCTGCAGCGAGGGATTGAGCGCCGCCGGGGCGTTCAAGTCGGTCGGCGCCATCGGCTGGCCGTTGGCCCCGATAGCCGGCAGGTTCGAACTTGCGACCGGTGTGTTCTGGATCGGCGTAATGTTCTCGGCATAGGCGGTGCTGCTCGTCGACACTCCGCTCGAGGCGCACCCCGTGAGGGTGAGTGCGAGCCCGGTGAGCAGTGCAACTGATACGCCTGCGCGTCGCGACATCATCATTGTCAGAAAAGCTCCGTACCGGCCCAGCCAGAGAAGTTAAGAAAGGATTGCGGCGGGATATACCGAACACCCCCTCCGCGCACAACCGCGATCACCGTTTTCCCGTCTGATCGCCCAATGTGGCCATCATTGGGCGGCACGGGCGGATTCGGGGAGTGATTCATTCTGGGACACTCCTCACCGTGCCGCAGGCAAAATCGCTCCAGTGGAGAGCCTGTCGCCCAATAGGCGCGGCTTGAAGGTCGCCGCGCTTCCGAGCGCCATGACGGCGTAGAGAACCGGATTGAGGGCTCATTGAGGTCGGTTTTCCGCCGTTTTGGCCGTTTTACCCGGCG
>Ga0247838_1001354_pt1 | contig 35196 bp, 34 predicted proteins | sample LaCruzMarch2015__5_FD_189097 | JGI IMG/M metagenome (GOLD analysis project Ga0247838, IMG submission 189097) | Freshwater microbial communities from meromictic Lake La Cruz, Castile-La Mancha, Spain - LaCruzMarch2015_15m | ecosystem: Environmental > Aquatic > Freshwater > Lake | place: Spain... | reverse complement strand
CGAGGACCAGGGTCTTGAGTGCGCTGAGCGACAGGGTGGCGCGGCGCATGTGATCCATGATCCGCCCCGGCGTGCCGACCACGACTTGAGGAACGCGCTGGAGTTGGCGCACCTGCAACCCGTAACTTTGGCCGCCGTAGATCGGTAGAACCTGGAAGTCTTTGAGATAGTGCGCGTAGCGCTGGAAGGCCTCGGCGACCTGGAGCGCGAGTTCGCGGGTCGGCGTCAGCACCAGCACCTGGGGCAGCGGACAGTTCGCGTCGAGCCGGGAAAGCAGCGGCAGGGCGAAGGCCGCGGTCTTGCCGGTGCCGGTCTGCGCCTGGCCAAGCAGATCGCGCCCGGCCAGCAGATGCGGGATGCACTCACGCTGAATCGCGGTGGTGGACTCGTAGCCCAGTTCGGCGATTGCGCGGGCGACCGCGGGGGCCAGACCCAGGTCGCCAAAGCCGTCGGCCGGGGGCAGGTCGGCGGGCTCGGGTGCGGCTGCCGTGGGCTCGGTCGCCGTCTCGCGTGCGCCCTGGTTCGTGGCGTCGACACGGGCCGCGTCAGCGGCCGGTTCGCGAATTTCCGGCTTGTCGACCCCTGGCTCCCGAGTCTCTGGTTCCTGGATGCGCGGCGTGTCGTCGTCCGGCTCGGTGAACGGTGCGGCTGGCACACCATCCTGGTCGGGCTCGACCGGGGTCTGATCGGATGTCAGTTCGGGATTGGCCTGAACCGGCGTGTCGCCGGCGTCCTCGGTCGTCTTGGGGGAGTCCATGGGGGACCTCGCAGAGTAAGTGGTGCCTGGAGTGCATCCGGGGAGAGCGTCCGAGGAGGGGGTCAGGCAGAGGGGAATCGCGGAAAACCGGGCATTATGAGCGTTCCAGTGAGTCAGTGCAAGAAGTGATTTGCCGCGCGGCTGCTGCCGGGTGTGCGCGGCCGCTCGTCCAGTTATCGTGTTGTCCTCGTTGGTGGTGGCGGAAGAATGCGGCCTGCTTGCCGGATTCAACGGAAAATACGGACGGCGTAAGTGCCATAATGGAAGCGGCGCGCGATGACCGCCAGGCCGATCTCCGTCACGCGATCGACCGGGCGATGGGTGTCATCGAAATGATCCAGCAATAACACCATTATGATCAATCCCACCACTGAACCGACCGGTCGCCCCTTCGATTTCAGCAAGCTCAAAGCGCGCTGGAATCTTGAGCGCGCGCAGACCCGGATCGCCTCCGCGCGACTGGAGGCCCACGTCCGTCTGGCCGCGGCCCCGATCCTGCAAGCCTATGGTGTGACTCGGGCCTACCTGTTCGGCTCCATCGCGGAGGGTCGGGTTGGTGCCCAGTCAGACGTGGACTTGCTCGTGTTGGGGGTGGGCGCTGCGGCCTACTGGAACCTGCGCCGCGATCTCGAACAGGCACTGGGGCGACCGTTGGACCTCTTCACTCAGGATGACGACCCGGTGTTCGTCGCGAAGATCATCGCGCGAGGTCAGGTGATCTATGGCCCGCACCCCTGAGCTGTTGTGCGCCGATGTGCGCGATGAATTAGCGAAGATCGCGCGTTTGGAACGTCTGTTCGCCTCAGCGGAGGTCCACCTCGCACTGCCCGCGGAGGCGGTGAGCGACTACGACCGCGGTGCCATCGGCTATCTGCTGCACAATTTCTACAACGGCTGCGAGAACATCTTCCGCGCCATCGCCGCCTTTTTCGAGAACGACCTGGGCGCCGGGACCTGGCACGCCGACCTGCTGCGCCGCATGCGCCTGGAAATCCCCGGCTACCGCCCGGCGGTCATCGACGCGGAGCTGTATCGGTTACTCGATGACTTTCGGGGCTTTCGCCACGTCTTCCGCAATTGTTACTCGTTCGAGCTGGACTGGGAGCGCGAACGGCTGGTCGCCTCGCGGTTCCGGCGTGCCGCGATGCTGTTGCACGTCCAAGTCAACGGTTTTCTGGGGCAGATCGAAGGGCTCACGCCTTAGCTCTGGTCTGCCAGTTTTTCCCTCACGCTGGCGATCTTTTCGGCCATCCGCTGCGGGCGGTCGCTGCGGGTGCCGATCGTGACGCTGGTCGAGATACGCGGCACACCCATGGCGTGCAGGGTCTCATGACAGCGCTTGATCGCGTCCATGACCGCCTCCCATGCGCCCTCCAGATTGGTCCCGTTGGCGTGCAGCTCGTACGTCAGTCCGGTTGCTGCCAGGACGCGCTCGCACGCCGCAACATAGCCTGACAGCGAGGTGCCGGTGCCGATGGGGATGACCGTGAATTGTGCGATGACGTTCATTGTGTGATAACGGCTCTCACTGGGATCAAAGTGCTTAGCGCTTGTCTTGGTGTTCGGCGAGCGGTGCGGCGGTGGCCTCTTGCTCGGGGACTGACTGGCCCGCAATCGCTGATCGGAGCGCGCGCACCTGTAGCACGCCCGCGTTGTTGGTGGCCCTGCCATAGGATGACTCTGCCTGATCGAGTACGGCGAGGGCCTCTTCCTGACGCCCGTCCAAGGCTAGCACCTGCGCTAACAATTCGCCAATCGCTCCGATGGCGTCAGGGTGATCGCGCTTGAGTTCGTTGGCAATCCCTCTGGAAAACGTGCAACGCCTCGTCCAACTCGCCATGGTGGCGCAGAATGTCAGCGATCTTGCTCTGGGTCATCGCCTTCTCGCGGGCATCGCCCAATCGTTCATAGACCGGAAGATCTTCCTGTGTGCGAATGCGCAGTGCTTCGTCCAACGCGGGGCATAGCGCAGCAGTTTGATCAGGCGCTGGAAATCGTCCTGGTGTTCCGGCAGCAGATCCTCGGCAGCGAGGTGCCGCTGGTCGTCGAACTGGAATGGATCGACCGCGGGCAGGGTGGTCATAACCCGCTCTTGCCTGGGCCTGGGCGTCTGGCCTTCGTGTGCTTGGCCGGTGCTGAAGTCAGTGTGCGCCACGCTTGCTGATAGCCTTCCAGTCGTCGCACGACCGGGTGGGTGGCGCGCCAGGAGCCGTCGTTGTAGTGGAGCAGCGCCAGGCGCCAGAGCAGATTGCGGGCGCGCTCGTCGTTGCCCACGTGCGCGCCTTTGCTGGCATCCACCTTCGCGAGCAGTGTGTAATCGTCGGGTTGCAGCCAGTAGCGAAAATCGGCGGCCAGCTTGTCGATGGCGCTCTCGACCGTCGGGGCCTCGATATGTTCGGATTCGGTCAGGTCGCACGCCATGCGCAACAGCCGCAGCAGCTCGCGCGGGTGGCCGCCGCTGTACTCGATCAGCCGATCGATCAGGACGGGGTTGGCGAAGGTCGCGGGGTCGATCCGCTTGGCCAGTAACTCGCGCATCGTCTGCCAGCCCACTTCATGGCGTTCGCCGTCGCGCTGCTGGAGCTTGATGATTGAGTTTTTGCAGCACTTCCAGCGGGTGGCGGGGCGGACTGTAAGGCATCGCGGATCTCCTGTACGGAACAAGCGCTGTCGATCGTCCCGGCAAAGCGTAACCTCGATCCGTGCCGAGTGCGCCGGTCCGCGTCGGATCAAGCGGCGAGGCGGCCGCTGGTGTCCGGAAAGGCCGCGCGTTCGGCCTTGCGGTCGGCACGTTATAAGATATCATGTCGTCCTGCCTGCCGGTCTTCCGGTGCCTATATCCTACTGAGTTTTCATGTTCCTCGCTCCCCGCTCTCTGGTTTCGATGATGGCCGTAAGGGCTGGCTCGGCCGCCTTGGCCGTGCTCTTGATGGTTGTGGCGATCGGCGTGTCCCGACCTGCCGGGGCCGCCGATCCGGGCGACCGGCCGCTGTCGGTCTTCACCACCGTGGTGCCGCTGGCGACCTTCGTGGAGCGGATCGGCGGCGATCAGGTGCAGGTACAGGCCATGGTGCGGTCCGGCCAGAACCCCCATGCCTATGAGCCGAGCCCGCGTCAGGTGGCCGCGTTGGCGGACGCGGATCTCTATGTGCGGGTCGGGATGTCGTTGGAAGACGCCTGGCTTCCGCGCATTCGGGCGACGAACGCGCGGATGCGGGTGCTGGATGCCCGCGACAACATCCGGTTGCGGCCGCGGGACGCGGCGCAAGTGATCGATGACGCGCGGGGCCGGGCCGACCATGCGCATGACGACGGGACACCGAACCAGGATCACGCGCCAACCCACGCGGATCACGACCACGAGGCCATGGACAACCATGTGTGGACCAGTCCGCCCCTGGTGAAGTCCATGGGGGCGGGTATTCGCGATGCCCTGATCGCGCTGCGGCCTGACCAGGCGGATGCCTTCCGGGCGAACTATGACCGTTTCGCAGCCGATCTGGACGCCCTGGATGCCGAGATCCGGGCCCGCCTGGCCCCGGTCAAAGAGCGCCGATTCATGGTGTTCCATCCGGCCTGGGGCTATTTCGCGGAGACCTACGGGCTCACCCAGATATCGGTGGAATACGAGGGCAAGGAGCCCGGTGCGCGCGCCCTGGCGGGGCTGATCGATGCGGCGCGCGCCAACGCGGTGGCGGTGGTGCTGGTTCAACCGCAGTTCAGCCCGCGCGCGGCCGAGCAGATCGCGGCGGCCATCGGCGGTCGGGTGGAGTCCGTGGACCCGCTTGCCGCGGACTATTTCGCGACGCTGCGGCGGCTCACTGACCTGATTGCCGGGCCGGCGGCGCCATGAGTCCGACCTTGATTCAGGCGCCCAGTCAGGCGCCAAGTCCATCGCTGAGTCAGGCGGGGATCGGGACGGGGAGCCAGCCGGTCATCGCCGTCGAGAATCTCGGCTTTTCCTATGGCGATAATCCGGTGTTGGTCGGCGTCGATCTGACGATCGCGGCGGGCGAGTTCCTGGGGCTGGTGGGGCCGAACGCCGGCGGCAAGAGCACCTTGCTCAAACTCATGCTGGGGTTGCTGGCACCGCAGACCGGGCGCATCCAGGTGCTCGGCATGCCGCCGCGCGCCGCGCGACGGTATCTGGGCTATGTGCCTCAGTACCCGACCTTCCCGCGTGATTTTCCGATCTCGGTGGAGCAGGTGGTGTTGATGGGCCGCCTGGGGCTGGGGCCGCCGCTGGGCTGGTACCGCCCGGCGGATCGCGCGGCGGTGCGGACGGCGCTGGCGGAAGTGGAGGCCCTGGATCTCGCGGCCCGACGCATCGGGACCCTGTCCGGTGGTCAGTTGCAGCGGGTGCTGCTGGCCCGCGCCCTGGTGGGGGAGCCGCGGATATTGATCCTCGATGAACCCACGGCCAACATCGATCAGCGGGTGGAGGGCGATATTTTTGAGTTGCTCGCGCGCCTGAACGCGCGCCTGACCATTCTGGTGGTTTCTCACGACATCGCCTTCATCTCCGGCTTTGTGCATCGCGTGGCCTGCCTCAACCGCACCTTGATCTGCCATCGCACCGATGCGGTCGATGGGGACCTGCTCCATCGTCTCTACCACGCGGACGTGCGCGCCGTGGCGCATGGGCATTGATCATGAATGAGTTCCTGACGGCACTGACCGACCATGCCTTCCTGCGGACCGCGCTGCTCGCGGGCCTGCTGGCCAGTATCGGCTGCGGGGTCATCGGCACCTATGTGGTGGTCAAGCGCATCGCCTTCCTGGCCGGGGGCATCGCGCACTCGGTGCTCGGCGGCATGGGCGCCGCGCTCTACTTCGGCTTCGATCCGCTGCTGGGGGCCTTGATCGCGGCCCTGGTATCGGCCCTGATCATCGGCGGCGTGCGGCTCGCCTGGCGCGCGCAGGAGGATACCCTGGTCGGCGCCCTCTGGGCGATCGGGATGGCGGTGGGTATCCTCTTTATTGCCAAGACGCCGGGTTACAGTACAGACCTGATGAGCTACTTGTTCGGTAACATTCTGCTGGTCCGGCAACGGGATCTATGGCTGATGGCCGGGCTGGACCTGGCGCTGGTGCTGACCGTGGCGCTCTTCTATCGGCAGTTCCTGGCCGTGAGCTTCGACGAGGAGTTCGCCCGCCTGCGCGGGGTGCCGGTGACCTTTTTCTACCTGTTGCTGCTGTGTCTGGTAGCGGTGACCGTGGTGTTGCTGATCCAGGTGGTGGGTCTGATTCTGGTCATCGCGCTGCTGACCCTGCCGGCCGCGGTGGCGGGTCATTATGTGCATTCACTGGGGGGCATGATGGTGATCGCGACCTTGCTCGGGATCGGCTTCACCTCCGGCGGGCTGGCCCTGTCCTATGGGCCGGATTTGCCCGCCGGGCCGACGATCATCCTCCTGGCCGGGGCCGTCTATGTGATCTCCGCCGTGCTGAGCGGGTTGCTGACCCGGCGGCGCGCGCAACGTCTGGCCCAGCGGCCCGGTCCCGCGGCAGTGACTGCCGGGCGCGGTACCCTCGGTCCGGCGGGGCCAAGCGCATGACCGCGCCGCGTGCGCAGATCGCTCGCGCCGAGGTGCTGTGCCGGGAACGCGGCGTGCGCCTCACGGATCAGCGGCGGCGGGTGCTGGAGATCCTATGTGCGGCCGGTCGGCCGGTCGGCGCCTACGAGATCATGGATGCCATGCGCGAGGGTCCGCGGGTGGTCGCCCCGCCGACGGTTTACCGCGCCCTGGAGTTCCTGCTGGAACAGGGTCTGATCCATAAGATCGAGAGTCTGCACGCCTTTGTCGGGTGCGACCACCCGGAACACCCGCACTCCAGCGAGTTTCTGATCTGTCTGGAGTGCGGCGGAGTGGCCGAGCTTAAGGACGACGCCGTTGAGCGCAGCCTGGAGAGCGTCACGCGCGAGAGCGGTTTTCGGCCCAGGCGGCGGGTGGTCGAGGTGATGGGGACCTGCGCGCAGTGCGCGCACAAGGAGGAGTGTGCACGTAAGGAGGAGGCGGATCGCTCCCCTGGGCCGGTCGACTAGCCCCGGCGTGCTCGCGAAACCTGTCATGGTCAGGCGATAGACATTTATCTAATAAGTAAAAAACCCCCGTCGCATCCCGCGGCGGGGGTGTCGCCGTGCTTGGTCTGGTAAGGAGTGTGCGTGACCACGGGTGCGCGGTCGATCCGTCCCTGGCTTACCGGATGGCGACAGTATGAGTATGGCCGATCGGGCGGCCTGGAGTTGTCGGCAATCCCCTTCGCGTACTGTAGGAATTGTCCGATACGGGGGACCGATTGCCGTTCTGCCCTTCGCCCTCTATCCTGGCGGTCATGAAACAGACACAGCATGATCTCTATCCACCGCTGACGCCCTATGCCACCTATGAGCTGCCGGTCGGTGACGGCCATCGGCTCTATCTGGAGGAGTGCGGGCGCCCCGACGGCATCCCCGCGGTCTTCCTGCACGGCGGTCCGGGCGCCGGCTGCGAGGCCGCGCATCGGCGCTTTTTCGATCCGCGTCGCTACCGCATCATCCTGTTCGATCAGCGGGGGTGCGGTCGGTCCACCCCGCACGCGTCGCTCGCCGCGAACACCACCTGGGATCTGGTGGCGGATCTCGAGCGCATTCGCGAGCGGCTCGGGGTGGAGCGTTGGCTGGTCTTCGGCGGCTCCTGGGGCTCGACCCTGGCGCTGGCCTATGCCGAGACCCATCCGGACCGGGTGCTGGCGCTGGTGGTGCGCGGGATCTTTCTGTGTCGACCCTTTGAGATCCGCTGGTTCTATCAGGAAGGCGCCAGTTGGGTGTTTCCCGACTACTGGGAGGACTTCCTGGCGCCGATTCCGGCGTTGGAGCGTTCCGACCTGCTGGCCGCTTATCACCGGCGTCTCACCGGCGCCGACGAGGTGACGCGCATGGCGGCGGCCAAGGCCTGGTCGATCTGGGAGGGCCGGACCGCGACCCTGCTGGCCAACGCCAATATCCAGGCCCATTTCGCCGAGCCGCATCTGGCGCTGAGTCTGGCGCGCATCGAGTCGCATTATTTCGTGAACAACGCCTTCCTGGAGCCCGATCAACTGATTGCCAATGCCGGCCGGCTCGCCGACATTCCTGGGGTGATCGTCCAGGGGCGTTACGACTTGATCTGTCCGCTGCGTTCCGCCTGGGACCTGCATCAGGCCTGGCCGGGCGCCGCGTTCAAAGTGATCGCGGATGCCGGGCACTCGGCCTTCGAACCAGGCATCCGGGCGGCCCTGGTGGACGCCACGGATCACTTCGCCCAAGTGCTGGGGTGAGTGGAGCAGGATGATCGGACTCTTGCAGCGGGTCACGCTGGCGCGGGTCGAGGTGGCCGGAGAGACCCTGGGTGCCATCGGCCTCGGGCTCCTGGTGCTGGTCGCCGTGCAGCCGGAGGACACCCCCGCGCGGGCCGAGCGGCTGTTGGAGCGCTTGCTCGGTTACCGGGTCTTTCCGGATGACACCGGCCGGATGAACCGCAGCCTGCGCGACATCGGCGGCGGGCTGCTGCTGGTGCCGCAATTCACGCTGGCTGCCGACACCCGCAAGGGCACCCGCGCAAGCTTTACCGCTGCCGCGGCGCCGGCGCAGGGTGAGCGCCTGTTCGACCATCTGGTCGCCAGCGCCTGTCGTGTCCATCCGACGGTCGCCACCGGCCGCTTCGGGGCCGACATGCAGGTCAGCCTGGTCAACGACGGACCTGTGACTTTTTGGCTTGAGGCTTGAGGCTTGAGGCCACGCTGTCCAGTCAAGAACAACTTAGGCGATTTCCGTGAATAGGCATCCCGACTGCGCATGCGCAGAAAGCCTGTTGGGTTGTAGGGGCGAATGAATTCGCCCCTACACGACGGTAGATCCTTTCCCGGAAATCGCCTTAAACAGACTCCTTGTCGTTGTCGTTGTCGTAATCGAGTTGATGATTCCCGCGAGGATGCGCTGGTGCCGTGCGTGGCGATCGAAGCCTTTCAAACTTCAGGCCTGCAAGTCCGACAGGCTGCTAGGGCCGCATCCGCCGCCTGTGGTTAAATAGCGGCCTTACGCGCCCCGCGGCGCCCAGGCCGAGCCTTGCCGTCATGACCACCGAGACCAGCCACCGCACTGCGCGCGTCGAGCGCAACACCCTGGAGACCCAGATCCGGGTCGCCTTGGACCTGGACGGCAGCGGACGCTCCAGCCTGCAGACCGGTCTGCCCTTCCTGGAACACATGCTCGACCAGGTGGCGCGCCACGGCCTGATCGATCTGGATATTGTCGCGACCGGCGACCTGCACATCGATGCCCACCATACCGCCGAGGATATCGGCATCACGGTGGGTCAGGCCCTGGCGCAGGCCCTGGGGGACAAGAAAGGCATCCGCCGCTATGGCCATGCCTATGTGCCGCTCGATGAAGCGCTGTCGCGCGTCGTGATCGACCTGTCCGGGCGGCCGGGTCTGACTTTCCACTGCGACTTCACCCGCGCCATGATCGGCGCCTTCGACGTGGATCTCTTCCATGAGTTCTTCCAGGGTCTGGTCAATCATGCGGGTCTGACCCTGCACCTCGACAACCTGCGCGGCGACAATGCGCATCATCAGGCGGAGACCCTCTTCAAGGCCTTTGGACGGGCGCTGCGCATGGCGGTGGAGCCGGACCCCCGCATGGCCGGCATCCTGCCTTCGACCAAGGGTACCTTGTAACCCGATTCGCCTTTCGCCCCGCTCTCCAGGGAGATTCCCAGTGCTGCTGATCCCCGCCATTGACTTGAAGGACGGCCGCTGTGTGCGGCTGCGCCAGGGCCGCATGGAGGACGAGACCATCTTTTCCGATGACCCGGTGGAGCAGGCCGCGCGCTGGGTGGGGGAGGGCGCCCGCCGACTGCATCTGGTGGATCTCAACGGCGCCTTCGCCGGTGAGCCGGTCAACGGCGCGGCTATCCGCGCCATCGCCGCGCGCTTTCCCGACCTGCCGATCCAGGTCGGCGGCGGCATCCGCGACGAGGCGACCATCGCCGCCTATCTCGCGGCCGGGGTGAGCTACTGCATCCTGGGGACCCAGGCGGTGCAGGAGCCGGCCTTCGTCGCCCGCGCCTGCCGCGCCTTTCCGGGCCGGATCATCGTCGGTCTGGACGCCAAAGACGGCCAGGTCGCCATCAAAGGGTGGGCCGAACTCACCGGGCATCGGGTGGAGACCTTGTCGAAACGCTTCGAGGGCGACGGCGTTGCGGCCATCGTGTACACCGATATCGGCCGCGACGGCATGATGACCGGCCCCAACATTCCGGCCACCCTCGCGCTGGCCGCGGCGGTCGCCATTCCCATCATCGCCTCCGGCGGCATCACCAACAGCGACGACATCCGTGCGCTGGCCGCGGTCGCCGGCCGCGGTGCCGAGCACGGCATCGTCGCCGCCATCACCGGCCGCGCCATCTACGAGGGCACCCTGGACTTCGCCGCCGGGCAGCGCCTGGCGGATGAGATCGCGGCCGCCAACCCCTGAAACGGACAGAGACGCATGAACGAAGACTGGCTCAACGCCATCAAGTGGGACGCCGACGGCCTGGTGCCGGCCATCGCCCAGGAGACCGGTACCGGCACCATCCTGATGATGGCCTGGATGAATCGCGAATCACTGACCTTGACCCGTGAGACCGGCCACGTCGTCTACTGGTCGCGCTCACGCAAGCGCCTGTGGCACAAGGGCGAAGAATCCGGTCATCAGCAGGTGGTGCACAGCATCCGCATCGACTGCGACGCCGACGTGGTGCTGCTCGAGGTCGAGCAGCGCGGCGGCATCGCCTGCCACACCGGGCGGCACAACTGCTTTTATCGGCAACTCGACGGTGACGGTGCCTGGGCGGAGATCGCGCCGGTGCTCAAAGACCCCAACGCCATCTACGGCAAGACCTGAGCAGCACAGCAATCGCATTAAAGCCTTCTGACCCGATATCCGGACCGACCCTTGTGTCGAGGCGGGTTTGAAACCCGCCTCGACATCCGATTATCACGTCCGACGGCGATACATGGTGAAGTCCGATGAACGTTGCCGCAGAGATCAGAGCCCGGGTTCATCGTCTGACGGTCGATGACTACCGCCGCATGGGTGCGCTCGGCATCCTCGGTCCCGAGTTGCGCACCGAGTTGATCGATGGGGAGATCATGGAGATGCCGCCGATTGGTCATCCACACGCCGGGACCGTCAAGTTCATTGCCAATCGTTTGAAAGAAGCGGTCGGCGCCGCCGCGATCGTGGCCGTGCAAGACCCGGTGTGGCTCGATGACCACTCCGAACCCCTGCCCGATATCGCCTTGCTGCGTCCGCGTGACGACTACTACCGCACCGGCCACCCCGGTCCCGCGGACGTGCTGCTGCTGATCGAGGTCGCCGACAGCAGTCTGCATTATGACCGCGAGGTGAAGCTCCCGCGCTACGCCCGCGCCGGCATCCCGGAGGTCTGGTTGGTGGATCTGGGCGGCCGGCGCCTGACTGTCCATCGCCAACCGGGCCCGCACGGCTACATCGATGCGACCATTCCCGACAATCTTGCCCTGGTGCCCGTGCCCGTCGGCGTGCCGGCGACGGTCGACTTGACCCGTCTTTTTTAATGCCGGTCGACGCGTTGTGACGTGTGGAACACGATGAACAGGATCGCCCACCAACTGGCCCGCATCCATCGTCTCACGGTCGCGGATTACCGTCGCATGGGCGAACTCGGCATCCTCGCCGCCGAACTGCGCACCGAGTTGATCGATGGGGAGATCATCGAACTGCCGCCGATCGGTCAGCCCTATGCCGGCAGCGCCGCGCTGATCGCCGACCGCTTGCGGGAGGCCGTCGAGCGGTCCGCCGTCGTGGCCTTGCATGAGCCCGTGCGGCTCGATGAGCACAGCGAACCCCGGCCCGACATCACGCTGCTGCGCCCCGGCATTGATGGCGCACGGGTCGGCCGTGCCGAAGGGGCCGACGTGCTGCTGCTGATCGAGGTTGCCGACGGCAGCCTGCGCTACGACCGCGAGGTCAAGTTTCCGCGCTATGCCCGCGCCGGCATCCCCGAGGCCTGGCTGGTGGACCTGGGCGGCCGGCGGCTGACCATCCACCGCCGACCGGGGCCGCACGGTTATGCCGATGTCATGACCCCGAGCGGTCTGGGCGCGGTTCCCTTGCCGCTGGCCGGTTTGCAGACCGCCGACCTGTCCGGACTCTTTTGAGGCTGGGGGCGCTCAGTGGGCGTCGGAGAGGACAAGCGGTCGTTTCAGCTTACCCCAGGTCGGTCCGATCATCGGTCAGCGCTTGGCGCAACTGCCCCACCAGTTGTTCGACGCTGTCGGCGAGCTCCAGCACAAGAGCGGCCGCCGTGGAGTCGCGTTGACGCAGGACCGCCATCGCCGACTCCGCCAGGTCACGCACTCGGGTCGCCCCGATCGTGCCCGCCACACCCTTGAGGTCATGGGCTAGTTCTCGCGCTGTCTCGGTGTCCGCGGTCGCGACGCACTGGCGCAGCCTTTGAGGGTTGTCCGCGCGCTGTGTGATGAAGATCGTCAGCAGCCTGGCGTAGAAATCCAGCCGATTGCGCGCGGACAAGAGTCCGCGTGTCACGTCAAGTCCATCGATTGCGCGCAGGCGTCGATACAGATCTTCGCTGGAGGCGCTTGGCGCCGTCGCTCGCGTGTCCGGAACGCTGTGATCGCGTGGCGGCAGCCACTTCATGAGCAGCGCGTAGAGCCGATCCGGTTCGACCGGCTTGGTGACGAAGTCGTCCATGCCGGCGGCCAGACAGCGCTGACGGTCCTCGTCGAAAGCATTCGCCGTCATCGCAAAGATGGGTGGGTGCTTGCGACCCAACGCGGCGCGAATCGCGCGCGTCGCCTCGATCCCATCGAGTTCGGGCATCTGCATGTCCATCAGGATGAGGTCATAGTCGTTCGCGCGCGCCTTCTCGACGGCATCGCGGCCATCGCCGGCGATGTCGACGTTCAGGCCGACCGCGTGCAGGATATCGACCGCCACCTCTTGGTTGATGAGGTTGTCTTCCGCCAGGAGGATGCGTGCGCCGGCTCGGCTGCCGGCCAGCTCGGCGGCGACGGTGCGAGCCGGCAGGGCCGTCGATTCCAGTGCAGGGAGTTGCCCACGCCTCAGTTGTGCCGAAAACCAGAAGCGGCTGCCTTGGCCCGGCACGCTCACGGCGCCGGCGTCGCCACCCATGAGGCGCGCGAGACGGCGGGTGATCGCCAGACCGAGCCCGGTTCCGCCATATCGGCGCGAGGTGGACTCGTCGGCCTGCTGGAACGCCTCGAACAGCCGCGCCAACAGCGCAGGCGCGATCCCGATCCCGGTATCCTCGACCTCGAAGCGCACCAAGAGTCCAGCCTGATCTTCGTGCTCCACATCCGCCCGCAAGACAACCTGGCCGCGCTCGGTGAACTTGACGGCGTTGGCCGCGAAATTCAGCAAGGCCTGACGCAGGCGTGTCGGATCGCCCCGCAGCCAGAGGGGGACGGCACTCGATTCGACATCGACCTGCAATCCCTTGCTCGCGGCCGATTCGGCGATCAGTAAGCGGCTGTGTTCCAGGATCTCGTCCAACCGAAAGTCCGTCTCCTCGATCTGCATGCGGCCGGCCTCGATCTTGGACAGGTCGAGGATGTCGTTGATGACGGCCAGCAGATGGTGCGCCGCCGTATCGATCTTGCCCAAGCGCTCGTGCTGTGCATCGGTCATGGTCGAGCGTTGCAGCAGGTGGCTCAGCCCGATGATGGCGTTCATCGGGGTGCGGATCTCATGGCTCATGTTGGCCAGGAAAACGCTCTTGGCCCGATTGGCCGCGTCGGCCTCCTCCTTGGCCGCAGCAAGCTGGATCTCGGCGTGGCGGCGGGTATAAATCCGCCACAGGTCGTTGCCAATGAGCTGGATCTCGCGTACATCCGTGTCGTCGTAGTCCGTGGGCTTGTTGCCGACCCCGATGAGGATGCGCACCAGCCCATCGTCGATCACGGGGACCCCGATGTGGCGAACGAGATGCGCGTGGCCCGCGGGGTAACCGCGGCGCTCCTCCAGGTGCTGGTAGTCGTTGTGCACGACCGGTCGCCTGAAGCGGACGCTATCCGCCCAAACACCGGCGTCGCTGATGGGATAGTGTTCCACGTGGTCGGCTTGGCAGGTGGCCAGGGTGGCGCTCGACCAGGTCGCCAAGCGGATGGACTCCTGGTCGTTGCCGACGAAATGAAGATAGCCGATCTCGCTCTGAGTGAGCCGCACCGCCTCGTCGATCCCATACTGCAGAAGGCTCTGCTCATCCAGCGTATTGGCCACTTGGCTCATGTCGAACATGGCACTCAGACGCTGGTCGCTCTTGGACAGGGCTTGGTTGGCCTGCTCCAGCTCCGCGGTACGCTCCCTGACCAGCGTCTCCAACTGCGCGCGGTGCTCCTCCAGCGCGGCCTCCGCCAGCTTGCGGGCGGTGATGTCGTGATGCAGACAGAACAGCAAGCGTTGGCCCGCCCATTCCACACAGTTCACGCGCACTTCAACGTCGTACTCGGTGCCGTCCTTGCGGCGGTGACGGGTTTCAACGATGACATGTCCAAAATCGAAGGCTCGCAACGCTTCCACGAGCACTTCGCGGGGAATCCCTACGTCCCAATCCCACAGGTGCATTTCCTTCAGCTCGTCCAGCGAGTAGCCCAGCATCTCGGCAAAGGCCGGATTGGCCTCCGCCACGGAGCCGTCGTCACGCAGCAGAACAACCCCCTCCTTGGACTGCTCGAACAGGATGCGGCGCCGGTCCGCCTCATCCCGCAGCGCCCGCTGGGCTTCGAGTCGCTCGATGGCGGACGCCACGGCGCTCAGGGTGTTCAGCAGACGCGGTGCCTCCGGCCGCCGGCGCGTATCGGCGAGCAGCAGCACGCCGAGCACCCGCTCGCCAAGCGTCAGCGGCACGCTGAGCAAGGTGACCAGGCCCAACGGCTGCAAGGGCAGAGGGAGCGAATCGGCGGGAAGGGGCTCATCCGGCTCCACCCATGCCTGTCCGTCCGCGGCGACCAGTCCGGACAGATCCGCCGCGAACGGCACCCGCAGGCCCGGATGCACGTCCGGTATGCCGACGCTGCCGGCGAAGACCAGCTCGCCGCGATCCGAATCCAGGAGCGCGATCGCCGCCATGGGGAAACTCAGCCGGGCCGCCACCAGGTGCGGAAGTTCTTGACGGAAGAGAACCAGAGATTCGCAGGCGCCGGCGAGTTGGGCCGCGGCGCTCACCGTCTCGCGCGCCATCTCGGCGTGGACGCGTTCGGTGATGTCGGCATAGGTCACAACCACGCCGCCGGCAGGCGGCGGCAGCGCGGCGGCAGTCACCGCGAGCCAGGTCAAGCTCCCATCGGCCTGGGGGATACCCAGCTCTGCCCGATGCAAGGCAGTCCCGTTGCGGAGCGCCCGCACACCCGGAACCTCGGCCGTCGGCATGCACGTGCCATCGCGTCGCAGGAGGTTCCACGCCGGGCTGTCCAGAGAGCGGCACAGATGCGCCTCATGGGCAATGCCGACCAGGGTGTCAGCCGTTTGGTTGATCTCCAGAATTTGTCCCTGATTGTCGGTCACCGTGATCCCGAGCGGGAAGCTCTCGAACAGCGTTTGATACTTGGCGAGCGTCAGATCGCGGGCCTGCTCGGCGCGCCGGCGCTCGGTGATATCGATGTTGAACCCGAAGATGCCTTGAATCTGCTCTCCCACGCGGATCGGGGCAACGATGTTCTCGAAGATGCGCTCTTCCCCCTGCACGACATAGTCGACCTCGTCGTCCACCACCTCGCCGGCCAGCGCGCGGGCATTGTTGCTCACCCACAGGGCCAGATCGTCCGCATCCACGGTTTCGTCCTGCGGGCGCTTGCCGAGCAGGCTGCCCCAGTGTCGGACCAATACAGCGTTCTCCATGAAGCAGCGCCCGTCCAGATCGCGGGCCCAGAATTCGAACGGAACGTTATCGATCACCGCCCGCAGCATGGATTCCCGCTCCCGGAGGGCGGCGGCGGCGGCCAGGACCTCGGCGGTGCGTTCTTCGACCTTGCGCTCGAGCTGGGTGTTGAGCTCGCGCACCTCGTCCTCGATGTGCTTGCGCTCGGTAATGTCCTCGGCCATGCCGTTGATACCGATGACCTCACCGGTCGCGCTCCGCAGGGGATAGTATTGCGCCCGCCAGAAACGTCGGCCGCCGGGGCGGGCCGCGGTTTCTTCGCTAACCTCCAGGTTGAGCATCGGGACACCGGTGGCCATGATCTGGCGGAACAGCGGCTCGATGCCGTCCGCGAGGTCCGGCAGCAGCTCGCGCACGCTGTGACCGAGGTGCGCCTCCACCGGGATCCCGTTCATCTCCGCCAGCCGACCGTTGATGCGCAGATAGCGCAGCTCGGTATCCAGCACGAAGAGACCTACGGGTGCCGCGTCGTAGAAGGACTGGATTTCCAACAACTGCTGCTGGACCAGCGCCTCGCTCCCGCGCAGCCGCTCCTCGACCCGCCGGCGCTCGCCGATCTCCAGCCGCAGCGCGGCGGTGCGCTCCGCGACCCGCTGCTCCAGTCCCGCATTGAGCGACTGGATCTCCCGCTCCGCCCGCTGCCGTGCCGCCAACTCCTCGGCGAGCTGGACGGCGCGTAAACGCGAGCGCATCAGGGCCTGGAGCAGACCGGCCACCAGCAGGCTGATGAGGCCACCGCTGGTTGCCACCAAGAGCACGGGAAGGGCGCGGCTGGGGGAAGGATACCCGGGCGGACGGGCGACAGAGAGGGTCCAGCGGTGTCCATTGAAGTCCAGGGGCAGGGTCGTCGCGCGAGGCGCGGCATGATCGTTCGCGGCTCCGGCGGGGCGGCTGTCATAGAGCAGGGTCTCCGGGGCGATCCGATCCCCGTCATAGATGGCCAGTTCTGCACTCTGACTGTCGTATCGATCCTCCCCGCCGAGGATGCCCTGCATGAGATCCGTCATCCGGTAAGGACTGTAGACCCAACCCAGCAGGGCCGTCCGGCGCTGCGCGTCGGTGCCGGTGGGCAGGCCAGGCTGGTAGACCGGAACATACATGAGGGTACCGGCCTGGATATCTTCCGCTGTCTCCTGAACCAGGCGGACCTTCCCCGACAGTGCGGCCACGTCCTCATCACGGGCCTGCTCCATGGCGCCCTGGCGCACCGGCTCGGACAGCATGTCGTAGCCGAAGGCTCGCAGGTTGCGGCCGCTGAAGGGCTCCAAGTAGACGATCGAGGAGTAGACCGGCCGGTCCCCCTCCGGCCAGACGCGATACTCCGCAAACGCCTCGGCGCGGATCGCCTCCTGGTGCGCCTCGAGCCCGTTTGGCGGGATCAGCAGAGCGAAGCCGACCCCCTGGATGCCGGGCAGGTTGAGACTGACCTTGCTCTGCTCGACGAAGGTCCGCCACTGTGCGCGCGTGACTGGAGACGCGGTGGCGAAGAAGGCTGCGCCGCTGCGCAGGACTTGGGCATGAGCATGCAGCCGGGTGCGGACCTTCGCGGCGATCTCGTTGCCGACCAGCTCGAGTTCGCGGCGGTCTGTGGTCTGCGCGTCGGATCGCATCTCGAGTGTCGCGACCAGCGTCAGGAGGACTCCGCTCCCGAGCGTGATCCAGTTCCACCAAACGGGACGAACTGCAGTCACCGGCGTCATGGTCGGAGTCCTCTTCGGGTCCGGGTCTCCCTACTACTCTACGCCTGGACGTGCCTGGTTGTCTCAGGCACCGCGTCTGGTCGATAGACGCGCTTGAAGTCCACTGATGCGCATCGCCCCGACCCCCAAGCCTTTGCTTACGATCGTGCTGCGGCCTGACCGGATCATCGGCGAACAGGCGCGAAGGGCCGATTCTTAACCGCAACCTGTCTGCACCTGAGCAAATCCAGCGGTCAGGGCACAGCGGTCAACAGCACAAAAATACCGAAGATGACCAGATGCACACCACCCTGCAGGATCGTCGTGCGGCCGGTGGCGAAGGTGATGGTGCTGATAAAGAGGGTCAGCAGGAGCAGGGCGGTGGACTCGGGCGGGAGCCCCAGGACCAAGGGCACGTCGAGATAGAGCGAGACGGCGCCGACGATCGGGATGGTCAGGCCGATGCTCGCCAGGGCGGAACCCAAAGAGGCGTTGAGGCTGGTTTGCAGGCGGTTGCGCCGGGCGGCCTTGACGGCGGTCAGCCCCTCGGGCAGCAGCACCACCATGGCGATCACCACGCCCACGACGGTCTGCGGGAGTCCGGCCTGTGCGACCGCGGCTTCGACGGCCGGCGAGAGTGCCTTGGCCAGCAGAATCACGACCACCAGGCTGACCGTCAGAAAGAGTGCGCTGATGAGGGTGCTGCGGTTGGTCGGCGGCGCGCCGCGCAGGGTCGCCCCGTCATCGATCAGGAAATCCTCACGATGGCGGAAGGTCTGCACGTAAACGAACAACGCGTAAAGCGACAGCGCGGCGATGTCCACGAACAGCAACTGGCTGGAAGCGAAAGTGGGCCCGGCAGTCGTTCGGGTCACGTTCGGGAGCACGAATGCCATGATCGCGAGCGTCGCAATCACGCTCAGGATGGCCGCCGCGCCCTGGACGCGGAACGCCTGTTCGAAGTGGCGGGCGGAGCCCATGACCAGACACAGCCCGACGATTCCGTTGAGCACGATCATGACCACGGAGAAGACTGTATCGCGCGCCACCGTGTCGCTGCCCGCGGCGCCGGCGATCATCAGCGCGATAATCAGGCCCACCTCGATGGTCGTGATGGCCAGCGCCAGGAGGATGGAGCCAAAGGGCTCGCCGATCCGCACCGCCAGCACCTCCGCATGGTGCACCGCTGCGAACACCGCGCCGCCCAGCAAGGCCACCGCCGCGACGATGAAGAGCGCACTGCCGGGGGCCGCCAGTCCGCCGGCCTTGGCACCGACAAGCATGGCGCCGCCCAGCGGGGCCGCCCACTGCCACCAGGCTAAACGGTTCCAGTCGTGTTCGGGGGTCATCATGCAGTCTCACCAAGGTGGGTGGTATAGCGTGCGCACCTGATATCCGGACAGACTTTCGTGTAGGGGCGGGTTTGAAACCCGCCCCTACGTCCGGTAATCACGTCCGAAGGCGATATCAAGGGGCAGCGTGACGTGTCGGGCGCACACCCGAACCGAGCGCAGGTCTGTCACCGCCACCGCGACGCTCGAGGATGGGCAGCGCGCTCGCGCTCTGCCCATCCTACCGAAAGGCCCGGCCCAAACAAACCACATCACTTGCGATCACACCCGGCGCGAGCAAGACCTCCTGCGATCTCTCTCGACACCTTGGTGCCGGGCGCGGTCTTTTTCCGCGCGCCCAGCGCGGCCGTGGTCTTCGGCCAGGTCAAAGCGGTGCGCTCTCGTGGACTGGTCGTTTCCACTTTCGCTCGCTGTTGTGAATTGGGTCACGGATCGCCTCTCGCCTTTGGGCTAATAGACTTCTCAGGCTGGAATCCGAAGCCTGGGGCAAGCGGCGCCAAGCCGCTTGGATGACACCGCCGGGATCCGCCAACCCGGCGGCTGCGATGGCGCAGTTGCCAGGCACGCACAACACGCGAAGGAGTCGAACGATGAGCAAGCCGACCGCCATGTCCACCGCCTGGACAGGATTGCTGCTGGCCGCCCTGGCCTTGCCGTACGGTCCGTCTGCCGCCGCTCCCCAGGATGCGGATTCATCCGGCCTGGGCCGCGACTGTCGTGCCGTCGATGCCGCGGTGATCGACGATCAAGACCCCGCGGTCTTGTTTCGCGGTCCCGCCCGACGGCCGCTCACACCGGAAGAGGCCGATCGCATTATCGCGGAGGTCACCGGGATCATCGCGCGTTCGCCCTCCGCGCCCCCGTCCAGGCTGCTGGGAACCAGGCTGCCGAAATCGGTGGACCTGCGCGACGAACTACCCCCGGTCGCCATACAGGGGGATGGAGGGTCGAATTTATGTGTCACCTTTGCCACGGGCTACTACCAGGCGACCCAATCTCTGAAGCATTTCAGACATCCCGCCTGGGACCTGAAAAACCCGGAACACCAGGTCAGCGTTGCTTTTGTCGCCAGCCAGGGTGGAACGGGCTTCACTGACTACGTCTACAGGGTGCTCCAGGAAAACGGCACTGTCGACACCGCCGAGATGCCATTCGACTCGAAAATTCCTGTTGTCGACAACCAACCTACTCCCGACCAATTTGAAGCGGCGAAACCCTATCGGATCGGCCCCTCCGCCACGCTGTGGAATAATGGCGGAGGATCCCACAATAAACCGTTTGATAATCCCATCGAGAACGCCAGGGCTTGGCTGGCGGACGGATTCGTGCTGAGTTGTAGCGTCGACCCCGACGCAAAATATGGGTTCCCGGGCGGCTGCGTCCCTCCAGTCGCCTTTTTCGATCCCCCTACGCAATCCAACTTCTGGCCCGGACACGGAGTGGCCTTGGTTGGCTACCACGACCAGATCCATCCTGCCGGACAAGGGGCGGAGCATCGGGGCGGCTTTCTGATGGTGAACAGCCATGGACCTAGATGGAACGGCGACATGAACGGCTATCTGTGGCTGAGCTACGCCTATGTGCGCCGGTACGTCGGCGACTGCTCGATCATGGTACCGGGCGGACCCGCGATCCCGGAGGTCACCGGATACACCCATGGCAACCAAGAAGGCCAGCCAACGGTGATCATCACGGGCACGAACTTCGGCAGCCTGCGGCGATTGGCCGGGGTGGAGTTCAACGGCGTGGCGGCCGGGAAGGTCTGGCGCTTTACCAACGACGCCATCGAGGTGACACCGCAGTCGCCCATCAAGGCCGGCCCGCTGGTCGTTTACAACTGGGAAGGCACCCGCAGTAAGGCCATCCGCTTCACACCGCCCCGCATCAGCACCCGCAAGTGACGGCCGTGGCCGCGCGCCAAGACCGGGCGTTCTGCCTGAGGCATCCGCCAGATACGCACAATCCGCGAAGGAGCCCGATAATGAAACAACCCGCCGTCCTGTCCATCGCCCAGACCGGACTGCTGTTGGCCGCCCTGGCCTGGTCAGCCGGTCAGACGGCAGCCGCGGACATCCCGGTCGCCGACCTGTCTGGTCTCGACCCGAGTGCAACCGGTGCCGCGGTGATCGACGATCAAGACCCCGATCGTTGGGACCGCGGACCCCTCAGCCGGCCGCTGTCGCCGCAGGAGGCCCAAAGGATACTGGACGAAGTCACGCGGATCATCGACCGCTCGCCCTACGCCCCCCCCTCCAGGCGGCTCGGGACCCGGCTGCCGAAGGCCGTGGACCTGCGCGGTGAGTTGCCCCCCGTCGCCGACCGGGGTGACTTGGGCGTGTCAACCTCCGTCATCTTTGCCACCGCCTACTACCAGATGTCGCAGTCGCTGAAACATTTCAGACACCCCGCATGGAACCTGAACAACCCGGAGCATCAGGGCAGCGTCGCCTTTGTCCGCGCGATGCAAAGGGCCGGCGGCCCCGACGATGTCTATCAGATCCTCCAGAACGATGGCACGGTCGACCGGGCCGAGATGCCCTACAACCCGCTCGGACCGGTCGTCGAACCAACTGCCAACCAGCTTGAAATGGCGCTGCCCTATCGCATCAGCCGCCACGCGGCCCTGTGGGATAACGGCGATGCCATCCCCGCCAGGCCGTATGACAACCCGACCGAGAACGCCAAGGCCTGGCTGGCGGACGGATTCTTACTGAGTTGTCGCCTCGACCCCCGCAGCCACCCCGGTTTCCCGGGCGACACCAAACCGCCGGCCCGCTATTTCGATCCCGCCACGCAACCGGGCATCGATCCAAGCTTCGGGGTCGCACTCGTCGGCTACAACGACCGGATCAACCCCACCGGACGCGGGGCGGAGCATCGGGGCGGCTTCCTGATGGTGAACTCACGTGGGCCGAGATGGAATGGCGCCATGCACGGGTATCTGTGGCTGAGCTACGCCTATGTGCGCCGGTACGTCCGCGACTGTTCGATCATGGTCCCCGGTGGACCCGATACCCCCGTCGTCACGGGATACACCTATAGCGAACAACCGGTTGCAGGAGGGGGTACCGTTCCGACGATCATCATCACCGGGAGGAACTTCGGCTACTATCGGCGGGCGGCCGATGTGGAAATCAGGGACGTGGGGGCGGCCGACACGGTCTTTAGGTTCACCAACGAATCCATTGAGGTGGAAGTAGAATCGTGCCTCAAGGCCGGCCCGCTGGTCGTCTACAACTGGGAAGGGACGCCCAGCAACGCAGTGTGGTACAAACCGCTCATCCCTAAGAGCCCCAGCGAATAATGGCCGCGGCGGCGCGCCCAGACCGAGCGTGCCGCCGCCGCGTTGCCTGACCAGCCGCACCAGACACTTGATGCCCGCGGGGGTGATCGACGAGGCCCCGCCGGGCGATCATGCACCGCACTCAGGCCCAGCAGGTCGCTGGGGTCCGCGCAGCGTTCAGTCTACCCCCGTTGCTGCGCGATCTCGGTGGTCGGCGGTGAAGGTCCGCATGCCGTAGAACTGCCGCCGTGCAGTTTCGGATGGCGGCAGTTGGTCATCCCAGAAGCAGCAGTGCGCACACAAAGACACTAAGATCACAAAGATACTCAACGCGATCAGTTGGTCTAGCGGGTCACCCGCGCGGTGATCGGCCCAACGTTTCCAGTGATCTGTTTTTCTGCGTGTTCTTTGTGTCTTTGTGTGAGCAATTGCCGAATTTAGCCCATCCGGCCATCGCGACGCTGAAGGATGGGCATCGCCCACCATCTCGCGCCCGAACGCGGATGCGGTTAGACTTCCCGCTGGTCAGCAGTCAGCTCCCGCCGGTAGCGTTCCGCCATGTCCGATATCCTCGCCCGCCTCGCCGATGTCCTGGAGGCCCGCAAGCAGGCGGACCCGGATTCCTCCTATGTCGCCAAGTTGTATGCCAAGGGGCCGGATGCGATCCTGAAGAAGATCGGTGAGGAGGCGACCGAGACGGTGATGGCGGCCAAGGACGGGGTGGCGGAGAAGATCGTCTACGAGGTGGCGGATCTCTGGTTTCACTGCATGGTGCTGCTGGCGCAGCAGGGCCTGCGGCCGGAACTGGTGCTGGCTGAACTGGAGCGGCGCTTCGGGCTCTCGGGTATCGAGGAGAAAGCGGCGCGTGCAGGTTGAGTCCGGTACTGCCCGAGCGGGTCGTTTGAGGGTATGATCACGGGCTTAGTGCGGGATCATCGGGCAGTGCCCGGTTCCGCAGCGCGTCAATCTGAATCTGGGCCGCCCGCGAGCGGCGGTGGAGTGCATCATGGGACTGGGCGGACTTCATATTTGGCACCTTCTGATTCTGCTGGTGATCATCCTGCTGGTCTTCGGAACCAAGAAACTCAAGAACATCGGTTCTGATCTGGGCGACGCGATCAAGGGTTTCCGCAGTGCGATGTCGAATGGTGAAAAGGATGCGGAGGATCCCGCCAGACAGATCGAACAGGAACCGGTTCAGCGGACGAATGATCCGGGGGCGGGCACCGCCAAACCGACCGTCGGCGCGGAGTCTGCGCGCGCGGCTGACCGGCCTAAGGCCTGAGTTGGCACCGGCAAACAGCCGCCATGTTTGACGTCGGTTTTTGGGAACTGGTGATGGTTGGGGTGATTGCCCTGTTGGTGATCGGACCTAAGGATTTGCCGCGGGTCGCGCGGATGGCCGGGCTCTGGGTCGGCCGTGCGCGCCGCACCCTGTCCTCGGTCAAGGAGGAGATCGATCGCGAGTTCAAAGCCCAGGAACTGCAGGATATCCTGAAGAAGCAGGCGCGCAGCAACCCGCTGGAGACGCTGATCGAAGAACCGCGGCCGGCGGCCCGGTCCAAGCCCGCCGACGTCACGTCAACGCCGGCCCCGGTGTCGGCCCAGGTGCCGGCGGGTGCGGCCGAGACCGCCAAGCCCAGTGCGGATCAGGCAGCCGGATGAGGCAGCGCCCGCGGGCGCCGGCCCACCGGCTCATCCGCTCAGCCTGCCCGCCCGACGGTCTTGCGGGCCGGCTGGGCCGGGCCTAAAGATTCGCCCCGAGACCCCTTATGGCCCCGTCCATTGAGCCCGATGAACCTGGCGCCGAACAGCCCTTCATCTCCCACCTGATCGAGTTGCGTGATCGGCTGATCCGGATGCTGATCGCCGTCGGCATCGCTTTGCTGGTGACCTTTCCTTTCGCCAACGACATCTACACCTACGTGGCGGCCCCGCTCATCGCCAAGTTGCCGGAGGGCAGCACGATGATCGCCACCCAGGTGATCTCGCCGTTCCTCACGCCTTTCAAACTGGCGCTGGTGGCGGCGGTCTTTCTCGCCATGCCTTATCTGCTTTACCAACTGTGGGCGTTCATCGCGCCCGGGTTGTACCGCCATGAGAAACGCCTGGCGGTGCCCTTGCTGGCCTCCAGTGTCGTGCTCTTTTATCTCGGGATGGTCTTTGCCTATTTCCTGGTGTTTCCGCTGATCTTCGGGTTCATGGCCGCGACCACTCCGGAAGGGGTGTCGATGATGACCGACATTTCGGCCTATCTGGATTTCGTGCTCGCTCTGTTCTTCGCCTTCGGCATCGCCTTCGAGGTCCCGATCGCCACCATCCTGCTGGTCGTTACCGGTCTGACCACCCCCGATGCCCTGGTACAGAAACGTCCTTATGTGATCGTCGGGGCCTTCGTGATCGGCATGCTCCTGACCCCGCCGGATGTCTTCTCGCAGACCCTGCTGGCGGTGCCGATGTGGCTGCTGTTCGAATTGGGGGTCGTCGCCTCGCGCATTCTGGTGCGTGAGCGGGCGGCGCGTGAGGCGGCGGAGGCCGCCTTGGTCGCGCCGGTGCCGCCCGGCGGAGGCGGGGGTCGGACCGGTGCCGCCGCGCCTCCGGTCGCCCCGGCGGGCGGCTCCGGCGGCGGCCTGGAGGTCGGCCGCGAGTTGGAACCGGGAGATCCGGATGATCCGACGCGCTGGAGTCCGCTCACCGACGAGGAGATGGAGACCGAGTTGGACCTGGAGGATGCCGAAGCGGCCCGAACCGCGCCGCCGCGGGTCCGGATCGATCCGGTCGAGGATAAGATCAACCGGGCCAACCGCCTGCGCGAACTCGATAACCCATTGGCGGCTCGTCAGATTCTCTATCAGGTTCTGGAAGAGGGCGACGCGTCTCAACGGCAGGTGGCGCGCAATATCCTCAGTCAGATCGATGAAACCTAGCGTATTGCTTTTCTCAATGGACAGCATGGGTTAGTATCAGGTTCACCACCACAGGACATAATAGGATGAACCATGGGCTCCGGATCGCAGATCCACTATAAGCAAAACCGCTTAAAGCAACTGCGGGCATTTTGTCATGCGGCGCGCACCGGCAGCGTCAGCGCCGCGGCCGACAAGATCTTTCTCAGCCAGCCGACCGTCTCGCTCCAGATACAGGCGCTGGAGCGCGAGTTTGACACCGTGCTCTTCGAGCGGCGCGGACCCAAGATTCGTCTTACGCCGGAGGGTCAACTCCTCTTCCAGATGGCGGAGCCGCTGGTCGAGGGCATGGATCGGCTGCACGACGCCTTCGCCATCCAGTGCGGGCGGGTCGATCAGGGTGTGCTGAATATCGCCGCCGGTGAATCGACCATCCTCTATATCCTCCCGGAACCGGTGCGTACCTTCGTCGCGCAATACCCCGGCATCGAATTGAAGCTCCACAATGTGACCGGGCGTGATGGACTCGCCATGTTGCGCTCGGATGCGGCTGACCTGGCGGTGGGCTCGATGCTGGAGGTTCCGGACGACATCAACTACCGCCCCTTCGTGACCTACCGGCCGACCCTGATTACGCCGCTCGATCACCCGCTGGCCAAGCTGGAGAAGGTGACGCTCGAGGATATCGCGCCTTTTGGGCTGATTCTGCCGCCCCGGCATCTGAGCACCTGGCGCATGGTCGATCTGGTCTTCAAGCAGCACAATCTCGCCTACCGTGTCACCCTGGAGGCCGGCGGCTGGGAGGTCATCAAGAAATACGTCGCGTTGGGGCAGGGGATCTCGGTCGTCACCGACGTTTGTCTGACCGGGGACGAGCGGCTCGCCCGGATGCCGCTGGATCAGTATTTCCCCAAGCGCAGTTACGGCATCGTGCAGCGCCGCGGCAAGTTCCTCTCACCGCAGACCAAGTGTTTCGTGAAGATTCTCGACAAGGCGTTTGCCGATCACGTGGTGGAGCCGCAGCAGCGCACCGTCGGTGAAGTCGAGTGGGATGACGCGATGCTTGGCTAGTGCTCAATCCCGGCGCAGCGCGTCCGAGATGCCGATGGGAGTCGGAAAGCGTAGGACCACCAGATAGGACGAGACCAGGAAGGTCAGGATGGTGGCCAACTGCAGGCTGTAGGCCGCCCGCGCGCTCAGGCTGCCGGTGGTCAGCGCCAGCGCGGCGATGAGCAGTGAGAACTCGCTCATCTGGCCGAGCCGGAAGCCGATCTCCCAGGCGCGGGCCGAGGGTTCGCCGGTACGGACCAGCAGCAGGCGAAAGATGGCCGGTTTGAGCAGGAGCGCGGCCGTGGCGAGGAACAGGGCCGGCACCAGCACGTCGGGGGCCATCGCCAGGTTGAACTGCACCCCCACGCCGAAGAAGAAGAGCACCAGGAAAAAATCCCGTAACGGACGCAGGCTCTCGGCAATATAGAGCGCGATGGGACTGGAGGCCATGGCCACCCCGGCGATGAAGGCCCCGATCTCATGGGAGAGACCCAGTACGCCGCCCAGTTGGGCCATCCCCAGACACCAGCCGATCGCGATCAGAAAAATGTACTCGCGGAAGGTGTCATAGCGGCGGATCAGTGGGATCAGGACGTAGCGTGCGGTGAGCCCGGCGAAAATGGCCAACCCCGGTAAGGTCAGCATGAGCAGGGCGATTTTGATCCAGGGGGTGGCTCCCGCCCCGGCACCCTGGAGCAGCAACAGCAGGGCGATGGCGAGCAGGTCCTGCAGCAGCAGGATGCTGATGATCACCTCGCCCATGCGCTGATGGTGCAGGACGGTGGTCGGCAGCAGCTTCAGACCGATGATGGTGCTGGAGAAGCCGAGAGCGCCACCGAGGATCAGCGACTCCAGCGGCGTGAAACCGGCCAGCAGGCCGATGGTGCCGCCGATGATGAGCAGCAGCAGCGCGCTGCCCAAGGTCACCAGGGTGGTGCGGCGCAGGCTGCGCGCCAGATCCTGAGGGGTCAGGTCGAGTCCGAGGAGGAAGAGCAGGAACATGATGCCGACCTGAGCGGATTCCGAGACCAGGCGGGCGTCGGCGACCAGGCCGAGACCCCAGGGTCCGAAGAGAATACCGAGCCCGATATAGGCGACCAGGAGCGACTGCCGGGCCGCAAGCGCGGCGGTGGCCAGGACCGCGGCGCCGGTGAAGACCAGGAAAAAGGTAAAGACAATCGGGTTCTGAATCATGGTGTACTCGAGTCCGCCCGCGAGGCCTGTCCCCTGGGTCTGGAATCCCGCGGCGATGATCCCACGATTGAGGAGCCAGGTGGAGCGATAAGACCAATTGTGTGCTGTGTTACGGGTCCGTGACGAGTATCCGCCGTTCGTCTGCCCATTCGTCAGGGTCATCCGAAATCCTTCGCAGAAATGTACACAATGCCACCGTGAATGCCTGTTCCAGGCAGCGGTTCCGTTTCCCTTCATTTGTAATAATCGTGTACCACATGAGCAACCTGCTTGTTTATCCTTTTCCACTGCACCTGTCATCACAGGTCGGACACCGGCGAACGCTGGGCGCGAAGGACAGCAGCGATGCCAAAGCGTGGCGGGTTGTCCGATCGACGTTGCGGGGCCTCACGGCGTGGTCGTGAGTCACCACTACGAGTTGTCTAACCTGTATCCATGGACCTAACGAAAAAAATCGGCCAACGCCTCCGTGCTGCACGCCAAGCGCAGGGCTTGAGCCTCTCTGAGTTGTCGAGCCGTACCGGCTCGCTGTCCAAGTCACGGATCAGCAACTATGAGCAGGGAATCCGCCGGATGGGGCTTGAAGAGGCCCAGGAGCTGGCGCTGGCCTTGGGCACTGTGACACCGATCTATCTGATGTGTCTGGATGACACGGATCCCCTGTCCAAGGATGAGCGCGAACTGGTCGAGCGCTATCGCAATACCGACGTGCGCGGGCGGGATACCATCCTGAAAGCGGCGGAGGGACAGGCCGTTTACCGGGTCGAAACGTCGCCGGTCGCGGTCGATGGGGAAGGCCTCGCGGGGTCGGCGGAGGGCGGATAGAGGAACCTTACACAACAAGTTTTACCGATGCGATCACTTGTTGTGTTTACATTGGCTGGCGTATCGGCGCTCTGGTGGGCTGCGCGCCAGCCGTTCCGGCTTCGCCATGTTCCGGTGCGCGCGTTTTTGGTGCGACGATCATGGCGGATGACTGGTCAACAAACCGGTGATTCGCTTGCACCTCGTGTTTTGATGGCCGACCGCGGTCCGGCTCAGACACCCGCACGGCGCCGTTGCGCCCTTTCCGGGCTCACGGATAAAGCTGCTGTAGAGCGCGAGTCCCTTGGGGGTCGTGGGGCTGGGCCAATCTGACGGCTGCTCCGTACACCCAAGAACCTGTCGCGGCCTGGATCAGGCTGCCCCGGGTCAGGCTGCCGGCCGCTCGCGATGGGGCGCCTCCCTGCGCCGTGCGCGCGGACCGCTTACTTGTAAGCGCCGACCCCGCAGAAGAACCCTTCCTTGTTGGCCATCACGTAGCTCGTCTTGGCGCGGATTTCCTCGGTGCCCGGATAGGGCCACTTGTAGTCCACCCAGCCTTCCTTCGAGGCCTTGACGGTGGCGATCATGTTCTTGAACAGTTCATCCCCGTACTTCTTGAAGTCGAGCAGGTTCTTGCCGACCAGTTCCGGCTTGGTGGCGTGGGAGAGCATGACGCCATCCATGTCCATGCAGAAGACATAGAGATCTTTCTTTTTGAAGTCGCCGTCGGCGGAGAAGGCGGCAAAGGCCTTGTCCTTGCCCATCGTGTTGACGGCCGCCTGAGCCTGCTGGGACATGGCCTTGGCCTCGTCCGGGGTGGCCATGTCGGCCGCCGCAACGAGGCCGGCGAACAGCAGCCCGGAGGTGGCGATTGCGATCAGGGTCTTTTTCATGCGATGTCTCCTCGTTCATGTTGTGGTGAAGCGTGCTGAAGATAGCTGAACCTGCGGACGGGCGCCAGTGTGTTCGCAGACGGTGCCCGCTGGAAGCGCGATCTGCCCCGATTTGGACCGTATCCGGGCAAAAGTCTCGGAGATGAGCACCGTGATGGTGCGTCTGTCCTGCGGTGCGCGATCAGCGTTTCGCTATGCCTGCGAACCCCCTGACCCCGAAAACGGCAGTTCTCACACAAAGACACTAAGATCACAAAGATTTTCAACGCGATAAGTTGGTCTGGCAGGTCAACCGCGCGGTGATTGGTCTGACGTTCTCACTGATTTGTTTTTCTTGGTGTTCTTTGTGTCTTTGTGTGAACAATCACCTAATTTGGGCTGAATTTGGGCTGACCGGCGTCGGATTCGCGTGATGGCCTGAGGATTGCTGCACCTTTGCCGGCGGCATCCGTACGCCGCGAACGTTCAACACTCACTCGTTCGGAGTCAACTCTTATGCGGAAGCGCGACTTGATCAAGCGGTTGGTACTCGGCTCGGGCCTAGCTTTGGGATTGTCCGCGGTCCTCCCGGCGACGGCCGCCGACGATACCATCAAGGTGGGGGTCCTCCACTCGTTGTCCGGAACCATGGCCATCAGCGAGACCACGCTCAAGGATACGGTGCTGATGCTGGTCGAGGAGCAGAACAAGAAGGGCGGCCTGCTCGGCAAGAAACTGGAGGCGGTGGTCGTCGATCCGGCGTCCAACTGGCCCTTGTTCGCCGAGAAGGCGCGTGAACTGATCGCCAAGGATAAGGTAGCGGCGGTCTTCGGGTGCTGGACCTCGGTGTCGCGTAAATCGGTCCTGCCGGTCTTCGAGGAGCTCAACGGGTTACTGTTCTACCCGGTCCAGTACGAGGGTGAGGAATCTTCGAAGAATGTCTTCTATACCGGCGCCGCGCCCAACCAGCAGGCGATTCCGGCGGTGGACTATCTGATGAACGACTTGGGCGTCAAGCGCTGGGTCCTGGCGGGAACCGACTATGTCTACCCGCGCACGACCAATAAGATCCTTGAAGCCTACCTGAAGCAGAAGGGCGTGGCAGCCGAGGACATCATGATCAACTACACGCCGTTCGGTCACTCCGACTGGCAGTCGATCGTCGCCGACATCAAGAAGTTTGGCGGCGCCGGCAAGAAGACCGCCGTGGTCTCAACCATCAACGGCGATGCCAACGTTCCCTTTTATAAGGAACTGGGCAACCAGGGCGTCTCCGCCGAAGATATCCCGGTGGTCGCCTTCTCGGTGGGTGAGGAGGAACTCTCCGGGATCGACACCAAGCCGCTGGTCGGGCACCTGGCCGCCTGGAACTATTTCATGAGCGTCGACACCCCGGAGAACGCCGCGTTCATCAAGCAGTGGCACGCCTTCACCAAGGATCCGAAACGCGTCACCAATGACCCGATGGAGGCCCACAAGATCGGGTTCGACCTCTGGGTGAAGGCCGTCGAGAAGGCCGGCAGCACCGCGACCGACAAGGTGGTGAAGGCCATTGTCGGTCTGGAGACGCCGAATCTCACCGGCGGCATCGCCAAGATGCTGCCCAATCACCATATCACCAAGCCCGTGCTGATCGGTGAGATCCAAGATGACGGTCAATTCGCCGTCGTCTGGCAGACCGAGGGCACGGTCCCCGGCGATGCCTGGTCCGACTTTTTGCCGGGCTCCAAGGATCTGGAAGGCGATTGGACAGCGCCGATCAATTGCGGCAACTACAACACCAAGACCAAGACCTGCTTGGGTTCCGCGGCCAAGTAGTCGATGGGTATGTCTGCGTCACGCCGCCGCTGCCGACGCTTCGCCGGCGCTTTATTCAGCATGATCCTGGCCGGGATGACCTGGTGGGGAACGGCGGCGGCGGGCGCGTTGGAGGAGGCCCTGCCGGGACTGGCGGACCGGGCCTTCCCGGCCAAACAGCAGGCCGTGCAGGCGCTGGCCGCGACCGGCGATAGCCGGGCCTTGCCGATCCTGGAGGCCCTGCTCGCGGGGGACCTCTACACGCGCGAGGGCGCCGACCCGCCGCTGGTCGTGGCGCGGCCCAGCGGGACCGGCTGGTCCCTCAGAGACCCGCTTACCAGGGCTGATCTGGGCGAGGTAGAGCGAGAGGCGGTCAAGAGGATTCCGCTGAATAACGCGCTGCGCACCGCCCTGCGCGGCGGCATCGCGACCCTGACGCTGAGCAGCCCGGACCCGGTGGTGCGCAGCCGCGCGGCCAAGGACCTGATGCGTGACCCGAGCCCCGAGTCCGTCGCGGCGCTGCGCGTCCGCCTGGAACAGGAACAGGACGCCGCGGTGCGTACGACCCTGGTCCTGGCGGTCGCGGTAGCGGACCTGCGCGTCGGGACGCCCGAGGCGCGGCTGGCGGCCGTTGCCACCCTGGAGGGCAGTCTCTACCCGGAGGCCCGCAACGGCCTGACGACACTCATCGCCAATGAAACCGACGCGGATGTGAAAGTCGCCGCCGAGCGTGCGCTGACCGCGATCGACTCCCGTCTGACCTGGAATGCGCGGGCTGAGACCTTGTTCTTCGGGTTGAGTCTGGGTTCGGTCCTGGTGCTCGCCGCCATCGGACTCGCCATCACCTTCGGGGTCATGGGGGTGATCAACATGGCTCACGGCGAATTAATGATGCTCGGGGCCTATACCACCTATCTGGTGCAGCAGGCGCTGCCGGGTTGGGTCGATTACTCACTGTTCGTGGCCATTCCGGCGGCCTTCATCGTGTCGGGGCTCTTCGGCATCGCCATCGAGCGGACGGTCATCCGCTTCCTGTATGGCCGGCCCCTCGAGACCCTGCTGGCGACCTTCGGGATCAGCCTGATCCTGCAACAGTTGGTGCGGACCACCATCTCGGCGCAGAACGTGGCGGTCGAGAATCCGTCCTGGATGAGCGGCTCACTGCAGATCAATCCGGCGCTGGCCCTGACCTATAACCGGCTGTATATCCTGGCGTTCGCGCTGCTGGTCTTCGTCGCCCTCCTGCTGATTCTCAAGCGCACCGCCCTGGGGCTGCAGGTCCGGGCAGTGTCCCAGAATCGGGCGATGGCGCGCGCCATGGGGGTACGCTCCGCGCGGGTGGATGCACTGACCTTCGGCCTGGGCGCCGGCATCGCCGGGGTCGCCGGGGTCGCGCTGTCCCAACTCACCAACGTTGGCCCCAACATGGGCCAGGCTTACATCATCGACTCCTTCATGGTGGTGGTGTTCGGCGGGGTAGGCAATCTCTGGGGAACCCTGATCGGCGGGATGACGCTGGGCGTCGCCAATAAGTTCATGGAACCCTGGGCCGGTGCGGTGCTTGCGAAGATCCTGGTGTTGGTGTTCATTATCCTGTTCATCCAGAAACGTCCGCGCGGGCTCTTTCCGCAACGCGGCCGGGCGGCGGACGGATGAGGCGATGAACAGCAAGATCAACCATCTACCGCGTAACCGGTTTTCGGCCTCGATCACGGTTCCGGCCACTTGGGCTCGCCGGGTGCGTAGTCAGGCCATCCTGGCCTGACACGGTCAGGGCTGGAAGCCCTGACTACGCACGGCGCTGGACGGGATGACGATCAAGGTCCGCTTTTCTTTCTCCAACGACTCGGACACACCCGCATGGGCATAGTTAAGGCACTCGAAGGCGATACCGGCGGCCAGGTCATGCTGGCCGTGCTGCTGGTGGTGACGCTGGTGGTCCCGGTGTTGAATCTGGCGGTGCCGGAGACGAGCCTCTGGCACGTTTCAACCTATACGGTGACGCTGCTCGGCAAGTATCTGACCTATGCGTTGCTCGCCGTGGCGGTCGACCTGGTCTGGGGCTATCTGGGGATCCTCAGCCTGGGGCATGGCGCCTTTTTTGCACTGGGCGGCTACGCCATGGGCATGTATCTGATGCGTCAGATCGGTGATCGCGGGGTCTATGGTGACCCGATCCTGCCCGACTTCATGGTCTTTTTGAACTGGAAAGAACTGCCCTGGTTCTGGAACGGTTTCGACATGTTCTGGTTTGCCGCGCTGATGGCCATTCTGGTCCCCGGCGTGTTGGCCTATGTCTTCGGCTATCTCGCTTTTCGCTCACGGGTGACCGGCGTCTATCTTTCCATTATTACCCAGGCGCTGACCTATGCCCTGATGCTCGCGTTCTTCCGCAATGAGATGGGGTTCGGCGGGAACAACGGGCTGACTGATTTCAAGGAGCTACTGGGGTTCGACCTGCAAAGTGACGGCACCCGCGCCGGACTCTTCATGGCCTCCGCGGCAGCGCTCGCGCTCGGCTATCTGGCCTGCCGGGTGATCGTCACCTCGCGCCTGGGACGGGTGGCGGTGGCCATTCGCGACGCCGAGTCGCGCACGCGCTTCATCGGCTACCGGGTGGAGCGGGTCAAGGTGGCGATCTTCGCCTTCTCGGCCATGCTGGCGGGAGTGGCCGGGGCGCTCTATGTGCCGCAGGTGGGGATCATCAATCCGGGTGAGTTCTCACCGCTCAACTCCATCGAGCTGGTGATCTGGGTGGCCGTCGGTGGGCGTGCGACCCTCTATGGCGCTGTGGTTGGCGCCCTGATGGTGAATTACGGCAAGAGCACCTTCACGGCCATGTTCCCGGAGGCCTGGTTGTTCGCCCTGGGCGCACTTTTCGTTCTGGTCACCCTGCTGCTGCCCCGCGGGATCGCCGGCTGGCTGCCCGCGCGGAGGGCCGGCTGATGGGCGGGCAAGTCGAACGCTGGCAATACCTCAACCCCGGTAAGACCCTGGCCGAGACCCTGGACATCTCGCATACGACGCTGCTTTATGTGGAGGGGGTGACGGTGAGCTTCGACGGGTTCCGCGCCCTGAATGATCTGTCATTCTATGTCGATGTCGGCGAGCTGCGGTGTGTGATCGGACCCAACGGCGCGGGCAAAACCACCATGATGGACGTCATCACCGGAAAGACCCGGCCGGACGCGGGCTATGTGTTCTTCGGTCAAAGGATCAATCTGCTGGAGCTGGATGAGCCGCGCATCGCGCAGGCCGGGATCGGGCGTAAGTTTCAGAAACCCACGGTCTTCGAGCAGCATCAGGTCTATGAGAACCTGGAGCTGGCGATGGCCGGCGATAAGCGGGTCTGGCCGACCTTGATGGCCCGGCTCTCCGGTGCGCAGCGCGACCGGATCGACGAGGTGCTGGGGATCATCGGGCTGCGGGAGCAGGCCCGGCGCCCGGCCGGGGCACTCTCCCATGGTCAGAAGCAGTGGCTGGAAATCGGCATGCTGCTGATGCAGGACCCACTGCTGCTGCTGGTGGATGAGCCGGTGGCCGGCATGACCCACCAGGAAATGGATCGCACGGCCGAATTGCTGCTGTCCCTGGCGGGCAAGCACTCGGTGGTCGTGGTGGAGCATGATATGGACTTCGTGCGCTCGATCGCCAAACGGGTGACCGTGTTGCATCAGGGGTCGGTGTTGGCGGAGGGGTCGATGGATGAGGTCCAGCACGACCCGCGGGTGGTGGAAGTCTATCTTGGGGAGTGAGACGTGAGCGCCGAGTACGATCAAGATCTGGTTGCCTGGTCGCGCGAGCAGGGGCAGTTGTTGCGCATGGGCCAGTTCGCCCAACTCGATATCGCCCATCTGGCAGAGGAGATCGAAGACTTGGGCAAACGGGAGCGGCGGGCGCTGGTGAGTCGGTTGGCCGTCTTGCTGGGGCACCTGCTGAAATGGCGATACCAGCCGGACTATCCCTATCGCAAGTCCTGGCGGGCGACCATCAACACCCAGCGCCGTGCGGTCGCCAAGCTCCTGGATGAGAATCCGAGCCTGCGCGGGCAGGTTGATCTATTGATCGCCGAAGCCTATCCCGATGCGCTGGACCTGGCGGTCGCCGAGACACCCTTCGACTACGAGCACTTTCCCGGTATCTGTCCCTGGACTATCGAGCAAATTCTGACGGCCTATTGGCCGGGCGCCGAGGCCGGATCACCCTCATGTTGACGATCAGCGGACTGAATCAGTTCTATGGGCAGAGCCACACCCTCTGGGATCTGAATATCGCGATTCCGGCCGGCCAATGCACCTGTGTGATGGGCCGCAACGGGGTGGGTAAGACCACCCTGATGCAGTGCATCATGGGCCTGTTGCCGCTGCGCTCCGGGGTCATGGACTATCTGGGGCAGGACTTGGCCCGACTGCCTGCCGAGCGGCGGGCCGGGTTGGGGCTGGGCTTTGTCCCCCAGGGTCGGCAGATCTTCCCATTGCTGACGGTCGAGGAGAATCTGCGCATCGGGCTGCCGGCCAGGCGCGATGGCCTGCGTCA
>Ga0247838_1001339_pt1 | contig 35399 bp, 37 predicted proteins | sample LaCruzMarch2015__5_FD_189097 | JGI IMG/M metagenome (GOLD analysis project Ga0247838, IMG submission 189097) | Freshwater microbial communities from meromictic Lake La Cruz, Castile-La Mancha, Spain - LaCruzMarch2015_15m | ecosystem: Environmental > Aquatic > Freshwater > Lake | place: Spain... | reverse complement strand
CTAATCTTGTTTTTTCACTTGAATTTAATTCATCGTACCTAACAAAAAAAATTCCTTCTTTATTTAAATCTAGCTTTAAATTGGCCCAAGTATCATTTGAGATTTTTAATAGCTTTTTAGTTTTATCTACTATTTGCTCTAATTGTTGTTCTGGATTTAATCCATCGACGGAAACAACATCAATACGTTCTTTAATTTGATTAAAAATACCGGCTACTCTAACCATAAAAAATTCATCTAGATTATTAGCTGCAATCGACAAAAATCTTACCCTTTCGAGAAGAGGAATATTTTTATTCCCCGCTTCATTTAAAACTCGTAAATTAAATTTCAACCAAGAAATTTCACGATTTATATATCTGTACGGTATTGTGAATTTTTTTTTTAAGTTAACTTGCTTAGACATTTTTGGTTAGTATAATTTAATAATGTTAAGTTTATATGTCATGCGCCATGCCAAATCTAGTTGGAAAAATAAGAATTTAATAGATTTTGAACGTCCCCTCTCTAAAAAGGGCCAAGCTGAAATTAAAGCAATATTAAAATTTTTAAAAATAAAAAAAATTAAATTTGATCTTGCTTACGTTTCTTCAGCAAAAAGAACAAAACAAACTTTTAAAAAAATAAAAAAAAAAATTAAAATAAAAAAATTTCTTATTAAAAAAAAACTATATTTAGCTGATGAAAATTTAATTTTGAATTTTATAAAAACAACAAAAAGAAAATACAAAAATTTATTACTCATTAACCATGAACCCGCTTGTAAAAATTTAATGATTAAATTAATTAAAAAAAAATATTTAAAATCTATTAAAAAAAATTTTACCACATCGGGCATCGCACATATTAAATTTAACAGTAATAATTGGGCAAATATAAAAATATCATCTGGTGAACTTATTTTCTTTAAAAATCCGAAAGATTTTCTACGTATCTAAAGAATAACCTGAAGATCTTACTGTTCTTATCAGGTCAATTTTTTTATCATAATTTATTGCTTTTCTAAGTCTTCTAATGTGGACATCGACAGTTCGACTCTCGACATTTATATTTTCTCCCCAGACATTATTAAGTAATTGTTCCCTAGAATAAACTCTTTGCGGACTTTTTATAAAAAAGTCTAATAACTTAAATTCAATAGGTCCTAATTTTATCTCTTTATTATCTCTAAAAACTTTTTTTGTGACTCTGTCAATTTTCAAATCTTTAAAAGTGGCTGTTTCTTCTAATAAAGACGGTTTGGATCTTTTGATAAGTGACTTTATTCTAAGTAACAATTCTTTGTTATTAAATGGCTTTGTTAAATAATCATCAGCCCCTACTTCAAAACCCTTAATTTTATCATCTGGCTCTCCTTTTGCTGTTAAAATTAAAACAGGAATATTTTTAAATTTTTTATCTTTCTTGATTTGTCTACAAACATCAATTCCTGATAAATCAGGCAACATCCAATCAAGTAAAATTATATCTGGTGTTTTTTCTTTAATTATTTTTAAAGCCTCTTCTCCAGTTTCTGTGGTAAAAACTTTAAAACCCTCTTTTTCTAAATTGTATTTTATTAAAGTTACTATTGACTTTTCGTCTTCAACAAGCAAAATATTTGCTGACATTTTAATTAGACTTAGGTCTATTTCCTTGAATTTCTTCACCCTTTACTAAAAAATGAACATACTCGCAAATGTTAGTTGAATGATCTCCTACTCTTTCAATATTTTTAGCTACAAAAAGAAGATGGCTAAAAACTTCAATATTCTTTTTTTCTTTTTTAATGTTGGACATAAGTCCTTGTAGAAGTTTATTAATCATAATATCTATTTCTTTATCGCTATTCCAAACTGAAAGTGCTAATTTTTCATCATTTTTGGAATAAGAGTCTAAAGTTTTTTTTAAATTAATTTGAGCAAGTTCAGCAGCAGATTTAATTAATGCTGAAATATTAATATCTATAGATCCTTTGATAATTTTTGCACGCTTTGCTGTATTTTTTGCAAGATCTCCAATTCTCTCAAGTTCAGATGCAATTCTCATGGCTGAGACAGTTTCTCGTAAATCAATAGCCATTGGCGCTCTTAAAGTTATCAAGTTTACAACTTGATCGTCAATTTTTCTTTCTAATTCATCAATCCTATCATCTTTTCCAATGATTTTATCTACCAACTCGTCATCTCCTTTTATTAACGCAGTTATAGAGTTTGAAAACTGACTTTCACAAAGAGCTCCCATTTTCAAAACTGTTGCATGAAGAGTTTTTAATTGCTCGTCGTAAGAACTTACTATGTGCTCTGACATTTTAACCAAACCTCCCTGTTATGTAATCTTGAGTTAACTTATTATCAGGATTCTTAAAAATTTTTTCAGTTAAATTAAATTCTAGCACTTTTCCTAAATGGAAAAAACCTGTATTTTGTGAAACTCTTGCTGCTTGCGACATTGAATGAGTAACTATCACAATTGTGAACGTTTTTTTTAACTCATCAATCAATTCTTCAATTTTAGCCGTTGCAATCGGATCTAAAGCCGAACAAGGCTCGTCCATTAAAATAACTTCTGGATTGATAGAAATTGTTCTTGCGATACAAAGTCTTTGCTGCTGACCTCCTGAAAGTCCCGTTCCTGGCTGGTCTAATCTGTCCTTAACTTCCTCCCAAATTGCAGCTTTTTTTAAACTACTCTCTACAATATTATCTAAATCAGATTTATTATTAGCTAGTCCGTGAATTCTTGGCCCATATGCAATGTTATCATAAATACTTTTAGGAAACGGATTTGGTTTTTGAAAAACCATTCCTACTTTTTCTCTTAATAAATTTACATCCACATCTTTTTTATTTATTTCTTGTCCATCTATTTTTATGGAACCTTCAACTTTACAAATATCAATTACATCATTCATTCTATTAAGACATCTTATATAAGTAGACTTTCCACAACCAGAGGGTCCTATTAATGCTGTAACTTTTTTTTCTTGTAATTCTAAATTAATATCGAACAATGCTTGTTTCGCTCCATAAAAAACATTTAGATTTTTTGTAGAGATTTTTATTTTTTCATTTTTCATATTAGCTCCATTTTTTTTCAAATTTGTTTCTTAAATAAATTGCAAACGAATTCATAAATGCTAAGAAAAAAATTAAAATTATTATAGTAGCAGAGGTTTTTTCAACAAATCCTCTTTCAGCCGACTCTGACCATAAATAAACCTGTACAGGCAAAACTGCAGATGGATCAAATGGAGTGGATGGCACAACATTAATAAAGGCTACCATTCCAATTAATAAAAGTGGGGCTGTTTCTCCTAAAGCTTGGCTAAGTCCTATGATAGTTCCTGATAAAGTTCCCGGCATAGCTAATGGTACTACATTATGAAACACTGTTTGGACTTTTGATGCTCCTAAAGCTAAAGCTCCCTCCCTTATCGACGGAGGAACAGCTTTTAAGGCTGCCCTGCATGGTATAATAATTCTAGGCAATGTCATCAAAGCAAGAACTAAACCTCCTACCAATGGAGTTGATCTTGGTAAATAAAAGTAATTTAAAAAAATACCAAGTCCTAACAATCCAAACACTATAGATGGCACAGCAGCTAAATTATTTACATTTACCTCTATAATTTCAGTAATTTTATTTTTTGGCGCAAATTCCTCTAAATAAATTGCAGCTAAAATTCCAAGAGGAAAAGATAATAATAGACAAACAATTAAAGTAAAAAAGGACCCCATTAACGAAGCTCCCACACCTGCGATTTCTGGTTCTCTCGAATCGGCATTTAGAACAAATGGCCAATTGAATTCGCTAATAATTTTATTTTTTGCATTTTGTTCATCGAAGATTTTCAGCTGAAAATCTGAAAATCTTCTTCTATCTTCTGGAATATCTCTTGGAAAATTACCTTTATATAGTTGATCAAGGTCATCGGAAAGCGTCAGAGCTACTTCGGCTGTTTTATTTAAAATACCTTTATTTTTTAAATAGAACTTCTTAAGTTCAGAACTTGCGTCTATGCTTACTAAATCAATTAGTTCAGCTTGTTTTAGCTCTGGGGCGTTAGGAGCCAAACTTAGTAGGGCCTCTTGTAGAATTTCATCAAAATTAGCTTGCTTAATTTCTTTATCGGCTGAGTTTAAATTAATACCTATTTTTTTTTCATTAAAATTAACTTTTAAAAGTATTTCGGTTCTTGAAAAAGCGCTTAAACCGTTAGTAAAAATATTTACAAGCAAAATACATAAAAATGATAAGGCTATAATGATTGATGAAATGCCAAAAAATCTAAAACTTTTTTCAGCACTATATCTTTTCTTAAGTAAAATTTCTTTTTCTTTACTATTCATATTTTTCTCTAAATTTTTTAACAATATTTAAGGCGATAATATTTATTACTAATGTGAAAAAAAATAACGTAATACCTAACGCAAAAGCAGCCTGTGTTTTTGGGTTATTAAATGACTGATCGCCCACTAAAATAGTAACTATTTGTGTTGTAATAGTCGTAGATGCCTCCAGTGGATTTATTGTTAAATTAGCCCCAAGTCCTGCTGCCATAACAACAATCATAGTCTCTCCAACAGCTCTTGATATTGCAAGAAGAATTGATCCAACAACCCCTGGAAGAGCGGCTGGCAAGACAACTTTTTTTATAGTTTCAGATTTGGTCGCGCCCATTGCGTAAGAGCCTTCTCTTAATGAAACTGGAACAGCATTAATTACATCATCTGTAAGTGAAGAAACATAAGGAATAATCATTACCCCCATGACCATTCCAGCTGCTAGGGCACTCTCTGAGGATACATTTAATCCAATCCCTTCACCAATTATTCTAAAAAAAGGACCAACGGTTAATGCTGCAAAAAAACCATAAACTACTGTGGGAACTCCAGCTAAAACTTCAATTAATGGCTTTGCAATCCTTCTAACTTTGCTAGATGCATATTCGGCCATATATATTCCAGAGAAAAGTCCAATAGGAACTGCAACGCACATAGCAATCATTGCTATAAAAAAAGTTCCCCAAAATAAAGGGACTGCTCCAAATACATTTTCAATATCAGCGGTTTGAACTGATGCATCTCTAACAAAGGCTCGCCCTGGTGCCCAATTAGTACCCGTTATAAAGTCAAAAATAGAAACTGCTGTGAAAAATTTAATACTTTCAAAAAGTAATGAGAGTACAATCCCAAGAGTTGTAAACACTGCAATAGCTGCACATAAAAACATCACAACTCTAATTACTTTTTCTACACTTTCTCGAGCTCTTATATTTTTTAAGATTTGAGAATACGCGAAAGATAACGAACATATGATTACACTAAAAATAACTGCAAATTTTGATAATTCTAAAATCTTATTAAGGCTTAAAAATTTTTCAGCATAGGGGACTAAATTTTGAGGAATGGCCCCTGAAAATTTTTTCTCAGCTAAAGATTTAATTTCAGAAAATATTAAATTTAATTTATTATCATCAATTGATGGGTCTGATCTAAAATCAGATAAAATAAAAATTTTGACAATATATAATTCAGAAAAAGACCAAAAAAATAATATTATTAAAGCTGGTAAACCGCACCAAGCTGCTAAGTAATAACCATAGTATTCGGGTAATGAGTGGAATTTTTTTCCACTTATTTTAGTTTGTTTTAAAACTTTTGATTTGCCGAAAAAATAACAAGATAAACTAAAGACAACAATCAATGATAGAATTGTAAGGTTCATTTGAATTGTATTATTTGATTCTGCTTAACTTTTGTCTTTAGAGCCGAAAATAATTTCGGCTCTAAATTCAATTAACTTAACTAAATTTTAATTTAGTTCTTCATCGCTACTAATTTAGTAGCAACGTCTCTAACTTTTTCTTCTGTTTCTTTAGCGTTAGGAACTAAACCAACTTTAAATAAATAGCCAGTTGAGCCAACTGCTGTTTTTCCAGTGTATTCAGTTAAGAATTCTTTAAATCCTGGAATAACTGAAGCGTGAGCTTTTTTAGCATACAAAAATAATGGTCTTGCAACAGGATAAGTATATTTTTGTATCCCTTCAATTGTTGGAGCAATTCCATCAATTTTTGCAGCTTTTATTTTATCTTTGTTTGCAACTAGATAGCTATATCCAAAATATCCGAAAGCATTTGGAGAGGAGCCAAGTTTTTGAACAATTAATGTATCATTCTCACCCGCTTCAATTACAGCTGCATCTTCTCTGTATTTTGTGCAATTTTTTGGATCTGCTAACTTTTTAAAAGCATCGTCACAACCTTTGCTCATTATTAAATCATCCCACGCATCACGTGTTCCAGATGTTGGTGGAGCGACTAAGATTTCAATTTTTAAATTTGGTAAGGATTTATCAATCTCATTCCAATTTTTATATGGATTTTTTACTAATTTTCCATCAACTACAACATCATGAGCAATTGCCTTCCAAAGTTGTGCTTTAGTAAAATTAGCGTCTTTTCCTTTAATTGAATGTGCAAATGTTAAACCATCATTACCGATTGGTAATTCTATGATTTCAGTTACACCATTCTTAATGCAAAGTTCCACTTCATCTTTTTTAATCGCTCTTGAAGCTCCAGTCATATCTGGATGTTGAACGCCTACACCACCACAAAAAGATTTAAATCCACCGCCCGTTCCTGTGCTTTCAACAACTGGTGTTTTAAATTTTCCCTGTTTTCCAAATCTTTCAGCAACTACTGTCGTGTATGGATAAACTGTTGAAGATCCAACTATTTTTATTTGATCACGTGCTATTGCTTGAGACGAAATCATAACAGCAACTGCAGTGATAAATATTGTTTTTAATTTAATCATAATTATCCTTAGTTATTTAATTATTTTTGACTATATTTTCGTAAGATGATTAAATTATTACAAATTAATGACAATTTTGTTACAAAATTAACCTTTTAGTTGAAATTTTTTTTATAATTTAATCATTATTAAATTTTAAAACTATGCTTTGGGCAATCTAACAATAAATTCGCTTCCTAATTCAGATTTACTTGAAATTTTTAATTCACCCCGGTGTTGGTTTAAAATATGCTTTACAATGGATAGACCTAATCCTGTTCCCTCAATTTTTAGTTTTCTTGTATTTTCAGCTCTAAAAAATCTCTCTGTGACCCTGTGAATATCTTCCTCATTAATTCCTATTCCCTGATCAATTATTGAAATTGAAATATATTCCTCAAACAATTCATCAGGATTTGAATTTCTAATTTCAATAGTCTTTTCTGGATGACTAAATTTTATTGCATTATCAATTAAATTTAAAAAAAGAGTTGATAATTTTTCAGCATCGCCTTTCACGTATTTTTTATTATCATCTAAGTTTAATTTTAATAAAATTTTTTTTTCTTTTATTCTATTAGAAATTAAGACAATTATATCGTCGATTACTTTGTTTACATTAACTTTATTATCAATGAAGAGATGCTCTTGTTGCTCAATTCGACTTAAAGTCATTAAATCTTCTATTAAAATCTCCATTTTATTTGCCTCAGTTTTCATAATTTCAATAAATTTTTTTTGAGAACGTGGATCGTCTTTTGCAGAATTTCCTATGGTATCTAAAAAACCTTTAATAGAAACTAATGGTGTTTTTAAATTATGACTTGCATTAGCTATAAAGTCAGAACGAATTACTTGTGATTTTTGTATTTCAGTAAAATCTTTAAAAACTAATAATATTTGCTCTGATTGAATAGAACTAATGTTAATTTTATAAAATTTAAAAATTGGAGTTTTTATCTCCACATTAAATATTTTTATTTTATTATCTAATCTATGTTGATCTATTTGATCTAATAGTTCTGAAATTCTAATTCCAACAGTTATATGTTTGCCCTCTAAATTTGAACCAAAATTATTAATAGCCGCTTTATTAGCAAAAATTATAATATTAAATTTACTTAAAACGATAATTATATCCTCTATTTTATCTAAAAATAATTCCTCTAAATCCTTCTTGTCTAATTCTGTGCTGTAATTAATATCTAAATTTTTTTTTTCGAAAAATTCTTTTTTCTTTTTTTTATAAAAGAAAGTTACAATTATTAAAAAAAATAAAACATTTAAGATTAATATTGTTAAATTGAATTTAAAAATATTATAAAAGACTATATTAATTCCAATCGCGATTGCACATATGAAATAAAGCATATATCGAAGTATAATCTAATAATATCAAAGTTATTTAATAAAACTTTGTAATAAAAAAGACACATATATTTCATTTTATTTTAATACAAATCACCTAATTGGTGAATACATGGCAATTATAGATAATTTAAAATTTAAAAATTTCAGTAATAATTTCTTTATTTCAACTGCTAGTTTCTTCCAACCAAAATTTGATTGTTATTTAGCAAATAGTAAAAGTGAAATTAAAAAAGCACAAAGACTTCGATATAAAATTTTTTTTAATGAAAGAAATGGACAAAAAATTTTTAATTTAAGTTCATTTAAAAGAGATGCTGATAAATTTGATAAATATAGTGATCATATCATTGTTACATTTAAGGCTTCAAAATTTAGCAAAACTAAAATTGTAGGAACTTACAGGCTGCTTCAGCAAAAAGTAGCTTTACAACAAAATGGTTTTTATTCCTCAGAGGAATTTAATTTAAATACTTTATATAAATCTGCCGACAAGCCTCTTAACGCACTAGAATTAAGCAGATCTTGTGTGTCTTTAAAATTTAGAAAAAAAAATGTGCTTCATTTAATGTGGTCTAAAATTAACGAGTACGTTCAACATAATAAAAATGATGTACTTTTTGGAATGGCAAGTTTTTTAGAGGAAAATCCTAATTTAATTAAAGAGGAGTTATCCTATCTTTACCAAAAATTTCTAATGCCAGAGAACATTAGAGTTGATGCGATTTTTTCAAAAAAAACTGAAATGAACTTAATTTCAACTGAAGGTATGTCTGAAATTTCTATTATTAAAAGACTACCGCCGTTAATCAAAGCTTATTTGAGATTAGGAGCAAAAATTGGTGATGGAGCAGTAGTTGATAAACTATTTAAAACAACTGATGTTTTTATATATCTTCCCTTTAATTCAATTAAACCTGAATATTTAAAAAAATTTAGTTTATAATTTTTTGATTAGCAATGATCAAAACATTAGTAACAAAAATAGTTGAAATAATATTTGGTTTTTCATTTTTAAAATCTCTCTATAAAAAAAATTACCTTGATCCAGAGTTAAATAATAATTTTTGGAAAAGAACCTTAGAAATTTTAAATATTCAATATACTCTTAGAAGTTCTAATCTTATTCCAAGAGAGGGCTCTTGTGTAATTGTATCGAATCACCCCTTTGGGATACTGGATGGTTTAATTATTTGCTCTGAAGTTGCAAAACTAAGAAAAGATTACCGTATATTAATTAATGAAGAACTTACAATAATTGATCATATAAAAAGTTATCTTCTTCCTTTGAGACTGGACATAAGTAAAGATGCAGCACGTATTAATATTAAATCGAAAAATGAAGCAATAGAATTTATAAATAATGGGGGTTTAGTTATTATTTTTCCCTCTGGAGAAGTTGCAACCTCTGAAATCTTTCTTAAAGCTGCTGTAGAAAAAGATTGGAAGCCAATGATCGGATCAATACTAAGAAAAGTAAAATGTAAAATTTTACCAATTTATTGTTTTGGGCAAAATAGTTTTTTATTTCAACTTACAGGTATAATAAATTATAAATTCAGACGAATATTATTCGCAAGAGAGTTGATAAACAAATCTAATAAAAAATTTATTGCTGAATGCGGAAATTTATTAGACAGTGAAACTTTTAAGGATTTAGAAAACGAAAAAATTGCTAAACTTTTAAGATCCGAAACTCTTAAAATTGCAAATTTACACTAGCAGTTTGCATAAATATTTTTGCACAATTTTCCCAAGTGTACTGTTTTGCAACTTCTTTACAGTCCTCTTTTTTAATTTTTAAAGCTTTCAACATAGATGTTTTTAAATCTAAATCTAAACAATCTACTTTTGTATTTTGTAAAATATCTAATGGTCCAGTAACTGGATAAGCTGCAACTGGTATTCCTGCAGCTAATGCTTCTATAATGACAATGCCAAAAGTATCTGTTTTGCTTGGAAATACAAAAACATCACTCGCTGCAAGATAAGCAGCTACATCTTTTTCATCTAACATACCGGTAAATAACACATCTTTATATTTTTTTTTTAACACGTCTAATTGTGGTCCCGCGCCCACCACAACCTTGGAACCCTGAATATCTATATCTAAGAAAGCTTTTATATTTTTTTCAATTGCAACTCTTCCAACATAAATAAATATAGGCGCAGGTTTTGAGATTTCTATTTTTTTAATTTTTCCGAAAATATCAGTATTTGCACCTCTGGTCCAAACGACTAAGTTTTTAAAATTTCTATTTATTAATTCTTTTTCCATGTTTTTAGTGGTTACTAAAACTTTATTAGAGGGCTTGTGAAAATATCTCAAAAAAGAATATCCAATACTTACAGGAATATGAGTTCTTTCATTAATATACTCTGCAAATTTTGTATGAAGGGACGTTGTAAATCTAATGTTGTTTTTAATACAATACCTTCTTGCAAAGAAACCTAATGGTCCCTCAGTTGCAATATGAACAATATGAGCATTTATTTCTTTTATTCTATTATATATTTTTGGATAAGCGTTTATAGATAACCGAATCTCAGGATATGTAGGACAGGGTAATGTTATAAATTCTTGTGGTGTTATTAAATAAACTTCGTGCTTTTGTTTTTTTAATTCTTTTACTAAATAACTTAAAGTTCTTACAACACCGTTAACCTGAGGATGCCAAGCATCAGTTACAATTAAAATTTTGTAACTTTTCATTTAATTATGATGCTATTTTAAAATTTTCCAAATTTTGATCTATTGTTTCATTGAATAATTCTTTTCTTTTTTCAGTCCAATTAATTAATTCTAATTTGCCATCAAAATGCTCAACTAAAGCAGTGCAGCTTTCAACCCAATCTCCATCGTTAATGTAATGAATCCCATTCATATTTTGCATATTCGCATGGTGAATGTGACCACAAATTATCCCTTCAACTTTAAATTGTTTCGCATAATTACAAACTAATTTTTCATATTCACTTACAAATTTTACTGCATTTTTTACTGTAAATTTTAGATAATTTGACAAGGACCAATATTCATAGCCTAATTTTTTTCTAAAAAAATTTATATACCTGTTAAAATATATTAAAAAATCATAAGTAATTGAGCCAAGCATAGCCAACCATTTTGCGCACTGAATTATTCCATCAAACTGATCTCCATGAACGACTAAATACTTTTTTTTATCAACCGTCTCATGAATGACTTGATTTAAAATACTAACGCCACCAAAGTTTACTGGTGCAAATCCTCTCATTACTTCGTCGTGGTTACCGGATATATAGAATACCTCAGTACCATGTCTTGCCTTACGTAAAATTTTTTGAACAACGTCATTATGTGATTGTGGCCAATACCAAGTATTTTTTAAGGCCCACCCATCAATAATATCTCCAACTAAATACAATTTTTCTGATTGGGTATGCTTTATAAATTCTAATAGTAATTCTGATTGGCAACCTCTTGTTCCTAAATGAAAATCAGATATCCAGATACTTCTGTAATTAAAAATTTTATCGAATTTATTTTGATTAACTTTTTTTAGCATTTAATTTTCGAATCAATACAACCATAGATAAGCATTTTAATGTTACAAATTTATTAAAAAATAAATTAAATTAAGTAAATTGATGGCAATTAAAATCTAAATTCTGATAAAGAATTTAATATGACTAAGATAACGAAAATAGTTGAAATAATAATTTTCTTTATAATAATTCCAGCCATTCTTATACCGATTAATTCAAATATTATTATGTTTGCAACACTTTCACTTGTTGCATTTTTTTGCTTTATTTATTTGAGATATAAAAAAATTACCTTATTTGATAAAAATGAATTTAAGTTTGATCAACCTCTTAAGAAAATTTTTTATAAAGCTTTTGTTATTGCCATTTTAATCTTACTATTTTCCTACATTTTTGATAAGGAAAAATTTTTAAATCTTCCAACATCACATTTTTTCTTGTGGCTTTTAATACTGATTCTTTATCCAATTTTTTCTGCATTCCCCCAAGAAATTATATATAGAAAATTTTTTTTCCAACGATATGACAAATTATTTAAAAATAAAAAAATATTAATAATTACAAATGCGTTATTATTTAGTTTTGCGCATATTATTTATCTTAACCCTATTGTTATTATCTTTACTTTCATTGGAGGTTTATTGATGGCAATTTCATATTCACAACATCAATCATTATTTAAAGTTTCTGTAGAGCATGGACTATATGGAAATATAGTTTTTTCCTCTGGTCTTGGAAATTATTTCTATCACACGCAAGGTTTAAGTTTTGGCTAACCTACTTTTTATAGGAGACGCTTAAATACTTAAAACTCTAATTTAAGATTTAAAAATTCATAATTTCTTAATTAATTTGTAATATCCATAAGATAATAAAATTAACTGAGTGCTTATATGCTTTGTGCCCTTGTTAAGTTAATTTAGTCTAGTGAAGAAAAATCTAGATTTTTCAATCAAGTATCTAAGCACTCACCATTTCTCTACGACCAAAATAATTATTTTCTTGTAAAAATAGAATTAGATAAAAAAACTAATCAATAATATTACCGCAGCAATAAAAATTAAAAATACAATGACTGCTTTGTCTAATGGAAGATTATTTAAATATCTAAACACAAATTAAAATTCTTTTGGTAGAGAATTATCTATTGAAACTCTATCACCGCCTTTAAAAAATATTGCAATCATAATCACTAACCAAAATAATGGATACTCATATCCACCTTTAATCCAAAGAAAGCCATTTTTTAAATGAATATAAAAAGTTGCAACTGCTAAAAGGCCAATAAGTTGAATTGCAACAAATCGTGTTAAAAAACCTAATGCTAAAAATATTCCGCCAAAAAATTCTAAAATACCAACATAGATTGCTAATGGGTAAGCAGGCTCTAATTGAACACTTTTAAAAAAATCAGCTGTGCCATTTAAATTTACAAATAATTTGCTATATCCGTGTGGCACCATCATAGCGCCTGCGACAAATCGAATGAGTGAATAAGAATAATATGAAGTCACTTCATAAAATTTTTCTAAATAAGGAATTATATATTTTGAATTTCTACTTACTCTCATAGTTAGTAATTTGTATCAAATTAACAAGTTTTTATCAAAGTTAAATAAACTATTAATTGGTGCGCCCGGAAAGAGTCGAACTTCCAACCTCCAGATTCGTAGTCTGGCATTCTATCCAATTGAACTACGGGCGCTTATTAATTTAAGATAAATTTAATATCTTATTTTATTTTTTTTATTAAATAATAATTAAGTTTTATCATGCAAATAACTAACTGAAACTGGTTTAAATTTATTGCCGTTAACAGAGAACCCTAAACCATAACTTTCTTTGTATACATGCGTTAATTTAATGAACTTATTAATCTCTAACAATTATCCCCAACAAAAACTGGCTTAACTCAAATCTCATTTGTCATGGGGATGGCAGGATTAATTATAGTTTTTGGTTCTTAAAAATTTAAATCTTAACAAAGACAAATTTAAATAATCCGCTGAATTTTTTATACAAATAAAGAATTAGAAAAACGATTATTAAACAAAATACAATTCTAAAAAATAAAACTCCGGAAATATGTCCGCCAATAATCATCATTAAAATTGTATCCTCGATAATTGCATGAATTAAATTTAATAAAGACAAGGAAAGTAAAATACTCTGTTTATCAACAGTGCCGGATTTTGCCTCCTTAATTAATAGTCCCCCTCCAAATTGAAGACCAATGGTCAAGCCGACAATAATTATATTAACAGCACTAGATCCTATCCCCATAAGCTTTAATGGGCCTTCGAGGAGTTTTTTTATAAATTGCTCAACTCCAATTTTTTTTAAAATATTTAATGAAAAAACTAAAATACAAATTATAAAAAAAATATAGATAAGATTTTCAATTTGCCCTAAAAGCCAAGAATAATAATCTGTTGCAACTATTCTCTGATCCAAAACCAAACTAAACTTTTCCTGTAAATATCCTATATGGAAATAAATTTTGTTAAGAATAAATCCGGCTAAAAAAGCAATTCCAATTCGCAAAAAAGACGCATAAAGAAAAGATATTCCAGCAGCTCTAGAAATCGCGCTTTCAATTAAAATGTTGTGAGCAATTAGAATAATCAAAGTTAAAACCGTAACTTGCGCCACTGTTAAATCTAAAGTGGGCACAATATTGATAAATAAAATAATGGCAGCGTAAACATTTACAATAATAGCTGTTACCCAAATAATACCAAATTCAGCAGGCAGACCCATTAATTGAACGATAGGCTCAAAGAAATTTGAAATAACTTTTACAATTCCAATCTCTTCTAAAATTTTGATGATAAAAATAAAGGGAATTAATATTTTATATAATGGTACACAAATATCTTTAATATCTAAAAAACTATTTTTAAAAAATGTATTCAAATTTTACTCTTAAAAAATTTCTGCTTTATAAAATTAACTACCAAAACCATTACACCGAGAGCTGTTAAGGGTACTGAGATCTTTGGATCTGAGAGTAAATCTAAATTAAATTGTGCCCCCTCCTCAATTTTAGAACTAATACCTGAAACTAAACTAACAGAAATAAAAATACCAGGCGCCACTCCAAAAATATTTGAAAGAAATATTTTTTTAAGTTTCATATTAAATAATATTGGTATCAATGTCCCTGCTTGCGATGGGATACCAGGAACTAGTCTTAAAAATAATAAATATACAAAATCATTATTTTTAAAATGACTATCTAAACTTTTATATTTACTTGAAAAATATTTAAAAACTAAATCTTTAAAATAATGATTTGCAAAAACATATAGAGCTGTTGATCCGATAGCAAAGCCCATGAGTAATAAGACTGATCCTAAAAAAGAACCAAAAATAAAACCTGCTGCGATCACGAGTGGAGTGCCAAAACCAAGTAAAAAAAACCAAATGGCAGAAAATAAAAAAAACAAAAAAGAGTAAATAAAAATATTTTTTTCGATAAAAGTAATAATTACTTTACGATCATTTTTTATAAAATCAGAACTTACATAATTGTAAATTTCATAATAAAAAAATAAATATGTGACCAACGCTACAATTAAAAGATAAATTAATCCTAAAATAATTTTAAGCTTTGATAATTGCGTCATTTTTAAAACTTATTAAATAAAAACTTTTACTGTACATGATTTAACAATTTACTTATAAATAGCCAAATTCTAATTATCACAATGAAAAGAACCTATCAGCCAAGCAAATTAGTAAGAAAGCGAAGACACGGTTTTAGATCACGTATGGCAACCAAAGGTGGTCGAAAAGTTATTGCACGAAGAAGATTTAAGGGAAGAAAATCTGTATCTGCTTAAGTCATGCCCAAGACTCTAAAATTTGAAAGTCTTAAAGGCAATTCTGAATTTAAAAAAATTTTGTCAGCAAAAAAGGTTAGCTCTGATTTATTTACTATTTATTACACTGATAAAGAAACTGCTCCTGAAATAAATAAAATTCATATGAGTTTTGTCTCTGCTAAAAAGCTAGGAAATGCAGTAAAAAGAAATAAAATAAGAAGAAGATTAAAAATGGCTGCACGCAAAGCGATTACTGAGATTGATTCATTTAACAATAAATATAAGTATGCTGTTTTTGCAAAATCAAAAATATATGATGTTGATTTTAATAAAATTGTTCAAGAACTCGGATATAAATTTAGCTCGTTAAAATAATGATAAAAAAAATTGATAATCTTTTTTCTTTAATTCTTACAGGCATTATAAAATTTTATAAATTTTTAATATCACCCTTTTTTCATAATGCATGTCATTACGATCCAACGTGCTCTGAGTATTTTATTCAATGTTTAAAAGAATTTGGTTTTATTAAAGGAAGTTTTAAAGGAATACTTAGAATTTTAAGATGTCATCCTATTAAATTTTTAGGCGGCGGATTTGGTTATGATCCAGTAATAAATAAAAAAATTAAAAATGGAAAATAAAAACGTTCTTCTAGCTGTAATATTGTCTACTGCAATCTTAATTGGTTGGTCATTTTATTTTGAAAATCCTGAGGAAGCTCAGAGAAAAAGAGCTGAAATGCAGGGGAAAACAGAAACTCAAACAAGTACTCAAAAACCAGAAGCGCCTCAACCTTCAAAAGCAAATCCATCTAAATCTATTTCTAGAAATGAAGCTTTAAAAGAAAGCGAAAGAGTATTAATTGAGAACAAAAATTTATCTGGCTCTATATCCTTGAGAGGAGCATTAATTGACGACATTATTCTAAAAAATTTCCGAGAAACATTGGACGCTAATAGCAAACCTATTGTTTTACTTAGTCCAAAAAAATATGAGCAAGGTTATTTTGTGGAATCTGGTTGGGCAACTACAAAGTCTGATGTCAAAGTACCAGATAATAATACTCTTTGGCAAATTAGAGATGGTAAGAAATTAACGCCAAATTATCCAATTACTTTGGAGTGGAATAATAAAGAAGGATTAGTTTTTTTAAAAAAAATTGAAATTGATGATAAATATTTATTTAAAATTACTGAAACAGTAAGAAACGATAAAAATAAAGTAGTTGATTTATTCCATTATGGTCAGATCACTAAAAATGCAAAGCCTGCAACAGAAAATTTTTATATTCTTCATGAGGGACTAACTGGTGTTGTAGATAAAAATCTTAAAGAAGAAACCTATTCAGCGGTAGAAAAAGAAAAAAAAACTTATAATGGCAAAAGTGGTTGGTTTGGTATTACTGATAAATATTGGATGTCTGCTATTATTCCTGAAAGTGGAAAATCATTTAAAGGTGAGTACTCCTTTACTGGTAATTATAAAGCAAATTTTATAATATCAGAGCCAAATACAATAGGTCCACAAAAGAGCACTACGAGTAATATTAAAATCTTTATTGGCGCAAAGGAAGTCTATCCCATCGATGACTATGCTGAAAAAGAAAAAATTGACAGATTTGATTTAGCTATAGATTGGGGTTGGTTTTACTTTATTACCAAACCCTTATTTTTCGTAATAGATTATATTTTTAAAATTGTTGGAAACTTTGGAGTGGCTATTATTATATTAACGGCACTTGTAAGAATAGTTTTCTTTCCACTTTCAAACTACTCATTTAAATCCATGGCAAAAATGAAAGTTCTCCAGCCAGAAATGCTTAGATTAAAAGAACTTTATAAAGATGATGCAAAAAGGACTCAACAAGAGATGATGGCTCTTTATAAAAGAGAAAAAGTTAATCCGTTATCTGGATGTTTGCCGATCTTGGTGCAAATCCCAATATTTTTTGCAGTATACAAAATGCTTTTTGTAACTCTTGAGATGCGCCATGCGCCTTTTTTCGGATGGATTAAAGACTTATCAGCCGCCGATCCAACAACTATTTTTAATTTATTTGGTCTAATTCCTTGGGAACCACCTACATTTTTAATGATTGGAATTTGGCCAATTTTAATGGGCGTCACCATGTACTTTCAACAAAAATTAAATCCAGCGCCTCCAGATCCAATTCAAGCTAAGATATTTGCATGGTTTCCTTTTATTATAACAATTATGCTGGCAAGTTTTCCATCAGGACTTGTTATTTATTGGACTGCTAGCAACATCTTAACAATGGCACAACAATATTACATAATGGGAAAAACCACTGTGAAGACTGTTTGATGGACATAAAGTCTTTTTGGCCAGAACTTGGTCCATCACTTGAAGAAGCTTCAGTTTATCTAAATAAATATAAAAATAAAAAAATAATTTTAAAGTATGGAGGTCAGGTCATGTCTGATCAAAGTTTATCAAAAGCATTTGCTCAAGATGCGGCTATTTTAAGAAAATTAGATATTGATGTAACAGTTATTCATGGTGGAGGTCCACAAATCAAAACTAAGTTAGATGCTCAAAATCTAGAAAGCAAATTTATTTCAGGACTAAGGGTCACTGATAAAAATGTTATAAAAGTTGTTGAGGATGTATTATTAAATGAAATAAATCCTGATCTTAGAGATGCTATAATTCATTATGGTGGTAAAGCAGAATCTGTAACAGTTAGAAAAAATAATGTAATTCATATTGATAAATCTATCGATGAACAATTAGGATTTGTTGGAGAGCCTAAAAAAATTGATATTAAAATTTTAAATAAATTATTTAAGGAAAAAATCATTCCTGTAATCGCTCCAATGGGCATGGATGCAAATGGACAGGTTTATAATATTAATGCAGATACAGCTGCTGGAACGATTGCTAATCAAATTAAAGCAGAACGACTTTTGCTAATGACTGATGTGCCAGGAGTCAATGATAAGCAAGGAAATTTAATATCGCAACTATCAACTCAACAAGCACTAGATTTAATTAATGATGGAACAATTACTGGGGGAATGATCCCAAAAATAAAAACATGTATTAGTGCAATTGAATCCGGCGTAAATGGTGTTGTTATTATTGATGGAAGAAAATCTCATGCGGTTCTTTTTGAATTATTCTCCAATCTTGGAGCTGGAACACTTATAGTAAAATGATGAACGAAATAAAAAATATAAAATTTTGGATCTTTGATTTAGATAATACGCTTTATCCTTCGTCTACAAATTTATTTTCAAAAATTGATAAACTGATGGCAAGTTATATAACTAAAAATTTAAATGTAAGTAATGAAGAGGCTATTGAAATAAAAAATGATTATTTTAAAAAACATGGAACAACTTTAAATGGTCTAATGAAAAATCATAACATTGATCCGCATCAATTTTTAGAATTTGTGCATAATATCGATTACAGTTTTTTAAAAAAGAATGAAAAACTTAACAAAGAAATAAAAAATTTACCTGGAAAAAAAATTATATTTACCAATGGTTCAAAAAAACATGCAAAAAATGTAGTGAGTAATTTACAACTTGATGAAAATCTTTTTTCAATATTTGATATTGTCGACTGCGATTTTATTCCAAAACCAGAAAAGCTTCCCTATGAGAGACTTATTAAAAAATATGATATCATACCTGAAGAAAGTATTTTTTTTGAGGATATAGCAAGAAACCTTAAGCCCGCACATGATCTTGGAATGAAAACAGGCTGGGTAATAAATGACGATAATTGGGCAAAAGAAGGTCATGATGAAGACCACGTTCATTTTAAAATAAATCAATTAGATCATTTTCTTGAGCAATGTAATTTGTTAATTAAATAAGCATGAGTGTAGAAAATATTATTTTACAAGCCTGGGAAGACAGAAATTCAATAAATAAAAATTCTGATCAAAAAATTATTTTAGCAATTAATGAAACTTTAGAAAATTTAGATTCGGGTACTATTCGAGTTTGTGAAAAAAAAAATAATGAATGGCATACTCATCAATGGATAAAAAAAGCAATTCTTTTAAGTTTTAAAACTCAAGATAACAAAATGTTGTCAGGTCCCTACGCTAAATGGTTTGATAAAGTCGATGGTAAAACCGCACTTTGGGATGAAAAAAAACTTCTCAAGTCTGGTTTTCGAGCCGTCCCAAATGGTGTCATAAGAAAATCTGCATATATTGGAAAAAATGTTGTCTTAATGCCATCCTTTATAAATGTGGGAGCTTATGTTGATGATGGAACTATGATTGATACTTGGTCAACCGTTGGTTCATGTGCGCAAATTGGAAAAAATTGCCACATATCTGGAGGCGTTGGCATAGGTGGAGTATTAGAACCTCTTCAAGCAAACCCAGTTATTATTGAGGATAATTGTTTTGTTGGAGCAAGATCAGAAGTGGCTGAGGGAGTTATAGTTGGAGAAGGCTCAGTAATTTCTATGGGAGTTTACCTTGGTGCTTCAACTAAAATTATAGACAGAAAAACAAATAAAATTATTTATGGAAAAGTCCCCCCTTACTCAGTAATCGTTTCAGGAACACTTGCAAATGAGGATAAAAATAAACCAAGCTTGTATTGTGCTGTTATTGTAAAAACGGTTGATGAAAAAACTAGAAGCAAGACTTCAATAAACGACTTACTAAGAGATTAATATGCTAAAGACTATTAATGAAGTTTTTTTAGCAAGAGATCTTGTTAGATGCAAAAGTGTAACGCCTAAAGATGATGGTGCAATAAATATTGTTGCAAAAAATCTTAAAAAGTTAGGTTTTAAATGTCAGTTTATGGAGTTTAAAGAAAAAGGAACTCCACAAATTAAAAATTTATATGCAAAAATTGGGAAAAATTCTCCAAATTTTTGTTTTGCAGGACACACTGACGTTGTTCCGGTTGGGGATCTAAAATCATGGACTGTTAATCCTTTTGGAGGGGTAATTAAAAATCAAAAATTAATTGGTCGCGGTGTAAGCGATATGAAAGGCTCTATTGCCTGTTTTATTGCAGCTGTGAGTGAATTTCTAAAAATAAATAAAAAGATTAATGGATCGATAAGTTTACTTATAACTGGCGATGAAGAAACTGTTGCAATTAATGGGACAAAAAAAGTAATTGCGAAATTAATACAAAAAAAAGAAAAAATTAATTTTTGTATAGTTGGAGAGCCTACTAATGAAAATAAATTAGGAGAAATGATCAAAATTGGAAGAAGAGGAAGTATTACTGGTCATCTAACAATTATTGGAATACAAGGACATGTTGCTTATCCTCATAGTTCAAATAACCCATCCACAATCATCGTTGAAGTTTTAAATAAAATTAAGAAATTAAAACTAGATAAAGGTAACAAAGATTTTGAAGCTTCGAACCTTGAAATTACAAAAATTAATATCGATAATACTGCAGATAATGTCATTCCAGCTGAAGCAAATGCTTCTTTTAATGTAAGATTTAATAATTTGCATACCTCTAGTTCTATTAAGAAAAAACTAAATAAAATTTTTTCATCAACATCTAAAAAATTTAAAGCTAATTATAAAATTAGATACCATGTTTCAGGAGAATCGTTTTTAACAAAACCAAATAAAACAGTTTATATGATTAAAAATGTTATAAAAAAAAGTACCAAAATTAATCCTGTGCTATCTACAACTGGAGGAACCTCCGATGCTCGTTTTATAAAAAAAATATCCCCCTGTGTTGAATTTGGTTTAATTGCTAAGACAATTCATCAAGTTGATGAAATGGCTAGACTTGCTGATTTAAAAAAATTAAAAAATATATATCGAGACATTCTTTTTAATTATTTTAAGTGACAACTTGTATATTTACATCGAATTCCTCTATTAAGCATGACACAGGCCCTGGTCATCCAGAATGCCCTGAAAGAATCCCAGCAATCTTAAATGGTTTAAAAAAAATACAATCACAAAAATTAATCTGGAAAGAAATTGGGTCTTTTGATGAGAAATACATTGAGCTAACTCATTCGCAAAAATATTTAGAAAAAATTAATCAATCATTTCCAAAAGAAGATTTAGTTTTTCTTGATGGAGATACAATTGTCTCTAAGGGCAGTAAAAAAGCAGCTTACGATGCTGTAGGAGGAATCATAAATGCAATCGATGCCGTAATGAATCAAAAATTTAATAATGCCTTTTGTGTTGTAAGACCTCCTGGCCACCATGCTGAAAAAGAGCAGGCCATGGGATTTTGTATATTTAATAATGTAGCTGTCGGTGCTACTTATTTATTAGAAAAATATAAATTAAATAAAGTAGCGATCATTGATTTTGATGTTCATCATGGAAATGGAACTCAAGATATTTTTTATAATGAAAAAAAAGTTTTATATATTTCATCCCACCAATTTCCATTCTACCCAGGTACAGGTTCTAAAGATGAAATAGGTAAATTTAATAATATTTTAAATATTCCTCTAAAGGCAGGAACTGTTTCTGAAGAATTTTTTAATAGTTATAAGAAAGTTTATGAGAAACTGAATGAGTTTAGTCCACAATTTATATTATTATCAGCAGGTTTTGATGCTCACAAAAATGACCCATTAGCTAATGTAAATTTAGAGTCTAAAGACTATTACATCCTAACAAAAGAAATTATGAAAATTGCAAAAAAAGTTTGTGAAAATAAAATAGTTTCAATACTTGAAGGTGGCTATAATCTTTCAGCTATTCAGGAGAGTGCCAAATATCACGTCGAAGCTTTATTAGAGGTTTGAATTAATAAATAATATTTTCTAAATATAATCCTGCTGCAGGCGCTGGACTAGCACATTGAGATCGATCCTTAGAATTTAATGCATCTAGTAGATCTTTTTTTTCCCATTTGTTTTCTCCTACAAGCTTTATGCATCCCATCATCGAACGAACTTGATGTTGTAAAAAAGACTCTGACTCAAAATAGCTATAAACGTAGTCGTCTTTTCTAAAAATATTTATTTTCTTCATAGTCTTTATTGGAGATTTTGCTCCACAGGATGCTGACCTAAACGTAGTAAAATCATGAGTACCTACTAAAATTTGTGCAGCATTATTCATATTTTCTTCATTAAGTTTTATTTTTAACTGCCAAGCTCGATCCTTTTCTATGGACAGTGGTGAGTCTCGATTAATAATAACGTATTTATAAATTCGCAATTTTGCATCTCGTCTTGCATCAAAATCATCCTGCGTTAATTCAGTTTTTAAAATGCTAATTGAGTCATTTTTTAAATGAAAATTTAAGGCATCAGTAATTTTTTTAACATCAATATCTTTATTAAAATCAAAATGAAAAACTTGATGCACTGCATGGACTCCTGCATCTGTTCTTCCTGCTCCGAAAATTGTTATTTTTTTTTCAGCTACTTTCTCAATTGCCACCTCAATTGCTTCTTGAATTGACCGACCATTTAATTGTCTTTGCCAACCTACAAATTGGGTTCCATCATATTCTACGATACATTTTAATCTTGGCATTTACAGTAATTGTGATGCTTTTGGAATTTTAAATCCTAATAAAAATTCTTTTACCTTTTGAATTTTTTTTCCAGGTCTTTGTATTTCTAAAACTTGAATTGCATAATCTTTACAAGCAATTAAAAGATTGTCATTAAGAGTTGTGCCAACTTTTCCTTTTTGATCTATAACTTCCGCCCTCCAAATTTTAATCTTTTCATTTTTAAATTTAAAAAAAGCTCCTGGGTTTGGATTTAGTGCATTGATTTGTTGCACAATTTTTTTTGCGGCATTGTTCCAATTAATCTCTTCATCTTCACGTATAATCTTTTTAGCATGGGTAGCTTTGGTGTGATCCTGCTCTACAAATTTACATTTATCTTTGCGTATCAAATCAATGGCCTTGATAATTAATTTTGATCCTAAAACAGACAATTGTTCACTTAATAAGCCATAATTAGATTTATGATTAATCTCTATTTTTTCAGATAATAGCACCGGCCCTGTATCTAAACCTTTTTCGATTTTCATAATTGAAACTCCAGTGAATTGATCACCATTCATAATTGATCTTTGAATCGGTGCAGCGCCCCGCCAATAAGGTAATAGAGAGGCATGAATATTAATAAAACCTTTTTTAGATAAACTTAAAAAATTTTCTGGAATAATTTGTCCATATGCAACAACGATTACTAAATCAGGATTAATTTTTTTAAAAAAATTTATTTCTTGCTCATTTTTTAATGAGCTTGGATAATGAATATTTAGATTATTTTTTTCTGCTTCAAGATGAACAGGTGTTTTTTCAATTTTTAAACCTCTGTTAGATTTTTTCGGGGGCTGCGTGTAAACATAAACAATATCTAATTTTTCTTTAAGTAATTCTTTTAATGTAGGAACAGCAAACTCTGGTGTTCCCATGAAAATTATTTTTAATGACATGGATTACCTAAAAATTGATCTGATCTGAAACAGCTTCCTTTTTTGCTTTTATAAGTTTTTTTAAAATAAAAGATTTTTTTAATTTCGATAAATAATCGATAAACAAAACTCCATTCAAATGATCAATCTCATGCTGAATGCAAGTTGCAAGCAACCCTTCAGCTTTTAATAACTGCTTTTTTCCGTTTTGGTCTAAATATTTTACATGACATTGTTCAGGCCTTTCAATTTCTGCAAATTGTTTAGGTAATGAAAGGCAGCCCTCTTCAAAGGTACATTTTTTCTCTGATGTCCAAACGATCTCTGGATTTACAAAATACATGGGATTATTTGGTTCTGGTTCTTTTGCAATATCTATAACAATAACTCTTTTATGAACTCCTATTTGAACAGCGGCAAGACCAATGCCGGGAGCTGCATACATTGTCTCTAACATATCATTCATTAAATTTTTAATTTCAGTGTCAACCTTTTGAACTGGTTTTGATTTAACTCTCAGTTGAGGATCTGGCTCGGTTAAGATTTGCCTAATAGTCATAATGAAAAAATACTAAATCTACTTAATTAATCAAGCGCTTGATACTAATCACTATTTAAAGAACTACGATATTTAAATGCTGAAAATAATGTTCCATCATCTAAATATTCAATCTCTCCACCCACTGGCAAACCGTGAGCTAGCTTTGTTACTTTCACATTTAAATTTTTAATACTGTCTTTAATGTAGTGAGCTGTTGTTTGTCCTTCAATTGTTGCGCTTGTTGCTAAGATAACTTCTTTTACTGAATTTGCTTTAATCCTATTCACTAATGAACCTATTAAAAGATCTTCAGGATTTACACCATTAATAGCTGAAAGAGTTCCTCCTAAAATATGGTACTGACCACTATAGACGTTGGTACTCTCAAGAGCCCACATATCTGCTACGTTTTCAACAACGCAAATCTGTTCGTAATTATTTTTATTACTACAATTGCACTCAATTTTATTAGTTTTAAAATTTCCACAAATATTACAACGCGCAACATTTTGATAAACTTTATCTAAAGCACCAGACAACGGCTTCATAATGTTATCTCTATTTTTAAGAAGATAAAGTGCAATACGTCTTGCAGATTTTGGTCCTAGTCCTGGCAACTTTGCAATTAGAAACATTAATGTTTCTAAATCTGGATGGGAATTATTTTTCATTACTAAAAAGGAAGTTTAAATCCTGGTGGCATTTTTAAGCCGCCAGTTATTTTTGACATTTCCTCTGATGACTTTGCCTCAATTTCTTTTTTTGCATTATTTGTTGCAATAATAATTAAGTCCTCTAGAACTTCTTTATCTTCTGTCATTAATTTTGGATCGATATCTATCTTGATCATTTCATGATCCCCATTCAAAATCACTTTGACTGCACCATTATTTGCAATTCCTTCAGCTTGTAGATTTTTTAATGAGGCTTTTGCTTCCATCATTTTTTGTTGCATCTCTTGCGCTTTTTTTAACATCCCACCAAAATCCATTATTTAATCTCCTCTACATCACTAAGTTCGGCATCTGGAAAACTTTCTTTGATTTTTTTATAAACTTCACTTTCAAGCGCTTCTTGTAATAAATTGTTTTTAAAAGTTTCTTTATTTTCGAAAATTGTACTTTTGCCTACCTCTTTCGATAACGAAATAATCCATCTTTCACCTGTCCACAATTTAAGTTTTTCAGTTAAAGATCTGACAAAATTTTTAGATAATTTTTCATTAAAGGAAATGTCAATTTTTCCGTTCTCAAATTTTACAACTCGAACATTTCTCTCTAAGTCGAATTTTAATTCAATTTCTTTATTAATATTTGTTATCTCCACTAACTTTTCAAAAGAATTAATTATTTCAAGATTTCTAGAGTCTTGTTTCTTTTCTAAAATTTTTGGAGTTCGATCGAAATCTTCTGCTTTTTCTTGAATAATACTTTTAATTTGTGTCTTTGCTGAGGTTTGTTTGTTTATTATTGTTCCAGGTTTAATCTCATTAAAGTCATCTTTTTGTTCGGGGCTTTTTGCTATTTCAAGAGTATCTGAATTTATAACGTCATCAATAACTTGCTCTGGGCTTGGTAAATCTTTTAAGTGGACTAATCTCATGATTAACATTTGAAAAGATAGAAAATGATTTGGAACAAAATTTAATTCTTCAATTCCTTTAAGAATAAATTGCCAGATCATTGAAATATAAGAAAAATCAATATCTTTAGACAGGCTAAAAATTAAATCAGACTCTGACTCGGAAACTGTTAAATCATTTTCAATCTTTCCAAAACTTTTACTTCTTGAAATTAAATAAATAACTTCAAGCATATCTTGCAAAACTAATTTTGGATCTGCACCTAAATCAAATATTTCCTGTGCTTCATCAAGAGCTTTTGCTTTGTTACCATCAATGACTAAACGCACAATATCAATTATTCTTGATCGATCTGCTATTCCTAGCATTATACGAACAGATATTTCTGTTATCTCTTCACCTAAAACATTAAATGTTGAAATTGCTTGATCTAAAATGGACAGTGCATCTCTTACAGATCCCTCTGATGCTTTAGCAATTAACAGTAATGCTTTTTCATTAATTTTTGCTTTTTCTTTTTCAGAAATTTTTTTTAAGAAAGAAACCATTTCTTCAAGCTTAATTCTTCTCAAATCAAATCTTTGACATCTTGAAATAATGGTTAACGGTATTTTTTTAACTTCAGTGGTGGCTAAAATAAATTTAAGATGAGGAGGCGGCTCTTCTAAAGTTTTAAGCAAACCGTTAAATGCTTGCTTTGATAACATGTGAACTTCATCAATAATAAACACTTTATATTTAGCGCTTGTTGGATAATATTTTGCAGAGTCAATTAATTCTCTAATATCATCGATTCCGGTTTTAGAAGCAGCGTCCATCTCTAAAACATCAATATGATTTGAATTTGTTATAGCTTCACAATGACAAAACCCTTCGCACTTTTTTTCTAAATTTTCAGAATTTTTACAATTAATAGCTTTTGCAATTATTCTTGCTGTTGTAGTTTTTCCTACACCTCTAATTCCTGTTAATAGATAAGCGTTAGGAATACGATCCATCTTGATCGCATTTTTTATAATCTGAACCATAACGTCTTGACCTATGACTTCATCAAAACTTTGTGGTCGATACTTTAATGATAAACCTTTACGATTATTTTCCATAAAAAACGGGAGACTGAGGACAACCTGAAAAATTATCGTTACGGCTGCTTCTTTTCAGACCTGACCGGATTAGCGTAACCTCCACCTGCCACCAATCTCCCAAAATATTATAACAAGATAATTAAAAAAAAACGACAGCTATAATAATTTTAATATCTAAATGAATTAGCAAAATAAACACCTAAAATATCTAATTTTTCAGTATGTTTTTTTAAAATAGAGAGAGCTTTTTTTACTGCTAAATTTTGAATATGCCCTTCAATATCAAGATAAAAACTTACCTGCTTAAAAGAATTTCCAGTTGAAAAGCTCTCGAGTTTTGTAAGATTTACTTTATTTTCAGCAAACCCTCCTAAAGCTTTATGTAGCGCTGATGGCACGCTTTTTAAACGAAAAATACAAGAGGTAATATATTTTTTATTTTTTTTATAAGATTTTGGTCTTGTCGAGGTGGACATAATTAAAAATCTTGTAACGTTACCTTTTAAATCTTCAAAATTTTTCTTTAAAATCTTCAGTCCATAAATCTTTGCAGCGAGCGATGAAGCAATGACAGACTCGGAATCTATTTGATGTTCAGAAATATATTTTGCAGAACCCGCTGTATCAGCGGCTACAATTGGCTGTAATTTTAATTTATTAATATTTTTTTTACACTGTCCAATTGCTTGGGTGTGGCTTCTTACAGTCTTTATTTGTTTAATTGAAACTTCTTTTAATGCTAGTAAACAATGTTCAACTTTTTGAAAATGTTCCCCTTCTATTTTTAACCTAGAGGACGATAATAAATAATGAATATCTGCAACTCTGCCTGCAATTGAATTTTCTATTGGTATTAATAATTTGCTATTTTTAGTACTTTTAGTTTTTGCAAAAGCATCTTCGAAAGTTTTGCAACATAACATAGTGGGGTTTTTAAAAATCTTGACTGCCGCTAAATGCGAATAAGCGCCCTGCTCTCCTTGTATAATTATTTTATTACTCATTTTTCATAATATTTCTTATTTCTTCTAAATCTTCAATAGTATCTACGCCTAAAGGATAAGAATTTGTGAGCCCCACGCTAAGAGACATATTATTATCCATTGCACGCATTTGCTCTAAACTTCTATCAATTTCATTTTCGCTTCTTTTAAAAGAGATAAATTTTTTTAATGTTTCATACTGATAGCCATAAATACCAATATGATGATAATAAAAATTTGCTTGATTAATATTTTTCAATCTAAAAAAATCTAAAGCATTAGAAAAATTATTAATTGGTATTTCTTTTTTAGTTTCAACTTTAACAATATTTTTATTTTCTAAATCTTTTCTAGAGTTTAGTTGTGTAGCAAGCGTTGCTATTTGATAAGAGTTATTCTTCATAAATTTATCTAACAACTTTATTGCCAAAGGATCAATATTTGGCATATCCCCTTGAAGGTTAATTATGTTTTTTGGTTTTTCAGAAAAATTTTTTTCTATAGCTTCATAAATTCTGTCGGTCCCAGTTTTATGTTCTTTGCTTGTTAAAATAGTTTTGCCGCCAACATCTTTTATAATTTTTACAATCTCTTCGTCTGCAGTTGCGACGTATACATCTCCGATTTTGCTTTCTATTGCTCGCTGCCAACAATGAACAATCATAGGTTTTCCATTAATTAACAGTAACGGCTTATTGGGCAATCTGGTTGCGCGTAAGTGGCTTGGTATTAAAATAACTGTATTAACCATAATTAAAATTATGCGACCGTAAGACGCATAAAATAAATTTTAAAAAAAATTTTTTACTTTAAAGATTATGATGTTATACAATTTAGATTATAAAAATCACTAGAATATGGACAGTTTTGAATTTAATAAGATCGCTGCCGCTGTGCTCATTGTTGCTTTATTATTAATTGGTTTAAATCAAATTGCAGATTTTATTTATCAAGTAAAAAAACCTCAAACTCCAGGTTATAAAGTTGAGGGAGTTGTTGAGGAAGCAAAAACTGCTAGTAAAGATGAAATCAAAAAAGTAGAAAAACTTGCTGACATCAAAGTTTTACTAGCCTCTGCAAATATTGGAGCTGGTGAAAATACTTTCAAAAAATGTGCTGCTTGCCATACTAATGTTAGTGGTGGTGCTGTAAAAATTGGACCTCCTATGTGGGGAATCGTTGGAAAAAAATCAGCTTCACATCCTGATTTTAAATATTCTTCAGCCCTAGTTGCTTATGGAAAAAATTGGACAGTAGATGAACTTAATGAATATCTTTACAAACCAGCCAGCTATATAAAAGGAACTAAAATGGCTTTTGCAGGTATAGCAAAGGATCAGGAAAGAGCCGATTTAATTGCTTACTTAAGTACTCTTAAATAGTTTTCTTTATATTTTATATAAAAAAAAATAAAATTATTTCTTAATGTCACTCTCGTATTTGAGTCCACTTTTAAATCCTAATTCATTAAGAATGTTTTTTCTCGGTTTTGCAGCTGGCCTGCCTATCCTTCTAGTTTTTTCTACACTGTCAGTTTGGTTATTTAAAGCAGGAGTAAATAGAGCAACTATTACTTTATTTAGCTGGGTTGGTTTTGCTTACTCTTTCAAATTTATTTGGACACCGATCGTGGACAATTTAAAATTACCAATATTAGGAAATTTAGGACACAGAAGAAGTTGGCTAATATTATCTCAATTAATGATTATTTTTTCATTAATTTTCATTTCTTTTACCGATCCAAAAAATTCTTTAATTTTTACAATTATTGGAGCAATATTTATTGCATTTTCAAGTGCAACCCAAGATATCGTTTTGGATGCCTTTAGAATTGAGTCTGCCCCAAAAATTTTACAAGGGGCACTATCATCCATGTACTTAACTGGTTACCGTATAGGAATGATTGTAGCAGGAGCTGGGAGTCTTTGGATCGCCTCGTTCTTAGGAACAGAAATTTACAATCAAAAAGTATGGCAACAAGTTTATCAAATAATGGCGATACTTATGTTGTTTGGAGTAATAACTGTTTTTTATTCCTCTGAACCAAAAATCAAAAGAGATATTGAAAAAAAATATAATCAAAAAATTAAATTCTTTTTGGCTTTTTTATTTTCTCTCGCAGGATTTATTTTATGTTATTCTTATTTTAAAGATTTAATTAGCAGCAATGAACCTATTATAAATTTTGTAAATGAATTTATTAAAATTTTTTTTTGTTTTATAATATTTTTTATAATTTTATTTTTATTAATAAAAATAAAATTTATTAATCAAGAGTCTGTAAAAAGCGCCTATGCAAATCCTGTTTTAGATTTTTTAAAAAGATATGGATCAAAAGCAACATCTATTCTGCTTTTAATTGGTTTATATAGAATTTCAGATGTGGTCTTAGGTGTGATGGCTAATGTTTTTTATATAGAAAAGGGGTTTTCAATTTCAGAAATTGCTACCTATTCAAAATTTTTTGGAACTATTGCAACAATTGTTGGGGGGATTATTGGTGGTATTGCCTCAATTCATTTAGGGGTGATGAGATCTTTATTTATTGGCGCATTAATTTCAGCATTAAGTAACCTATTATTTGCTTGGTTAGCGCTTATTACAGCTGATGTTAAAATTTTAGCTCTTGTTATTACAGCAGATAATATTGCAAGTGGTTTTGCCGGAGCTACTTTTATAATTTATCTTTCAGCATTAACCTCGATAAAGTTTACAGCCACTCAATATGCTCTTTTTAGTTCTGCAATGTTATTTTTGCCTAAACTCATAGCTGGTTACTCTGGAGGCTTTGTAAACTTATTTGGATATCCAACATTCTTTGTTTTATCTGCAATCATAGGAGTTCCAGTTCTATTTTTAATTATCTGGATAAATAAAACTGTAAAAATTAATAAAAGATGATTTACAGAGATAATTCTGGGGCATATACATCGTCTGTGAAAAAAATATTATTATCCTTAATTTTAGTTTTAATAGTTTGCAATACAGTTTCAGCTCAAAACTCTCCTTTCCCACTAAAAAAGCAAGATTACTTAGATTTTAATAAAAAAGAGTTAGAGAATATTTTTAACAATATAGACAAAAATAAAGACGGTAGAATTTCAAAAGATGAATTCTTTGAAAACCCATTAAAAGAGGCTACAGGAAGATTTGATAACACTGATGCAAATAAGGATGGAATCGTTACATTAGATGAAGAAAATGCTGCTATAGCTAAATTAAAAAAATTAGAAGCGGATGCTAAAAAGAAACAAGCTGAACAAAAAAAGAATGTTCCAGCTCCAGCACCAAAACAGTAATTTAAAATAAAAGATATTTAAGTTTTAATAAAAGTATCATTACTCTACGGTATAAATAAGAATATGTTGCTTACAGTTAAAAGTTCCATCGCAAATATTTATAAGAAAAATAGTAAAAACTCAGGAATTGTTACTCAAATTCTCCTAGGCGAAGATTTTAAAAGTCAAAATAAAATAGGTAAATTCCATAAAGGATATAAAGCTTACGATAAATATAAAGGTTTTATTGAAGCTAAAGATTTACATTTGGACAAAAATAAAAAAACTCATAAAATTATTTCTAAAGAATGCAATGTATACAAAAAACCAAATAGCAAATATAGGCTTAATAAAAAAATTTTTTTTAATTCTAGAATATCTATTTTAGATGATAAAAATAATTTTATCCAAACTAAAAATGGATGGATTTTAAAAAAAAATATTAAACCTATTAATTTTAGAAAAAAGCACTTTCTCGATAATATAAAGTTATATCTAAATACAAAATATTTATGGGGCGGAAATAGTCCTAAAGGACTAGATTGTTCAGCTTTAGTACAAGAATTATTAAAATTTAATAACATATATTGCCCGCGAGACTCTAAAGATCAAAAAAAATTTTTTAGAAAAGAAATTTCTATTAAAAATATTAGAAAAGGTGATTTATTATTTTGGAAGGGACATGTGGCAATTGCGTTAAGTAATAAGAAATTAGTGCACGCTTTTGGTGCTAGAAAAAAAGTAGTTATTATGGGAATAAAAGAAACTATTAAAAAAATATATTCAAAATCTAAATTGCCACTATTGTGTGTTAAGCGTATTAAAAAATTATAATTAAATAATATTTGCCAAAATGAGAACATTATTTCGAGTGATTCGGTCATATTTTATGCCTGCTTTGTTCTTGGCCGATAACAACAGGTAGTATCTCGAAAAAAATTTAATACTAGAAATGTCTTTATTAGAAAAAAAAATTATCGCAGTTCTTGGACCAACTAATACTGGCAAAACTCATTTTGCAATTGAAAGAATGTTGCAATTTGGTTCTGGAATTATTGGCTTTCCACTTCGATTACTTGCAAGGGAAGTTTATGAAAAATGCATTGAAAAAGTTGGCATTGAGAAAGTTGCATTAATCACCGGAGAGGAAAAAATTATACCTCCTTATGCAGATTATTTTTTATGTACCGTAGAGTCTATGCCTCTAGATATTAATGCTGAATTTATTGCAATTGATGAAATTCAAATGTGCGCCGATCCTGAACGAGGTCATATCTTTACAGACCGTTTATTAAATATGCGTGGTGATAAATTAACAATGTTTCTCGGTTCTAACATTATGCAAAATATAATAGAAAAATTTGTTCCAGAAGTGGAATTTATATTTAAAGAAAGATTTTCTAAACTTTCGTATGCTGGTCATAAAAAAATATCCAGGCTACCTGGTCGAACAGCAATTATTGCTTTTTCAGTTGATGAAGTCTATGCCCTTGCTGAATTTGTTCGAAGACAAAGAGGTGGCGCAGCAATTGTAATGGGGTCTTTAAGTCCTAAAACAAGAAATGCTCAAGTAGAGTTATATCAGTCTGGCGATGTTGACTTTTTGGTTGCAACGGATGCAATAGGAATGGGAATTAATATGGATATTGATAACATTAGTTTTAATAGTCTCCATAAATTTGATGGAAGAAGAAATAGACACCTTCGTCTAACTGAAATAGGGCAGATCGCTGGCCGCGCTGGTCGATATATGAACGATGGTACATTTGGTATCACTGGAAAATGCGATGAATTAAATCCAGAACAAATAGAAAAATTGGAAAATCATAAATTTGACAGTGTTATTAATATTTATTGGAGAAATTCTAATTTAAATTTTTCAAATATCGAAAGTCTTTTAAATAGCCTAGACCAGAAGCCTAATGATCATAGTCTTTTACGAAATAAAGATTTGTTAGATGAAAATGTATTAAGAACTTTAATAATAAAAAATAATTATATTAAAACAGATTATAAAAATAATAACCTTTCTACTTTATGGGAATGTTGCCAAATACCAGATTTTACAAAAAGTTCTTACAATGAACACATTGATATCGTCAGAAAAGTCTTTGAATTCCTAGTTTCTGACAAGGGAAAGATACCTAATGAATGGATGAGGGCACAATTAAATGGTTTGGATAATGAATCTGGAAATATTGATGCAATCGCAAATAGAATCTCTCACGTAAGAACTTGGGCTTATGTTTCATATAAAAAAAACTGGGTTGAGAATAGCGATTACTGGATTGCTAAAACAAAAGATATTGAAGACAAACTTTCTGCAAAGTTACATGAAGAATTATCAAAAAGTTTTATTGATAGAAGAATAAGTATTCTCTCGAAACATTTAAAGCAGGATGCAAAACTAGAAACCAAAATTTCAGAAAAAGATGAGGTAATTATTGATAAGCAGTTTATTGGTACTATTAAAGGTTTGCGACTTAACTTAGATTTTTCAAGCACAGCTCTTCAATCAGATATTAAATCTATAAAAAAGGCTGCGCGCCAAGGAGTCGCTGAAGAGTTAAGAAAAAGAATTAACAATATCGTTAAAGAAAATATTGATACGGCTACTCTTCAATTAAGGCAAGATTTTAAAATATTCTGGAAAGAAAACCCTATTGCAACAATTGTTCCTGGAAAAGATTACTTAAACCCAAAAATAAAACTATTAATAGACGATTCTTTAGATGTCGATGAACAAAGTGAATTGAAAAACTATTTGGAGAAATGGATTGATAAAGAAAAAAATCTTCACTTAAATGACTTAATAAAAACTTCTAAGATTAATTTAGAAAATAGCTATGCTCGAGCTTTATGCTTTAGATTATTTGAAAATCATGGAGTTTTAAAAAGATTAGATGCTGAAGATTTACTAAAAAACCTAGATAAAGAGCAAAGGGCAAATATTAAAAAGATTGGAATAAAAATTGGAAGGTATCATATCTATCAACCATTAATGATCAAACCCAAAGCTGTAAACTTAAAAATAATTCTTTGGAATTGCTTTAATAATAAAACTCAAACCGAAAAATGTCCTGTGTTTGGATTAAATTTTTTAAAAAATTTTGAGACAAAAAATAAAGAATTTTTATTAATATGTGGATTTGAAAGTTTTGAAAATTACATAATCAGAGTTGATATATTAGAAAAACTTTTTATTAAAATCCTAGGTGCGACAAATAATAACCAATTTTCTATATCTTCTGAGATGCTTAATCTTTTAGGATGTGGAAAAGAGGATTTTACAAAATTATTGAAGTTAATGAATTATAGAAAGATAGATAAAGATAAAGACATATTTAGTTATGATTTTAAGAATAAATCTAAAAAGAAAATGAAAAGCGATAGCATAAAAAAAAATATCAATAATCCTTTTGCTACTTTAAAGAACTTATCTTTAAATAATTAAATAATGCCCTGTATTTTTAACTTAGATAATAATATTATAAAAAAATAACTCTTATAGATTCCTAAAAATTAAAGATGACATACGTAGTGAATGAAAACTGTATTAAATGTAAACTGACTGATTGCGTTGAAGTCTGTCCTGTAGACTGTTTTTATGAAGGTGAAAACATGTTGGTGATTAATCCAGATGAGTGTATTGATTGTGGCGTTTGTGAACCAGAGTGTCCCATCAATGCAATTGAGCCAGATACAAATCAAAATACTGAAAAGCTAGTAATTTTAAATAAAGAGTTGTCTGCAAAATGGCCAAATATTAATAAAAAAAAAGATCCACTGCCCGAAGCAGATCAATTTAAAAATGTACCTAATAAACTTGAAAAATATTTTAGCGATAAACCTGGCCCAGGTAATAAATAATCTTGTAAGCTTGTATTAACTAAATAGATGCTATATTAAGCCCCATGGAATTTTTAAAAAAAATAATGCAGAGTAAAAAATCTCAAGATAAAAAAAAAGAAACAAATATAAAAAAAAATAAAAAAATAAAACTAGAAAAAAAACTACCTAAAAAAGAAAT
>Ga0247838_1001336_pt1 | contig 35508 bp, 29 predicted proteins | sample LaCruzMarch2015__5_FD_189097 | JGI IMG/M metagenome (GOLD analysis project Ga0247838, IMG submission 189097) | Freshwater microbial communities from meromictic Lake La Cruz, Castile-La Mancha, Spain - LaCruzMarch2015_15m | ecosystem: Environmental > Aquatic > Freshwater > Lake | place: Spain... | reverse complement strand
GCTTCGGCTCATAGGAGATTGGTTTTGTTGTGTGGTAACACAAAATTCTTTCTCCTATTCTTTTTTCCAAAATATCAAACAACTTTTTCCTTTTTCTCAGCTAGAAAAAGTGTACGCCTAGAAAGGTTTTAATTACGGTTACGGTTACGGATACGTTTACTAAACTTTAAAAGTTTAGTAAACGTAATCGTAAATGAAACCACCCGTATTCGAATTACTTCGCTAAAGAATTGATCCAAGCCGCCATTTTCAAGGCATCAGCCTTTGGAACCTGAGGCATGGGCGCCATTTCTGTAGCGTATTCCGGCCAGTTTTTGGGCTCGGGCTTGTGGATCAGCGCGACGATGCGTTCGTTGCTGTATTTGCGTTTGGCAATGTCAACATATGCCGGGCCAACCTGGCGGGCATTGGTGGCATGACAACCAAGGCAAGTCCACTTGGTCAGCAGGGGCTTTACCATTTCATAGGTTGGAGCAGTTGTTTTTGCCGCACTCAGTTCTTTTCCCTGGGTTGCGGTCGGCACTTTCACTTTTACTTCTTCTTTTGCTTTTACAGGCTCGGTAGAAGTACGCTTGGTGCTCATTTCTGTTGCGCTGAGTTTTGTTCCGTCAGGAATGTTGTTCAGGGTGTAAAAAGCAGTAGGGTGCAATACAGGCAAACCACCATCGCGGGAACGGATGCCCTCTACTTTGATTTCGTGCAAAAAGTACTGCTTCAAATTGCCAACAACCAGGCGCACTTTCAGTCCATCTTCAGAAACTTTCACCCCTTTGAAAGCCAGCGGCGATTCATTGATCGGCGGGCTGCCGTAAACCGGGTGGTGCTTGTAAATGAAGTTTTTGCCACTGTATGAAGCAAGATTTTCTGCACTCGCTTTGTCGACTGGCTGGGTAAATTCGATTTCAAAACCGTCGGGCATCGCACGAACAGTCTTCATCTCCATAGGCATTTTACCCGTCCAGAACAGGCGCTGCAAACCTGAAGTCGCATTCCCCGCTGAGCCCCAACCCCGGTTGGTTTCGCCCACATACAAAGAGCCATCGTGGCCCCAGGACATGCGCAAAATACCAGACTGAAATCCGCTGCGGAAATCAAAAGCTACACCCTGGTATTCACCTTTTACTTTTTCCATTACCACCCGCATGATGCGGCTTTGACCTTGGTCTCCAACAAAAATCTGCCCTGCAAATGGACCAAAGGCCCCCTTGGTTTGATCGGGTATAATCTCGGAATTGGAAATGCCCAGGATGCCGTGGGGCAACCATACCGCAGGCAGGGTTACTTCGGGCAATTTGGCTTTGGTTTCAAACAAGGTATTGGGCTTGGACTCAGCTTCCTGGTTTTCAGGTTTGATGTATTCTCCATTGGCATTTTTGACTTTGCGTGGATCAACAACAGCATTGAATTCTGCTGTGGTCATTTTCACCGGAGAGTTGGGGATTTTGTCCGTCCATACCAAGCCAGCAGGGTGACCAGTAAATGCGCCTTTTTTGAGGTGAAAAATAGCACCTGAGCCCATGTAATCACCTTGGTTGTCGTCGTAAAACAATTCGCCATCGATCATGCCCAATCCACAAGGAGAACGCATCCCAGTTGCCCAGGGCTCCATTTTTCCGTCGGGGGTGATGCGCATGGTCCAGCCACGGCCAAAGACCCGGCTTTCGCCCCGCCACCATTCCTGATCGCCAAACGCGACGTTGCCAGTGACGAACATACTGCCATCTGGTGCAAATTTTGGCCCATAAGAATACTCATGGTAATGGCCAGAAACAGGCCATGCATATACGGTTTCGTAAACATCTGCCACATCGTCGCCGTTGGTGTCCATCAATTTGGTCAATTCACCGCGCTGTGCTGCAAAAAGGGCATTGTCTTTGTAGGCCAAGCCCAATGGTTCGTGTAAGCCAGAGGCAAACAACTTAAAGCGAGGCGGCGCATCGTTCGCCATGTCAGGATTTTCCACCAAATACACATCGCCACGACGGGTACAAAGGGCAATTCGGCCATCTTGCAGCGTGGCCATGCCGCCTACTTCCAGCAGCATGCCTTCCGGGGTAGGCATGGTGACGATTTTGTAATAATCCGCTTCAGTTGGTGTTTTTGCAGGCGGATTAGGGATCCAGGTAAAACTGGTCAGTACTTGTATGAGCAACAGACCGGATAAAATGAGTCCGGTTTGGATGAAATATTTCATGATTGAATGTTTAAGAATCTACCAAATGATTGAATACTTCACAACGCCAGCTTTTGCAGGCAAGATCAGTTCTTTTTTGCCATTGAAATCGCGAATACTGGCTCTTTCATCACCAGCCAAAGCGATGTAATACTTGCGGTCAATGACATAGGAACCGTCGGGCATGGGCAGGATGTCTTTGCCTTCCGCCAATTTCAGGCTTGCACCAGCGGGTAGCGTGCCGCTCAGGGCAAGCTCACGAACAAGGCTGTTTTGATCCACGCTGGGGTAGCAGCGCTCTTCCACTTCAATTCCCTTGTAGGTATAGCGGAAAATGGGTCGACCCGTAGCCTCGTCAATGGCGTAACCTTTGGTTTTGAAATCGGCTTCGTTGTAGGTAGCTGGAAATGCATCACTGGCACTGCTGATGACACCCAGGGTTTGACCGATAAAGGTGTATAGTGAAACCCCCATTGGACGGAAACTGCCATCTCCACGGTCGTTCCACATTGGCGTTGCATCTACAAAATCACCGCGCCATGCACAGGCCACATTGCCCGCTTTGAGGTCGTAGATGTAGTGCAGACCACCTGGATCACCTACCCCAATGGTATGGGTAAGGCGGCGCGCGCGGTCTTGCTCAAAATCAAGAAAAGCCCGCAACAAACGGGTTTTGCTGCCAACCGAAACATAGATGGACGACGACGGGCTGGGATCAGGTGGATAGGATCCAAAAGCTGTCAGGGTAGAGCGCTGAATGGCAGAACCTTCAATGATCCAGGCCAGACGTGGTGGCATGTAACCTGCGTCTTTGTAGTAGTAAATGGTAAACGGATGCGCTCCAGCCTTGAGCTGCATGTTGCTCTGTTTGGAATCCCACCAGCTATCCGGGCGAAGGTTGAACATCAAGTCCTGGTTGTCGATAACCAATTTGTAACCACCAGTAGAGTTGAGGGTCATGATGTAATAGGCGTCTTCCGGTACATTCAAAACCCCGTCAAATCGAGCAGCACTGAGGTCTTCTTTGTCCAGGACTTCAGTGGTCACTGCGGCAATTTTTCCGCTGGCTTTAGGCGTTGCGGTTTTTAGATCGTCAGACGTTTTGAAACTGCCTTCGAAATACTTGTAGCTGATGTCGCTGGTAGTGGCCACTTTTGCGCCCAAAGAACGGTACTTGATGTTGCGGAAAGCAACGGCACCGTGGTCACCCTGGATAAACAGTGGGCCCAACTCCGCTTCTTTTTTGTCGACTGGCCCGCCAGTTGCCAGGGGAACTTCCAGGTTTTGGTGTACGGTTACGCCATTGATGATCACGTAGTGAAAGCGCGCGTTGGAAACTTTGTTGCCTTGCGCATCAAAACGAGGCGCCTGGAAAGAGATTTTCAGGGTTTGCCACAAGCCAGGGGCTTTGGCCGCATTTACATCAGGGGCTTTGCCCATGTAGATTTGCCCCGGGGTGTTTTCCCAGTTGCGGTAAATGCCACCTAGGTCTCCGTATTTGGGCGATCTTACGCCCCAACTGTCAAACAACTGTACTTCATAGCGTCCCTGAAGGTAAATGCCCGAATTCGAACCTTTGGGCATCATGAATTCGAGTTCGAGTTCCAGATCGCCATGCTCCCAAGCGCTCAGGACTTTGTAGCCTTCAATGGTGGCCCATTCTTGCTTTTTGCCCGCTTGCTCCAGAATTTCGTGGTCTTTGTCGGATACATTGTTGACCAGAATGCCTTTGCCCGGGGTAACTTTCATGCCACCGTTGCGATCCATTGCCACTTCGCCAGCAATTTGCCAATTGCTGCCCGTGGTTTTAAAGTTGCTCATGTCCTCAAGCGAGAGGGGTTTGAGGGGAAATTTTTGTCCCCAACCCGTTGTCGCACTCAGGATGGTAACAATAAATAAGAAGGTGTGTAAAGACTTCATTGGTATGTTGGTTGTTGTAAAGTTGAGGTAAATTGCAAGTCTAATGATATTTGTTGTCAATGGCTGCTTGTTGCGATTTTTTGTGTACCATCGGCCGTGGTTGAGTTGTCTTTTATGAACAACCACAACAATGCAGATATTGTGAGGGAAATGGCACAAATAATGAAAATCAAGCCCTTGTCGGTCGCTTCGCTTACCGCCTCTCCGACACCCAAACTGGCTACCAACTGAGGCAATACGACCGAGAGATTGAACAAGCCCATGTACATGCCCATGCGGGATTGATCAATGGTTTGGGACATAATGGCAAAAGGCAAGCTCACCGTAGCTGACCAGCCGATGCCCACAACCCCCATCAAAATATAAATGATGCTGACCGATTGGCCAAACAACCAGATTCCGGTATATCCAATAGCCATAATGGCGATGCAAATCAGGTGGGTTTTTACCCGGCCAATTTTGCGGGTCAGTGGTTCAAGCAAGATCGCGGGAAGTACTGCCGCAATGGCATTGAAAAGCAGGAACGAGATGGAAACCACCTGTCCCATTTGGTTGTCGGTCAAGCCGGTGATTTTTTGTTGCACATAGGCAAACATGTACACAAACATCGTTTGAATGCCCAACCAGGTAAAGGAGTGCGCCGCGAGTATTTTTTGAAAAGGAATCAAATGGGCGAATTTAGGCCCCCCAATCGAGATGTTGAGCGCAAATAAGGCAACCAGGGCGACCACGGTTATCCCTGAACTTGCTCCCTGAATAAAATCATCCAATCCAGCGCTTTGAGGAAGTACGCCCAATCGGCTCAGAATGCCGTAAAATGCGTAAAGCAAGTACCCCCAAAGCGGGGTGATGGCAATCATGATTTGACCAAAAGAAGCTTTGGGTTGGGGGCTATCGTTTGTAGTTTTAACACTTTCAGGGTTTTCACTTTGTAAAACCCGAGGCTCTTCAATGAAAAATGGAGGGATCACCGAGATTAGTAAGACCAGGATTGCCCCAAAATAAATCAGGGTATAATTGCCCCAAATTGCCCCAACCAGGTATGCTCCTACGCCAAAGGTGCCAGAAATGGTTTGCATCCAGGTGTAGCCCCGGGTACGCGCATCTCCAGGAGGGGTTACGTCGGCAATGATGGAACGGGTAGGATTGAAGCTGATGTTGATGGCCAAATCGAGGGTTAAAGCGATGGTAATGGCAACCCCCAACAATGCTCCAGAACCAAGTGCGGCGGAAATGACTCCAATATTGGGCAAGGCCAATAGCATCAAAGCCGCCAATACCCCACCTATGAGTATGAAGGGTCTTCTGCGTCCACCCCAAAACCACACATTGTCGCTGATCAAACCAATGATGACCTGCCCAAAGATGCCCGCAATGGGCCCTGCTGCCCAGACCAAGCCAATCTCATGGATAGACAATCCGTATTTGGTGCTCAAAATCCAACTCAAGGCCGAAATCTGAACCGATAGCGCAAACCCCATTGCCGTAGAGGGCAAACTGAGCAGCGCATAAAAGGAAGGTGCTAATCTTTTTTGAATATCTAGCATTCCAAATTATTTTTTGAGAAGTATCCCTCAAAAATTGGAATGTTTTGCGGAAAAGCGAAATTTATTGGGTTTTAAGTTTTAGGGTTCTGGTCTTTGTTTTTTTTGAGGGGCGGCTTTGCTACTTTTTTCACCACCTAAGACACCATATACGTAATAAGTCACATTACACATTTTAACCGCAGAGTAACGGAGTTGACGCAGAGGTACGCGGAGTTTTTTTAGTGATATGGAGTTTGCCACCTGCGGTGGCTAGAGATCCTGCTCCAGAAAGATCTTGCTTAAATCAAGTATACTGCTGGGACTTGATTTTGGGCAATGAACTAAATTTCAACAATGGCGACCTCCGTGGCCTCTCCGCACCGAAGGTGCCTCTAAAAAACTCCGCGAAACTCGGCGTCAACTCTTTTACTCTGCGGTTAAAATGCGTCATGTGAGTTAATAATTGTATTGACTCAGGTGGTTTCAATTGCCTTGGGTGGTGAAAAACAACAACAACTTACTAAAGCGCTACAGCTTTCTCAAACGGAAAAAATAAATCCCTCCGCGTGTATTCGCCTGTAGGTTCATCCGCTCGTAACTCAAATTATTTACCTGACAGAGATAAGTCATGATAGGGCGGCCCCGATCGAAAAAATCCATATCGAGGTAGAACTCGGTATCATTGTCGTTATCGAAGTCGGCTCGATTGAGGATCAATTCCCAGTTGCCGGGATAAATGATTTTATCGCGGCGATCATCGAAATCAGCGGTGTAGTCGCCATAAAAATCGATGATGTCCCCTTCAAAATCGGCATCACGGTTTTCGCGAAACAAGGCACCATTCTCTCGGAAAGAGGCACTTTCAAAAATCCAGGAACCGATCAACCGATCTTCTTTGCGTTCGATTTGGTATTCGTTGGAGCAAGTGCTCAACATCAAAAGAGCTACCAATAGTGTAATGAGCTTGAAGTATTGCATAACCATGTTTTTTAGCATTAAAAGATATTTCAATGATAAACATTTGTGGTGCTTCCCCCTATGCCTTTAACACGCTTTAACCCTAGTCGGGAAAACTTTAACGAGCGTTAATTTCAAGTTAATGGACTTAAAAAAGGAGTATTTCTCAAAAATGTCTATTTTCGCTTTTACGACGGCCTAAAAGCGAAACCTTAAACCGCTACGCTTACTATGAGACATAACACTTACTTGCCCAGTTTATGGGTTGCCGTTGTATTGATTGCTGCGTTTTCACACTTGCACGCTCAGCAGGTACAGCTCAATGATTGTTCCAATCTTGGATTTGAAAAAGGTACATTGGAGGGGTGGAGAGGAGAGTATGGCTTGGTCAAAGACCCTACTTTTGGTAATCGCCCTAAAGAGGAGGAAGTCAAATCTGGTTTTGCTTTCCAACGCCATACCATTGTGCGGAAAGACATGGGGAAGGATTTTCAGGTACGCATCGAAGACTTACCCATGGTCTCTATCGGCAACTTTGCCGCACGGCTGGGCAATTCCAGGAACGGTCGGGAGTTTGAACGCCTGATTACTTCCTTTCGGGTCACCCAGGAGAATTCCCTGTTTTTGTACAAATTTGCAGTGGTGTTGGAAGACCCTGATCACCGGCCTAAGCAGCAACCTCGGTTTACAGTAGAGGTACTGAACCAGCGCAATGTGCGTACTCCTTGTGGACTATACGAAGTAGCCGCAGCAGAAAACATACCCGGCTTCAAAAATCAGGGACTTTTGCGTGTGCGCAACTGGACTGCAGCGGCCATCGATCTCCGGGAATACATCGGGCAGGTCATCACCTTGCGTTTTACGGTCAATGATTGTACGGAAGGGCTGCACTTTGGTTACGCTTACCTTGATGCCGAATGCTTAAGTGCCAAGATTTATCCTTCCTATTTCTGCCCCGGACTGGATACGACCATAACCTTGAGCGCCCCGGATGGATTTTCGGCGTACCGCTGGAGTACTGGCCAAACCACCCGCAGCATCACCCTAAGCAAACCGGCAGCGGGTACCAAAATATTTCTGACCGTGAAGCCTTTCAATAGCCTGGCGGAAGATTGCCAGTTTACTTTTGAATTTGAAATCCCTGAACGCTTGACCCGGGAATTGCTGGCGGAAGACTCCGTCAAATTTTGTGGCAGCAACCCTCAATTGGTAACGCCTATTGACGATAACTTTGAAAAATTCACCTGGCGCTTTGGTAAAAATGGCCCGATTGTATCCAACGAAAAGCAGGTAAACCTTACCCAATCAGGCACTTATTTCCTTGAAGCCCGAGACCGTTCCTGTGTATTCCTGGATTCCGTGCAATCCCGGACTTTTCCGGAACCCAGCCTGAGCGCTCAAGTCGATCCTCCCAAATGTGACGGAACGGCTACTGGGAAAATCACCCTGCAAGGCAACCAAAATTTAAAATACGCCTGGAGTACGGGAGATTCTACGGCAGTGTTGAGCCAACTTCTGGGCGGTAAATACTTTGTAACCGTTACGGAGCCGAATCTGGGTTGCAGTTTTGAACGCAATTTTGACGTGCCTTCTCCCCCTCCTTTTCAGGCCGCAGCTCAAACTCTGGCCCAACCTTGTGGCGACAGCCAAAAAGGCCGTGCTCAAATCAACATTCAAGGCGGTACTGCTCCCTATACTGTGCGTTGGAGCAATGGCGATACCAGCAGATTGATCCAGCCGGATCGGGCTGGAATGTACAAAGTCAGCATCACCGATGCGCAGGGATGTCGCCGTTTGGATAGTTTGGAGGTGCAAAAAATGGAAGTAACAACAGCAACTGTATTGAGTAAGTGTTTTGGTGAAAAAAATGGATTGATTGCCGTACAAGCCAAAGGTGGTGCTCCCAATTACACCTACCAACTCAATCAACAACCCTTTGGTAAGGATTCGATTTTCCGCAATCTGACGGCAGGAAAATACTCCGTCAGCACTCAGGATCAAAAAGGTTGCAAAATTACAAGTACCATTGAATTGACAGAGCCAGTTCAATTTTTCATTAATTTACCAAAAGATACTACTGTTGATTTGGGTGCGCCATTGGTCTTATCCCCCAACAGCAATTATCCTATTGCGACCTTCCGCTGGAAGGGTACTTATCCTGATGTTTGTGCTGCCTGCCCACAATTGGATTTGCCTCGGGTAATCGGTAATGGTTCGATTCAATTGGAAGCACTGGATCAAAACGGCTGCCTGGCTGCTGCGGCAATGCGGATTTTGGTACAAAAAAATTACAAGGTTTTTATCCCCAATGCTTTTAGTCCGAACGGGGATCAGCACAACGACTTCTTTGAAATCTATCCGGGCACCAGCATTTCCAAAGTGAAATCCTTGCAAATTTATTCTCGCTGGGGAGAGATTCTTTATGATTACAATGGGGATCAAAATCAGGATTTAGCCCGTTGGGATGGTCGCTTCCGAGGCAAACCCATGATGGACGCAGTAGTGGTGTACAAAGCCGTGATCGAGTTCATCGATGGTGAAACAAAAATGTTTGCGGGTAGTGTAACGATTGTGAAGTAGGGGAGGGGATAGCGCTAAACTTTTACCAATTTTAATTCCAATTTCTATGATTTGGAGCGGGTTATTCTTTTTTCTTTTTTCGTTTATCCAGTTGAATTTCGATTTCTTTTAGGTCTTGCTCATCGGCTAGCTGGGCATCGTAAGCTTTACGTTTTTGATCGAACTGCATGTATATGTTGCTCACTTGTTCTTCCATTTCTGCGTTGCTGATACTTCCGGCACCACTCAGAATGCTTTTGTCATTGAATTCGAGGAGCCGATCGACATTCTCACGCCAAAAGTCCATGGTGATATCGGTCCTGTTTTTGACACGCAATTCTGCAGTTTCCAAAAAGATCACCACCAAACGATTGAGCGTATCAATTTCGTCTTCGTTGAGGTAGTTTTTCGCAGTAAAGATGTCTTGCTTTCGCACCACCGAACCTTTCCACGAGGTTAAGGCCATATTGGGTAAAGAGGCGTTGGCTCTGGCGAGTACAATTTCAGCGGCAGTATGACCAGTTACGGCATACAGCAGTTTGTTCTGGGTTTCCGCAAAAAACATTTGGGTAGCCTTGTCCGTAGAGTCGTAATCACTGCTCAGGGAGAATAAATCGCGTACTTTTTGGTAAAAGCGCTTTTCGGAGGCCCGAATATCACGAATGCGCTCCAGTAATTCGTCAAAATAATCGGGACGGCCATCCGGGTTTTTTAAACGCTCATCATCCATCAAGAAGCCCTTCACCATATAGGCTTTTAGGTTGCGGTTGGCCCAAATGCGAAACTGTGTACCCCGCTTGCTGCGCACCCGAAAGCCAATGGCAAGAATCATGTCAAGGGCATAAAATTCGACATTGTATTCCTTGCCATCCACGGCAGTTGTAAAGAAATACTTTACAACTGAATCGCCATCTAACTCCCCTTCTTTCAGTATTTTAGCGATGTGTTGGCCTATGTTTTGCTTAGAGGTGTCAAAAAGTTCCGCTAACTGCAACTGGTTCATCCACACCATACCATCTTTAGCATAAAGTGACACTGCAGCTTTGCCATCGGCAGTCTGGTAAATGATGATATCTTGTTCGCCTTTTTCCTTCATTTCTTTTTCTCTACTTCAGTCATTATGCTCAAGCGTACGATTTTCTCGAACCCTTTACATGCTCTATATTTTAGGTTTTGGCTCAAAACCTAAACGGCAAAAACCGCGGGGTCTTCTTCTGATACTCCGCATAATCCGGGTATTTATCGCTGGAAATTTTTTCGCTAAAATCGGAGCTGCCCAAAAACAGCAAGACCAGTAAAATCCCTCCGGTGAGTGACCAATTGAGCCAACGGCCCGTAGCTGCTACGCTGAAGAGGTAATAACTCAACCAGATGCCCTGCTCGGCAGTGTAATTGGGGTGGCGCATCAATCGCCATAGGCCGGTGCTGCAAAATCCCTGGGCATATTCGCCAGTCAAGGGTTCGCCTGCGTTGATGCGGCGGTATTTTTCGGTTTGAAAATCGTACTGCTGCTGATCGGCGATGTATTCCATAACCAACAGACCTAGAAACAAGAGGATTGCGGTAAAATCCAGTCCGTTCAAATGGCGATCTGCACCTTCCCAGGCTACAACAATTGGCAAGTTAAACAACCAGATCAGGGTATTTTGGTACAACGAAATGAAAAACAACCCGAACAAAATCCAGTTGATCCGCTTCTGAAACAAAGGATTCTGGCGCAAAACTGCCCAGCGATAATCCTCTTCCCCTTTCCAGGGAATCCAGTGGTAACCGCCTCGACGGGCAAAATTGTAGGTAAGGCGGAGCGCCCACAGGCTCACGAGAATGGCCATGATGACCAGGCGCAGGTTCCAGCCACTTTGCTGGGCAAAAAACCAGGCGTAGGCAAGGGGAACGATACTCCAGATTTTATCTACCTGACTGTAGTTTTTGGTCAATTCACTTGCTACAAAACAAGTGAGGGCCACACCCAGCATCAGGAAAAAAGAAGTTTGCAGGGCCTCCCATTGGGCCGCATTGAGCGGAGTGTCGTATTGAAATGCGATAATGGGTAAGGCAATAAGGGTGATAATCAGGAGAATGATGGTACGTAACATAACAACACATAAAAAACAAGAGGCATCGAGGGTTACCTCATTGCCTCTTGTAAGTAGCACAATTACTATGCAAATTTAGATTCCAAGCCCAGATTTTTTACCAAAAGGTAGTAAAAAATAGCCCGGAATTTGTTGCGGTTGCTAGATCCCATTTGCTCGCAAACGTTTTGCATGGCGGCATCCAATTCTGGTCCGTCTTCCAATCCCAATTTTCCAATCAGGAAATTTTTCTTTACACGATCCAATTCTGTCTGGTCGGAGCAAGAAACTTTTGAAGAGTCATCGTTGTAGATAGATGGCCCCAAAGACTTGGTAATGGCTGTTAACAGGGTCTCGTCAACGCCGTCAATGTCGCGGGTTGTTCCCAGTTGTTCCTTGTACTTGACAAGCAAGTCATCAAATTGGCTCATTGAAGTTTTATTTTTGGGTTCTGAATAAGGGCAGTAAAATAGAGATTTTCCTGAAATAGGGATAATTTTTTACCTTGTTTCCCAAATAAATTTAAACAAACAATAAAATCTGTTCCGATGAAATTTCTTTTGCTTTTCCTTTTTCTGGTAGTTGGATTTATTGGGGGCTATGCACAAGCCACTTCTAAGAAGTTAAAACAAGGTACGGTGGTACATACCGTGTATTTCTGGTTGAAAAATCATGGCAACCAACAGGATCTGGATTCCCTGTACAATGGTGTAAAAACCCTCGTGAGCATCAAAGAAATCCAGACTGCTTACGTTGGTACACCAGCGGATACCAAAGAACGCCCGGTCATTGATGGATCATACGATTTGTCGCTCACCTTTGTGTTCAAGAGCTCAAAAGATCAGGATGCTTATCAAATTCATCCTACGCACCTGAAATTTGTAGAAGGCCACAATCACCTGTGGGAACGGGTAATTGTGTACGACGCTAAGGGGCGATAAAAAAATAAGTGTTTCATTTTGCCAAAGGATTAGATGAGTAAACGGTTCATTTTAAGTTTCTTATCTAATCCTTTGGCAAAATGAAACACTTATTTTTGCCCCACTACTAAGTCGAAGTAAATTTTATAGAGAAATGAGGCAGGAATTTTCTCACCCCTCATCCCTCACCTTCAAAATAAACCCCACCTTAAACACATTCTCGATGGAAATCCGGGGGTCGTTGCGCAGCATTTTGCGTAAGCGGGAGATGAATACGTCGAAGCTGCGACCCAGGAAATAGTCTTTTTCACCATAGATGCGTTCTACGGCGTCGTCGCGGCGCAGGATGTTGTTTTGGTGCAGGCAGAGCAAGCGCAGTACTTCGTTTTCTTTTTCGGTAATGCGCTCAACCTGATTTTGGTAGACCAACTCTTGTTTGGTGTAATCGAAGTGGTAATCGCCGATGCAGAATTGAGCAGGAACTTCCTGGACTTGCTGACTGCGGCGCAGGATTACCGCGATTTTGCACAACAACTCCTCTTCATCAAAAGGTTTGGTGATGTAATCTTCCGCGCCAAGTGCATAACCTTTGAGGCGGTCTTCCTTGAGTACCCTGGCGGTGAGGAAGAGGAAAGGGATATCTGGGTTTTCCAAACGGATTTGTTTGGCCACCTGAAAACCATCCGTATCGCCCAGCATCACATCCAGGATGCACAACTCGAAGGGGCCTTTTTTGAATTGTTCCAAGCCGGTTTGGCCATTGCGGGCCAGCTTGATGGAATAGCCATCGGATTCGAGTAACTCCATGAGCAAATACCCCAGGCTGAGGTCATCTTCTACAATCAATATGTTGCCCTTGCTGCTCATTTGGATCTATTTGACGGGAAAACTAAGCGAAAAGCAAGTTCCAGCCTGCTTTGCACTGGCCACAGTGATTGCTCCTTGGTGCAACTCCACAATTTTTTTGACATAGGCCAATCCCAGTCCAAAACCTTTGAAACGCTTGGCGGCAGCTGCTTCGCCCCGATTGAATGCTTGGAAAATACTGGACAATTCTTTTTCGTTGATGCCCAATCCATTGTCGCGGATAGATACCAGAATTTGCTCAGTTTTACCTTCTTCCAATACAATCTGAATATTCGGAATTTGGTCGCAATACTTGAGGGCATTTTCGATGAGATTGCGAAAGGCATTGCGCAAGTGCAAGGCATCCCCAGAGATGCTGGGCAAGGTGCCCAGAACCTTGAGTTCCACTACCGCCTCTTTTTCCCGAATCGAAGGATTGAGGTCCTCGATTACTTCCTGGATCAGGGTTTCCAATTGCAGGTTTTGGCGCTGCAACGGATTTTTGTTGTATTCCAGGCTCGCCATTTGCAAAAAGCGCTCTACCTGGTGGATCAGTTCATTGCTTTCTTTGCTGATGATCTGCAGCACCTGATCGTCTTTTAATTCCGGCTTTTTTCGCCCCAACAGTCCCGCAGCCAATTTGATATTGGTCAGGGGCGTTTTAAACTCATGCGCCATGTGGTTGAAAAAATCGAGGTTCTGGTCTGCCAATTTCTTTTGTTTCAGCAGGTAATAACTGGCAATGAAAAAAATCAAAAAAATGGCCATCAAAATCAAGGCAGAACTGCCAATCATGACATTCATGCGTTGCAAAATGTAACTCTGTTTGGTCGGAAATTTGAGTTCCAGCCGTCGCGTGTCTTCCGAAACCAGTGGGTCAAGTGCACAGGAGTAGTCCGAAAATTGAGCAATCGGATTGGATTGGGGGTTGATGACATTTACGGCATACGGCAATTGAATGCCATAAAAAGCCAGGGACTTATCCAGGTTTTTCCGCAATTGAGCATCGGCGAGGATCATGGTTTCGGAGACAATATCGGCGCAACAGGCACCATTGCTTTGGGCGCAGGTCATGCCGACAGTACTTTTTTGGGGTTCCTGCGCGGTAGTTGTTACGGCATTGCACAGCGCCATATCAACGCGGTGCTCGAACTGCTCGTCCAACAATTGGCGCGAATAGTTCATCCAACGCACCTGAATGGCAATTAAACCCAGCAAAGCCAGACAGGATGCCACAATCACTATTTTTATTCGATTCGTTTTCATAAGGATACAACCATAAAACTTTCACAAAAGAACAGCAAATTCCATTGCAAAAGCGTATTTTAACAGCCGCTTAACAAGTGAATAACAGCCGCAAAACACCTTTCCCCTCCGACGGCAACTACCTTTGTTGCGTTGTAAAAGCACAATACCGGCAACCCAGCGGATCTGGGTGAATCTATTTAACCATATCATCTCATGCGTTTCACATTTCTCGTCTTTTTCGGCCTGCTATTTTTGGGTCTGAACAGCATCAATGCTCAATCTTGTTGCCAGAAAGCCAGCACTGCTGCTGCCAACGTTTCTGAAAAGAAATGCTGCATGGACAAGTCAACTGCCAGCACTGCGGCTACGTCTAAAGTATCTACCAGCAAAGCACAAATGGCTAGCGGAGTGGCTACTTTTGTAAGCGGAGGTGTTGTCAAGTCCAGCCTGAAGTCTTGTGATCCAGGTATTTGCCCTCCTGCTAACTGCGACCTGAGCAAGTGCGATCCAAGCAACTGTGACCCAAGCAAATGTCCAAAGACATCTGCTGCCAAGGCCAGCACTACTAAAGTTGTAGCCAAGACGAACAAGTCAACTGCTGCGCTTTAAGCGAGTCTAAGTTTTGGGGTTTTAGGTTGGTCTGAAAGCGAAAAATTGTACTTTTGCCGCCAAAGAACCTAAAGCCCTAAAACTTAAACAAGATGCTGCCTGAACAACACGCCATCCGCGAGAGCAATTTTCAATTGCCGGGACAAACTGCTTTTTACCGGGGGAAAGTACGCGATGTGTACACCCTAGGCGACCAACTCTTGATGGTTGCTTCAGATCGAATTTCTGCTTTTGACTACGTCCTGCCTCGCCCCATTCCTTACAAAGGACAAGTGTTGAATCAGATTGCGGCGCATTTTTTGAAAGCGACCGAAGACATCGTTCCCAATTGGCTGCTTGCTACTCCTGATCCCAACGTGGCGATTGGGCATGCTTGCGAACCTTTTCGGGTGGAAATGGTGATTCGGGGCTATTTGGTTGGGCATTCTGCCCGGGTATATGCCAGCGGTGTGCGCAACCTATGCGGGGTTGCCTTGCCCGAAGGCATGCAGGAAAACGACGCTTTCCCTGAACCCATCATCACTCCTGCCACCAAAGCCGAAGAAGGCCACGACGAAGACATCAGCCGGGAAGACATCATTGCCAAAGGAATCGTGAGCGAAGCAGATTATGTCCAATTGGAAGCATATACCCAGGCATTGTTTCAGCGCGGTTCGGAAATGGCCGCCAAGCAAGGCTTGATTTTGGTAGACACCAAGTATGAATTTGGCAAAAAAGATGGCCAAATTTACGTCATCGATGAAATCCACACCCCCGATAGCTCCCGCTATTTTTACCTGGAAGGCTACGCTGAACGCCAGGCCAAAGGCGAACGCCAAAAACAACTTTCCAAAGAATTTGTACGCGAATGGCTGATTGAAAATGGTTTTCAGGGCAAAGAGGGCCAAACCATCCCGACCATGTCTGATGATTTTGTCTGGGAAATCTCCAATCGCTACATCGAATTGTACGAAAACATTACTGGATCAGCTTTTGTAAAGGCGGATACAAGTGACATTCTGGAACGAATTGAACGGAATGTATTGGGTTGGATGGGACAATAGTAATTTATTTTCCCTCCACATAACTGCGCAAATAAGCATACCTGCTGGTCAGTTGCCCTCCCTCCGCTATCGTTGCACGCTCCAAAACCCCACTTTTTGCCTCAAAAAACGCGGGTAAAATTCGGCGAATGAACATCGAGCCAAAGGCAGTGGAAGCATCGCGGGGCAGCTCATTGGGCAGGTTGTCGATGGTCATCATGTCGATGGAATGGGGCTGATAAGGTGCGCATTCCGTTTCGGAAATGGGGTCGTATCCAAATACCGGATCGGCAATAGAGGAAGCCTTGAGGGTAGACGGAATGGAAGAGATCGGTGCCAGATCACAAGTAATGTCGGCAATGACCCGAATGCGAAAATCAGAGCGACGCATATCGGCGGCACTGAAAAAAGCTGGGGCCCGATTGTCCCAAAATATGCCATTGATCAGGATGTCGGCCACCTGAAAATAGGGCTCAAAAATACTGAGGTATTCTTCGGGATGTGATCGAAACCGGCTGGAGTCAAAATGGTGCTTGTCTTTTCTGGCGGCATAATCCTGCGAGCGGAGTACCGTAAAAACCGCCTCTTTGAAATCTTCCATCAAAAACTCGATGGGATCCACTTCCCGAATGCCCATGTCTCGCAGCACTACTGCAGCACCGATGCCTACCCTGCCACTTCCGGTTAGTACAATCTTGATGGGGGGAAAAACGGTCTTTTTGTACATCTCCATCGCCTCGGCGTAGTCGTGGCAATCTTTCATGCGTTTCAGCTTGAAAATTCCGCTGCGTTGGCCATAAGTCCAGAGGGCATTGTGGGCACCTACCATCCCGGCAAACTTGCCAAAAGCGATCAGGCGTTGGCCCTGCTCGTCGGTCAGCACTTCGTAATCGATGAGGCGGATGTTGTTGGCCAAAACGGCTTGCAGAAGTTTGCGGTTGTAGGGTTGTGCTTTGATGGTATGCGAAAAGAAAAAGTACGTTTTGTTGGGCAGCAACATGTTGACAGGCACTTCCTTTACGCCCATCAGTACGTCACAATCTTGCAAATCCTCAGTCAGTTCAATTGTTGCCTGCTGGTATTCTTCATCAGTAAAACAGCGCCCAGCGGAGGGTTGCACCACGATTTTTACAGGAAACTCCTTTTGCGCCAATGCGCAATGGTTGGGATTGAGCGGAACCCGAGCGTCCGGGGGTACTTTGCCTTCCCGGATGATGCCAATTTTCAACATAAACAATCGCTGGTTAGTAACGCAGAAAAATTAATTTCCCGATTTTGGGTTAGGGAGATTATAAATGCAATATTACGTTAAAAAATTGTTACTCGTCTTCTTTGGTCTTCACGAATCAGCCTGTAATTGTATTTTCAGCCCTTTAATGGTTTGCTTAAATTGGTTGATCAAAAGCCCACAAAAACACAAGCTACTATGAACAAAATTTGCACCCTGCTTGCCTTATTTGTTGTTGCCCTAACCGCTTCAGCCCAAACAACAGATGACCAAATCAACATTTACCTGAATTGCCCAAGTTGTGATCTCAATTACATCAAAAATGAGATCAACTTTGTCAATTACGCCAACGACCCCTTGCGGGCGCAGGTTCAGATTTTGGTCAGTTCACAATCCACCGGAGCGGGTGGCGCATTGCACCACCTGGAGTTTCTGGGCAAGGAAACTTTTGAGGGTGACCAATTTACGCTAGACTTTCAGGCCGAAGCAACTATGACCAGCCTGGAAAGGCAACAAGGATTGGTACGTATCCTTAAATTGGGGTTGGTTCCCTTTGTGGCTCAAACCCCCATGGCCGCTGATCTGAATCTGGCAGTGAAAAAACACGAGCAAAACACTGCGACAACGCCGGTTAAAAAAGACAAAAAACCATTTGATTCCTGGATTTTTGAGGCGTACAGTAGTTTCAACTGGGACAAGGAATCCTTGCGCAGTACCCTCGATCTGCGTTATGGCTTGTCTGCCGAACACATTACCCCAGAATGGCGCATCCGCATCGAGCCTTCGTTTTATTTTCAAGAACGGGTAGTGCGTTCCAATGAAGAAGAAATTCACTCTTACCGGCGCCAAAAAGGCTACAATGGCAAAGTGGTCAAAAGCCTGAATCAGCATTGGTCTCTTGGCTTTTTCAACAACATGTATTCCAATACCTACAACAATGTCAAACTTGGGCTATGGATTGCCCCTGCTGTGGAGTTCAGTTTGTTGCCCTATTCAGAGTCGGTTACCCGCGAGTTTACGATGGCTTACCATGTGGGACGCTTGTACAACGAGTATTATGAAGAGACCATTTTTCTCAAAAACAACGACAAGATTTTCAGCCAGTTTATGGATGTCAATTTGCGCATTCGGCGGCAATGGGGGGATGTCAATGTGTTTATGCAAGGCAGTTGTTTTCTCAACGATTGGTCGCGCAATCACTTGCTGCTCAACGGCAGGGTAGGGGTGAGGGTGTTTAAAGGGATGTCGTTCAATGTAGGGGGCAGTTTTAGAATCGTCAACGACCAAATCACCCTTCCACGGGGCAATACGACGCTGGAAGATGTACTCCTGGGTCAACGCCAACTGGCTACGGCCTTCGATTCCAATGTCAATTTTGGCCTGCGGTACACCTTTGGCGCCTTGTACAATAATGTGGTCAATACACGACTGTAAATTTTTATAACTTTTTTTTCAGTATAAGTGACTTTTTTATGAATACCCTGTCTTAAGAATTGTACAGCACGATGTACGACCAACTACTGACAAGCAATCCCAAAGAACAACAACCGATTATAACTTTTCATAATCCCATGCAACTATTCTCCGCTATGAGCTGGAGAACAAACTATGAGAAAACATATTCTGGCATTTTGCCATTTTTTCCTTGCGCAAGCGTCCTTAACTGGAGCTTGCGCAATTTTTTTCTAAAGACTATTGGAACTTTTTATACTTTTGCCGAGTTACTTCAATGGAAAACAAAGCTTCGGCGATGATTTTCCACAAGGTTCATTGAAAATGGGGGCGTAATGGTATCGACAGGATTGTCGACTGATTGGTAAGCATGTCGGAGAATGATGGTCCACTCCGTATAAAATGATCATTGACCATAAATGGCGAATCTAACTACGCCATGGCTGCTTAATTCTAGGAATTAAATAGTCATTGTACGACGGTGCACGGCTCCAAGGAGCTTTGGCCTTTGCCTAACCGGCCAGCACCCGTACATCACCAACGCTAGGCTGGGATAACTGAGTGGCCCGCTCAATTGTCTGAGATCACGGGCTGGGTGCAAGACCGGTGCGTTGCTGGACCCATCCTTGTACTAAGACCAAAACAAGTAACTAAACATGTAGAAGGCCAATGAGTGCTTTCTCTGGACGCGAGTTCGACTCTCGCCGCCTCCACGAAGATTTTTTGATTAAAATGGATTTAAAGTGCATTCACTTTGAATCCATTTTTTTGTTGTTTTGGAATCTCAAACCTGAATGATGCCATGCAATTCAAAACCATTCTCTTGTTTCTCCTTTTGTTTTGTGTTTTTGAATTGCCCTCCTGCTATATTCTCACTGCCTACAAATACCGCCATTTTAAATTAGAGTCCTTGTCTTCCTTTCGGTCGAGTGCGCTGGAAAAAGGGACAAAGCCATTTCGTTTCCAAAATGGTACCGAAAACAAAACAAAACTCAAACGGATCTTGGATTCCGTTCTAGCGCCCACCCATACCTATTCCTTCCTGGTCATTCGCAATGATTCCATCTTGTACGAAAATTACTTTGAAAACATCAAGCCAGAAACCCAATTGCCTTCTTTTTCGGTGGCAAAATCGGTGGTCTCTACCTTGGTGGGCATCGCCTTAGAGGAAGGTAAAATCAAAAGCCTGGATGATCCCATCACCACCTATTTGCCGGAGTTGAAAAAACGCGATCCGCAGTTGGACAAAGTGACCATCCAGCACCTGCTGGACATGCGCAGTGGGGTCAAAAGTGTGGAAAATGGCCAAAACCCATTCAGCAATCTGGTCAAATTGGCATTTTCGCGCAATGTGACCAGGCTGGTACTCAAAACCAAAACGGCCAAAGCGCCTGGCGAAAAAGAATACAAAAGCCTAAATACTCAATTGTTGGGATTGATTCTTGAGCGAGCCACCCAGCAAAAACTTCAGCAATACCTGCAAGCCAAGATCTGGACGCCGCTACAAATGGAAAGTGAGGCCAACTGGAATACGGATGCCCACCAAACTGTGAGGGCTTTTTGTTGCATCAATGCCATTACCCGGGATTTTGCTAAATTCGGGCGCCTGTACCTGAACAAAGGCAACTGGAATGGACAGCAGCTTGTGCCCGAAGCCTGGGTCACAGCAAGTACCGATCCAGAATTGATGGAAAAATATGGCGGATACAAAAATCAGTGGTGGAGTCGACTTTCTACCCGCACTTTCCGAGATTCCACAGAGGCCTTGCAATTTCAGCAGCAGACACCTTACCGCAGTGTACTCAATGTACGCCCTTCTCGTGATGGTAGAGGAAAAATGTACCGTGTGGCTTACCGTTCTCCGGCCTTTTATGCCGCAGGAGTGTTCAATCAATTTGTATTTGTACACCCCACCAAAAATGTGGTGATTGTGCGGATGGGACGGAGTTGGGGCAACTCTTCCATTGGGCCAGACGCGTTTTTGTATTGGGTGGCGGAGCAGTTGTGAGAGCCAAAAGAATTCGAGTCCCTTAGGTGTCTGAAGTCTGTCGATTACCAACAAATCCGCAAATCAGATTTGAAATTGAAATTCAGGCATTAGAGCCCATAAAGACTGATACAATTGGTTCTAAGAAAAGCTGAAAACCCATATCAAATAAGCTGAACAAATTTTGAGCTTCCGAAAATATAGTCGCTTAGCGACGATGCAATTGTAGCGGCGGGTGTCAACCCGCCGATCAGATGGCACCAATTTTCAAAGGAGTGCCGTAGGTACGACCCATTTTGAACCAAAGAATGTCGTACCTACGGCACTCCCATGTTTATATTGCGCTATCAACGGCGGGTTGACACCCGCCGCTACAAATGTGTCATCGCTACGCGATTTGTTGTTGTAGTTTGACATTGGTGAATTGATCCAACCTTCTCTACCTTTAGGTCATGATAGAAAAGCACTAATTCACTTCAATGTGCGGATTTGTGGGCAATTGACAGGTCTAAGGTGGTGAAAATGCACGCTACTTGATTGGATTCATCGGCGCGGCATTAACATTGACCTCCGTAACCTGTAACGAGGTGATTTTCCAGCCATTTCCTCCCTTGAGTAGGGTGATGAAATACATGCCCTCTGAGCTGTCACCTTTTTTACCACCTTGAAAATCCTGTTCTACCAAATCTTTGGCGCTCATGGTAAGCAAAGCAACGCTGGGTGCCAAAAATTTAACGGCTTTGACGTTGTACTGGGTGGAAGTGAATTTAAATCTGGTCTCGCCAAAAGCCTGTAATGCTTTGACGATTTCAGCCTTATTTTTCCAGTACATTCCTACCGGGTTAATCAATGCCGCATTGGAGTCAAAAATGTCATTTTTGCCCGTGAAAGAATAATCGTGTGCATTCCAGGCTGTTTCCATGGTTTTGATCACCGCGCGTACATCCAATTCATCTTGAGCGCTTTGGCCAAAAGTTGCGAAGCACAGCAAAAGCGCAAAGGTCAATAGAGCAATGGTTTTCATGAAGTTTTGTTTTGGTTAATAAACAATTGCGACACAAAAGTAGCGCCCGGATTGCCTCAGGTATAGATCAAATGCGACATCTTGCAGTTACAGGATAATTAGAGTAGGGAAGTGCCTTGCAGACTCAGAGCATGTCTAAATATTTTTGTTTTAAGCGAAAATGAGGCCGATTTGGAGTGAATGAGGCACGAAAAGCGGAGTGTAGCAGCGCTACATGAGCATTTTCGGAACGAAATTCACTCCAAATCGGGCCATTTGCAGCAAAACAAAAAAATTTAGACATGCTCTCAAGTGCGTTTTTTCTAAATCGCTTTTTAAAATGGAGGGAGTCCCATTTACAAATTCTTTAAAATCCCGGATCATGTGCATTTGATCGGCATAGTGGCAAGCGTATGCAATTTGAGACCACGACAACTTGGGATTGGTTTCGTGCATTATCCAGGCTTTGGAAAAACGGGTTTGTCGGGCATACAACTTAGGTGAAATGCCAATCCTCTCCTTAAATTGACGCTCCAACTGACGCACACTGACAAAAGCTTCTTTGGCCAAATGATCAACATTGCTGAACCTTTCCAGCTTAGCCATTTTTGCCAAAACCTGCTCAATCGGAAGGATCGCTTTGGTATTTTTGCTCTTGTACAGCAAGTAATTTTGCACAATAGCAATCATTTGGTTAAAGTCCACCACTTCATTGAGCTGTTCCGTAATTTCGTCAATGTCCTTGCCTAAAATGGAAGCTGCATCAAAGGGTTGATTGAGCATTTCCGTCATTGGAATGCCCAGCAAACGGTGCATGCCACCGGGTTGAAAAAGAACCATGATCACCAGCATGTTGTAGCCCATGGTAAGATCTACTCGCGACAATTGAGGGCCAATTAGCGTAGCATGCGGCTGTTCTTCAATCTTTTGATCGGCATAGTTTCGAGAAATAATTTTGTCATAAGGATAAAAATAAAGACAATGCGCTGGTTGAGGAGGGAAAGGGGTAGTTGGTCTGGGCTGGCTGGCATCCAGTTGGTACCGCACCAGGATGATTTTTTTTACAAAATGCTGCAGGGCTGGATGGGGTGTAAAATGCAGAACCATATCGAGTGATTTTATCGCTGAACAAAAGGCCTCTATTTAGGGTTAAATTTAAGACCATTATCTATGCATATGCTCCATTCTAACCGCAGCCCATCGTTTTATTTCATTTATTTCATTGCTCTTGGAGTACTGGGTAGCTCCACCCTTTTTGCCCAACAACTGGATCATTATCGTTGGAAAAATCGCGTTTTATTGATTTTTGCACCCGATCTTCCCGACAATCGCCTCGTTGATCAACTGTCTTTGCTCGATGCTGAACGTGCCGGGCTAGCTGACCGTGACCTAAAGGTGCTAGTGCTGACCCCAAAAGGCAATATAGAATTTTCTGCAGCCGATTCCAGGCATTTGTATGAAGTTTACAAAGTTGGAAAAGAAACTTTTATGGTCATTCTCATTGGCAAGGATGGCACTGCAAAATTAAGAACAAAGCAGCCGATTGCTCCTGCCGTACTCTTTGATACCATCGATGCCATGCCGATGCGCCAAGCAGAGATAAAAAGAAAATAGACCGCTATAGAAACCCAACTATTGTAGGAATCTGGGGCTTTAGTTTAGATGGTGTCACCTGCGTGACCCCCATCATTTCAACTGATACATCCGCACCAACTCTTTGATCTCCTCCAACGTTCGTTTAGGCGGCGTCAAAGGCGAAGGAATCGGCATTTTGGAATACTGCTGAAAATACAACACACAAGCATCCCGCCACCACAGCGCTTCGCGTTGCTGTGCCGCCAATCGGCCACTTACATCCGCAAAGATCTCGGCATCTATATCGCCTTTTAGGGTAGACCACGCTGTTTGCATCAGACCAACGGATTCAACTCCCGTGTAATAACGTCCGCACAACTCCTCCCACAAGGTGCGGCCAGTGGACAGTTTTTTATTCCAAGGTACGTGGTGAAACCACAACAAATAAGGCAAAGGGCAAGCATCCACATTGCTCCATTTCTTAATGGCATCTGGATGGTACAAACTCAGCGCATTGCTGCCATTGACGCCGCGATCAAAACCTAGTCCAATCGAATCGGCGCGATGGTAGTATATCGAAGTCCAATCGGGACGGGCACTGCGTTCCAGCCAGGGCTCAGGGCCAAAATGAATGTTTTGCCCCATGATGTGGTGTAACCCCAATGGAGTGGTGAAATTGACGTACACACCGTGCGAGACTTCCATTATGGATACAATGGATGCTACACCGCCGGCTTCCTGAATGAGGGTCATGCGGATCCATTCATCGGCAATCTGGCTGCTGCTCAACTGGTGATCCCAGGCCAATCGACCAAAGGCGTACCAATTGGATTGCGACATCAGGTGGCCACACCAGTTGCGGTCGGAACCCGTATTGGCTACCCCGGCAATGACGCTGATGGGGTATTGGTGCACACTGCCATCGATGACCTTGGCAACCGTTGAGCCTGGTCCATTGGCGTAGGTGTCCGTGTTGAGGCATTCTTTAAACAAAGGCGCGAGATAAACCAGGTTGGTGGAAAAACCCAGGTATTCCTGCGTGATTTGAAACTCCATCGCCAGCGGCGTTTTGGGCATCGCGCCAAAAAGCGGAGAAAATGGCTCGCGGGGCTGAAAATCGATCGGGCCGTTTTTGACTTGTACCACTACATTCGACAAAAAATTACCGTCCAGAGGTTTGAATTCTTCATAAGCAGCTTTGAAACGATCGCCTTTCGGATCGGCTTTGTACACAAATGACCGCCAGATCACGATGCCTTTGAAAGGTGCTACTGCCTCGGCCAGCATGTTGGCGCCATCGGCATGGGTACGCCCAAAATCCTGGGGTCCGGGTTCGCCCTCCGAGTTGGCTTTGACCAAAAAGCCACCAAAATCCGGTATGATGCCGTAGATTTCTTTGGCTTTCGCCACCCACCATTGGCGAACAGCGGGTTCGAGTGGGTCAGAATTTTTGAGTCTGTCCAGAATTTTTGGCGCAGCAAAATTCACCGAGAGGAAAATCTTGATGCCATAAGGCCTGAATACATCCGCCAGAGCTTTCACTTTGAGCAAATACTCCCTGGACATGAAGCGGGCACTGGCATTGACATTGTTTACCACCACGGCATTGATGCCGATGGAGGCGTTGGCACGGGCGTAATCGCGGTAGCGGGGATCAACGTTTTCGGGCAGTTCGTACCATTTCCAGAGGGAAGCACCGGCATAGCCGCGCTCGATCGTGCCGTTGGTGTTGTCCCAGTGGTTGAGCATGCGCAATTGGATGCGGGGCACGCTGGTTTCTGGAATTTTGCTGAGCGGGGTTGCGGTTTGGATTTTGCGCAGCAACGCAAATGCGCCGTACAAGAGGCCGGGTGGGGTATTGGCGCTGATGATTAGGCGATTGTTTTGGAGGCCGATGCTGAAACCTTCTTTGCCCAGATTGGCTTGTGGTGTGGCGTTGAGTACCAGACTGATGCCGCCGGGGGCTGTGCTGGCAGTTTTTTGCAAACGGATGCTTTTGCCCAACAGCCCTTGCAAACCTGTTTGTAATTCTTGAGCTGCTGTTTGGGACACCGCGTCAGTACCAGTAGAGGTGATGTACTGAGTAAAGGCTTGGTATTGCGCGCGAACGCTGGTGTTTTTGATCAGGTCGTATTTCAGCCAGAGGCGATAGCCGTCGTCGGCGCTGGCGCAAAAGCCCATGATGAGAAAGCTGAATAAGCAAAAAAGGCGTGTCATATGGTGGTGTTTATAGTTGTTTGTAACAATTTAAATAGAAAATGGGAACGCGGATGACACGGATTGGGCGGATTTTCACGGATTTTTTTGCCTTCGGCAAAAGTTTACTTAGCCACAAATTTCACAAATTTTCACAAATTTTATTCGTGTCTGCGTTCGCTAACGCAAACGAAGTTTGCGGCTGAATTTGTGAAAATTTGTGAAATTTGTGGCTAGTTCATCACGCCATAGGCGGGATGCAATCCGTGAAAATCCGCCCAATCCGTGTCATCCGCGCTGCCATTATTGTATACTGAGCTGAATACCGAGTTCTAGTCCCCGAATCTCCGCCAAACCCTTTAGCCTCCCGATCGCCGAATAGCCAGGATAAGTCTTTTTCTCCAAATCATCCAGCATCTGGTGCCCATGATCGGGGCGGAAAGGAATTTGAGCATCGGTTAGTCCCAAGGCTGCCCGGCGATTTTCCTCCAGCACAATGGCTTTGACCACAGCGTACATGTCTACATCGCCCGTCAGGTGATCGGCTTCATGGAAATTGAGCGGATTGTCTTCCCGTTTGGTAGCGCGCAGGTGGATAAAATGAATCCGATCCGCAAAACGAGTGAACATGGCGGGCAAGTCATTGTCGGCACGCACGCCCAAAGAACCCGTGCAAAAAGTAACCCCATTGGCACGAATTGGGCAGGCATCCAGCAATTGTTGCAAATCGCTTGCCGTACTCACTACCCGTGGCAAACCCAGCAATGGCCGTGGCGGATCATCGGGGTGAATGCACAGGTTGATGCCACATTCTTCCGCTACCGGAGCAACTTGCTGGATGAAATAGTACAGGTTTTGCCGCAATTCTGCATCGCCGATGTGGGCATAGGCATCCAGCAGACTTTGGAAATTTTCCAGGCTAAAGGCTTCTTCAGATCCCGGTAAACCCAGCAAAGCCGTTTTTTGCAGCTTTTGTTTGGCCGCATCAGACATGTTGACAAACTGGGCGATGGCTGCTTTTTGCACTTCTGGAGTGTAGTCCTTTTCTGCACCAGGCCGCTTTAAAATACACAAGTCAAACACGGCAAAATCCTGCCATACAAAGCGGAGGGTTTTGGCACCATTGGGCAATTCGTACACCAAATCGGTACGCGACCAGTCCAGAACGGGCATGAAGTTGTAACACACTGTACGGATGCCGGCAGCCGCCAGATTGCGCAGAGATTCCTGATAATTGGCAATGTACAGATCGCGACTGGGCAGTCCTTTTTTGATGTCCTCGTGTACGGGCAAACTTTCGACCACTGACCAATACAGCCCACCTGCTTTTTCGATGAGGGCAATCCGTTCGGCAATGGCCTCTGGCGACCAGATTTCTCCTACCGGAATTTGATGCAAGGCGCTGACTACTCCTGTGCAGCCAGCCTGGCGGATGTGCGCGAGGGCCACTGGGTCTTTGGGCCCAAACCAACGCATGGTTTGTATCATAATGCTGATGCTTTTGCTGGGCAAGATAAGCAATGGGGTTTAGAATCTGGAGGTCTGAGTGTGGATCTGTTTAAGGAGGAAATTATTCATTAAATGCAATGTTACACCAAGGCATTTTGGTTTTTAAGGATGTTATGATGGATTCTGGAATAGGATTGCCATCTAAAATTAGATCTTTCAGCTTCGTCAAATTGGACAAATCGGGCAGGGTTGTCAGTTGATTGCCTTTTAAATACAGGGTTTGCAACTGAGTCAATTTGGATAAATCGCGTAGTATTTTCAGTTGATTGCCGATTAAATCCAGGGTTTGCAACTGCGTCAAATTGGATAAATCGGGCAGTGTTTTCAGTTGATTGCCGCTTAAATACAGGGTTTGCAACTGAGTCAATTTGGATAAATTGGACAGTTTTTTCAGTTGAGTGTCGCCTAAATCCAGGGTTTGCAACTGAGTCAATTTGGATAAATCGGGCAGTGTTTTCAGTTGATTGCCACTTAAAACCAGGGTTTGCAACCGAGTCAATTTGGATAAATCGGGCAGTGTCTTCAATCCATTGGAGCCTAAATCCAGGGTTTGCAACTGAGTCAATTTGGATAAATCGGTCAGTGGTGTCAGTTGATTGTCGCGTAAATCCAGGGTTTGCAACTGCGTCAATTTGGATAAATCAGGCAGTGTCTTCAGTTGATTGCCGTGTAAAACCAGAGTTTGCAACTGAGTCAATTTGGATAAATCGGGCAGTGTCTTCAGTTGATTGCCGTGTAAAACCAGGGTTTGCAACTGAGTCAATTTGGATAAATCGGGCAATGTAGTCAGTTGATTGCCGCTTAAGACCAGGGTTTGCAACTGAGTCAATTTGGATAAATCGGGCGGTGTAGTCAGTTGATTGTAGCTTAAATCCAGTTTTTGCAACTGAGTCAATTTGGATAAATCGGGCAGTGTCTTCAGTTGATTGCCTTGTAAAACCAGGGTTTGCAACTGAGTCAATTTGGATAAATCGGGCAATGAAGTCAGTTGATTGTCGCTTAAATCCAGGGTTTGCAACTGAGTCAATTTGGATAAATCGGGCAGTGTCTTCAGTTGATTGTAGCCTAAATCCAGGGTTTGCAACTGAGTCAATTTGGATAAATCGGGCGGTGTAGTCAGTTGATTGTAGCCTAAATCCAGGGTTTGCAACTGAGTCAATTTGGATAAATCGGGCGGTGTAGTCAGTTGATTGTAGCGTAAATCCAGTTTTTGCAACTGAGTCAATTTGGGAAAATCGGGCAGTGTAGTCAGTTTATTGCCGCTTAAATACAGGGCTTGCAACTGGGCTAATTTTGAAATTTGAGGAGGCAATCTTGTTAAATCATTGTTATCAAGTAGTAAAATCCTTAATTGTGCTTGCTCGAACACCTGGAGAGGAATAGTCTCTAGAAATTTTGAGCGTAAATCGAGAGCGGTGATGTCGGAGTCATCATCGTTGGGGGGGGTTAATTGAGAAAGTTCAGATGCCAGCCGGTATTCCTCACCAGAGGTATCGATTAAAAGATCGATTGAACTAAAACCATTATTGAACACTTTTACTTTAGCGTATCCATTGTTTTCAAACGGAGCTGCTTCCCGGTACATAAAGTCTATTTTGGTATTGAGCGCTCGATCAATGAAGCCATATCTTTGCTTATCTTTGTCATACGCCAATCCAAAACGGTCTGCATAGAAATAAATTTTGTTGAGCACGGCTTCAACGCTGTTCCTTGCATCAGTGGCATTTTTTTCAGCAGTTAAGGCTTTTCTTTGTAAAGTCCAGGCAAAAATTCCTACCCCAATCGCCACTACTGCTACCGCCGAAGCGATGTAACTGAAGTTTTGCGCCCGCAAGCGGAGCTGGCGTTCCTTGTTGCGTTTTTCTTCTACATCCACTCTACTGGCATCTACAAACTTCGATTCATCTGGCGATAAACGCAGGAGCGGCAGCCATTCTTCCAGGCGGGCAATTTGCGGAGCGTTCAAATAGGTGCCACTGTCCTGGTATTCTTTGAAGGCGGTGTGCAGCCGGGCTTGCACCTCTTCGCGGCGTTTGTCTTCTTCGCTGCGGTTTTCGTGGATTTTTTGCGCCAGGGTATCGTGCGCCAACTCGAAGGTTTCGCCGCTGTCGCGCAGGATCCGGTTTTGCTCCAGGGCACGCAGGGTGTCGTGGATAAAAGCAGCGCCAAAGTCGCGCAAGACCTCGGGTGGAAACAAGAGTTGAACCTGACTGCCCGCTAATTGGTAGGGCATGGGCCTTTTAGTGCCCAAGGCGCTTACAAAAGTGTTGAGTAGGGTTTTGACTGCATCGGCAGGTAGACCGGGGTGTTTTTTGGCCATACTTTCCTGCAATTCCCCTACTTTCTCGCGCAAAAAAGACTCCAGCACACTGCTGATCAGGCCACAATCAGTGATTTCCTGACTGGTAAAAGTGAGTGGGGGGTAGGGCTGCTCGTCGCTATGGGGCGCGCCTTGCGGGTAGGTACGTTGCACATCGCCGCGGTATAGGGTATCCAAGTAAACTTGCAGATAAGGCAACTGAACTACCGCTTTGCCTTCGCTCACATTGTCGTAAATCTGCTCGATGTTTTTTTCAGCGTTTTCGAGCCCAATATTAAAGGCAGCGCAACTTTTTTCAATGACCTCCTCAATGTTTTTGCGTTTCATGGTTTCTACCCGCAGACGGAAATCAAAAATGGCGGGGATTTCCCGCTCAAAATCGTACAACCAACCAATGTATTCCTCGCGCATGATCAGGATGATCTTGCAGGTGAGGTTGGCATCGAGGAGCTTTTTGAGGTTTTGTTTGAATTCTTCCTGTTCGGCTTTGGCGCCCAAAATGAACAATTCTTCAAACTGGTCAAAAATGAGGTAAACGGGCCGCAGAAAGTAGCGGTAGAGGTAGGCCACAGTTTCGGGCAGGTCACGGTCCTTGTCATCTGGTTGGGCTTTGCGGAGCATTTCCCGCAGCGCCTCGTTGATGTTTTCTTTGCGGCGCACGTAGAAGGGCAACCAATCAGTGCCGTCGAAACGATTGCGCAGGCCACAATCGATCAGGCTGGTTTTTCCGGTGCCAGTGAGCCCGTATACCAATAGCAGCGGGGTGCGGAAAACCTGGGCGTATAACTCATCGATTTCAGCGCTGCGACCAAAAAATACCTTGTTATCCTGAGGGCCAAATGGATCGAGGAATTTGAATGGACTGCGGATCATAGATTCTCGAGTTTTTGTTGAAACAACAACTGGGTGAATGCATTCAGTTGGCCCAGGATTTCGCGGTGCATGACCTTTTTGCTTACCTCGGTTTCGCCGTCCTGTACAATCAGGGGCATCACTCCGGGTTTGTATACGTGTTTGAAGGTCAGTTTTTTATTGTTTTTTTGTAACTATTTAGCACCTAAACTACTTGACAATCAATAAAGTAAAAAGCATTAGCATTAAACCTAATAAAATCAAGTCAATGATAGTCAATGACTTGTGTTTTTGAAAGATTTTTTGCTTTTGTGATAAGCAATTGATTATCAATAAGATTGGGGTGCTAAATAGTTACGTTTTTTTCAAAATAATCAAAGTACAGTATTTTGTCGATGGCGGCTTTGTCGTTGAAAGCATTTTCGTCGATCACGAAGGGCGACAGGTTGAGGTGTTCGCTACCATTGGTGATGATGACCGAGGCATTTTCAATGAATTGATCGTAGCGCTCCACCGTATTGGCCAAACCGACAAAACGCTGTTCCAGTTTGGTCATTTTGTGCTGGTATTTTGGCTCGGGGTAGAAACGATTTTTATAGATGCTGATTTCTTTGATGGAGTTCATGTCGTATTTGGCCAGAAAACCAAGCGGGGTGATGAAGGCGCAGAGTTCGGCTTCGGCGTCGATGGCCAGGATTTCCCCTTCCTGGTCTTCCATTGTTCCAGAAGCCAACTTGAGCCTTACACTTTCAAAAAACACACAGGCTTTGGCAAATGGGTGTGCATCGTCGGCTGTTAAAGCGGCAACCGACTGGAGTTCAGTCATGAAATAGGTGATGTTGTTGCTGTCCAATATCTGACGCACTGCGCGGATTACATTGCGAAGGCTGTATTTGGCACGTTCGGCATTTGACATGGTAAAATATCGCCGCAACTCATTGGCTTCTCCAGCAGGTAAAGCCGCCACTTTTTTATTGTTCATTTCGTCCCACAACTGCGCCAGGAGTACATACATCAACAATTCTAGGATGGTGCTATACGCAACGACGCATTGTTCCAGGCGTTTGGAGTTGTAGCGGTCAAAAAAGACATCGGTGGTGTTTCCAACATCGGGCGCAATCAATTTGCGGATTTGTTCGCTCATGGGATGGGGCAGGCTTTTTAAAATGACCTCCCGGCGGGTTACCTCGTCAGTTTCTACCCCCATTTCTTCATCATCCACTATTTTTTTTGCTTCAGCATTAAAAGGAGCGAGGGCAGGGATAAAGGTGGCATAAAGGCGTTGGTTGGGTTTGGGTACTTCTCCCTGGCTGGGTCTGGTGCTGGGCAGGTGCCAATCTTCAGCGGCTTCCTTACCCGCTTTGGTGAACAAGCCCCAGGTAGGCTCTTCTCTATTCTCCTGGCGCAGGGCAAGTCCGCGACTTTCGGTAAAAACCACCTGATTGTCGATGGTCATGATCTCGGCTTTCGCCAGTTCATAGGCTTGGCGGATGGACTGCTGCTCGCTCAAAGCCGCATAAAAGCGTGCGCCAAAAGTTTTGGCTTTAAGGTCGTTGATGGGGGCACTGGTGGCAATCACCAAGGGCACACCTGCTTCATGAAGGGCGGCTACCTGCCCAAGGGTGGAACAACCATTGAGAAAAACCAGTTGCAGTTGCGGGCATTTGCTGAGCAATTGGGCAATACCTTCGGAAAAGGCAGCAGCATTGCCACTCATTTCCAGGCGATCGTGGCCAGCATGGCCGCTAAAGTGAAAAATGGAGAGATTGGGTCTGATCTGTTGGATGGCATTGACCATAAGCTGGATGGAAGCAAAGGCTTCCTCTAGCACATAAAAATGCCCCGAACTGGCACCTTTGAGTAAAGCTTGTTTGATGTCGCGTTGTTCATCGCGCAAACTGGGGAGTGGGTTGGTGTCTTGGTTGGCAAAACAGAGGTATAGGGTTGTCATTGGTGTTTTTTTGAAAGAGCAAAGGGTGTTCCTATAAATGCCTGTTTGCCAAAAGGCTTCAGGGCAATTATGGTAAATTTAACCTGAGTTTTGAATTAGAACTGCCCTCCTGGCAGCGAAATACCACGTCTGGGATTTATAGAATTGATTTTCAATTCCATTAATTCAAAACTCACGCTAAATTTAATAAATAAGCATGTTTTTTTTTGAAGAAACGGCCAATAAATTTATGTACGGTCAAAATGATCAGTTTCCCTGGCCAAAAACTGTTGGTCAATGGATAAAAAATGGGCAAAACCAGTGGGTCTAAAGCACCGGTGTAAATGGCTAATTTGGTTTTGACAGTGACTTCCGCCCACCAATGCCAGGGGAGACGCCGATTTGGGAGGAAACATCGTAGACACCGAAGATCGTACCGCGTTTGTCGCTGCCTACGATCACCAGTGCCTTATCGATGTTGGAAAATGGTTTGTTTATAGTTTGAATAGAAAAGGTTTCCCACTTGCCGGACAAGTCGGAGCTGTTGAGTTTTTTGTTTTTGACCAATTCACTTACATGCTCTGGATCACGGGGTAAATGTCGGAAAAGGAATTTGATTTACGAAATCGATTGCGTAAAATATTTTGAAGTTTTTTTTACACTTGCCCAATCAATTAGCGAATTTACGCTGTTTGGCAAAATTAATAAGTGTGAAATGTGATTTGCTTGAATCAGCGCAGCATCAAATTTTACAATTTAAAACCATTGGTAAAAATAATAATCACTATCTTTGAATAGTCAAAAGCTATAATAAGAATGACCCTACAACAACTGGAATATGTAGTTGCACTCGACAACCACCGTCGTTTCTCCGTTGCTGCCGAAGAATGTCACGTTGCCCAACCCTCGCTGAGTGCCGCCTTGCAGAAACTGGAGGATGAATTGGGCGTTAAACTCTTCGACCGCAGCAAGCAACCCGTGGTGCCAACCGAATTGGGGGTGCCCTTTATCCAGCAAGCACGGCGGGTCTTGCGCGAAACAGAAGCCCTGCGCCTGATGGTAAGCGACCATTGCGAAGCCCAAAGTGGCGAGTTCAGTCTGGGAATCATTCCTACGCTGGCACCTTATTTGTTGCCGCTGTTTTTGAAAGATTTTTCGGAAAAATTTCCCGAAATCAAGTTGCACCTCCACGAGCGCACTACAGAAAACCTGTTGTCACTACTCAAACGCGAGCAGTTGGATGCCATCCTGCTGGCCACCCCGGTAGAGGAAGATACTTTTGTGAAGGATTGTCTGTTTTACGAGGAGTTTGTGGCCTATGCCCCGCATGAGGCATCGATTTTGGAAAAACGCTTCTTGCTTACTGAAGACATCGACCCCAACCGACTGGTATTGCTGGAAGAGGGACATTGTATGCGCAATCAGGTGGTCAATCTTTGTGCGCTCCAAAAGGCGCAAAGCGGGTGGAGCAATATCGCCTACGAAGCAGGCAGCCTGGAAACCTTGCGGCGCCTGGTGGAAAATCATTCAGGGATTACCATATTGCCCCAACTGGCGGTGTTCGATCTGGATGAGGATCAGATGCAATACGTACGCTTTTTTCAGGCACCCGCACCCGTACGGGAGATCAGTTTGCTGACCCATCCACATTTTGCGAAGCGGAGGTTATTGGCGGCCCTGAGGGAGTCGATCATGGGGAATTTACCGGGTTTTTTGAAGGAGGAAAAGGCAAGAAGGGTATTGGAGATTGGGTGAGGAGTTGCCCAATGAGCCTAAGCAAATCCTATTTTTTATCTTTTAACTTGGATAGTTGTGCCGCATCTGCCAAGTCTTGTGGGCGACCTGCACTAATTTCACTATGCGCGTTTAACAACTCGATAAACTCTTTGAAATCCTTGTTGATTACCATACAGGTGTTGGTTTACTTCGGTACGAAGTTTTTCAAGTTCTTCCAGGCGTTGGATAAAAGAGCGGCTGAGCCAATAGATCAGGTTACTGTCGTCGTGGCCAATTTTGACTATTTTGACTTTTTTTTCCATGGCTTGACCCCCTTTTGAGTTTAATGATTGTATACATTCTTCTTTACAAAGATACAGCATGTTTTAATGCCAAACAAACCCACTTACAGAAGGGGCTCAATTCGCTTTGTTCCATTATTATCCCATCACGTTTTCCTTTCTTTTTTCTTTGCTGCGGGGAAAAGGATATTGTTCAAAATCAGGCGATAACCCGGAGAATCGGGGTGTAAACTCAGGTCGGTTTCCGGGTCTTCGATGCGGTGCAGGTAATCTTCAGGATCGTGACCCCCGTAAAAAGTCCAGAAGCCTTTACCAAAAATGCCATGAATGTAACGGGCCTCGTTTTGCGCTTTGTTTTCACCCAAAAGCAATACATTCGTTTTCAAGTATTGTTTTCTAAATGCGGTGGTTTGCCCAATAAACCCTTTGATGGTTCGAGTATGGCATTGTGTAAGGATGGAAGGAACGGGATCCCATTTGGCCGAAAAATCAAACAAAGTGAAATAATCTTGCTGGGGCGCTACATTTCGCGACCATCCGCGACCTACATCAATTGTAGAAAAATTATGCCCGTTAGGACCATTGGCCAGCGTAAAGTTTTTAAAGGCAAAAGTTTTATTAAAATCCAGTTTGGACTGCGCATTGGGATCTTCAGGATCTCCGTCAAAAATTTCATTACAAATATCTACTCCATCTGCGGCCAGTGCTATGTCATAAGTTTCTGTAGCCGAGCACATGGCAAACATAAAACCACCTCCGGCTACCCATTCCCGGATTTTTTTGACGACGGCCAGTTTGGAATGCGATACTTTTTTGTACCCCAGGCGATAAGCCAAATCTTCAGATCTTTGTTTGTATTCTTCATACCAGGAGGCGTTTCTATAGCCGCGATTATTGCGGCCAAGCTGCCCTGTAAAATCTTCGTGGTGCAGGTGTAGCCAGTCGTATTGAGGGAGTTTATCCTGGAGCACTTCCCGATCATACAACATGTCAAAGGGAATTTCAGCATAGGTGAGTACGAGTGTGACTGCATCCTCCCAAGGCTGGATGGCTTTGCCTTTTCCGTCCACTTCGGGGGTGTATACTGCAATTTTGGGCGCCTTTTCCAGTTTCATCGCCTCCATATTCACCTCAGGATTAGCGATTTGATCGAGTATGTTTTTGAATTGTGCATCGGGGATGATTTCATAGCTTACCCCTCTGGTCAGGCATTCTTTTTCAAAAAGTTTATTGTGTTCAAAGGCAAAGCTCCCCCCTCGGTAATTGAGCAACCACCAGGCTTCCACTCCGTTGTTCAACACCCAATAAGTCATTCCATAAGCCTTGAGGTGCTGCTTTTGTTTGTCTGCATCCATTGGCAACAGCAAATAGGCTGCTTTAAGCGGCCCGATGACTGCAGCGATTAGCCCCATAACCAACAAACCTTTTTTAATCATCTCCTATGGATTTAGAGTGGTTAGGGTAAAGATAGGGAAAAGTTGGATTGTTTTGACTGGACATGAGAGTGTTCAAAAAAGTGTGTCAAAGTTAAATGTTACTTTTTAACTTTGAAAACATGAAAAAGGAACGGAAACAAAGACCAA
>Ga0247838_1001333_pt1 | contig 35537 bp, 25 predicted proteins | sample LaCruzMarch2015__5_FD_189097 | JGI IMG/M metagenome (GOLD analysis project Ga0247838, IMG submission 189097) | Freshwater microbial communities from meromictic Lake La Cruz, Castile-La Mancha, Spain - LaCruzMarch2015_15m | ecosystem: Environmental > Aquatic > Freshwater > Lake | place: Spain... | reverse complement strand
ATCTTTACAATTTAAGAACTCAATAATTTGTTCTTCTGTAAATTGAATTGATGTATTTGCTCTCTTTAAGTTTGGATTAGAAAGATATGCATCACCTTCTTTTAAAATAATATCTTCAATTTCCATACTAACAATTCCACTTCTTTAGTGCTAATGCTTTTCTGGTTGGACGCCCCTTTTCATCTTTCATAGTACCTTTTACCCCTCCCATACGAGCACAGAATGATTTTCTACGCTTAGCATCCTTAGATCCTGGTTTTAATTTTGAGGGTTTTGTTGTAACGGCAGTTTGTAATTTTGATCCTGGATTTTGTCTTCTATAAGATGCCACTCCAGCAGCATTTAAACCACCTTCTGGATTTTTACCTTCTTTTCTTTGCCAGGCGGCGGATGCTTCGATCATAAACTGAGAAAATGATTTTGGAGTATATGAGTTTGCAAGTGGAACCATTTTTTTACCCTTTTTCTTCATACCTTTTGCAGTATATCCGTCCCAACATGCCTCATCCACATTCGTTTCATCACTATCAAGATAATCTGAAGCAGTATCGATATAATCTGTTGCCTTTGTTATTTTTGATTGAACCCAGGCGGGAAGTTGTTGATTTCCTTTTTTTATATTTTTTCTCAATAAAGAAACTGCCTTCATAATCGTATCAAACTCACTTCTTGCCATGTATCCTTCATCGTCCTTTTTCTTACCACTTGCAATTTCTTTGTGGTCCTCTTTGATCTGTTTATATTCTTTGGACTCATTTGCAGGATGAACCTGAGCAATACTAAACTTTAGTTGATTTGGAGAAAGACTCGAAGGAGATGAAAACATATCCCAATATTTTGGACCATATTTACACTCATCTCTGGTTTCATCTTTTTCACATTTAGGACAATATCTTATTCCCATTTCTTCTGACAGTGGGTCTTTTGAAATCAAATCAATCGACTCTGATTTATTTCCCCAATTTGCGGCACCAACCTTACGGCATTTTACAAGTGCCCCTGAGGCATAGGCAGAAGGCCAGACATCATATCTGGACTTTACTTTTGTGTAACAGGCATCTTTTTTGCCACTACCCTTACCCCTTTTATCTGTTTCTTCGTTCATTTTTGGTTTATCCGTGGAAACATAAGTTGGTTTTGCTGCACCAGATTTTTTTGATTGATTTGGATCGGCAGCACTTTTTCTTCTCTGTGCAGATATTCTTTCTGCTTTAGTCATACTTGCCCTTTTATCAGACGAGACGCATTTTGGAGTTTCATCTTCATCATCATCTTCTTCACGAGCACAGGGTTCTCCAGAAATCACTTCTACCCAACCAGGTTTTCCATCAACTGATTTTGATCCCTTAAACCATTTATGAAGAGAACCCATTTATAAAATATGTTTTATTCTTTATTATTTAGAAAACCTTGCTTTAATAATTTTGAGAGTTCAGAAGTTGAACCTACAAACACGGCATTATTTGTTACATTATTAGCAATCTTAGTATTATTTTCCTGAACATCTTTAATTTTTTTCTGCAAATCAATCAGTTTATCTGTAGTGTCCGCAACACTTTTAATCAATTGACCGGCAACCTCATAGGCTCTTGGACTTCCTCCTTCACCGGCAAGTTCCATAATTCCATTAATTGCCTGTTGCCCCTTTTCAATTAATGAATATAAATTCGCTCTTGTATATTCATAATCTTTTTTAATATCATCCGGTTGAGTCGGAACAATATTGATCGGTTCAATATCTTTTTCAACCTCTACGATACTACTTTCAATATTTAATGCACTATCTAAATCTTCATAATTAGTTTTCATCTTATATTAAATATCCTGTTGTTGAGTCGGACTGTAAGTTTTACTATCAGAAAAAATTTCTAATGTTTCATTAAATCCAAAATCATCATCAGGATCTGCATCATATGGATCTGGAGTTACTGTATATCTCATTTCTCGTTTCGCAATAGATGTATCTGTTCCTGTATAGAAATCAACCTGAACCTTTCTGATAAGACCATCTGTGCTGTCTGCAATAGGTCCGAATAGATATGTTTTTGCGGTAAAAGTCAGAGTATAGATAAGTGCTCTTCTTGTTGAGAAATCTCCCTCATAATCATCCTGAAATGAAATATTTTCCAAAATCATTGGAATATCTCTTTTTTCTCCAATTGACTCAACTAAATCAACAGTAACATTAAATGCTGGTTGAAAATAAGGTAAAATTTGTTCTATAATTTGCAATGCATCATCATTTAATTTACATAAAATATTAAGTTGAAATCCAATATTATATGGGACAGGCATAAAAACTTTTTTAATATTATTCCCATCGGAACAAGTCTTAAAAGTTTGGACTATACTTGATTTTCTGGTTGGATCATATGTAATAGAGTTCATCTCAAATGACATTCTTGGTAATGAAATTTGAGTTGCCTTATTTAATTCAGGTTGTTGTTGAATTCTTGCTAAAAACTTTTGTTTTGGACCATATGAAATTGGAACTCTTATTTCACCAATATTATTTTGATCTTTGTCAGAGTGTCGAATATGAATTTGATTGAATAAAGTTCCAAAAGAAATAATAGTCTTTCTTATGATCTCGTGATAATAGTAATTTCCTAACATCAGTAATTTCCAAATGGATTTGATTCTGAAAAATCTAAAATGAGATCGGCTTCCTCCTCAATCTCATCATTTTGACTATATTTATCATATGTATCCATTTGATCAAAAGTTTCAACCGTATATAGTGCTCCCGATTCTGTTCCGGTAATTGTTTCTCCTGGAAAAAATCCAAGTTGTGTAACACCAATTCCAACATTGGAAATCTTAAGAATATTTGCATCCTTGTCCCAATTCTTAACTCTGGCTCTTGTTTTTGATCTAGAACCAATTACAATTTCATTAAATAAATATGTTCCAAATCCAGTAATAGTTTCTGGACTGGAAATAGTAACAGTTGGAGCCGATAGATATCCAAATCCAGGATTGGAAACATAAATTGATTTTACTGAAGGACTTGCATTTGAACCAACATATCCAATTGATGCAATACCAACCGCAGTTTGACCTACTCCATTGATTGCGAGTTGTCCTGGTGCAGATACCGTAACAATTGGTGCTGTTCCATATCCAACTCCACCACTTATAGATCCATAACTTGTAATTGTAAATCTAACCACACCTTTGTATGTTGTTTCTATCGAACAAGTTGCCGCAGCACCAACTCCACCACCACCAGAAATTGTTATGATTGGGGGAGTTACATATCCTGCACCGGCATTTGTCAAATATATTCTTTCAACAGAACGAATACCTCCTCTAACTGTTGTGATTGCCACTGCCGTTGCTCTATCACCACTTAGTCCTGTTGGAGAACTACTTATAGCAACAACCGGAGTTGATGTATAACCACTACCATCATTGTTTATAAAAATTTGTTTTACATAACCAGAATTCACTGAACCAGAAATTACTGCCGTTGCTAATGCTGTTTCACCAACCCCAATCAAATTTAGTGTTGTGATATATCCTTCTTCTTTGACTTGATTATCAATCTCATCAATAGAAGTATCGATAATTTCATCCTCGTATTCGAACAATTCACACTTTAATTCATAAATATAATTTCTTCCCAACTGATAGAATGGATTTTCGTGTTCTACAAATTTAACTTCAAAAAGTCTTTCGCCTAATGGAAAATATATTAGATCTCCTTCTCTTGGTCTAGATGAAAGTATAATATCACTGTCTTCCGTTCCATCATCGAATGCTCCCAAAAATGGTGCAATAAAATCTTCAAATCTTTCTTTTGAAATTGTGATTAGCAATTCGTCTTTTAGACTTACACCAAATTTTGTAAGAATATCTCCCTGACCACCATACCCATCATAATTATTTACATATGCCTCAATGGCAAAATTATCATCAAATCTTGAAGAAGTCACTTCTTCAATGATTGTTTTTTTATTTACAAACTTTCTTGGAATATAAACAACTTCGACACCATACATTCTCAATTGTTCATTTATAAGATCTTGAACCAATCTTTGTTCAGATGAAGTTCCGTGTAAAAAGAAGGGATTGAGTGCCATTATCCAATAAAATCATATGGTGGAAGTTCATAGTCCATTGCCATTCTTTTTTGAATTTCATCAAGTTCTCTTTGAGCATCCTCATATAATTCTCGACCATTTAATTCAATTCCACCTGGAAGTTTAACTCCTCTAAATTTAATCAAATTCTGACCCCACTGTCTTTTGATAAGTGCAGTTAAATATCTTTTAAGAAAACTGTCATTATAAACTTGTGAAAATGATTCTGGATCAAGTGCCCTATAACAGTCTAAAACTATAAAATTTCCAACAGATTGTGATCCCCAATCAATATCCAAATATAATCTATCTTGCCTTTTATTAAATCTAATTTGTTTATCTGTTGTAAGTAAGAAATCAATATCCTCCAAATAACTCTTAACCATCGAATACTGTAAAAGTTCAACTGAATTGAAATAATATAAATCATTTAAAAATAACTGATATTTAATACTGAACATTCCTCCAGAAATTGAACTAGTATCAAATCTAAATATTTTTTCTATTCCAATAACTGAATCTGGAACTTGAATATAATTTGAAGTTTCATAAAAATTAAATGTCGTAGTTCCATATCCTGTTATGTTAGAAGTTCCTGTTGTTGTGACAATTCCAACCCCATTCGTATTTTTTGCACTTCCTCTATCAATATCATTCTGACTTATTTTATATTTTAAATACATTCTTTCAACACCATCAAAATGGCGCTCATTGAAGTGTTGAATGGCATCATCTACTAAGTCATCTATTTGGTCATCATCAATGTTAATCTCCAATACAGGGGCACCTAGACGCCTTAGGCAGTAATCTATAAGTCCTTGTCGAGTTGATGGTTTTGCCATTGTTCTATTTTTCTATTTTTTAGAATTTTTTAATTCATCGTATTTATTTTGAAGATTTAAATTTTCTGTTAATAAAACATTTTTTTGTTCTTCGAAATCTTTAGTGAGTGATTGTAGTTTTGCCTCTAATAAAATATTTTGATTTGTTAATCCTGAAATTTTTTGATGATATAGATTAACTAATACATTCACATCAACTTCACTATTCATAACTAAAATGTCCCTCCGTCAAGAGTATCAGTCCATACCGGAACATTGGATGCATTCGTAGTCAAAATAAGATTTGAAGTACTTGCGGTTCCAACTTCTGGACTATTTGTACTTATGAGTTTTCCATTTGTGTCGAAATATGCAGATCCTCTGGTACTAATTCCTGATGTGGTGAAATTGAGATATAGTGCTCCAATATCAAGAGATCCCTTCGTTCCTGTTACTACACTATTTGAAATACTAGCATCTGGAATATAGGTAAAATATCCTGTACTATCATCAAATCCAAAAAATCCTGTTTTCTGATTTGCTAACCCTACACCGGTATTATAATCAAAAGCAATACCTCTATCAGTATTTGTATCATAGGCATGAGTTACAATTAATTGAGTTGTTGAAGCAATTCCAGAACTTGTGGTTCCAGTAATTGTAACAATCTTTGTTAATGTATCATATGTAGTAATCGTAGTCAGTCCACTATTAGGTAAAGCAGCATTCCCTGAAATAATATCACCAGTATTAATTCCAACAACGGAATCCAAAGTAATTGTACTAACACCGGATGCAACTGTTGCAACTACGGTTCTATTGCTGGTTACATCTCCTAGTGATATAATTGCACCATTTACAGTAACACTACTTGAGTCTACTGTGGTTGTGGTTCCATCAACTTGAAGACTTCCTTTAACAACAACAAGACCTTCATTACTCAATCCATCAGGATATGGATCGATGTATAATACATTTCCGCCACCAGATCTAGTTGAAATTACATTTGAACTAATTCCAATATTATCAATCGTAACCCCACCAATATTGGTAAGAGGTCCAGTATGATTAACTGAACCTGTAATGGTTACAACATCGCCTGGGGCGTTTCCTAGAGTTGTATTACCATCAACTTGAAGGTTTCCTGTGAGCGTTAAGTTTGTACCTGTTTGACCCCCAGTTACATTTAAAGATCCACCAATATAAACATCACTTACAATACCAACACCACCGGCAACTCTTAATGCACCAGATGTTGTAGTTGTTGCATTTGTAGTTGCGGCAATCGAAACAAAGGAAGTGTTTGGAGTGCTTGGGAAAGTAACACTTGTTGCAGAAGATGTTGCGCCAAGATTTAATGTAGTCGCATTTGGAACACTTAAAGTCGCATTACGAATAGTTGCAATACCAGTTGTTGCTCCTATGTCCAGTGCCGTAGCAGCACCGAAAGCATTAATATTAGTTGCAGTTGCATTTAGTAGATTAAATGCTGTTAGATTTGTGGTTATATCACCACCATCAACATTTAAATCTAAATCAATATCTACACTTCCGCCAACATTTAAATGAGTAGCAAAACCAACACCACCAGTAACTGTAAGTGCTCCAGTTGTAGGAGTTGTTGAAGCAGTAGTATCGCTAATACTAATTGCAACATTATTTGCAAAATTCCAATCAGCACCTTCAATTTCAAATCTATTGTCGGTTGTTTCATCATATCTTAATTTTACATCTTTATCATTACCAAAAGATAAATAAGTATCATCAACAATATTAATTTCACCTGTACCATTTGGATCAAGTACAATATCACCATCAGTGTTTTGTGATGAAAACGTATTACCATCAATTCTTAAATTATCTACATTCCACTGATCAACTTTACGATTACTATCAAGAATAACAACAATACCACCATCACTATTTCTAGTATTAGTGACTCCAGCAATTGCTCCTGGAGAATGCTCCATCATAGAAGCATAGTAATATCCTCCAATAGGATTTACATTATTCCCATCATCTCCAAGAAAAACTCTATCTTTATATTGATTTAATCCACCATAACTTCCAATACCAGTTACATATCCTAATTCTCCCCAATTTAGACTGGCTGGTTTGTTAGTACCAGAAGATCTTTTGATCCTGATAATACTTGCCATTTTAGAAATTTCCTCCGTTGATGTCTAAATTCTGTGTTGCACCTGGGGTTAATGTTAATGTCGCATCCCATTTGCTTGTGGCGCCATTATAAACAAGAACCATACCATCAGATAAATTTGTGGCATTGACATCAGAAAGTTCAGACAAAGAAAGACCTTGAGCTCCAGCAAGTGAAGATATGACTTTTATTGCTGGTTGTTGTCCTACTCTGACCTTTATTTCTGCCATTTATAAACAGTTCAGGATCTAAAATATATTTATAAAGGATTAAATCCAAGAGAACAAATAGTCTCCTGTTGTTTTAAATATAATTTGCAATATAATTTACAAAAAGTTTTTAACTGATCCTCATCTAGATTATCAATTATTCGAGTTTGTTTTTCATATTCAAATAATTTATTGATAGTTTTTAACTCAATTTCATTTGGATCCATTAATCAACTCCTTTAATAGTGTTTTAATTTCATCAATGTCCTGTTTCATTTTATCAAGTTCTTTTTTTTGAAAATCTTTATTATGTAGAGTATTTAGATATTGATTATATGCAACAGAATCACAATTTACTATTGCACCTGTATTTTCATCTCTATAAAGATTTTGGTGACCCTTTACTCTTATCATCGTATTGCAATTGTTCTGAGTTCCTTTATTCTTGGTGAATATGCCTGATTAGTTCCGGACATTACTATTTTAATAACATATCCGTTAAACAAACTAAGATTATCAGCAGTAAATTCATATTCTTTAAATTGATTATCTAAACTTGAAGATACAAAATTATCTGGCCTTCCACTATTTTTAGATGAATCTAAAACAGAATATCCTGCAGCAGTTGTATATGTTAAATTATCATATCCAGGAAATAGTTCAAATGATTGATCAATCTCACTCGAATCTGGACGAGATAAACTATAAAGAACTCTAAAGTCGGCAGATTCGTGACGATATGCTGATAGAATAACCTTTAAAGAGGTTGCTGGTTGAACTAATTTAACTGCTTTCGAGACATATACTGCAGCATGTGGATCATCTAATATCAAATTACTTCTATTATCTGATGAATAATCTGAAATAGGACTATTTAAACGACTTGAAATAAATTCTGTGAATGCAGTATCTAGAAATATTATTGGAGATAAATTTGGATCCTTTGTGCTTAATGTAATTCCTGTTGTAAATGATTTATTTCGAGGAAGACCACTTAAGTACTCTGTTTCATTTTCTTTAGAACATACAACTCTTATTGATTTGAGAGTATTTAAAGAATTTAATTGAATTGGTTCAAATCCATTATCCAAAAATGATGTTTCAATTCCATCAACACTTGTTCCGGTTATGGATCTAATGTTTGCGGATACTGATGTAGATGAACCTGGGGTGATCAGATCATATGTTGGTACTATAGAACTGTACAGGATATTTTCTGTTGCAGTAACTTTAGAACCACCAAATGTTCCTTCTGATGTAAATTGTAACTGTGGAGTACCTGCTGGGTTTCCATCTGTGGTTCTATCAATTTCGAGATAATATCCGTCCATACCAATATCAAAATCACTAATATCGTGAGTTTTATTAATTCTTCTCAAAGAAACTCCATTTAATTCGTACTTATATACCAGAGTAGATGTATCATGATCAATTGCAAGTGTTGAATCAATACCTCTAGTAATACCAGTTAAAGTTCCACTTCCAACACCATCATACTTAATAATCTCATTTCCAATTTTTACATAACCAGATTTATTTGGACTTGGACCTACGGAAACTCCCTCAAAAGTTCCAAAGTTTGCTGTATCTCCAACGGCAACCGAAATCGATGCAGATGAGGATGTTAGGGGAGATATTAAAGGAACAGGTGCCGTGCTAGACTCAACATTATTAAGTCTAATCTTATTGGTATTCGAATACATTCCGTGATCAAAATGATTTACTCTCATATAATTTCCAGAATTTTGATTTGAACCATTTACTGGATTCGTTCTAATTGTGGTGCTTGCAAGAGAAACTAGTGATCCGTTATCTGCATAATAGGTTAATGCCACACCAACTGATGTAAATGTTTCTCCCTGAACATTTCCAAGATATAGTGTATCTAATCCTGAAATTGACAAAATTGTAATTCTTGCATCTCTACCACGCACCGAAGTTCCGGTTCCAACAGTGGCAGTTACAATTCCAACAACATCTCCAACCTCATATCCATTTCCCGGATTTACAATTACTGGTGTTCCAGTAATTGTTCCAGATGATGCCGTAATATTTAAAACAAGGCCAGAACCATTTCCGGTAATATTATAAGTATCTACATTAGAATCTGTTACATAATTACTTCCTCCAGTAGTTAATCCTACAGTTGACACAGAACTTCCGGTTCCAACTACATATCCATAAGAATTATTTGCTCCTGCAATTTTTCTACCTTTACCTAAAACAGTTATTAATGCTGTATTTGAAGAAGATATTGTTGTAATTCCAAGTGTTACTGTTTTTGGAAATGTGGTGATTGGATTATTTCCTAATCTTTGTACATATCCATTACTTTCATTTAGTGTTGGATTATAGAAAAATGCAGTCCCTGTTGGGGATGTAAAATTTGCCTTGTATAGTTTAAATTTTAAATCTTGTTCTTGACTTGCAGTCCATATTGAACCGTTTTGTGATTTAAACAAACTTCCCATTGAAAATTGTTTTGAATATGTAACAGAGTCTGCATCTGGAAGTTGTTTTGTATTTACTGTTTTTTCTCCCATGACAGCAGTCCACATTTCATACTTATCACTATTTTCTGAAATAATTACAACGGCATATTCTCTTCCTGGTGGTAAATAAATTGGTTCATCAAAAGTTACTTTTGTTGCAATTGATGCATCATCTGAAACACTAACCTCAGATGGTCTTAATGTAACCGAATTTCCAATTACAATTCTTGTTGGTGTTCCTAACTCAACCGTTCGTATTTCAACTTTTACCGGAGCATTTGCATCATCCTTTTTAGCAAAAAATAAGTCGACCGCAGTTAAAAATGCTCCATTTACATCGTCATTTGATGATGTTGGTGATGGAGCTTCTACATTTCCACCGACAACAAATGATTGAGCAAGAGGATCAACAAATCTCTGAACTGTTGTTGTTGTATGTGTGTTTATTGTTGTAGTTGAAGTTGTAGTATTTGTGGTTAAATTTGTTACTGTATTTGTAGTTAAATTTTTAGTCGTTGCCGTAACTGTATTTTCCCATTGCTCTAATGTACCATCTGAATTATAATTTGTTTCTGCTGAGGAAGTGTCTGTGCTTCCTGGAAGACCCGGATTATTAGTTGAACTTGATGTTAGTTTGAATGTCTTAGTTCCTGTAGAAATTCTAACGGTTGGTGTTGGAATTGAATTTGGATCTCGGATAAAAAATGCTCCGATTAAATCTCCAAAATTATCAGAAATCAACCTAAGATCTTTTACATAGGCAACCGAACCACTGGTTTGACCAACCAATTGCATACCAGTAATCAAGTATCCTGAATATTTTCCCTGAGCCTCTTCAGATAATGAAATGGTATCAATATTTAAAACTTTTGATGATTGACTATATGCAGATGGTATGGTTTCTGATTTAAAATACGGATTTACTGTATATGTTGTGGAAGGAGAATTATATTTTCCATATTTATGATTTGGAGATGCAACCCTAAAAGAAATTAAATTATTCCCTCCATAAGTACCAATAACAGTTTCTCCAATAGAAAATGCTCCGGATGCACCATAATTTTCTAATGTTTTTGAATTTGATATTTCAATTAGTTTTGGGATAAAATCAACACCACTATTTCCATCAAGAAATTGATAAAATTGTGTGGATGGTTTTAAATTAGATGCAGAAAATCCAGTATTTCTAGATCTCATAAATGATTCACTTGATGAAGAAATTAAAACATTTCTTATTGTAGTATCAGTATTTCCTACAGTATCTGATACAGTATTTGAAGTAATTGTGGATGTTGTGTTTGTAGAAACCGATGATGTTATCGAAGTATCTGTTCCTGCAACTTGTTCGAAATTACCTTGACCTAAAATATCTGGTAAAAACGCAGTACTCGATGATTGTGTTTGAACTGGAGTTAGTTCTACAAAAACATTACTAGTTAAATTATTCGTAAGAGTTCTGCTTGAGTTTAATGTTATATCTACATTTTTGTCAGGAAGTTGAACTGTTCTAACCCAATTATCAATTTCTGGACTTAGTTTAATATCTCCAGAATAAACAATTACATTAAATGGATTTACATTTTCAACTTTTGTTGCAAATGCCTGTTCTATCCACCCAACTGATTCATATTTAAGAGTTACTGCCTTTCCTGTTTTTTGAACATTTGAATCTAGTAATTCAAAATTTTCAGAAAAATCTAGTTCTTCATCAATTATTGAAATTGCCGGAGCAATCTGTGATTTTAAAGAATTTCGACTTAAAATTGGAGTTAATTCCTGTGCTTCGGGATTAACTCTAATATTAGATAATTGATTGTTGAGCAATTGATAATTTTTAAAATCATCTACAAAAAATCCACTCTTAAATCTAGTATTTCCTTCAAAATCTTGAATTTGTAAAGTCTGAGTATTTACTTCCAATAGAGAAAGTGAGGTTAATCTTTCTAGAGTTTCAACTCTATCCTCAATTAATCCAATATCTCTCATTGTATATCTTCTATTGTCCATTAAAGTGATAATAGCATTTTGTGGATTGTAAAGATATGGTGGTAATTTAATTGTTGCTATTTCCATTACAGCATCATTTTTATTCGATGCCTTTGGATTTTTGGATGATATTCCTTTTTCTAATATAAAATTTCCAATTTTATCCAAATATAGTTTATCAATTCTTGCCAAATAATAATCATATCCAATTAAAGAACTTTCATTTGGTGTTAAAGTTAAATATGTGCTAAAAGTTCTTGCTGATGAATCAAATGGAGATTTATCATTAGCAGAAAATGTAGAAACTCTTGGTCTAAAATCTAAAGTATCCGAAGATCTTACTGATCTTGGTCCAATAGAAGGTACATCATGAGTGAATCTTTCTTTATCATAACTTAAAACAGTAAAAACATCTCCAGAATCATTTGATGGAACTGAATAATAATCAAATATAATCAATAAAGATTTTGATGGTTCTGGAGTTCCGGCATTCCTAACAATTTTAGAATAATCATAATATTGATTTTTTTGACCCTTATTAAGAGTAAAAGAATTGGTGATATCTTTATATTTTCCTAGAGTAATTTTTTCTATTTCTGTTTTTATATTTGAATCTGAAAATACGACTGATTCTGATTCTAAAAATCTTTCAGAATTTAAATATACAATTTTCAAAAAATTTGATTCTCCTGGTATATTTGAAACAACTCTTGCCACTGCTTTGCTAGTGTTTCCAAGAATATTCTCACCAATGATGGCATTTGTTGTTACATTAGCACTTGCACCAAATTGAATTTTATCTAATACTGGTGCAGAAGAATCAAATGATTCATATACTGATATTATCTTTACTACATCAGGATTATTTAATGATATTTCTTCATCTTGAACTCTTAGTCCGTAATATTGATTATATGTAAGACCATCACCAATAGATGAACTTATACCACTTCCAGATTGTGGATATTTTGATTTGTCTACAGTTAAAGTTTGACTTCTATTATAAATTTTTATTTTACTTTGAATTCCATTTTTGACTAAAGTTGTATTTACTATAACATTACCATTAGGTAATCCACTAATAGTTACTGTTCCAGAGTTCAAAACAAATTGATCTGAAGTTATTTTGGCAATTGTTCCATCAACAGTGTAATGCACAGAATATCTTTCTTCATCAAATGCCGCAAAAAATGCACTACTAATTCCTGTAATATTTGCTGGCGTTAATGTTAATACATTATTACTTACCGATAGACCAGTTATTTGATGAGAGATTGTCAATAAAGAATCTGATAGATTTACTGAAGAAATATTGGAATCTGGTAATCTTGAATATAAAAATCCCTGAGATTCATTTCTTATAATAGGATCGCCAATAAATGCGTTATAATTTCCATCTACATGAGTACCACTAAATATTCCAGAAATTCCTGTAATATCTGCAATTGTTAGTGATGTTCCGGTCGGAGAGACTGCAGTTACTCTATTAAATGTTTCATCAATATTAGTAGATTGATATCTAATAATTGATCCAACTTTTACTCCAGTAAATAATTTTCCAGGACTACTCACAGTGGTTGTGCCAGATAAAGTGCTGATTGCAATTCCAACAACACTATTTGGAAATCTAAATCTTTCAAGTAAGCAATCTGAAGTAAATGCTGTAGATAATCCTGATATTGAGGTTGGTTGTTGTACTGATTTAATATCCTCTGCGGAATATGTTATTACAGATTTGATAGATCTTGGAAAATCTAATCCATTGATAATTAATTGCTCACCAACTGAAAATGTTCCAGAAGTTTGTTTTAATCTAATTATGGAAGAATCTCCACCGGCAACTACCGCAAATCCACTGGCTCCACTACTTTTACCCTTTACATATGATGTTTCCGGTAATTCGGTATTAGAAATTGCTTGATTTATAGTAATGTGTGTATGTGTTTGAATATCAAACAAATACAAGTCCCAATTAGTAGTATTTCCAGTATAGGCAGAATCAGTTAGATTAAAATTATATACTTTTGCGGTTCCAATAGTTGTAATACCTGCTTCAGACTTAAATCGATCTACTAAATTTATATTAAGTCCGCTTTTGGGTGTTCCAGATACATTATTAACTCTTATACTATTTCCCATTTCAAAAGGAATATTTACCTGTTTAACAGATTCAGTATCTCTTGATTTATCAACATCAATAATTGTAGTTGAAATTTTATCTATATCATATCCCCTAACATAAGCCTTTCCTGGAGATATTTTTAAACACATCAAATCTTCTGATGGTTTATTATTCTGTTCTGTTGTTTCAGTATCAAAAAACAAACCATTATTACCCAATCTGTCATTTAAAGAATTATTAACAGACACATTAAACGGAGAAACGGTATAATCACCGGATTCGTCGTATGTTCTTTGTGCCATATAATCTTTAATTATATTATATTGAGTTTTTGACTCAATTATTTTAATTTTTCCATTTTCAACTCTCAATAACTCAATAAAATCTGTATCATTAAAATCCGTCAATAATTTTTTAGTTAGAGTTAAATTTATTTTAAATCTATCTGCGCCCGGTGCCGCATAATTTGTAAATCCTTTGGAAGGATCATATAATGAAGAATCGTCCTTTGATCCGATAATCAATTCATCAATTTTTAATCCAACCCTATATGATGGTAAATTTGTATAATTATCTAATATTATGGTTTGTTTCGAAACATTAACAAAGTAACCTCTAATAAAATATACACCGTCTCCAATAGATGCTGCAGAACCTATAGATGTTGCATTCGATGACAATAAGGATGCAAATGGTGTTCCGGCATTAATTGTAGTATTTCCATATGTTATATTTTCTTCTGCAATTAATGATTCACCATTCTCAAATGGGTTAAATTCGAAATTATTGTCAGAATCTATATATTTGACATATATTGTTAAGTCATCAACATTAATATCATCAGGAAAAGCAATAAATTGAATTGTTGCAGTTGTTCCTGATATTTGACCTGTTACTTTCTTACCGATAAAATTTTTAATATAAAGAGAAACATCAACTCCAAAATTTCTTGAATTTAGTTTGACCGAATTAAAATTTCCATCATATGCAATATTTCCAGGAATCACCATTGATCCTTCTTTAAAGATATGTCCCCCAAAAGATTTTACTTGATCTTGTAAAAGAGATTGTAATGTTGTTAGTTCTCTTGCCTGTACTGGATATCCAGGTTTAAATAGAACTTTGTAAAAATTACTTTCAGAATCAAAATCATCATAATATGGACTAATATTTAAATCTGTTTTTTGTGTCATTTTTAGTTAGAATTCCAGAATAATTTTAATGTCTTCTTTTTGGTGAATATCCCTTGTTACCAAAGGACGATTATCAATATAAATTATTTCTCCCGACTTTATATTTATCTCAGGATTTGAAAGACCTCCAGTGAAGGTTGCTCCTAAATCTATAACTTTTCCACCAATAGTTACTTTATTACTATTATTTGCGAATGAAGTATCAATAGATGTAGAGTATGGTAAAATATTTACTCCAGAAGATTCGAAAGCATAAACTTTAGATTCTGAAGATACCTTATTATAATCAGTTTGATCTAATTTATTTCCAAAATATGAGGATCTATCTCTAAAGTATTTTAAAACTTTTGTTTCTTTATCATAAGATGCAACATATCCTTTTGCAGTTCCGATTCCACCAGATACAATTTGATTTATTGTATCTCCTATTGTTGGAGATCCGGTAAATCCTGAAGTAAATGCAATACCAGAAAGTGATGAATATTGATTTTCAGTAAAAACAACAGAATCTGAAGAAGGTATTGTTGGATTTTTTATAATACCAACCTGCGAAAATATCGTATCGGTTGGAAAATCTTTTGTTGAATCATCAAATCTTGCATATATTAGAACTTTATCAGTTCCCAATTCTGTGTAAATATCATATCCGTGCCCTTTTGATGGTGGAATGATTGGTATTAATTTTGCAGGAGTTAAACTTCCTGTCGGTTGGAGACTACCCAAATCAACTATTGCCCACGTATATCCATAACCTCCTGCAGTAACTTGTGTAGAAGTAATTTTTCCAGTAGTATCAACAGTAATTGATACCCTTGCCCCAGTACCATCCCCAATAATATCAACAATTCCTGATTTATATCCTCCTCCACCATTTGCAATATATACCTGTTTAATTTGATTTGGGTTTGTAGAACTTGAATATCCATTTTCCCGAATACTTACAATTTCACTATTTGTAGATGTTTTCCAGTCATTCGGAACAACAATATATTCTGTTGAATCAAATTTTATAATATCACTTGGTGAAACTGAAAATAAATATTTCCAACGATATCCATCTCCACTTTCACCTGCCACAGAAGGTTCTAAATCAGTAAAAGTTGGTTCATCTAGTGATTTTCCACCCTTTGGACTTGTTACTGAAGACCCATTATCAATACAAATATAAACTCTATAATCACTATTAATTACATAAAAATTTGAATCATATAGTCTAGAGAGGTTAGAATTTGGAGCAGGATTGTAAATACTATAATCGTGCCTATACATATCATATGATGTATTAGAAGTCCAAGTAACATTTCTTATAACTCTTCTAATATTACTACTTGTAATTTTTTTCCCGAATAATGCAGTATCTCTGTAATGTGAAGAATATTCAAGATTATCAACTGGATTTGGAATATTTGTATTCCAATTTGATGTTCTTCCAAACCCGACGATTGCTGGATTAGATAGTCCTAAAAAAACATAATATGAATTGTTACTGTCTAAAACAGAGTCTATAAAATTACTAGCATTTAATATTCTAAATTGATCTGTTACGATTGCTGCCATATTGTTATTTTTTAGATATTTATAAGAGTTTAGAAAGTGCTCCAGTCTTTCTAAGACCGGATATTCTTCTTTGTATTGTTGGGAATGTTGATAATCCAACATCAATAGTATTTCCTGTTACTCCTATAGAAATTGGAGAACCTGATCGACTAAATCCAGATAATCTTCCCCAAGAGTATTTTCCAACAGGATTTGATGTGCTTCCAGTTGATGCCAATCCAACCACAGAGGTTGATGATAATATGTTACAAGTAATAATTCCAACAGTTCCACTTGAAGAAAATGCAGAGATAATGTAAATATTATCTAAAAATGTTGTTCCTATTCCAACTATTGAAGAATTTGAATTGTTAATAGAAGTTAGACCACTTCCAATTCTTGTATCAAAAATATAAATTGGATATCCTATTTGCAATTGTGAATATTTTTCTGATGGACCGGTTAAGATAAATTTAAGTGCCAATGGATTTCCATTAGTACCAGTTGTAGTAGAAATTCCTGTAATAATTCCACTAAATCCATTAACTGTGGTAATTGTTGATATATTTTCATATATTGGATCTGGGAGTGGTGCAATAACTTTTGGTGGTGTATTTAAAGTTGTGTAACCAAAACCAGGATTAGTGATTGTTATTGGTGTTGTTAATGTTCCACCGGCACCAACTGTAACTGTTGCGGTTGCAGTAGATCCTACTGTAACTATTACATCTCCTATTTTTTCTAGTATTACTGGAGGTGGAGAAATTTTTAATGTTACTGAATTTCCAGTATATCCACTACCTGGATTATTAATAATAAGTGATTGTACTGTTCCTAACCCAGAAACAACCGCTGTTATTCCGGCCGATACTGGATCAAGAGAACCAGAAACAATTAGGGCATCTGTAAATCCTGGATTCCCGTACTTAAAGAAATCTGCATTATCCACAAATATATACTGATCTGTGGTTGAAAAATCTCCAATAATTTTTGCAGTCGGGAATATTAAAGATTCAAGAGAATCTCGACTCTTATAGAAGAAATCTCCATTAATTTTTTGATCGACTTTCTGTTTAATCCAACTTAATGGTTTGTACTCTTTAGAATCTACTCCTTGTTTAGAATATAAATTAGTTTCAAATCTATCCGATCCAGATATATCAAATACTGTTCTTTTATCTTGTGATATTGTGTCTCGAATTGAATTATTTTTTAAAACCTGTACAACATCACCTCTTTGTAAAGTTTCTTTTATATCATTAATTTCAGAAATATCATCACCGGCAGTACCTTTATAGAAAAATATTGCAACATTATCTTCGGTTTTTGGTGCAGTTGTGAAAGCAAAACTTGTTCCACCATCAAATACATATGCTGTTTCTGGATCTTGAATAACCCCATTTATAACAATTAATAAGGCATTAGACAGATTAACTATAGAACCCTCTAATTTTTCAAAACTCAATAATTCATCATTATAAAATAATGGAAATCTAGTTCTAACACCGTCTTGATAGTTTTTAATAGAATCAATAAAATCAAATTGCCCAAATTGCCATGCAGAGAAAGAGTCAGAAAATGTGTCAATAACTGTCAATTTAAACTCTGATATTGGAGAATTTAATCCCTTTGCAGTCACCAATCCAACCGGTTTAAATACATCACCTCTTTGGAATGAGTATCCTTGTCTTGAAATACTAAATTTAGATACTTCAAAATATGTTGATCCAATTCCTGTAGTTGAACTTGCACCAACTTCAACATTTAGTAAAAGACCTATTCCAGTTTTTGTTGTTGCACCAATTCCTAATCTTGATACACCAACAACATTTAAATTTTCATAAGATGGTTCTGATACAAATATTTGTGGATTTGAATAACCAGTACCTCCAGCACCAATTGTAAATCCAAGAGTTCCTCCAGCACCAACAGATGCAGTTATATTTGCAGTGTCTCCAATATGACCACTTTCATATACGGAAACTCCTATTGCAACAATACCATTATATCCAGATCCTGGTGTAAGGTCACCATAAAAAGAAAATACAGTTCCTTGCCCAACATAATTATGAGGAATAGTAGATATACCGGCATCGATGGTAAAGGATGTTGTAGTACCAATTGCTTTTATTGTAAATGTTTTTCCTATACCAGTAACACCTTCTGGAAATATAGTTGTAGTAATTCCCGAATAATGAGTACTAAATGTAACAGCAATACCGGAACCAATTGTTGATCCAATCGTGGATGATGTACCGATTCTTACAAAGGTATTTCCAACAGAAACAACAGGAATATTTGTAAGTTTTCCAGTAATCGAAATAGAACTTCCTATAGAAACATCTGATACAGAATCTACAAAAATTACAGTTGATCCAATTCCAACAGTTTGTCCAGTAGTAGTTAAAGTCGTTAGAAATGGGTCATTTACCGGACAAGAAAAATTAAGACCAATTAATGTAACTTGCTTTACATTTGTATAATCAAATTTATGCGGAGTTGTAGTTGTAACATCTAACAATCCTGTTGTTTTGTGATATGTTGCAGTACTAATCGCAAATGCTGATCCAGTAGTTGCTGTGCTTACGATACTAGTAATTGCACCAGATCCATTAATTCTTGGTAGTATTTTTGCTCCAACAAGAGGTGCATACCCAAGACCAGTAGAAGAACCCAAAGAAATAATTATCCCACCTCTAGGAATTTGATTTTGATTCACATCAAATTCAGAAGTAATTATTATATCAGAATTTGAACTAGCAATTCCCGAAAATACTACACTTGATATTCCAGAATTTTCAATAATTTTAAAATTGTTTTCTGTATTATTTAAAGTTGTTGGAGTTTGAAAAACTCCATTTATGAATAGAATTCCATTTCCACCAGTAGTTCCTAATCCAACGGTATTTGCACCACCTACAGTTAATGTAAATGTCCTACCAATTCCTGTAAATTGGGATGAAATATCATCATATATTTGATTTGAGGTATAATTATTTCTTAAGAAAACTCTTCCTGTAAAATCTGAGGTTTCAAATCTTAAATTACTTGAATCTCTTTCTATTTGTGGATTTCCTCTTGGAGATTCTGAAAAGAAAATCTTATTATCAACAATATTATATGAACCCTTATAAATTCTTGCTTCCGTAGAATCTGTATGTGATGTTGCAGATGATCCGACAAATCCTCTTCTGACTTCAACTAGATTAAAACTTCCATTATTAGTAATTGGTCCAACATTTGTTGTCCCTAAACCAACATTTATAATTCCCATATACTCGTTATCAATTTTGAGAATATCTCTTGGAACTATTGTTGATATTCCACTTAAAGAAAATATTGAAGATACTGCACTAATTTGACCACCATTTCCAGATAAAGTATGAGATGTTGGGGTAAATAATAATGGATATTGAACTACATTATCGATTGTAATAAGTACTTTTTCATTTTTCTTTTTCATTTCGAGTTGGTGTGCATTACCTAAACCAACTGAGGTGAATGTAACTCCAATTCCTAAAACAGCATAATCCTTTCTTGTTGATAATTTAAATTCATTTTCAGATATTTTGATAACATAAACATCTGAAGGTAATAATGTAGTCACAATTCCTGCAGAATTTAAAGTTGATCCAATTCCAACTGAACTTGCACCGACTCCAATAAAAGTTGATTTTGGTGTATATATAAGTTCTTCTAAAGGACTGAAGAAGTGATTTTTTATTGTAAATTTCCCAGTAGAAAGATTTAATATTGAAGAATTTGGTGGATCAAATGTTTTTGCAAAAATTGGAATGTTTTCATTTTTTAAATCAAAATCAAGTCTATTAATTCTATCTCCATTAATTGCATTATAAAAAATAAGATCAATAGAATCAGTTACGGTTCCGTATGTAAGATTTGGTGCAATATTAATGGAATCTAAAGTTGAATATAAGCACTGATTGAAGGAAAGAATTTTTATTTGAGAATTTATTCCAGAATCTGGGTAGAATTTTAATTGTAAGTTATCACCAGAATATTCCCCACCAAAAGTTCCAATTCCAGATGTACTTCCTATTGAAAGAAAGGGAGATTGTTGAACATATATGTCATTATTATCATGAATCATCATAACTTGATGAAGAGCACTAGTAGATCCTACACTTACCTCAACCAAAGATTTAATTGCATTAAAATTAGATTTATTCAATGATATTATCGTAGATGCCAAAGAAACAGTAGATGAATAATTTGATTGATATATTGCACTTCTTTCATTTCCTGCAATTTGATTTGGTAAAATAAATCGATGTGCTCCAACCCCAATCGCAGTTGTTCCGAACCCAACAATCCTTGATCTAATATCTACACTATTTGATGAATTGTTTTTATAATTTAGTGATAAAGTTCCAGAAGAAATGTTTGCTCCAAATGTTCCAATAAAATTTCCAGAATAATTACTTGAAGATTCTGAATCAAAATAATATTCTGAAATATAAGTATTTGTTCCATCGTGATTTAAATATACCTCAACAAAATTGATTGAATTTGCTGTTGAATCAATAATTTCAACATTAGCAAGCAATGATGAAAATTTAGATGAGTCAACTGAAATAATTGAAGTTGATATCCCTGATGATGCTTTTTTATTAGATCCAGTTAAATCAATAAATCCAATTGAAGTTGTTCCAATTCCAACATCTGTAGAATTAAAATTACTTTTAATAACTTTAATATCATAATCTGTACTGTAAGGATCATCGGGTATAAATTGTAAATAAGTTTCTCCAGAAGCATTCTTAACTATAGAAAAATTTCCATATTGTTCTCCAGATATGTGAGTAAGACCTATTCCGGAATTTACAAGTGTTGATTTTTCTGCTACAACTGAATCAGTTTTATCATTTAAAATGATAAGTTCTGATAATTGAATTTGTGAATTATCATAATTAGAAACTCTAACTAAAATATTATTATAAGATTCTGTAGAATTTAATTTGATTAAATTTATAAACTCACTTGGTTCTCCGTCTAAATTTGAAAATTGTCTGCTTATATCATCTACCTTTAAAACAACATTAGTTTTACACTCAATATAATCTGCTAATTTTTTAGTTTTTAATTTTAAAAATTTAGATGAACTTCCAACAACATCAATATCAAGCGCCAAATCAAAATCATAAATCGTATCTACTCGGTTTTCTTCAATAATATCATAAACCACAGACATTGCATTGGTAGAAGTTAATATTCCAGACTTTGAAGTTGAGGTAATTCCAGTGTCAGAAAAATTTTTAAGACCACTAGTATGGAGTAGGCTATTAATTGGAGTTTTTGAATCTTGGTATTCAATTGGACTTTTTACGGTATATGAAAGATTTTGATAATAATCATTATCGGGAATTACTTGATTGTCTTGACTTAATTTTCCAATATCATCAGACCATCCAAGATTTTTTTCAACAGAATAATCAACTTTAAATTTTCCAACACTATATTCAATTTGATCTATTGTTGCGATATTTCCAGTTTCATTTCCAACTATAATTTCTTCAATCGATGGATTATAAGATCCAAATACTTTAATGAAGGAATTATTAGTTGAAATAATTTTTAAATCTCTTGAAACTCCTTTTGAAGAGAGTTTCTCACCAATATTAAAAAATGAAGAAGTTTGTGAAACTTTAAATTCTGGATAATCAGTACTTTTTATAATATTTGCAATAGAATCTTGAATTGTTTTGGCAATTCCGGTGTTCGTGGTTAAACCAGTTATATCAATAGTAACTTTATCAAGAATTCCTGAATTATTATAATTATCTACAGTAAAAAATTTATAATTATAATCTTCAGAATTAAAACCAGAACCATTAGATCCTATTTTTTCAATTCCTTCGACAAATACTAGGTCACCTGCACTAAATGGTGATGTAATAAATGTTGATATTCCATTTATCGTCGGAGTTGTTATGTAACAGGTAAAAATTCCACTAGAAGAAGATTCAATTCTTTGAATACTAACTCCATTTGTATTATTTTCTGCAACTAATTTTACAGTTTTTTCAGGAAGACCTTTGGGATATTGGATAATATTTACAGAATCTATGGAATTTCCTGATAATTTTGCATTCAATATTCCACTATTAATCTTTTGCCCAGTTGTGGAATTTACAATCGAAATATTGGGAGCATTAGTATATCCCTTTCCACCATTAGTAACTATAATGCTATCAATTGTATTTGAATTTTTAATTGTAATAAGTGGAGATATGTATGCAATAGGTTGTAAAGTTTTATCAGAAGAATATTCAAAACCTTCATTAATAATTCGTAGTTCTTTAATATTACCTATATTTTTTGATTTTGGAACAATATATGCATCTTTTCCATTTTTTGTATTCAATCCATTGAATATTGGAAGTTTTTTATATCCAGATCCTCCAGAGACAATGTTAATTTTATGAATAGGTCCTTTTGCTGAAATTGAATTTGTATTATATCTTAAAATATCACATTCATTTTCCGAATATATTAATTTTTCTGGTATTTTTGTTAAAGAAATACTAAATGTTGTTGATCCAATACCTGAAATATTATAAGTTGAATTATATTCACTATTTTCAAATAATATCTCCGAATAATTATTTACTGAAGTATCAGTTGTACTAATACTTCCAGATTTTTCTAAATTATAATACAATTTGGTTGGAAGTTCTTCATTATAATTGACAGTAATAGATGCCGTTGAAGAAACTCCAACAGTTCCTATTCCTACTAATGTAAATGTTGATGTTGATGCAATTGATACAAATTCATTTTTATAGTTTTTATCATAGTAAAGTTTAAATTTGTATCCAGAAAGTGATGAATCTGACAAATTAAATACTAAATTATTATTTCTAATTGTCTTAATTTGAGGATTTACGAGTGAAATCGATTGATTTGATCCCCCTGTACTTGCTATACTCACTATTGATGGTGGAATATTTTTAGAATCAAGATAAGTCTGTGAAAGTTTTATACTATTATCATTGACTTTATAGACATAATAAAAATCTGTAGATAATCCAGAAGGAAGTACATTGGAAGAATATAATATTTTATCTCCTGTTTTTAAATTATGAGAATTAATCGTAATTATATTCGTAGATGTATTAATCCCGGTGGAATTAAATCCTATTGGATTAATTAAAATATTTCCAGTATTTGAATCTCTTTTAACATATATTGAAGTCGATGTTCCAATTCCAACCGAAAGATTTGGTTTAACCTCTAAATTTATAACATCATTATTCGCTAATTCATGATAAGTTGATACTGAAACTATGGATTTAATTCTATCCACTCTTCCCTTTATTTGAGAATATTGACTTTCAATTGAATAATTATTATTATTAGATCCATTATTTGTAAAATAAACTTCTGATGAATTTAAAGTTGTTTTGATTCCAATAACATTTATATTTTTATTAGTTACATATACATTTGTAGGTATATCAAATGGAGTTCCTGTAGAAGAAGTTGATATTGAAATTTTATCTGGATTATCATTTGCTAAGGTTAATAATACAGATTCATTATTTACAAATGGGTGATTTTCAATATAAATTCCTTGAGTTGGAACAATTCTCGTAACATTAGAATCTCCAAATTTAAATGTGATTGAATTTGTAATTCCTGCGGTTGTTCCGACTCCAACAGATTGTTTTGGATTAAAAAATACTTTATTATTAACTTTGGAATCAAAATAATCTATTTTTTGAGAAATTATAAATGAGTCTGGAATAAAATTTATGGGTGTTGTTGCTGTATGTGATATTCCTGTATATCCTCTTTGTACTTTAATTATATTCAGATTTTCAAATACTTCTAATATCTTTAATGTTTCTGAACCAATTGTAATACTACTTCCTACCGATACCTTGGTTGGAATTTGAGTAACATAAATTTCTGTCGAAAATCCTGCAGTTGAGCTTGGAATATTTTTTAAAACATTTGAATAATAAGATGATACTCCAATTTTATAATAATTATTTAATTTATTTAAACTTGTTGAAAATCCTGAAATTACAACAAAATCTCCATTTAATAGGTCATGATAAGGTAAAATTGTAACCTTTACTTGATTGTCATTATTCCAAGTAAAAATTGAATTTTCATAAGTTTGTACAGTTGTATCTAATTTAACAATATCTTTTCCTGATATGGAGGAAACTTTTGCAATTAGTCCTCCACCACCAGTATTTTTATCATCAAAGTTTAAGACATCATTTACTTTATAATCCGATCCGGGATTTATGATGTTAAATTCATTTACATTTCCACTTGTTACAGATTCGACAACAGATTCTTGATTTGTAAATTCACTTGTTTCGATGATAAAGTCATTATCTGCATAATTATCTGAAATTTTATATGGTAAAGTGTTTCGAAGTAAATTTGAATTATTAAAATCAAATGATTGATTGAGTATTGAATTTTCTGATAATGTATTAGATCTGTAGGTATTTCCAATAAAGTATGGAAATTTTGGATTTAAGGTAACTGAATCTAGAGTTGCAAAATATGCATAAACACCATTTGGAAATTCTGGAGTTTTTCCAAATCTACCATTATTTTCATCTAAATCTCCAGAATTTGTATAAGTATAATCTTCAACAAAAAATTCTTCTGGAAATTGAGGTCTATCGATAACATTATTTACTTTTAATTCATATCCAGAAGATAAAAGTTTTGGTGGTGAATTTGAATTTTCTGGATCAGTATAACCATATGGTCCGTATATTGGATTTCCGTCATATGCCCATCCAATTATTTTAGATACATTTCCATTATCATTAAATGATGTTCTTAACTGGTCAAAATATCTAGAAATAGAATATTGTAATTGACCATCTTTTTCGAATAAAAACTCATCTCCAAATTTTTTATTATGATTAACTGTTAGTGATCTAATTTTAGTATCAAAAACAGCATTTGATCCTGAAGATTTAACTTTAATTATTGTTGATGTGGAAGAATATCCTATTCCACTATTAACTATTTTAATGTCTGATATTTTTCCATTAATAATCACTGGTCTTAAATCTGCACCAGATCCAGAACCAGAAGAATCTTCTATAATTAAATCTGGAATTGAATAATATTCTTGTCCACCATACTGAATATTTACAGAATTAATTTCGCCATTGATAATTATTGGTTTTAATTGTGCTTCTCTACCATTTTTTATTGTTATTATCGGTTTTTTTTCAAGATTTAGAATTGATGATCCGTATCCTGTTCCGGATTCGTAGAGATAAGCGTCAATAATTTTACCTTTGACTACTGGAGTTGTTATTAAGGACTTATACTCTTGTGTTGTAGTACCGAATCCGACCGGAGAATATGTTATAGAAACAGATATATCTGGATAACTAAAATATTGATATCCAGATCCAGTTGAAGAAAATCTGACATAATTTTTTCTATCATAGTTGTCAGTATTTGTTCCACCAATTCCGGCATCACATAATTTAAATGAATTTTCATTTTCATTTAGAATATAATATTGCGGTAATGTTGAAATTCCAATTGTGGATGTCTGATAATTGTAGTTTACCAATTCTCCGTCTTTAAATCCATGATTTTTAAAAGTTACATTATTATAAGTTGTTGATATTCCTGTTGGTGAAACAATTAATTTTCTATTAGTATATTCACCACCATTAAGTACTTTAATTTCTGATACTGTATTTTTATATGATGCTGTTCTAAATCTATGAATTCCAGAAGTATTAACTGCATTAAAACTTACAGTATTAATTCCAGAATTATAATCTAAATTAGATTGATAAAGTCTAATGGTTTTATTATTATCAACTTTAACATAATAGGTTGTTTCATTAATTAAAGTTCCTGGAGTAGTTCCTATGCCAATTCCAAGATTTCCGTTTGAATTATATATTATTTGTTCGCCATTATTTAAATTATGATTGTTTATAAATGTTAATTGTCTTGTTGTTGAACTAATTCCACCAGAATTTTCAATAAGTCTTCCATCAAACAAAATACTTCTTTGCCTTTTTGTGACAATTGGTTGTAAAAATGCACCAGAACCATTTCCACCAGATACCCCAATAGATACAATTTTATCAATATCATAATCTTGAGAATCAATATAAACTTTTTGAATTGATCCACTGATTACAGGATGAACTAGTGCTGTTATTCCTATTCCAGAAGAAATTGATATTATTGGTGGATTTATAACATCAAAATTGCTTCCACCATTCAATACATTAATAGATTCTAATGGACCATAATAAATTTTATCATTAGATTTATAATTACTAATCTCTACTCCATTAATTAACATCCCAATCGGACCTGGAAGAGTCGGTTCTCCATTTCCGGTATCAATGTTTCCTATTAATGGAAATTTTTTAAGTAATTTCTGTGGACCAATAATTCCTGATTTTTGAGAATATAATGTAAAAGTATGAATGCCAGCATTAAAGTTAGAATCCGCAAATGTGATGTAATTATCACTACCAATAAATGATTTTGAAAAATAAAGTCTTATTCCTTTGGGATTGGATATATTCTCGACATAGTAATCACCAGTTCCCAATCCAACTATTGGAGTACCTGAAGGTTGATAATAAACTCTATCTCCAGTAATAAATGGTGAACTGTCGGGGTCATATTGTATTAAAGTATAATTTGCTGTTAATCCTGTCCCAACTAATGATTTAATTTTAGTTGTTATTTGATATGTATATGAAGTATTTCCATCTGATGGTAATGAATTTGAAGCCACATATGCATAGTTATCATCCACATATAAATTTTGTATGTCTGATAAAACAGTATTATTTCCAAATTTTATGGGAACATTTAGACTTGATGCGGTATTCAGTTTTCTTCTTATATCATATTTTTGATTAGCATCTAAAGTACCTAAATCCGTGGTAATACTATTTTCAGAAGGGTTTATTGTGGCAATAGTTCCAGTGGATATTCCTACATTAGATTCTCTATTTAAGAGTTCAAGTTTATCTCCAATTTTTAAACTAGATCTATCAATTGGACTTACAAGAGTATAATTTATACTACCATCCTTTATTTGATATCTTGATCTTGTATTATAAATCCAAGAATTTGCAAAAATTTCTTTGTATGTTTGATTAGTTTCTGGATTTTGAATTAAATCTCCAATAGTTTTAACTGAAATAGTTTCGCCTTCATCAAGGTTTAAAGAATCTGATGTTTGTACAAATTTTGATAATACTCCAGTAAGTCTTAATTCGACTTTTTTTGTAATATCTCCATTTTCATATCCATAATAAAATTCATCTGATCTTATATCATCTTTTGTTGAGATTGTGTATTGAATTCCTGAACATTCAAAAAACTGATTAATACTTTTACTTTGATATGTAATTGTATTTTTTCCGGATATAATTTTTCCATTTTCAGGAAATCCAATTGTAGAATCTACTGAAATTACAGAAGATCCAATATAAACTGTTTCAAGGCACCTGGTACTTGGTGTAATTGTAAAGTTACCTTCAACGGCAGATATATCATCATATCCAACAAAAAGAGAAATTTTATAATATTGTCTATTATTTCTTAAAAATGGTTCAATTTCTGAAATTGATGCACCGGTAATTGTGTCTGAAGATTTTCGAATTGTCTGTCCAATTAATTTGGAAGGATCTCCAGAAATTCTTTCGGCAATTACAATTTCTCTTCTGATAAATTGTGCTGATGATGGTTTGATTAAAAATTCTTCAAGATTTACAACTCTTGGATTTACTCCATATAGAACATTAAACAAAATTCTAAATGATTCATTCGTTCCTTTTGACTGATAGAATGATTTTGCCTGTCTTATAAAATTTCCAACATTTAAATTTGAAACAAAGTCAACTTCTTCTAATCCGGGAACAAATGTATATTTGAGTTTTTTATAAAATTCCTTTAAAAATAAGGAACTTAAATTTTGTATTGAAGATTTATTCTTATGATCTGATGATGTTGTTTTGGAAAAAATTAATTCTTCTTGATTCAAATCGTTATGATAATTTGTAATTCCACTAAATCCACGAATACACCCGGTGAATGAATTTGTTGTGATTCCTGTATATGTTATAACTTCATCATCAACCTTTAATAACCCATATTTTTGTGGAAATCCTTTCGTACTTGTTACTGTTATGATTCCAACAGTTGAATTAATATCATTTTGTAGAAATGTATTATCAACAACAACTTCTGGAGTTAGATTATCTAACTTTAAATATTGATCTAAATTTTCTGCAATATCTACAGGTCCACCTTGATATTCTTGAGAGATATAATATTGTTTTAAAAAATCTATGACCTTTGGACTTTCGTCCAAAATAAACTCTGGTAGTTGATTTTCAATAATTTGTTGAATCTTGACTCTGGATTCGAACCCTGTTTGTATCATATTATGATCTTATAAAATTTCCGTTTGAATAACTTGAGGTATAATAGTCTTTTACAAATGATGTTCCAGATATTTCATCACCAGAAGCAATTACGTCTCTTACCATATTTATTGTACTTTTTGAAATGCTAAAATTCAAATACAAATCATTTAATCCAACAATATCATTTGATTCTGGAAATGCCTGAATTTCAATCGTATTATCTGCGAGAGAAGTCGCGCCAATTTTAATTGTCCCTAGTTTAATTTCCCCCTTTGAGTAATCAATTGTTCCGGCAGATTTTACAATCACTTTCTTGGAAGCATTTATAACTGCAATAATTCCATTTGTTCCGGTAGAATCAGGAACATCTGTGAGATATACCGTATCTGATTCATTTGATATTTTAAATCCGGTGGATTTGATATTATAACCCTCTCGATTAATGTGAAATTTATTTCCAAAGCATAATTCATATTGAGCAAATTGTCCGGTAATTGCCTTTAAGTCTCTTCGAATTCTAACTTTTGTGATATTTGAAGTTATAGAATCGTCTGTATTGTCAATCACCTGAAGAACTTTACTGTACTTAAATCTTCCGCCAAATTTATTTAAATCTATAGAATTTGAGTATTGAGTCAGTGAATTAGTAATTCTGGTTTTGAGAGATTCAACCGTAGAAACTTGAGAGTAATTATAATAAATTGAAGAATCAATTTCGACATATAATATTTTAAGATCGATTATTTTTTGATTAATTCCAGAAATGCTATATTGTTTAAGATCGGATAAAATTCTTGATTTTTGGAAATCTGAAACATATGTTCCATTTTTTGGTTTAATTGCAATTGATACTGTTCCAAATTCGGGGGGATCCAGTTCTTCTCCACCAATAATAGAAACGGATTCTGTTTCTGGGTATATTTTTTTAATGATTGCCTCATAATCACGAGAGGTGACCGCTCTGTACTGTGAAGAATAAATTCTTGGAGCAAAATAACGAATTGAATCTATTGACTCAATTTCGGCACCATTTTGAGATTGCTGATTTGTTGTAATTGAAATCGCACTTGAAAAGTTACTTGCAATCACATCAGTAGAGTCTTTAAGACTTCCGGCAAAGGAAAATGAAGATGCTCCGTTTCCTGATATTCCGTCTGTAACAATATAAGTTACGGTGATTACTGAGTTATTTGACAATTTTTGACCTATTAATCCATCACCAAAAAGAAGTTCGTACTTTTCGTCCTGAACTTCCTGTAACAAATAAATCTTTGAGGTTGAATTTACATTTAAAATATTATCCACAGAAAAGTATTGAACTCCAGTACCACTTTCATTACTTTCTCTTACATAAACAGAAATTGTTGAAGTATCTATAAATGAATTATTTAAAATAAATCTTTGATCCAGTGATCCATCGACCGTAAATTCCTTTTTTAAAAATGTTCCTTGATATACTGTGATTTGATTAAAATCTGCAATACCATTTACCAGATTTGCCGAAATATTATTTGGAATTGAGAATGTGTATGAAGTATCATTAACTGTTCCTATACACACCAGTCCTGCTTGTAGAGTGAGAGTTGGAGTGTTTTGTGATGTAGATACCTTAAATGAAATTTGCGCCTTTGATGCCTCTCTGGATCGTGGTATATAACCAATATTTCCTGCCAGTGAAACTACATTTTGACGAATGGTTGCCGAATTCAAAAATGATTCGTTCACAACCATGTTTGAATTAAATGCCGTGATATAGGTATTATATGCCAGAGTATCAATTAAAACTGAAAAGTTAGACCCTTCGAAATCAAAATCCGTAAATGTTGAATTCGCACGAAGATAATCTTTGATCGAAGTTTTGATTTGATCGAAATCTAAATTGGCAAACTTTGTAAAAGGCATTTTTTTATCTGGTTGCCTCTAGAATGAATGAAAATTGTTGTGTTGGAATTTCTTGTCCGATAATATCAAATATAATGGTAATTTCAAATTCATTTTCATCTGGTCTTGGATCTACCTGAACATCAACATCATTCACTCTGGGCTCAAAGTTTGAAATTGTATTCAAAATTTGATCACGAATGACCGAGGCAGTACCAAAATCGACGAATTCAAACAAACTTTGACGAACATCAGATCCTAAAATTGGATTAAAAAATCTTTCTGTTGGAATTGTTTGAACTAAATTACGAATTGAACGACGAATTGCCTGCTGATTCACCAGAACCGGCAGGTCTTTTGTGCTTGGATGGGGGTCAAAGGATAGACTAATGTCTTTAAATGATCTTGATATCCTTGTAACAGACATATGACATGATATTCGTCATATTATTTATAACTATTTACAAGAAGTTCCGTAGTTTGGTTCTGTTCCATATTCCCAGTCATCATAGTCTTCATCATTACGAATTTTTTCATGAAGATCAGATTGTTTTTTAAAATTATATTTTGGTGCTCTGTCATGTACGACTTCTTGAAGAATTCTTTTTTGATTGTCTTCTGATTCGAATAGCATTTGTGAAACTCCTGTTTTAAGAATAAAACAGAACTTTTATAATGGAGGTTTCTATCTCCTTATACTATTTAACGATTTATTTCTTTTATACTATAATTATATGAATTTAAGTATTTTAACAATTCAATGGCGATTAATTTTGGTTTTCCATCACCACATGTATAAATGTCAATCGCAATACAACCTTCCTCCGGCCAGGTATGGCAGGATACATGACTTTCTGAAAGAGCAATTACGATTGTGATTCCGTGTGGAGTAAAACTATGTTTAAAAATATTAAGTATTTCCATTTTTGCACGATTAATTCCGCGCACCATGATTTCTTCAAGAGAATTTAAATCGTCTAATAGATTAAACTTGACATCATATACTTCAATTAGTATATGAGTTCCCATTGAAAATTGTTTCAATTCATATTTTATAAAAATCTATTTATCCTTTACCCTGACCTCGATATTTCTTTTTTGCTTTATTTCTGGATGTTGCCGAATATTTGGTATGATCTCCGGAACCCTGACTTGTGTTTTTTGGATGAGATTCGATTGTTTGATTCGAATTCGATGATTTTTTAATTGCCATCTAAAGTTTCTCCTATAATTTCAGTTTCAATTTCATTTGGATGTGGAGTACCCGACAAATAGAAATCATTTGCCAGATCCTCCATAGTATTGAAGTATTCTTCTTCTGTAAGATTGGAATAAATTTTACGACCCTTACATAGTATGTTGTAAAATTCTTTAGACATTAAATCACTCTAGTCTTCTCATGACCAACACGAATACGAGGATCACACCAAATTTCAAATCCTGCTTCTTTTGCATCTAAACAGAATGATACGTCTTCACCACACATATCCTGAACCTCACCGGATTCAAAGACTTGCATCTTAGGTGCAAACCAGGGATACTTCATTTCTTCGTGTTCAAAAATACCTTTTTTAATGAGTAACCAACCAAATCCTGCATAATCAACAGTGAATGGTTTGCGGCGCTTTGAAATACTTTCTGTGGTTTCGTGATTCATGACTCCACCATTATTGCGGAAATCATCTTCTTCCATCCAATGAGCAACTGATGTGGTTACACCATCTTCTGTTGCATACCATCCAGAAGCAATATCCTTATCCATGAGAATTAGTTGCCAAAACTTCTCAGAATTAAAGACAATATCAGAATCAATCCAAAGTTGCCAATCATAATTTAGTTTACCATCCCAGGGAAGTTGATTTGGTCCTCTGAGAACATTTGCTCCTAGGCATTTGCAACGGGCAAAATTAACCATGGATGAATAGTCTTGAGAAATTTGAATACTTGCTCCGGCCTGAACAATATCAAAACATAACTGAACAAAACTTTTGAGGTAAGTATAGGAGACTCCTCTTCCAGGAAGACAAAAGACAATTGATTTTCCTTTTATCATTTCTCGGGCAAGATTGTAGTCCCATTCTTCTTGAGATTGGCCTGTGACTGGTGCTTTTGCTTTTACTGTAAATCCTTTTGCCATAATTTCAATTCATTACTGAAGTATCATACAACATTATATATCATCTGTCAATCTATATGTTCGGTGAGGATTACCTCATCTCCTTCAACTTTAAAACTAATTTCAGTATCTTCATACCATGAGAGTTCATTTGCAATACTCTCTGGAATAATTACATAATAGTCTCCGCTGATTGGATCGACTTGTATGTTCTCAAAAATTTCGCCGGAATTTTTTTTCATTTGAGGTGTTTATAAAACTTAATTTCATTTTGTATATATTCGAAAAAATTTTTGTATTTGAGTGTTTTATCTTTATGCCTTCCGTAACACTTTGTAGGTTAGGGTAGTGTTGCGTTTTTCATACGGCCCCCGCCATCACGATAACGACATAACGACATACTGCCGATCACGAACGACCGAATCACTGCCGCTCACGAACGGATGGGGATAGCGTGTGCCACCCCCCGAACCGTCACGTCATGCTGCCCGATCTGCCAGTCGTTCGTGGGCGGCAGTGATACGGTCAACGCGGTGAATTGCCTTAGCATTGGCGATGGCAGTCTCAAGGTCGGCGACCATCACGGCACCCAACCCACGGGCAGGGGTCATTGTGCTGCCACGTCCGCTGCTGACGCGGATCGACTGTCCTTGCACGTTGAAGTCTGAGGAGCGAACTGTACCGATTGCACGGGTCATAACGAATGGGGGTCGGTTTGCTCAGGGGCAGGTGTCAACCCTGCCCCCCCGTAGGGGTCACCAGAGGAAATCTTCTATCGCTTGCCTACGCTTGGCACGGGTTGCCAGTTCCTTACAGATTGCCCGCTCCTCTTTAGGGGTGGGGTTGCCTACCCATAACCACTCCTCCAATTCAAAGGTGGTCAACTCTGGGAACTTGGTGGCGATGGTGAAGGTTGCGGTCATTGGTGGGTTCCTTTGGTACTCTTAAATTATAGGGCCTTTGCTGCGCAAAGCGCGAGAGCTTAACAATGTTGTAACAATAGTACAGGTGTACTAGTGGCCCGGGCCGGTAGTACATATGTACTACTCTGCACTAAGTAATAAAAAGCCGGCGTATTTGCCGGCCTTAATTATCAGTAACCTAACCAGGCTAAAAGTGCGTGAGCGTTGCGAGCATCAAGATGAAAATGTGATATATCTCCCGGATCAGCATAAACATCGTCCATATCGAAACCATGCTCCGCCAACAGCCTTGCTGCATCTTTTCCAGATAGATTATCATTTTCGTCAGCAAGAGAGAGAACGAAATCTTCAGTGGTGAACATTGCCGGGGCTGCTTGGTACTCTCAAATTATAGGGCCTTTGCTGCGCAAAGGGCCGGAGCTTAACACTATTGTAACAATAGTACAGGTGTACTAGTGGCCCGGGCCGGTAGTACATATGTACTACAAAAATCAAAGATTTTTTGCGCAGCAAAAAGTAATAAAAAAGCCGGCTAAGTAGCCGGCCTAAGTATTAACAACTTGCGTAGTTAGATAGCAACTAGCATCCCTTCTTTGCGGAGCTCTGCTAACATTTTGCCCTTTGAATCTGCGGACTCAATCAGATTCTGAATTGCACCAACACTGGTAGCCTCAGTGTTGACTGCGAAAGAATACTTCCGGTCTAAGTTGTAGCGAAAAGTAACAGTAACCTCTTGGGTATCGCTGTCAAATAGGAAGGCGTGAATCGCTGTGGAATCGGGAGTAAAAACGGTGGTGGTCATTTGGAAGTTGTTTTCCTTTGGTACTCTCAAATTATAGCGCGGGGGGAGCCACCTGTAAAGCCGGGCGGGGCCAGATTCGGGAAGCTTAACAATTTCGTAACAATAGTACGCCTGTACTAGTGGCCCGGGCCGGTAGTACATATGTACTAGTCGCCACTAAGTAATAAAAAAGCCGGCGATTAAGCCGGCTAAGTATTATTTACGGGTGGTTTGGAACTGTTAGCCAAGTTGCCCTATCTGTACCCATTGTAAACCCATTGTCCCGCACAAAGTGAATAGAATCCCGACGAGTCCAATTGAACTCAGCAATCAGAAAGTTGATTGCCTCAGACCAATTAACAAAGCGATGTGTTTTTTTCATTGAATTTCTTCCTTTGGTACTCTCAAATTATAGACCACCGGAAGCCTAAACCGCGAGAGCTTAACAATTTCGTAACAATAGTACGCCTGTACTAGTGGCCCGGGCCGGTAGTACATACGTACTACTTGCCACTAAGTAATAAAAAGCCGGCGATTAGCCGGCTAAGTATTATTTACGAGTGGTTTGGAACTGTTAACCAAGTTGCCCGATCTGTACCCATTGTAAACCCATTGTCCCGCACAAAGTGAATAGAATCCCGACGAGTCCAATTGAACTCGGCAATCAGAAAGTCGATTGCCTCAGACCAATTAACAAAGCGATGTGTTTTTTTCATTGAATTTCTTCCTTTGGTACTCTCAAATTATAGACCACCGGAAGCCTAAACCGCGAGAGCTTAACAATGTTGTAACAATAGTACGCCTGTACT
>Ga0247838_1001327_pt1 | contig 35714 bp, 71 predicted proteins | sample LaCruzMarch2015__5_FD_189097 | JGI IMG/M metagenome (GOLD analysis project Ga0247838, IMG submission 189097) | Freshwater microbial communities from meromictic Lake La Cruz, Castile-La Mancha, Spain - LaCruzMarch2015_15m | ecosystem: Environmental > Aquatic > Freshwater > Lake | place: Spain... | reverse complement strand
TATCTTCAGAAAGATCAGCTCCAGAAAGATTAGCTTCAGAAAGATTAGCTCCAGTTAAATCAGCTCCAAAAAGATCAGCTCTAGAAAGATTAGCTTCAGTTAAATTAGCTCTAGAAAGATCGGCTCTAAAAAGATTAGCTTCAGTTAAATCAGCTCCAAAAAGAATAGCTCCAGTTAGATTAGCTTCAGAAAGATTAGCTCTAGAAAGATTAGCTCCAGTTAAATCAGCTCCAAAAAGATCAGCTCTAGAAAGATTAGCTTCAAAAAGATTAGCTTCAGTTAAAATAGCTCCAAAAAGATCAGCTTCAGGTTCAATCGTGTAGCCATTAATACGAGTCATTTTAATGATTTACGAAAGAGAAAAAGAAAGAAAGAATAGTTTAAAAAAATAAAGAACTCAAGAAACCTTGAAATTACCCTTACTACGAGACTTCGGAGCCCACAAAGATTTACGATGTTTATGAAAATCCGAAGGAAGTTTATCCTGCTGAACTTCATTCACAAGAGAGAAAACCATCCGAAGAAAAGCGTATTCCATACGCTGAGGAAGATTCTGATAGACTTTCATAATAGAAATTAAAGATTGAAGTGTTGACCGAGAGTTTTTTATAGGAAATGATTTCCCAGGTTCCTCTCGCCCTCCACTTCTTAAGAATACCACACTCTGGGTTCAATGAAAGCTATACTGTGCCAGTTAAATGAATGGCACAAGGTGTAGGAAACTTCCAAATTAAAAAATAAAAAATTCCTCAAGATGAGGTTGAAAAATTAATTTTGAAGAATTCAAAAAACGAGACGCCCCTAGGGTATGAGAATATTCATTAATTCAGGATTTAATCAGAGTAAGAATTTCGTCTTGAGTGAGAGTTTTAGTAAATCCCATTGGATAAGGATTATCTTCAGCATCAAATGTAAAAATGTTCAATTTTACAGCCTTACATTTGGCATACAATTCATCCAAATCAATATCAAATTTACCAATATCAATCACTTGTGGATAATTTGTAATTTCTGTGACTAATCCTGATGGATAATAATCAAACTCAAATTCATCCATCGATTGAATGATAGCCTCTACTTTTAGAATTTCTTTGGTAAATTCAACGTAGATTCTACCATATCCCTGGTAAAGAAAACTATCGTGACCAGGATTTTTATGAAAGTATTTCATCAATACCTGATATATGGGTCATCTTTAGACATTGCAATAGTTTCATAACCATCTTGAGTTGTAGGAGTTTCATAATGTTCTCCACCCTCAGCGAACTTAATGTTCTCTGTAATGGGAACGAAATCACAAAGTTCTGTATCAAAGAGAACTACAGGTTTGTGAAGTTGTTCGTGAGTGAGAGTTTGAAGCTGTTGCAAAAGTTGAAGATAGTTCACAATAGAAATTAGGGAGTGTGTAAAATTAACTGATGCGAGTGGGAGAAAATTTAATAAATTTATCTATAAATATTTCACTATAAAATCCATTGCTCAGATATTCATAGTGAATTGTATCTCCTACAATCATTCTAATTACAAATGGGTCATCAGGATTAAACCAGTTATCATCATAGCTAATCCAAACACTTCCAATTGAAATATCTTGTAAAAGACTTTGAACCTTAAGTTTCCTCTCTCAATTGTTCATATTCAAGAAAGTATAAAGTTTTAGTCATCAGGAGTATGCCTCCAGAATCTCATCGTGCTTTTCAGGAACATAAAGTTCAGCAGAATAAGAAATCCAGGATTCCATATCCTCAAGTTCTGCATCTTCAAGTTCTTCTTCACTCATTTCAGCAAGTTCTTCCTCATCATTCTGAGAATAGAAGATGTCATACATCTGATAAACATTAATAGATGCCTCATAAGCATATCTATCGGCTTCCTCTTGAGAATCTACATCTACAATTTCTGCAGAAATATCATCATATCCACCACCCACGCCATACTTTACAAAAAACTTCATTGGGTCTCCTTGGTCGTTTCATATATTCTAGCACCTTCCAGGCTCTCCTAGGGGTCTCTTGGACAGTTTCATAACTGTCCTCACATATGTTCTATACTTACAGAAACTTCTCAAGTTCTGGATAACAATCCACCCAATCAGGATACTATTCTGCAAGTTCTTTTTGAAGATTTTCAGGCCAATCAGAAATATCAAGGCCATCTTCAAATTTAAATATTTGAGTCAGGCCATAATCAGCATACTCATCCCAATCATTCCCAAAGAGTTTATTAAGAACTTTCGCTTCTTGCTCTGAGATTTCAATCACCTCAAACATATTCCGATATTCCTTATAGCTTCTAGCTTCCAGCCACCCTTCTCTCCCGAAGCCAAATTCTACAAGTTTTCCAGGATATTGAACCCATAAACATCAAATTCACCTGCATAATCGGCTTGAAATTTTACGAGATACATAATTTAAATAAGAGAAATGAGTTGTGAAGTTTGAAATTCATTCTTTCCCCATTCGGAGTCAGAAACAAATTCATCTGATGGATTGTGAATGAAGATTCGTTTCTTCATTTTACCGAGTTTAGAAAGCTCAGTAAATCCAGGTGGAATTGGCTTATTCCAGCCATTTTTTCTGGCTTGATTCAATGATGAAAACAATTCTGCTTCCACAGCGATATTCGCCATTGTCCAATTTGATTGAATTTCAATTGAATCGCTGGGTTCAAATCCCCACCAATCATCTTTTGAAAGATTAAATACTCCAGCTTTTACAAAATTGAATTCAAGTTTCACGGAAGGTTCTGCAAATTATCTGCAAGATGTAGAAGTTGTTGTTTCCAGGCTGGAGAAACATTAAGTTTTTGTTCTACCTCATCAGGAAGAATTCCTTTAGCAGCTTCACGAATCACATTCGCCAGAACTGCTTTACCTGCCGCATCATAAAGATTGTTGAAATCACTTACATCACAGCATAGAGTATCGGCATACCCTTGTTTGTAAACTTCCCAAAGTTTTTGTGCGAGTTCAGACATTAGGATTCCTCAAAAAATAAATTGGACTTCAATCATATTCCACACCATCCCAAGAATCCTGAGAGGATTCCATACCAGATTCCCAATCAGAAGAATAACATTCTTCATAGTCAAGACTATTTTGAACATCATCTTCTTGCTCTTGTTCAGAAAGTTCAACAACTGAAAAAGTCATAACAATAAAATACAAACTTCAATTAAACCAGATGACTTTCTCATCTGTGCTCATATAGCATAGCACGGCTGGAAGCTAAACGCTTGTAGGCTGGGTCAGTTTGAGAGGCGGCACACTATGCCCAATGTATTCATAATAAGTAGTAAGTTGTGTTCCACTCTCATAACAAAGTCGTCCAACAGTGTAATCAGAAGTAGTCGGAAGATTACCCAATATAATTAGAGTGAAAATACAATATGAGAGCTTGGTTGAATCATAATTATAGTCCTCTTCGGAGATTTTAACAATCATTCCTTGATTTAATTGCACCCACGGTAAGTCATGTCTCTCAAGAATTGGAACTCTCCAAATTGCACCTGGACGATATTGAATAGGAACGTGAGAATACTTGATGGCTATTTTACGATGTTCTTCATATTCTTGAAAATAAGTTTTAGTCATTATTCGGGAAGAGTAGAAATAAACTGAGACAAATCGGATGGAAGATTTTCGCTAGGAACTGTTGCGGACCGATGACGAATAATACTTGCAAGTCCTGGTTTTTGTTCAGGAGTAGCTTTGATGTATTCAAACTGCATATTTTGCAATTCTTGAATCGCTCCATCATTAAAGGATTTGGTTTTTTCAAATGCCTTTCGCCTAACGTCCGAAAATTTAGGAGAGAAGAAGGATTCAAAAACAAGTCCGTGATAGGCAAGTCCCCAGAGTGCACCGAATCCGAGAACGGCTACACCAGCACAAGTAAGAAAAGTTTTCATTTTATTTAATAACTTCAGTTAAGTTTGAAAGGAGAGACAACAATACGAGGCTCAGCATAAATTGGACGAGCCTTAGAAGTTCCAGAAGGGTCAGTACAAATCACCCAAGTTCCTTCTGCATTAGAAGGAGAAAACAATCCATTTGGGTCTGCTTGAGGTAGAGTTGTTCCATCATAGTTATACTTTTCTGGATTTGTGTATTGTGTGGCCGCAGGAATACCATATCCAATAGAATTACACAGGAATTGTAGTTTCCCTGTCATTTCTGCAATTGTATATGTATAAGTGACCAGTCCATCTTGGTCCCTCATTTCAATAATATCCTTCAGAAGTTTACGTTCCCTGAAATTCTTAATTGCAGGGATTCCAGTTTGCCGAGTTCCTTCTTGAAGAAGTTGTTCTTGTTGACCACGTTGTTCAGAATCAGAATCATCAATACAACCAGTGAGGCTAATTCCAAGAGCAGCAACGGCCAAAAAAGCAATCAGATTTTTGTTTTTCATAACTAAGTTCACTTGTTCAGAGGAGAATTAAAAAATGCACGAGAGATTACAACCCAAAGAATTGCCGTGGAGACTACTCCAGCAAATCCGAGAAAAGTGACAGAATCACCATAAAATCCGAGAGTATCTACTACCATAGAATTGATATTGCAAAGGAATGTGATGCCATCACCACTACATTAGTATAACACATAGGCTGCGGGCATCTGAGGGTCAGTGGACACTTTCAAAGATGTCCACTGGAGTCTTGGCTTTCATTCCAGGCAATACTTGAGTATTCCGAGAAGTTATGAGGCGAATTGTTGAAGTATTCAGCCTATATTGACGGGAGTGTTTCATATCAAAGTGAAAATTCATGAGTCTCTTTACCCATCAGAGGAAATGGAAAATTCTCGTCATCCACATCAATTTCATCGTCAAGGTTTACAACTTCAATTTTGAAATCTGGATGAATATTTCCTCGCTCAAGCATCTCTTTCATAATGCTCTTCTTCTCTTTTTCTACTTCTTTCTTTTCAGCAAGAACATCAAGTTGCTTGAGGTCAGCAGTTTCAATTTCCTCCACAAAGAATTCTGGAGCAACTTGCTTCACCAGAGTCAGAGTTTTCTTAACTGCAATAGGATTCCCAAGCATTGACAGATTAGAGCACTTGTAAAGAGCCCATTTAGTAGAAGATTGCTTCTTTACATAACCAACCAGTTTTGAGCTAATGCTGACCGAATATTGCCCAGCTTCAATACGACCAAAATTCAATTCGTTAGACATAATATAATACAAAAGGTCAATAGACTAGGTGTTCCCTAGTCATAGATACATCATACCACACTCAGAGCTTGAATGGGAGTAGAGTGGACAGTTGCACAGGTGGCACACGATAGACAATTAACTAACTGTCAAAGTTAGAAACTGATGCGTTTTCCTCCTTGAAGTTATACTTTTGCCATTCTGGAACGTTTGAATTATCCAAAGAGAACAACATTTTGTTAATGGGTTTTCGGGGCTTTGTTCTTAACTTTAGATTAGTTTCAGATAAAAATTTGTCCCCCTTCAAAATATTACAAGAGAAACACGCAACGGTCAGATTTTCCCAAGTGTCTTTACCACCACGAGAAGAAGGAATAATGTGGTCAATGGTGAGTCTTTTTGTTGAGCCGCAGTATTGACATTTGTTTTTATCGCGCAAATATACAAGTCTGCGAACGGGTCTGTTGCACTTAATTCTCTCATAAGGCAACCGCACAAAGTGCAATAGACGCACAACCAAATTTCCAAGCACTTCTGCCTTGTTTTTGATTACAAGAAGAATTGCTCTTTTTCCAGATGTAAAATTTAATGGTTCATATGAAGCATTGAGAACTAGAATTGTTTTGTTTGGAGGAATTGAGTAGTGGTCCATTTTAATTTGGAGTAGGTTTCAATAATCGCAAAGATTCCATTCTTCAATGTACTCTAAGTCATCAGTATTTATTTCAGTCTCAGATGAATTAGGTTCATCCTCAACTTCTTTTTCCGAAGAGTCATTTTCGCATTTGTTCATAAAAATCAAAATAAGGTGTTTTACTTGTGAGGTCCAAATCATAATATGGAACTAATCTCCAACTATTATATTGTGGGTCGGGAGAAATCCAATTACGATAGATAGAAGAACTCTCATCATATTTGATTGCAAGTTCAATATCAGAAGTAGTCCCACCGTCAAGATTATGATAATTGCCCGTGGGATAACAACCATTATGTTCGGTAACTTGTAGAACGTAGAGCATAACTTCTTGAATTCATTTCTTTCATATACGTATCATACCACGATTCCTCACTCCTGCGAGCTTGAGTATGCCAGTTCCAAAACTGTCCTAGTTGGATTATGAATAAACGCCAAGTATTGAGAATCCAACTAAATCATTGTTATACCGTCAGAATCTTGCCCTCCACGAAGACAGTATTCACAACCTGTTGTAGTTTTTTAGCAACTATAGTTCCGTGAGTTCCAGATACAGGAACAGAGATAATACCACAAGGCTTACGATAATTATCAAAATCTCCAGCAGAAATTAATCCATTTTGAATATCCGTATAATCATCCTTATTCATACGAATAATCCTTCCCACCGTTTGTATAAGTTCAATAAAAGGTAGATTCCGTAGTAATAGCGCAGAGTTAAATCCTGGAACATCAATTCCTTCTCCCAGAATAGAAATATGAAATACGATGAACTTTGCTGTAAGAGTATTTCCCAATAGACTCAATCTAGTAAAGAATTGTTCTCGGGAGACTTTTTCATCATTGATAACAGGACCAAACTTACTTGTAATATGAAGAATTGTGTATCCTCTTGCCTGAAGCTGTGATATCAAATCTGTTTCTACCATCATATCTAGAATGATTTGAGTAGATGGTGCAGCAACTAGAACTTTTGGAAATTCTAATTCTGTATTATTCAGAAAGGATAGAACATTTTCAGCATCTACCATATGAGCATTTTCTTTTGTCCGAGTTAAATCTGTCTGATAGGTAAGAATCTTTGGTGGAAGAATATATCCTTCTCTCACCAACTTATTCGCAGGAATAGAAACAATTGTACCACCATATACCTCAGAATTACACATTGAGGTGCTTGTATCCGTCAGCTTTGGTGTTGCCGTATAAAAGAAAGTATTCTTCGATACCTGAGAGGTTTCCGCAACTCCTACAAAATTACTCTCTTTTGTAGAGTGATGTGCTTCATCAAATAGTGCAACATCAATATCAATACCCGACTCAAGAATTCTGGGAAGTGACCTATAAGTAGTAAAAATCAAAGAATGTTTGTTCATCGAGTGAACTAACTTATTATAGGCTAAAATCTTTTCTGAATCTGTAGTTCCGTTTTCTCCTGAATGAACGTGTGTAACGAAGAATTGATGCTTTCCAGTCAGATATGAATTAAATTGCGATGCTAACTGCGTAGCAAGAATAATTACAGGAGCAACAATCACAATCGTCATTAACTTTTTGGATTGTGTGAGTCTCATATTCACATCCTCCATCATAATCAGAGTTTTTCCTCCTGAAGTCGGAATGATTACAACTCCACGATTATGAGATTGAATTTGATTTACTGCATTTTTTTGATATGGTCTTAGTTTCATTTCATACTCAAACAATTCTCAAGAAATCCAACATTACTCATATGTTTTTGAGCTTCATTCATTTCATTCTGCAATTTACAAAAGTTCTCATAAAGTGAGTTCTCTTCACTTGTAAATTGTAATTGATACTTCAATTTGAGACTCAGAAGCATATCCAATTCATGAAGTAATCCACGAGGAAGAGTTCTAAACTGTTCGTAATTCATAGTATAAAAAATTAGAGTTTATTTGAAAATGAAACACATCAGAAGAGGAATCCAAAGTGGAGAAGTTAATGCTAATGCAATAAGAAGAAATCCAAGTCCGAATGTGGACAGGAGAAAAACTACCAAAAATGCAAAAATTCCCGTCCAAATGTTACGAGAAGTTTTAGACAACTTTGAGAAGTCAATTCCCGAATCTGAAGTGTTATATGAAGAAGTAGTGAATTCGCGGTCAAAATCACTCCTACGATAATTGTCTTTAGCATAATCCATAGGATTGGATTCTGTAATTAGACTTGAAGAACCTACAAGATTTGTTCCACCAGTTTGAGCCAGTGCAGCATTTTCGGCATCTACAGGAGTTCCAGACTCAACAGTAAGAGTCTGAATCATTCCACTTTTTAATCTAACTGAAACTCTATACTTATGCATAATTGAATTGTGTTCTATGAATTCTCATAGTCTAACACGAACTCAAGTTATCATACTGAGGCTTGAGCCAGTTTGGGAACTGACTTTCTCATTTTTTGATAATAATCGAAATAAGGAGTTTTAGTCATAACGAATTAATACTTGGATTTCTTTTTATTTGAATACTTAGCTTATTGTGAGAAAAACTTTAAATTTTGAAGAGCATAAAATGGGATACACCCCAACCTATGAAGAAATTGGAGTATATGGCCGAATCGTTATTTCTTTCACAATTTTATGACGATTCATACAATAATGACTTTCAATTGTACGTCCTACTGTAGAAATCAAATAGTCGTTGGTGTTCAACTCGTGCCACTCAGACAAAGGTGAAGTGTCGTGTATATTATGATAGATATGTCTATATTGTGCCTTTTCTTTACATCTTCCAGTCACATAGGCTTCCGTAACAATTCGGTATTCAATAGCCTTCAATATAGGTTCAGTCATAAGATTTAATTGAACTCATACATGTAATAGTCTACAGAGACTCCAAGTTTTCTTGCCTTTTCTTCTAGCTCTAATGCTAGTTTTTCTGCTTCTTTGTGTTCATCGGGATTTTCATCATCCCTTTCTAAGAGTAATGTGGGCATAATTTATTTGTGATGGGGAGAGTTATATCTCTCCCCATTGAATCACTTCACAACTCAAACAGCAGCCAGTTCTTCTGATTCTTCAAACAAATCCAGAGTTTCCAGACTCATAGGAGCATCAGCTTCAATTTCTTCGGCTGGTTCAGCTTCCACGATAGCCACTTCCTTGGCTTGGAAATAAGGAATCGCTTCTTCTTTGGCTTCACGGAACAAATCGTTAGGACCATCAATAGCGAGTTCAAAGTCAAAAGAATCCATTTCGCGGTCAGGAGTTGCATCATCAAAGATGTACCAATTCGTTTCTTTGCCCTCGGTTTGCTTGACGATATAGCCCATTTGCTCTCCATCCTTGGTTACGGAATAGAAACCAGCTTGAATCCTAGGAAATTTGACGGTGGGTGCCTTTGTCATAATAAAATTTAACCTCAAAGTGTAATGTGTTTGTGTGAAGTGAAGAAGGTGGTTTCCCTCTCCTACTCATATGAATATGATACCACGGGCCTGTGGAATGTATATGCCTCTGTGGACAGTGATAAAACCGTCCACTCAGGAGTCAAAATCGAGATAGACATCAAGTTCATTCATAATTTCTCTTACGATATTATTCACAATCTCTTCCTCAGTTGGAGTATCTTGATGTTTGAAACTTCTACGATATCCATAGAGAGCACCTTTCTCAACTGCGTTTTCAATGAGAGTAAACATTTTAACTTTCATATCAATTCAAAATAAGTTGGAAATTTGGATTAAATCCTGTTTCTTGTCCAGGATAACCATAGGGATTGCAGATTACTCTACATTCTCCAATTGGATAATCAAAGAATGTATGTGTGTGACCGTGGAACCAAAATTTGATTTGTGAATGAGCAAGAATCATATCATCCAAATCATTCACAAAAGCACCATTCGCACTACGCTTAAATCTATCGGCAACCGATTGATAACTCGGAGCCATATGACTCACCACAATCACATTCTCAGAAAGAATTGAAAGTTGTTCTTGAAGATACTTACGACTTGCGAGATTAAACGCAAGAGTATCATTCGTATTCAACTTACGATAGTTTCTTCCAATATGAATGGATTTGTAGTCATTCATATAGGTTTGAGCATCCAACATTTCCAGTGGATTTTCATTTCGGAAATTCGTCCAAAGAGTCATCCCAATAAAGGTCCACTTTCCAATCTGAAGAGTGTCATTCTCCATTAAATGAAAATTACTCGGAAGATGTTCTTGAATCAATCCGTGAGTGGATTCATAATTGTAGCCATAGAACTCGTGATTACCCTTCACATAGATAACGTGTTCATAATTGCGACTACAGTCATTCAGGAAGCGTCTGTAGACCTCGTGAAGATATCCATTAGTCTTTAGATGCTTCGCATTCAGAATGTCTCCAGCAAGCACTAGAATGTCCCCAGACTTTACATCAAAAACTTGTTCAGGACAGAATTTTTCGAGATGAATATCGGAAAATACATTAAGTTTCACATTACCCCTGAATAACTTCAATATTTCGGAATCCTTCTGTGATAGAAGGATATTCCATAGATGAATACATACTTCTCAAAATATGCTCTGGAATAATCTTACCCTCACGAGTTTGATTACGAAGCAAAGCTTCTTCCAGTGAGATTTCAAAAATTACAGCACTCTTTTCATAATTCGGAAACTTGGCCAACTTGGACTTACGAGATTTCTGAGTTAAATTGGTTTGGTCCCAAATCACATCCAAACCATCAAACTTAGCCAACTCAATTGACGCATTCATATTTGAAGTTGCTTCCTTAATTGTCTTTGAAAAGACTGCATTGTAGGTTTCATTCCGAGACTCTGCAATCTGTTCAATGTAGTTATCAGTTGAAAGAACTACTGCTCTCTTCACATAATCCATACTCAGAAGTTTCTTCACATAGGTGGATTTCCCAGAGGTAGGAATTCCAATGAGCATAATGAGTTGTGACACGACTTTAATTTGCGTTTTCTGAGTTTTTCCAGCAACCCATAATCAAATTCCTCAGATGTGTCTACATTATAGCACACTCAGAGCCTCAGAAAAGCTTCAGTGTGACAGTTGGATTAGTGGCTGGGAGCTATGACTCCTCTTTTTGTGTGATATAAGGGAGTCATAGGTTGCGTTATTTTGAGTATTTTGAAATTAGATACGAAACGTATTCATCTGAAGATTCTCCTAAATCCTTATCATCTGGAACAATCTCAACATAATGACCAAATTTAGCAAGCATTTTTCCTGCTTTGTCATTATCACAAACTACAACAATCGGACGAGATAGAATGAAAAGAAAGTTGAGAAAATCCTTGTTCGGATTATTGCAAAGAGTTGCAAGAGAAGTCTGATTGAATTCAGTTAGTCTTGCAGAATCAAAAATTCCTTCAGTAAGAAAGATTGGACCATTTGAAACATAAAGACTTTCAATTCCCCATACTGCGTGAGTAGATTGCTTTCTGTAGGTGTAATACTTAGAAAGCTTAGGATGATTGAATGGCTTCTTATCTGCGTATGGACGATATTGTTGATATCCAGCAAGTTTACCAGTGGGAGTATAGAGAATGAAACTTACACATTGTTCTTCTTCATCAATAATTGGACGATGAAGTTCAATATTCAAATGTCTATCTTTCAGATGTTGTAGAATAGTCATCTTAAGACTTATAGAGTTCTAGAGTAGGCTTGAAACCAACAGATTTATTATACACAAAATCACATACTCTGTCAAGAATTATTCAACATTTTGTATAAGGAGTAAAAGCTATACGAAAGAATTCTATAGATGCTCTATTATCAGGCAAATCACCTGTAAGAAACTTATATTTAAACCATCCTTCCTGAATATCAACTTCTATAACTCTCATTAGATGTTCTGGGTATTTTCTAATAGCGTAAATTTGTCCAACTTTAGGAATTAAGTTTCTCTGCGTATACTCATCATAATGGGGAGTTTTACTCATTTTCATAAGGCTCATAGAAACGATCGAATTTCTCAATAGATAATTAGGAATAAAAAGAAAGAGACCAAATGGCCTCTTATTGTTTTAGAGTTGCATCAAGTCTCAGACCATCGTGAAAGATTGCCTCCTGAAAGAACTCAGGAAGGCTCCCAAGAAGCCTAAGAGTGCTTAGAGTATCAAACCTAAACATCTTGATAAGCTCTTCTCTGGTCCGTTCTACGGAGACTTTGCTTAGCATTTCAGCAGCAAATTCAGAGGTGAGAACTTCCCAATGTTCAGGAACTATGGTAAGTCCCTTAGTAATCTTAAACCGAAGTGCTCTCGCAACTCTTAGACCATCTTCAGAAATACGAGTCATTGGATTTCCAACAAATCGCAGAATTCTGTTCTCAAGGTCAGAAAGACCTCCAACAAGGTCAATGATTTCACCATTGACAGTTCTAACAAGAGCATTTACCGTGAAGTCTCTCCGAAAGATATCATCTTCCAGAGTTCCGGGTTTTACCCAATCAGGTCGTCTTCCATCACTATAAGGACCGTCTGTTCTTGCGAGAACAAAGTCAGCAAAGTTAGTCCTCTTCTTCAGTGGAGAATCATCTGCAACCTTTGCTCGGATGGTAAGGAATTGATGCGGTTCACAATCTAGTTTAGTGTTCTTAACTGGAGTGAATCCCAGAGAAATTAGATGTGCTTCCATTGCATCAAATGCATCTTCTACAGATGTGAATACACCAACAGGAGGAACTACAGAGTAGTCAATATCCTTAGTAGGAATGTTTAGGAGTTCATCCCTCACACACCCACCAACTTCGTAAAATTCAAAAGTCATTTAGTTCACCATAGTCCACGCTGAATCAGAATTTTACGAATCTCAAGAAAAATACAATTTTTTAGAGTGGGGTCTACTGTAATGTCAAAAGCTTTATACATACGATTTAGATAATCATCTTGAGTCGTAATACTCAACACTTTGGCGCTACTTACTCCAACATCACGAAGGGAACTTCCGACTTTTACTTTCGCCCGACCAAAATTTCCAGAAACTGCACCAGATGTGCGAAACTTTGTTTTAATTTTTGAGAGATTACTATGAGTCAATTGAACATCGGCTTTCGGTGATACACATATCATACCATACTCTGAGCGCGGCTAGAGCTTCCGTATGCCAGTTTAGAGACTGTCTTCAAATAGATGCTTAGTTTTCTTAATCAGTGTTTCTTGTGCATTTTTTATGTTATTTAATTCTTTCTCAAGAGCTTCAATATTGCATCTATTGAGAAAAATTCTATCATTCACTAATTTGCGAACCACAGTCTTAAGTCTTTCCAATGAAGAACTATAATTTGGACTAAATGGACTAGGACATGGCCAATCAATTGGTAGTGAATGTTCTTTACCCTCAAGTAAAGCTCTTTTACATGGAACTCTTTGTGAAGTGGCCACCTCTACATATTCTCCTTCAATTTCATGAAAGGAATAATCTTTCCAGTCTACATAATAAAATTTCATGCTTCCCACTCTCTACCTTCAGAATCTAAAAGACATAGATTTGGATTATCATAAAGATGAGTAGCATAATCTTTACACTCCTCATAAGTTCCTTCAAAAATTAAATTATAATGTTTATGGTCTCCTTCGGGAAACCATTCGCAAAGTGCCCATTCATTTGGAGTAATGTGATTCATAATAAAATTTTGGTAGTGGAAATGCTCGTTAAGGGAATCGGACCCTTCTTCCAAAAATTATGAGTTTTTTGCATTCTACCAGATTGCTAAACGAGCGTGAGTTAATTAGACTTTTTGTAACGGCCTGAATTTTTTCCTCTGTGTGTGGTATTTTAATATTAATAGGGACGCTCAGACTCGAACTGAGACCTCGCGGGAATCTACCGCTAATACAAGGTATAAGCTTGCTGTTCTAACCATTGAACTACGCCCCCATAAAAATCTCCCCGAAGGAAGATAGTTATTCTAACTTAATTTTTCAATAAAGTCAAGCAGAAATCAAAGCTACATCTTGAATTTGTGAGTCATAAACATCCAAAGCTTGAATCATCTGGGTTCCAGTCTCTGCCTGAGAAAGTTCCATAATCAATTTCGCTGCTGGAAGATTTGTGTCTGCAAGAAATGAGGCTCGTTCCATAATAGATACCTTACTCATAATTTAACACTCCATTGATACTAAAAATGAGGATATTATCCTCAACACCCTCGGCAGGATTTGAACCTGCGACAGATCGCTTAGAAGGCGAGCACTCTTCCACTGAGTTACGAGGGCTTGGTATTCTTATTTATTAAGAAAAGAGCGACCGACTGGATTTGAACCAGCGACATCTAACTTGGAAGGATAGCGTTCTACCGCTGAACTACGATCGCATAAGTTATATAGGCAAGAAATTTTCATTCTTGCCTACTTTTGAGTCACACCAGAGCACGAAAATTCAAAACAATTACGCCCTCATCTTCATCATAATCATCGGGAACTCCGAGTTCAAGATTTACATAATCCTCATAGTCCACTCCCAGATAAGAAGCGAAATACTCATAGTCATCGTGAGACAGAACAGAATTGAACATCACATACACCTCAACTCTTAACCTCTTTATCATACCAGAACTCTGGCCTCAAGTCAAGCCGCTTGTGACAGTTGTGAAACTGGCCCGAGTCTCTAAAGTGTAATATTCTTCCATATAATGTTTAGTCCAAACTAGATATTTCCCAATACAAAATCTATTTTCACCATATCCATCACGAGAGTTTAGAATTTGAAAAAGAACCCAATCGCTTTCACTTTTGGTGGGATAGTGCTCATATCTTTCAACAGTTCTCCAATTTCCACCTGGAGCATCAAATTTACTTAGAACTTTGAGTTTTTTGATATTACATCTGGAACTTGTCCAAATAGCTCCTGGGCGATATTTAATTAAATTCGCCTTATATTCATCGTAGTAAGGTGTTTTAGTCATCGGTAATATGGAGTAAAGTAAGTCATATACGCATTAATATCTGAAGAACCATTCCTATAAATTCTCCAATCCGTAGTCGGATTATTTAAATATAGATAAGTGGCTGAGATTGAATCTACTCGTATAATTCTCATTATATCTCCAACTTTTCTATAACATAGGTTCCGAACTCCAACTTCAGTAACTTCGAATGTGTTTCCTACTGTGAAAAAATCACAGAAACTAGATTTTCTTTTTTCATATTCGTCAAAATAAGGTGTTTTAGTCATCATTCTGAAAGAAGCTCTTCCATTTCTTTATTCTTTCGTTCCTCTCTAAGAATTTCAGAAATAAGAAGTTGAAGTTGAATGATTTCTTGCCTACAATCTTCTAAGTCATCTGAAAGAGTTTCATATTGACCTTCATTCGTTGCTCTTTTCATTTGTTTGAGCAACTTATCATATCGTTTCTTTTCAGTGCGAAGTTCTTTCTCGTAATCCTTAGCAGCTTTTTCGAAATCCATAGTTTGAACAGGTTTAGGTATAATAAAATCTGAGAGAATATGAGTGAGACGCTATTACCTCACTCATATTACATCAAGAATCTTCAGCAATAGTTTCGGGAACAGAAACACCAGCATTACGAAGTGCAGTATGAACACGGTCAGTAATAAAGGCATCAATGTCGTCATCAATGTTTCCCATCACCAACATACAGACTTCACGATATAGAGTATCTCCCATATTTTCACGAATCTTGGTAACAAGAAGTTCTCTGAACTCAGCACTATTCATTCGGTCAAGAGTCAGTTCTCCAATCTTTTCAGGAGAAAGTTGTTCCATAATATCCGTCCTACGAGTAGAGAGTTCCTCATAGAGATACTCTACAGCACGAAGAAGATTATCAATCCGAACCAGATTATCATTCAGGTCGGTAGTATCATTGGAGCGAGTCATAGTAGAAGTCATAATGAATTACGATGCGGAAGTTTGAAGAGTACGAAGATTAAAGAAGAAAGCACTTTGCTCTCTCATAAGCTGACCATCCAGAAGATTCTGAATGACGGAAAGAGTTGCAGCAGCACTCATAAAGTTTGCCGCAATCAATTGTGGTCGGGATGGAGCATTAAGAGCACAAGAACCTACACGAGGAATACTATCCTGAGGAGATTCAATGTTTGGATAAACCAATGCTGGATTGCAACCACAAGTTACACCACCTACTCTACCATACCAAAGTGCTTGACCCTTTACGTCATCAATACCATCCGAATTACCAGGAGTAATGAAGAAGAAATCCTTACCCGAACACTCACTATCAATTGCTTTGATAAATGCAAGACGGCTTGCATCATTATCCACACAAGCAACAATCATTGGAGATTGTGCTCTGCGAAGCATCGGAATAAATGTGCTGGTGGAAATGAAGTCTTCTTTAGATTCCACATTCATCAATCCTTGATATTGACAAAAATCTCGCATTGCAGTTGCCTTGTTCAGCCCAATATGATTGGGTGCAACAATCTGGCGAGCCATATTTTTTTCTTCATATGCATCACCATCCACAACAGTCAAAACACTGTTTTTGGTATTTGGATGATAAGAAAGAAGTCGTGAGAGTGCGGGAATCAAATGCCCTCCACTTCCACCACTTCCAATTACATAAATTTTATCTGGAGTAAATGTCATAGAATTTGCTGTTTACAAGTGTATTGTAGCACAGAGCTGACGTGAGAAGAGAAGTGCTGTGACGGTATGAAAACCGTCACAGCACTCATAATGATTAGAGTTGCCCCACCACTTTACCGTCAATGGTAATGAACCATTCTTTTCCAACTGCATCAGAGTCAGTCTTATACCCACGATAGGTATGACCATTTGCATCAAATACAGTCCTCTGAAGTGGAATCACCATTAGATATGGAAGTTCTGGAAGTGGATTGAATCCAGCCATCAACATTGTGAAAAATACTCCAATGTCTCGTTCGGCATCCACCATCAAAAGTGCGGAATACCCACCCCGAGTGAGTAGTTTATCTGAAGAGAAATTGTTATCCCGACTGAAATTGCGAGAAGTCTCAATCAACTCAGTCATTTCCGCACAATTTTCAGCAAATGCTGAAATTGAAGTTAAGTCATTGTTGAACCTACTGGACATAAATTGATGAGCAATCTCATTCAATTCTTTAGGAACAGTATTATATCCCCAACAAATGTTTCCGAAAGTTCCGTGAACATTTGCAACAGCCAGTCCTTCAGTGGAAAGAATGTTTCCACCTTCAGTAAGCATTCCAGCTTTCAATCCTACACTTGTACTATGATACTCCAGCCTAGGATGTTCTGGATTCTTAATATTCAGAAAGACTCGGAATACAATATTTGCAACAGAAAAGCTTACTGGAGATGGCTCATCTACGTGTCCTTCAGGACAGCTTTGCCCAGTATAACCATCTCTAAAAACATAACAATGGTTTGGTAAAAGGTCTTCGTCAACTTCTCCATTATCATCCAGATAATCATTCAAATAATATGAGGAATACCGAGGACAATTCGTACAATACATCTCAAAGAAATTATCCGAGTTTCTACCTGGAGATTGATTCACCGTGAAGGCACCATTCGGAAACCAGGCAGAAATCGCCAAAGTATCCTGAACAGAATAAGAAATAAAGTCCACATTCTCAGGAATTCGATGAATACGTGCATTAGGTGGAGCACTGGGAAAAATATGAGAAGAAGTAGAAATATTTCGTGAAAGAGTAGGAGTTACCATTTAATTGAAGAGTAAGTTTGTAGTGTTGTGAATGATTCAGGGATTCAGAAGAAGCTCAAGGTTCCCAGCCAGTTGCCACAGCTCGTTTGTAAGCTCACGAAGAATAGCTGGGTCATTCCGATTTGCGGCAACAAAATCCTTGATGATATCTGTAATGTTCCACACATCCATCGCAGAGTTTCCAGCAGCAGAAGTAATGCCGCCACTTTCATTGTAGTAGAATGGGTCAGCATATTGGTCGGGGTCATAATTTCCACCCCAAACTTTCTTGGTCCAATATTCCTCATAACTATTGTATGAGTTTCCATTTAGATTCTTGAGATTACCAGAATCATAGTAGTCTGAATCATACCCAGTCTTACCATTCCAAGTACCCTTAGGCTGTTGAACAAGGGTAATTGCACCACCCAACTTACCATATTGATATGTGTAGACAGGTGTAGAGTAATCCACATACGTCAAAACATCTGGATGAAAATCCACTCCAGGAGCAGGAGTTGCATCCACAAGTTTATCGTAATGAAATGTAAATCTACGATGACTTCCTACCACAGAAGCTGCAATTTGATATTGCATAGTTTCAGTACAAATTCCACCCACAACTAGGTGAATACCTGGGTCATCCAGTTCATACTTATCATCCACACCAGAGAAAAATGCATTCATAGTGTTATGAGAATGAGAAGAACCTACAGGAATCCATCCAGAAGGAGGATATTGTGTAAATTCTTGACCCGTAGTCAAGTCAATACAATTGTCAAAATTTTCTGCACGAACAGCAGCACCACTCACATTCTGAGTAGGAACGACAAACATATATTGAGAAGGGTCACTATCAGAACGAAGAATCCGAACAGAAACTTCTACGGACGAAGAAACTTTGTCCACATAGTGAAAACAAAGTTTCACCCATCGTGACCACAAATCTGCGGGAATACGATGAATATTCTCAGCAATTTCAAAATGCTTCAGATGGTCTTCGGTAATAATTGTATTTGCTTCAGGGTCATCCGTTGGACGAATATACTTACCCCAAGGACAAGTGTAGATTTCCCACGTACCAGAATCACGAGTACGGAGAATAGTTGGAATTTCTGGTTCTTCTGATTCATCAGAAGTATCAATGCTTTCAATCTCCAATGTAGGAGTTACTTCTGATTCAGACTCAACCGAATCTGAAGTTTCAATATCTGTATCTGGAAGTTCTTCGGTGATTGTGCTCATAATAAAAGATGTATATTTACAAAAATACTCCCAAAAGGTTGACACAATTATTGACCAATTGGGAGATATGGAACTAACCGTAAAGGTTAGTTAGAATTCAGTTGACCCCTTTGCTCTCACTTGAAACCGCACCTCTTACGGATTCACCAGCACGAACAACGGTATCGCCAGGAACAGCTTCGCCGTTGAGAACGAAACGGTTGATACGAGTAACATCACCAAGACGAGCACCGTATTCACCGAAAAGCTGAGAAACAGTCTTTCCACGGAATTGGTCAGGTTGCAGAGTGATGGTTTCTTCGTTCAGAAGAAGATTCACAGGGGAGCTTTGGTCAGCGGAGCGGATTTGATCGAAAAATGCCATAATTTAAATATCTCAGAATAAAGGACTAAATGTGAGAGTTGAATCTCTCAATCACTCATCAAGTGTAACATGAACTTGATACTTGAGAAGTGAGCAGTGGACAGTTGTGAAGCTGGCTCAAGTGGTGAGAAACAAACTCTCTCTCCACCTCTTAAGAATACCACTGTTTGAGCGGCATTTAAGTGGTCTTGGGACAGTTTGAAAGCTGTCCACTGAAGTGAGAATTGAAACGAATTCCTCTCTCACCGACTTCTACATAATACCACATCACTATGCGCTCAATGGGCCAACGTGGACAGTGTGAAAACTGTCTCTTGGGGTAGTTTGAAGTCTAAAACTACCTAAGCATTCTCAAGAAATTCTTCTTGGATTATCGTGAATAAATTGATGTAGACTAGCTGGGTCAGGGTCAAAATCTTCACGAGGATAGTGATAGAAAATTGTAGCACTATCAAACTTATTACTATATCCAACAGAATCTATTATGAATGTATAACTACGCATAAATTTGCCAGAGTATTCATTATCACAAATCCAAACACTTCCAATTGGAATCTGTCTTACATCAGTAAACTGAGAACCCCGAGTTAAAGATTTGCGTAATTTATAAGCATCGTAATAAGGAGTTTTAGTCATAATACCCGATGATAGCTTCCCCCAGGATGTGATGTTATATTGATTCTAAGAGTGGACGGATACCCCATTAAAAAAGAAGAATATGTAAAGGTACTGAACAATTTACGATAATACTCATCCAACCTCTCGCTTTCTATTCTAGCTGTTCTTCTTCTTTCATACTCATCAAAATAAGGAGTTTTACTCAATAGGAGAACTGTTCTCTAGAATATATTCAATTGTGCGAATTCCGCTCAGTCCATTTAATTCCACGTACTGATATTGAACATATTCTCGATTATCTTGATTATGTCTAGCAAGAATTTTAAAAGTGTTCATTCTTTGCATTCCCGTGTCTACAGACGCATTCCAACAACGAGTAGTTTCTACAAGATTTTGAGTATCTTGTAGAAACTTTCTTTTTTCTTCATATTCATTCAATTTCCAAATTGTACCCACCTTAATTTTCATAGAAGACCTTTACGAGTTGCTTCATATTCTAAAAAATACTTCATTTGTCAATCTCCCAGTCTTTATCGTTATGAGTTTTCATCCAAAATGAGAAATCACCTTTAATTGGCTTGAGTAGATATTTTGTAGGTTCTTGTTGTAGAATTTCACAAGATTGAAGTCCAAGCATTGAATATTCAAAGACTTCTTTGGCGTAAGAACTCTTAGGCCGAATGTAAACGAACTTTTTTTTAATTTTTGTGGCCAATTTCACACTCTCATTGGTCTTGTATCATAGCACTTCACGACAGTCAAGACCTGAGCAGTGTACCAGTTCTCAAACTGGCTCTTCTAGTTCTGCTATTGCATTTTCAGCCATCTTTGCATCTACTGTGAAATGGCAGAAAATAGTAGTGTCCATTTCTTCAAAGGAACAATACCATCCAGCAGTTCCAACTGAATCAAATTCTGGATTATGAACATATTCATCAATTGTTTTTTTGATGCTCTGAAACATTTCAATTTCAGACTTATTCTTCATATATTTGTTAATCTTTGGAATCACTTGTGCAACTTCAAAAATATCTCCATAATGAACTTTCTTTTTCACATCAGGTTCAGGTTTTTCTGGAGTCATAGACTCTGCTCCAGCTTCATATGCAGCCTTAAGAGCATTTTTTAGCGCACCAATAAGTAAATACTTTCCATCAAATTTCCCAGGACAACCTGGCCCAATTCCAAGATATTCATTGAGAATCATAACAACAGTTTCATTCATAGAAGAATTTTCTTTCATAATAAAAAATAATAGTGGTGAATTATGGGAGAGTTAGGATTTGAACCTAAAACCGACGGCTTATACTGCGAGTATATTGCTGAATTAACTTTAATTATTTACAAGATGATTGGGTTTGATTTACAAGTCAAAGTTTTTGATTGCTGAATCATCTTTATTCAAATTTTATTTAGCAAGATAAGTTTTTTATGTGTTTTCTGAAAATGAAAATTGTAATTGTGTTACTGCCTTATCTTTGAATCACCTAGTTATCATAGTAGATGGTTGGGAGTTCGTCAAGACTAATGAAATCTAGCTAGTGAACGCGCATCCTCCAAAGCATTGTGAGGTAATTTAGAATTGAAGGCAGTATTCGGCAAGTCTCTATCATAAAGAAACTCAATGAATCTAGGAGTAGTAATAGACAAACCAGGGCCAGTTATCATTACATCAAAAAGAAGTTTGAAGTCTTCTGGCCAATCTGCAATAATTTTAATCGGGTTAGTAAACGAATTTAAAAATTCTTCTAAACTTTTTTGAAAAGCTTTTCTGGGAATTGGAGACTGATTTAAAATTGGAACTACGTGTTCTAATACCCAAGGGTCATATTCTGAAGTAATTTCAAGAACCTCGTAAAATTCATGACCTTCTGGAGATACTAGAGCTAGGCTAATAAGTTCTCCGCCAAATCCATTGAATTCAGTGTCTAGGTACAGATTTATTTTTTCAATCATAATGTAATTCTCAACCGTGAATTTATCTTAGCAGGAATACGAAAATCCGTCAAATGTTAACGATAAGAGGCTCGTCTTTCAATTGACTTTCGGTTATAATAACTTTCAATATTTTTTGCAGTTTTTAAAATTTTTCTCATATTCAATATTTTTGGAATTGTGTAGTCCAAATTTGATTGATACTTATCCGAACTATACACATTATATCCTGAACGATATTCGTTATGATATTTGTCTAAAGAAGACCATCCACAATCAAACTCTAATTCTATTCTAGCAATTTTAATTTCATCTGTCGGATTTGTGGACAATCCTGTAAGAAAATGTATGGAGTCGTGTATAGCCCACAGATGCAATACCTCCGTCAATTGCATAGTCACCAACTCATTATTGACGCTAAAATCTACTACTTCCGTTCCACACTTTTCAGTTCTAGCTATGTAATTTGTTCTATGCTGTGCGGGAATCTCATTCAAAAATTTATTTAATCTATTTTCATAAGAAAGTAGTCTATGAATTTTCATACTCTAGTAACAATAATTTAAGCTCTCGTATATCATTTTGATTACATCTATCTTCATTTGCAATCATTTCTTTTATGATATCAATGGACCATCTATGTTTAGACAGATTAGCCCATTCTTCAAATGTGTGCAATTTTTTGGTGCTCATAGCATATCAATCTTCAACGTTTAGTAGTTCGTCCAAATCATCCCAAGCATAAGTCTTCATTTTACCAGATTGAACATCTTCCACCATTTGAAGAAGTCCCTCCAGAAATTCCTTTGAATAAACTTCATCCTCAGTGAGAGTAAACCAGAACCAATTTTTACATTCCTCTTCTGGGTCATCATCATCCAAAAGTGCATAGTCTTTATAGTTGGAGGTCATCAAATCTCTCCACATCTTAAATGCAGAGAAAAAAGATTGCCAACCAGTTCCCAGACAATGTGCGATATGATACTCACACCAATTCATCTTGGTTTTATTGGTGTTTGTTCCGAAAATGGGATTAGAATTAGTCATTATTATTCTCTATACGAGTGGGCTCATATTATAAATTTAAATAATTGAATGGGGCATTTCACCCCTATGGAAATTTTCGTTAAGAAGGAAACTTCTAACCTCCTTTCTCTTTAGGTCAGGCTACTGCAAGAGTAGATTGACGAGAAAATGCAACAATTGAGTTTGCGGTTATTTTTTGCTTTGCCAAGCAGCCTTCAGTCATCATCTTTAAATTCAGTCTAAACCTGGCACCCCCGAGAAGGAGTAAGTGGAGGTGAGGATATCGAAATCCTGTCCTGAAAATTAGGGTTGATTACCTACACCCAGTTATAAGCCATTTGATAGGGCTGAAAGTATTTATTCTACAGTGGAATGACTGACACCTTTTGAGCAATCCAATTGTAAATTGCTAGAATTCCGCTCTGCGAAATGTATGTGAAGTCATCATATCTTGGAAGTTCTCCACAAGAAGAATCAGGATACTTCTCCAATCTCTGACCAATCTTCAAGCTATGAGGATGGTCAATCACTTCCAGGGCCAGTTTCGCTCTACAAGATACAGTCTGTTCGTGAGAATTCTTATAGCTCAAATCTTGAAGATAATGAGAATAAGATTCCATCATCAGTGGAAAGATGAGAAACACAATTCCAACTACAGTGACAATTATCGTTGCAATTTTGTTCTTATCAAGTTTCATCGGTTGATTGGATTGTTGATATCTGAAAATTGAAGAATGTTCATAACTTCTCTAATAGAACCTGGAGCTTTAGCATTGATAGCAGAAACTTGTTGAAGATACTGAGAGTATGCCTCAAGATTGTTTTTACTAGTCATATAATCACTCACTCCCATCGTAACAGTGAGTATGAAAAGAAGAGTCGCTCCACAGACAACCCAGGTTTGTTCGGTGTTCATAATAAGTAATTAGCGAATGATTTTAGCAGTTTGAATAAGATTCTCAAGCATTTGTTGACGCTCAAGAAGATAAAAGAAGAATCTAAGAGTATTAGATGCATCTACAGAAGCTCTGTGAGGAGTTCCAACAAATGGAATACCATTCCGATTCATTGTCTTACGAAGTCCACCCGCAGGACTTTTACCCACGGCAAGTTGTGTATAACCATACATTGTCTTTACGTCAATGATTCTTCTTCCAAAATAAGGAAATGGGACCGAATTTTGAGAAAATTCACTCGTCAATTCCAATACATCACCCTGCCCCCAGGTAATAGGATCTACGAAGGGTTTGTATGTATCAATCAGAGCACCAAGTTCCTGAGCAACTGTTTGATGAGAAACTGATTTCGTAGCAATATCTTCTTGAGTAATTCCTGTGAGAGTAGTGATATATGGAACAAGTGGTTCTTCAGGATTCACATACCAATCAAAAGTGGTGAGAATTCCTGAGTTTACATTTCCAATTGCAATTCCAACTTGAATGATTTTAGCGACTTTAGTTTCTGGATTTTGATTCATTTCAAGGTCAAGTGCAATGTAATTTTGAGAATTGAGAGAAGTCATTGAAGAATGAAAATCAGAATTGTGAGAAATACGAAAATGGGCCAGAACATCACTATCATAAAATAAGTGAATCGGTCAGGAAATTCACCTGAAGATTTGGTGTAGGTTTGAACCCAATAGAGACCAAATGCTAATCCAAGAACATAAATCGAAAATACCATAAGGTCGCTGTTCATTTCTGTAGTCTCGTATTCAGATACTATACCACGTTTGGAGGTGGATTTGGAGGCTGTTGGGCCAGTTTGAAATCTGGCTTGAGGTATTCAGTATTGGTATAGTTCTGTTTTTCTTTAATATAGTTAACCAATGCTCTATTGGCGTCATCAAAACAAGTATAAGAAACTGAAGGGAACACAATATCACTCCAGAAAACCCAAAGAACTCTTTTTTGTGGTCTATAACTCCAACTACCAACACAAAAATATTTTTTGATACGATAATTTTTGAGAATATTTATTTTTCTAGAGGGTAGAAAATCTTCTTGAATCATTCTAGGTTTTGGAAATTCAGGTTTGTTCATAATTGTTCAATAGTTTCGGCAAGGTCGTACAAATCTCTAGAATTCACTATCATATCTTCTGTATTTTCTAGAGTTTCAATTCTGTCCGTAAGATATTTAATTTTTTCATAGAGGTCATTTATAATTGTTACTAAATTATCTGGTTGAACTTTATCTTTCCCAGAATCATAATCGTGGTCAACAATATCAGTGTATTGAATACTCACGGCTCTATATGACGAAAAACATCAGCAAATTGTTCTGCAGCAATGAAGGCATATTCCGCAGCCATATGAAATTGCATTTTTACTTCTTCATCAGATACAGAACTCAAGTTTTCTGCTTACTGATAGCTTGAATATAGATTTGTTGACCAATATCAACAAAACGTTGATTTGAAAATTCAGACATTGTTTTCCTCAATCCATTTTTGTACTGTAGCCGCGATATTTAAACGAAGAATTTGTTCTTCATCTAGAGAATTTACAAATTCCATATGTTTTGGAACATCAGTTAAATCGTGTCCCAAAACATCCCAAGGAGTTTCGTCTATGTCTCCATAAATGATAAGGTCTACTAATGGATGCACTTTTTTGTAAGTCAAAATTGAACTCCCTGATTCAGAACACTTTTTAGTTCATTGGCGAAACCTCCCAATTTGAAGTATGGCCCATCAGTAGTCATAAGACTCTTATTTAAATCTAGTAGCAATTCTAACGCAAATGCTTGCTCCCGAGAGAGAGTGCATTCATAAATTTGAGTTACTTTAATTGTCATTTTACTTTGTATTATCAGTGTTCTCTGAACATCATACCACAGAAACTGAAGAAGAAGCCCGCCTCTAGGCCAGTTTCAAAACTGGCTCAGAGAGATTCAATAGCATTTACACAAGCTGGTTTACAATCTGAATATCCATCAGCATATCCAGAGGTATACATTACCTTACCTAATTTCCTCTCTTTTCTTTCCATATCAAATTCAATTGCCTGGTCAACAAGAAATCTCTCAAGTTTAAATAAATTAAGTATTCCATTGTCGGAGATTTCAATATCTCTTCCAAGTTCTACATCACGAATTAAGTTTCGTACATCTTCTACAGTGTAACTCATAATAGTTTCAAATGTCCAGTAATAGGAGCCAAATCATCAGAATATTCAGGTCCAATTGCAATACAAGTCTTGGTGAGAACTTCGTGAAATTCAGTTAATCCAGAATCTTCAATGAGAGCAACAATCATTCCCGCATCTTGTGCTTTTTGATAAAGGTCAAGAAGTTCTTGTTCTGAGTCTACACTTACACAAATCTTAGTAAATGCTTCAGACAACCAGTTCTTAACATTAGGATGTTCCATATTCTCAAGAACAACCTTCATTGATGCGTGTGCTCCCTGAGAAATTTGCTTCCCACGCCGCATATTTAAATCTTTGCGAATGACAATGATTTGTTTAAGTTTGTTCATTTTAAGCTGGATTAAGTTCGTATTGTTTAAGTGCTCGGATTAGATTGTTTCTTTCGGTCATATGCATTTCCAACATTTTCTCTCTATCAAATTCCTCTGGAGAATCTTGACTACGTTTAGTTACCTTCATCATAGTTTGATTAGTATTTGAGAAAGTCAATATAGTTGAAATTTTATATTCATAAGACACTGGTGAAGTGCGTCTACCAAACAATCCTTTTTCTTCTGTTTCCAACTTAGTGTGCTCCCATACAAAATTTTGAATAGACACAATACTACTCAAATCAATTAAAAAGCCTGGACCAATTTCGTACCATTTTGAAATTTTCATCATTAAGTTAAATCCTCATAAATACTTTTCCAACAGAACCCCATAGCTACAATAAAAATGAGCAATGAGGCTTTCCAACCTATAAACATTAAGAAATATGTTAATGTGATAAGAGCTACGGCCAATCCAAGAAGAGAACCAATAAGAATTCAAGTAGCGAGTAGAATACACATTAGTTAAATCACCGTGTTATAATATATTACGAAAAATAAAATGAAACATACTAGTAGTAAATATAGAGGGTTCGTGAATATCAAATAAAAAATCAGCATCAATAATCCTAAAGATACAACAGAAAGTATCAGTGCAGTTAGCGTTCTTCTCAATGGAGAAATTAAATAATTACATTCTGTAAGCTTACTCACGATTCAGTTTCCTCATCAACGTATTCATCATAACACACCCCCTCATTCATAAACTTCAGAATGTGCCAGTTTCTCAAGTGGCCGAGTTGTCGCTCAAAATTCTTCTCATATTTACAATTCTTTCATTTATACTCTTAAGCGCATCTTCTAACATTACTCTACTCTCTTTTCGCATTGCATCAGACTGTCTATTTAATTCTAAGCTCTGATACAAAAGTCGTAAAGATTCATTCTGAGATTTAAGCGTTTCTCTCACCATTGGTAGAAGCCAAGATTGTGGGTCTCTACCTCTTCTCATATTCACTACCGTTTTTGTAGTCTTTGCAATTTCTTTGAGTTGGTCTTCAATTTTCTTCTCATAATACTCTGCAGTGAATGCTCTTGGGTAATAAGTTCTCAAATTTGAAAGTTTATGTTCTAATTCAACTTTTTGAGATATCAACTGTTCATATTGATGAAGTGCGGAATTAAAGTTGAACATAATTTTCAATCACAAGGTAATAATTCAGGGTTTTCAAGTTCTAATTCAAAAAGAAGTGGATGTGCTTCCTCATCTATGAGGTAAAATGAAGTTTTATAAAGAATTTCTGGAGTGTATACTGTAGCTCTTGTTGCTTCTAAAATAATTTCTGGGTCATTTGAAGCAATTTCGGAAATTTCATCGAATGTAAAAGGTATATAATTTATGAAATACATCTTCACAATAAACTTCTCGGTTTTCGTATAATACCAATGATGAGAAGTCGTGATTTTATATTTCATTATACACTGGTGATTATAGTGTATTTATACCCGTGAGTGGATTCGGCTACCTCAACCACTTACGAATTGCATTATCAGAAACTCCATATTTTCTAGCAACGGCAACATAAGAGTTATGAGAAAGTTCCACTATTAGTTGCTCCTTATTGGGTCTATCCACTTTTCTTTGTGAAATGTCATAACACGCTTTACATAATGTAGTTTTGGATTTGGTTTTCATTTGAGAACTACAACGTGAACAAGTATGTAAATGTTTACTTGATGTTCTTTTCGCCTTTTTATTTTTTCCTCTATATGTTGGCGTCTTAGAATGACAATTCGGGCAAATTACTCTTAGATTTATCAGAGTATTATTGTGTGGATTCCCATCAATGTGGTCTAACTCTAAAGAAATATCATCACCTAACCATTTAGTTAGACCACAACATTCACATTTATGTTCCTTAACATTTTCCTTAATTAATCTCTTTCTCAAAGCATGTGAAGGATAATCACTGTTTTCTACTAATATCTCATCTAAAGGCTTTAAAGTATAATTATGAGTTTTACCTTTTAGATGACCTTGACCAGTAAAATGAGAAGTATCAACAATATAAAGTTTTTGAAAACGTTTAAACACTCTATAATTACCACCCTTAGGCAGAACTCCCAATTTAACTAAAGCCTGAGAAATAGAATAACTATCTTCTACGGCTTTTTTGAACTCTTCTAATGTATAGGAGTGTTTCATACTGATAAACGTATTTCAATAGTATTTATATGAGTTTACCATTTAAAATTGATAGGCGGAGCGGGATTTGAACCCGCACTGAACAGATTTTCATACCACTATAGTTTTCACTACCATTTCTGTTTGTAGTCTGGACTTTCTCTTCATCATATCCATAAGGACTTAGATGCTTCCCATTAAGTCTCTACACCTTCAAGAATATTCTTGCTTGGCTCGGGATTGCCATTTTAAAGGTTTCCCCGAATTTGAGAAGATACACCCATAAAGTTTCCAAAATGAGGCTCAAATAGTCAAAGTCTGGCGTCTCTTCCAATTGGACTACCCGCCCATGAGTAATACATTACCTCACTCTCTATCCTAAGTCAAGCTTTCCCACTAAACTCACTCCCAGAACCTCTTCTACAGATTTTCTACAATCCACAATATTATCAAACGGACCAATAAAATCCAATTCTGTCACCCAATAATATCCTTCATTGAAGCCATTCACTTCATCGTAAAGAAAATCTAATGTAATAATTTTATGAGTATCATAATTCTCATACGGCACATCAATCTCAAAACTTTTCAATTTAAGTCAAGCTTTCATAAATTCTCCTCCTTATCTTTAAGTGCTTGAATTCGTTCGTACAAGTCTGAGTATTTATTTTCTTTAGTGAAGCTCACACCCATCAAAACTTCTCTGTCTTTAACTCCTACCATTTCAGGATGACGTTTAATCTTAGGAGCGGTATTGTAGCCACTATTTCCTGTGACAATCATCCACCCCTGAGCCATCATAGATACGGCAATCAGAAGCAAAACAAAAAACGGGAACAGATAAAAGATTTCCATAACTCCTCAATGAATAATTTGCTTGAGTAACCAAACAGAATGAATAATACCAAAGGTGAAGAAGATTCCAATAATTCCACTTATGATTCCCACACGAAATTCGTGAGCTGAAATCTTTTCATCAATCAGTTGTTCAATTTCCTCACGCTTCATTCCAGAGTGCTCCGAAGTTTCCAGACAAATTTGCCGTGGGTTTCCATAATAGTTTGAACTAAGTTTGTGGTTGCGTATTGCTTTTGTTCTTCAGATTTCTCTGAAATGGAGCTAAAGATTTCAATAATTTTTTGATTATCTTGATAAAGTTGAGAAACCATTTCCTCAGAATTTAGATTTGAAGAAGTTTCTGCAATTTGAGAAACTTCAATAATTCTTGTGAGAGTGCTTACTGGTCTCATTCCCAGATATCTCATATGTTCAGTGAGAGTATCAATCTCTTCAAACATAGTTTCATATTGCTCTCCAAAAAGAGTATGAAGCTGTTGGAAATCCGAGCCTACCACATTCCAATGGTAGTTCCAAGTTTTAAAAAATAAATAAAAAAGTGAGGCTTGGGCGTCACTTAACGACTTAAAGAGTTTTTCCATTATACTTTTTAGGTATTTAGGAGAAACTCAGAAATCTTCACAGCCTTGACCTACATCAAAAGTCCAGATACCTCGTTTTTGCCAACAATCTCTTAAAACTTTAGGTCTGTCATCAAAAACCATAACAATGTTATGAGTTTCTGAAATGAGGTCAGCAATTTCACCCTTCACAATGGAATCGCATCTATTGTCAGAAGCTTTTCGCATATGAAGTTGATGATAGGCAAAACTATTATCATAAAGCCACTTCTCAGTGACTTCACGATAAGTACCTTCTCTACCAGATACAAGAATCATATTAACCGAAGAGTAACCAGGATGAAGAGTTAATGCCTGATAAACCATTTGAACTGGAAAGTGTGGCTTATCCGCAGAAATTCCTGCGTTCCAAGCATTCCAATTTTTAGGCTTAGTTCTCACATATTGCCGACGATGTTCCACATCGGCAAGAGTTCCATCTAAATCCCAACAAATTGCATTTGGTTTAGTCATACCACCTCATCAAAAAATGGAAAAACATCGTTAAAAATTTGGTCATCACCCATCTTAGTCAAAGAAAGCCAAGATGCGCACATACTATTGGAAAATTCTTCCCAAGCACGACAGGCATCTATATGACTTACAATGTACCCACGCTTACCAAAGATATCAACGATTCTATCAATATCATTCTTAAATTGTGTGCGGGAATTTTTAAACTTAAGCCTTTTCATTTTTTACCAATGCAAATTACCAAATAACCAACGAACTTTATCCACAGTTGTGGAAGACCCTAAAGAACTCTTGATTTTATCAATCACAAGTTCCATAGAAGATTTACCCTGCTTCATACCATACATGAATGGAACAAACCGAGAGGGAACTTGCTTCTGAACAAATTCAACTGCAAAGTCTCTTTGATTCGGATACTTCAGATTAGCAGGAACATAGATTTCATTCAGTTCCCAAGAAACATTATTTACTTCCATCCAGAACTTTTTCTGAAAATCCTGAAGACGTAAAGAATCCTCTGAAGTAAGAAGAGGAATCAAATCATCTACCAAATCATTCGCAATCACGCCAATGACGTTCTTTTCTTGATTGATAGCTTCCTTAGACTTATGACGCAAACAATAATCATCAGCTTTGATTTTGCCCATATGGCCAGAATCAAAACGAAGAACTACACCTTCATCATCCTCCCATTCACGAATTTGATTTACCATTAATTCAATATTTTGAATTGAAAGCCCATCAATTACTTTCACTACAGGAATGTTCCAGGCAGTAGCATATTGAGCCATCACTGAATAATTAACATATTCACCAGTTTGATTAGCCCGAAGGCCAGTCAAAATGAGTTGGTCTTCAGGATAATCAATCACAATCCGATTCTTACGTGAACACCACTCAAAAAGAGGAGAAAATCCTTTCTGAAGACACTTACGAATGAATTGAGAATAGTGACGCTTATTCGCAATGAAAACTTCTGCGTTCATTGCAACATCAGTAATTCCAGCTTTTGTATTCAATCTAAATCCATATGAAGTAGGTTGAGCAGAAATAAGACTTCCATCCAATTTCTGAAGAATCACGTGAGGCTCATATAAATTAATTTTATTTAATTGAGTTTCTTCACGTTCACCCACATTGAAGAACTTATGATATTTGCGAGTAATAAGTTGACCACTAGAATCAAAAGTAATTCCTCTACACTCACGACGCATTGAAGAACCGAGAGGGTCAGAATCATTCCACTCAAAAGTGGTGTCCAATCCCACCATATAATTGATGACGGTATAACCATCTTTCTCAAACACACGAAATTCATCCCGACCTTCAATATGCGGCAAAACATCGTGAATATTATAAATTACTGGGAACTCGTAGTTAAACATAACCTCATTTCAGTGATTTCATCATAGCACGTCAGAGTGCATATGAAAAGCCGAGTGGGCCAGTTGAAATTCTGGCCCACTCGTAATCTCAATATAATCTAACTTTATTCTTACCTAGTTGTAAGATTCCCTCACGCAATTCATCGTAATTCATGAATTGTCGATGTGGATTCGTAATTTGCTCATCATTCATTCTCACACCACCAGCCAGAATTTGACGAAAAGCATTCTGAGTAGATGAACAAATTCCAAAAGAAGTCAACAAAGAATGTGCTTCAATTGGAAAATCCATTTCATCAAGATAAATGGTAGAAATATCTTCTTCTACAGAAGATACCAAATTAAGAGAATTCAATTGAGCAGATTTAGCTTCATCTTCACCGTGATGAGAAGTTGTAATGGCCAAAGCCATCACTTTTTGTCTTTCGCGTAAAGATTCGGGTAATGTAGCCAAATCAATATTCGTAAGTAGAGTTAAGTACTCATTCACCACCGTATCAGGAACTTTCTCCAATTTAGAGTACATTGAGAGAGCATCTTCAGTGAGATTCACGGTATTTCCGAGAGATTTACTCATTTTCTGAACTCCATCAAGTCCTGGTAGAATAGGCATCAATAGACCAAATTGTGGAGTTTGGCCAAAATGACGTTGAACATCACGACCCATCGCAACATTAAATTTTTGGTCAGTTCCACCCAATTCTACATCAGCATTTACCATAAGAGAATCATATCCTTGAAGTAGAGGGTATAGAAATTCATGTAGAGCAATTGGATTTCCATTACTATGACGATTAGCAAAATCATCCTTCGCCAACATTTGTCCAACTGTAGAAATACTCATCAACTTTACCATTTGAGTCAAACTCAATTTCTCCAACCATTCACTATTGTAATGAATTTCAAGTCTTCCTGGAGTATCAAAATCCAAAAGTGAAGTGGAAGATGAAGAATTCTGTCCCAATTGCGTCAAGTATGTTTTAGCATTAGCTTTAACTTGCTCGGCAGTTAATTGAACACGAGTAATATTTTTACCTGTGGGGTCGCCAATTTGAGCAGTAAAATCCCCAATAATGAGTACAGCAGTATGCCCAGCATCTTGAAATGCTCTGAGCTTACGAAATAGAATTGAGTGGCCCAGATGAATATCAGGACTTGTTGGGTCAATTCCCAATTTAATGCGAAGAGGTTTTTCCGTAAGTTCTAATAAATCAGAAACTTCTGGGAAGATATCAATACTTCCTCTCAGAAGAAGTTCTTGTGAAGAAGTCATAATCATTGACCAATACTTGAGGGTTCCTGTGTATATCTAAGTATATCACAGGAACCCGAAGAACAAGACTTCACTGGGCCAGTTAAGCAACTGTCCCTATGGTTAAAATTCAATCGGTGAGATTATGCCATTTGCGATAATCCTCATGATTTCCGCTTACGCGAATATCATCCCAGGAAGTAGGAACGCGAGATTGCCTTCTTTTCATATGATTCATTCCAGAAGAATACTCAGAAAGTTCTGGGTCATGAAGAAGAGAATCCAATTGGCTTTTTTCGTTTTTAGTTTGTGGTCTACGATACCATTTCGCGTCTAAGTTTCTATGTGTTCTAGACATAATATTTTCTCTAAACCTTTGAGTATTCTAAGGTGTATTTAGGAATTTGTCAAGGCATGTAGCCTATCCCAAAGTGGCTTATATTTTCTAAATTGTTTCCAATAATCTTCTTCGTCCCATTCACTCCAGTGGTCATCCCATTCACTAAATTGAGATAAACTCTTACACTGAATTCTTCTCTCAAATAATATAGAAAGTTTACTTTCTACACATTCCCATAGCAACTTAACTTCTTCATCTGAAAATTCAGTCATAATGTGTATTTCAAGAATTTATAATATGGGCGATATTGGACTTGAACCAATGGCCTTTTCCGTGTAAAAGAAATACTCTACCGCTGAGTTAATCGCCCGTATAGAGGGAGCGACCCACTATTGCATATGCTACCTAGGTCATTTTTCACTTATCGTTGAATAAGCTTGAGAATGATAACTCAACTCCCCATCTTGGTAACGATCCAAGCAAAAACCGATTAACAGTCGGTCCTCGTCGCCTGCTGAGTCATGGGGATTGTGTATCTAAGGGCAAGGGTTGGATTTGACTAAATAATTAAGTCTTATACCCGCCACATATATGAAACTAATTGAAGTCAACTGTAAGAACTGTGGAATAGAATTTAAGAAGAAGCCCGCAGAAGTTAAAAGAAGGCCAAATCATTTTTGTTCCCCAGAATGTTTTGTAGTTTATACTGATAAAAATAAAAAACAAAATACAGTAGTTTGCAAACAGTGTTCAATAGAATTTTATAAACCACCTTGCGAACAAAGGAAAACAAAAAATAATTTTTGTTCCAAAAGTTGCGCGGCTACTTATAATAACAAACATAAAACTCATGGAACTAGAGTTTCTAAACTTGAAGTATTCTTACAAGAAGAATTATCCAAAAGATACTCTTATGAATTTCATTTTAATCGTAAAGATACAATTAATTCTGAATTAGACATTTATATTCCCGAGCTTAAATTGGCTTTTGAACTTAATGGAATTTTTCATTATGAACCGATTTATGGTCCAGAAAAACTCAATCAAATTCAAAATAATGACTCTAGAAAATTTCAAGCTTGTTTAGAAAAAGAAATTGAACTTTGTATCATTGATACTTCTTGGATAAATCACAATACTTTACCAAGAATGAATAAAATATTAGGAATTATTGAAGAAGTAATTGTTGGGAGCGGGGGATGGAATCGAACCACCGTCCTCTAGGTTATGAGCCTAGCGTCATACCGCTTAACCACCCCGCGATGTATTTATTTATACGAGTTAATGTATCTTGTTACCATCTTTTACTTGGTAATACATATCTTCCTCATATGCAACATAATCATAATGAAGATATTCAAAGAATTCATTGCCTTCACTATGAATCATAGTCCAGTGCCATTCTTCAAATATTTGGCCAATCCAGAACCATCCTGAATACAATTTCTCATAAAATCGCATTTTTCGTTCAAAGGTAATCATGAAGTTATATTTGATTAGGTTGGTGTTGGGGCTTTAGTACGTCTAGTCCCCTAACATCTGTGTTTCCTTTGGTTAGGAAATACGCACACCTCGTCTTATCCGAGTTCAGATGTTTCCCCACTCATTTAATCTAATGAGCAAATCAAATAACTGAGTTCACCTTCTATGCTTGCTACCCTGACTTGATCAGAATCTAGTTTCGCACATCTACAACTTTCGGTGCCGTGAACACTTTCTATTGTAGGTCCGTAGACATAACTACTCGCTTTCGCAAATAGCATTAGGGGCTTCGGCTTCATCAGTCGCAGTTTGCCTAACATACCACCCGAAGGCTACGATATGCGGTGCTTTCACGGAGATTCCTTATAATTTTAGGTTACGAGGGTCCCGTTACTATTTTTGAGCTAACTACTGTAACACTCAATCAACTGAAAAGTATTTAAGCTTGGCGGCTCACTCTTTTTCAATTGTAACTTATGGTCTATATCCTCGCCAAAGGAAATTACCCAATAGGAGAAAAGTAGGACGGGCAGAGTTTTCACTCTTATTTCCTATCTCCCTTTGCCTTATACTCACGAATGAGCCCAACTCTCATAGAATAGAAGTTGGTTTGCGTTATTCTTTTCAAATAACGGGGAGGCACAATCCCTATAAATCGGTTAGAAATTTCCTGAAAAGGAATAAATGAGATTCTATCGTAATCAATAGATTAGGAGTTGAAAACTCAAATCTCCCACCGACTTATGTAATATACCAGGTCTGGGCTGAGAAGTCAAGAGCCTTGTGCCAGTGGCTCAAGTGGCTCAGTTCTCAACGAGAGTCCAATTATATGTATTATAAGGATTCTTAAGTATATAAGTTCCTGTCTTAAATTGACCACTTCTTAATACAATCTGAATAGCCATTTTCATCTGGATTAAACGTAGCAAGAACTTTTCTTAAATTGGGTCTCATAATTAAATAAAATCAAGAACGTTTGTTGTCTTAGTTTGCGTGACGAGTTTAGAAATTCTTTC
>Ga0247838_1001319_pt1 | contig 35848 bp, 39 predicted proteins | sample LaCruzMarch2015__5_FD_189097 | JGI IMG/M metagenome (GOLD analysis project Ga0247838, IMG submission 189097) | Freshwater microbial communities from meromictic Lake La Cruz, Castile-La Mancha, Spain - LaCruzMarch2015_15m | ecosystem: Environmental > Aquatic > Freshwater > Lake | place: Spain... | reverse complement strand
TTGTCCAGGTGCTTCCGCTTCCTCCCCCTCTCGGGAGTTCTCGGCGGAACGTCGCCTCTCAGCAACTCAGAAAACTTACAACACCGTCGGCTCTCGCCTCCTTCGTCGTAAGCCTGCTCGCTTCGGGATCTTCCCCCTTGCGCGCAGTTCGAAAACATATCACCTCCTACCCCCTTCTGGCAAGAATCAGGCCACCAGCGCATCGGCCCAGGGCATGAAGCGGGCCAAGGTTTCCGGCCGATCGGCCGCCAGCACAGGGAAATCGGCTGCAGACAGATCAGAACCAGCATCGATCGATTCCGGTGATCGCACCAGCCAACGAATCGGGCAGTCCAACTCGCTGAGCACCAACCACGCTGCTGCCAGATCCCAGATTTTGGGAGTGGCCTCAAGGGCTGAGATCGTTTGCCCCATCGCCACACTGACAAGATTGAGGCTTGCCACCCCAAGCAAACGGATTTTCCCAGGGAAGCGTTGATTGGGCAGCTTTTGCAGCACTCCTATCGAACGGCTACACAAGGAAGCGCAGCCAGCAGGGTGGCTCTGCCCGGAGGGAGCCAGCAGGAGGCGACCATTGCGCCATGCGCCCTGACCGCGTATCGCCACGATCCGCTGCCGCAGTGGTGGCACATCCAGCACGGCAAGCACGGGACGACCAGCCTCAAAACGCGCTACGGAAATGGCCCAGTAGGGAATCCCAGCCGCAAAATTAGTGGTGCCATCAAGGGGATCAACCACCCAATAAGCAGAGGTCTTAGGCACTGTTTTATCGCCTTCCTCGCTCAGCACCCCTTCACCGGGAAACAAGCGAGCCAATCCTTCAACGAGGGTCGCATCACTCCATCGATCACAGGCCGTGATCAGGCTGCCGTCTGATTTGAGATCGGAGGCCATATGACCGAAATCGGCCCGCTGCCGGTCAGCCACAAGATCAATCAGCTCAACCAGGCCTGGATTGAGATCTGGGGGGTAAAGCACTGAGGGTTCTTGGTTCATCCGAGCTCTAGGGCCAGCACCTTGCTGAGGCTGCGACCCGTATCCTCCCTGAATTGGCGGAGGTTGACGCGCCTCAGCAACACCAGGGCACCAAAAGCAACCAGCACCTCCACGCTTAAAACCAGGGCGTAGGGGAAATAAACAGACGGGGCAAGCTCGAAAGCCTGCTGGAGAGAACGAGCTAGATCAAGCAGTCCACCACCGAGCAGTTTCCCTAAGGCCCTTGATAAGGCCTGGGCCAGACCCCAGACCCCTACAAAAGTGCCAGCAGCCTCCGGCAAGGTGAGATCAAGCATCAGCACTAGGGCGCTGTTGGTACCAATGCCCGCCGCCAAGCCAAACAGGAGCATGACTACCTGCAGCACCGGCACACGGGGCTCCAAACCAGCTAACGCCAAACACACCAGGCTGACCAAGATCAGCTGGCAACCCAGTCGCGCAGTTGCCAACTTGCCGAGCCTGGGCACGATCCACAGCCCAGCAAGCAGCAAGCCCGTCAAAGTTCCCATACCCCAGATGGCGTTCAGGGATGCCGTGGCTGCAATCGGCATGCCAAACACGTCTGCTGCGTAGCTCTCAAGAATGGGGTCCTGTAAAAACAAGCCGAGGGTGAACAGCACAAGAAAGGAGAAAAAAACCAGGACCTGACGGCTTGAGCTGACAAGTGCCCAGGCCTGGGCGAGGGTGATGGAATCCTCCCGGCGCTGCCCGCCCGCAGGTAAGTCAAGTTGCTTGTTGCTGGGTTCAAGCCCAACGGTGGCAACAACCGTGAGCACAAGCACCACTGCGGCCACCCGGCCCATGAAGCCAAGCAATACAGGCTCCAAAAGGGCAGGATCGGTGATGCCATCAAGACTGCGCAAGCTCAGATTGATCGAGATTGCCCCAATCACAATGCCCACAGTGAGCAGACACCAAATCAAGCCCACCGCCCGGGGCCGCTCAGCCTCGCTGGTGCGATCAATTACGAGGGCGAGATAGGGGGTGGTGGCGAGGGAAATCGCCAGGCCATAAAGAGCAAACAGCCCGCAAAGCGCCGCTATTCCCAATGCCAGTTCAGGCTGGGAAGCAGCTTCAAGCAAGCGACCCACATGAAAGATCAGGGGAACGGACAGCACCGCCAAGCCACAAAACAGAGCAGTACCCAGCCATATATATGGAAGCCGGTGACGCCCCGCCCAGGGATGGGCATCTGAAATTTGGCCGAACAACACCCTGGAGGGAGCAACAAACTGTTCAAATGCCAGCGCCCCACCAACAAGTAGGCCGGGGAACTCAAGCTCGCTAAGCATGACCCTGTTGAGCAGGCCCGCGAAGATGACAGCTAGGCAGCCCAAACAACCCTGGAACAAACCCAATCGCAGGGTGTTGGGCAGCCCGAGTGAAGGCTGTTGATCAACGGATGACGCCAGCACGGCGTCAGACTGCTCCCTGGGCAGCTGCCTGACAGGCAGGAATTAGGGGTGTGGGTTCGATGGGAACATCTGAAGAGCCGGCAGGCTTGACTGCCGGTAGGGACTGGGGCGTGCAACGAGCCACTTGATCTAGGCCAGTTCGGCGACGCAACTCAGCCAGACGCTTGTTGTAGTCAGAGATTGAATTGGAATAGCGCACCTCTGCCTGGGTGAGATCTCGCTGGTTGTCCACCACCTCTCGCTGCGTTGTAACACCAGCCTGGAAGCGCAGACGAGCTAGCCGCAAGGATTCGCGAGCTGAAATCACCTCCCTAGAAGTAGTCACAATGTTGCGATTATTTTTCTCAAGCTCATAGAAACTTGTCTCCACTTCCTGACGAATGCCGTCTCGGCGCTGGGCGAAGCGAAAGGTATTTTCTTGGGCAAGCTGCTTGTTTTGCCGAGATTGGGCCATAGCGGCTCCACCGTCAAAAATACGCCAGCTCAGGTTGACGCCAATGGCTGTGTCGTAATTACTGCCCTCCGCGCCCGGCTGGGCCACGATGACTGGATCATTTCCATCAAAAACATTGCCAGAGAATGCGGCAAATATATTTAGGAAAGGCTGAATAGCACCCAAGGCTGCATTGGCCTGGCTATTAGCGATTGAAATATCAAGCAAGGCCTGGTCTAACTCTTCGCGGAAGGCATAAGCCGCAACAATGCTTTCTTGCAATGAAGGCTGCCAGACACCAAACACCCTTGCCGGATCTTTAGCGGTTGGGGTTACGTTTTGGGGAAGATCCAACAGAGCTGCCAATGAACGCCTAGCAATTGCCTGGGCTGCCAGGGAACTTGTTAAGAGCTGCTGATCGCGGGCAAGCTGGGTTTCAGCTTCAAGCACCTCTAACTTTGTCGCCACGCCAGCCTGAAAACGAGCCTTGGAATCACGCAAGCTAACTATCGAAGCCCGCACTGACTCCTGACCAATACGAACTTGATCGTCCGACTGCTGGAGATCAAAATATGCAGTAGCTGTCTGCAGGCGCAGATCCCGTAGAGCAATTACATATTGGAACTTGGCCTTCTCAAATTGATCCCGCGCCGCTGCGATTGTCGGCACCCGCTGAGGATTAATCAGAGACCACTGGGCAGTGAGGGCAGCGCCAAAACTCCAACGGTCTGTTGCAGAATTTACAACGTTGCCATTGGCAGCAACAGACCTTGCCTGACCAGTGGTGTAAGCGGGAGCAGAGGCTGCCTCAAGATTTAGGCTGGGATACCACTGCGAGATCTGGGCACGTAAATTACTCTGAGCCTGATCTACCTGGCTGGCAATCGCCTTGAGATTGGGGTTATTGACCTCAGCAAGGTTTTCTACTTCAACTAAACCAAGGGGGCGCAACTCTGTTATTCTCACTTGCTCAGGCTTGACCGGCAGCGCCAAGGAAGCGGGCGCGGGCAGATTCTCAAGCCCTGGCGCCAGCTTGGTAGATGCCGGAGTAACGAGGGTTGGGTTTAGGCGTGGCCGATAGCCCCGCAACTTTGTAGTCGAGTCGCGACGCAGCGCTTCAGGCGCCAGTGGCAACGGTGAAGACATGGGCAAAGTCAAATCCGCCTGGGAAGCAGCAGGCGCCGGCTTATCCTGAGCTTGGGCCGCCAAGGCCAGAAAAGGGGTGCCCAGCAGGCAAAGCAGAGCTAAGCGGGAAGTGAAATTGAGCACGCCAACAACAACCTAATCCCTCACATCTTAAGGAGTTAATGGAAACTTGCCTAAACATGAGGCCACAAGGTCGTCTGCACCCCTCAGCAGCTGCACAGGCACCGGCAGCTGGGCCTCGACCTCAGCCAAGCTGAGGTCGTCGAGGAATACCGGTTCGCCCTGGCGCAGCATTACCGCTGGCAGCAGCAAGGCCTCGCCCAAATCCAAGCCAGCCAAGCCGGTAAGCAGATCAGAACCGGTCAGCAGGCCCGTAACCACCTGCTCCTGACCCCAGTAAGGGCTGGGTAAGCCATGCAAAATCAAGTCAAGCCCCTCAACCGCATTGAGCCTGGCCACCACGGGCTCGAGGGCTTCGGCCACCAGCTGGCCCACCACCCAGCTCAGCCGCCGCGGCCTGGCCAGGGCCTTGGGCAGCTTCCGGGTAGCGAGCTCAAGCGCCTCGATAAAGGCGCGAATGCTGCCCACACCGTTTTCCTGCTGGGGTAGGTCCTCATAATCTGCCCGGGGGGGAAGCGGCAGCCCCGCCATCAAATACCACTCGTCGGACAACCAAACGAAACGACTGCCCAGATCTCGCTGAAAGCCCTGCTGCAAGGGCTCCACCAAGGCGATTACCTGGCGGGCAGACTGGCGATCTACGGGTACGAGGGCATCCCCATCGGGACGAAAACGGGTAAGCCCCACGGGCACCACTGCCACGGAGAGCACCGCGGGCCAATCGCCACCGCCAAATTGGGCCAAATCCTGCAAGGTGCGCAGTAGGGCCGGGCCATCGTTGATACCGGGGCACACCACCACCTGGGCGTGGATCTGCAAATCCCGCTGGGCGAACCAGCCAAGCTGATCGAGCAGCAGAGCGGCCCGAGGATTGACTAGCAAACGGCTACGCAGCTCAGGCTCGGTGGCATGGACGGAAACGAACAAGGGCGAAAGCCGCTGTTCCTCGATCCGCTGCCAATCAGCGGCGGTGAGATTGGTGAGTGTTAGGTAGGAGCCGTAAAGAAAACTGAGCCGGTAATCATCATCTTTGAGGTAGAGACTGCTGCGGCGACCCGGTGGCTGCTGGTCGATGAAGCAGAACGGACAGGCGTTGTTGCACTGCTTGAGGCCATCGAACAAAGCTTCGGTGAATCCCAGGCCCAAGCCCTCATCGAGATCCTTCTCCAACTCAACCGTATGCAGGGATCCGTCTGGATCTTCAACTTCCAAGGTGAGCTCTTCCTCTCCCACCAACATCTGAACATCGATTAGATCCCGTGGACGCTTGCCATTGATGCTGAGCAGGCGGTCGCCCGGCTGAAAGCCCAACTCCTCAGCGATCGAACCAGGCTCCACCGAGGCGACCACTGCAGGGGCCGGCAAGCGCACCGCCCCTGGAGAGCTGCCATCGAGGGCAGCCAGGGCAATCCCCGCAGAGGGCTCATTCCACACGGCGTTAGGGGCTGCTAAGGATTCAGACTCCCATCCTGGCGCCAAGCCAAATCAATATGCCTACCCCGAAGACCAGGCGATAGGCGACAAATACCCAGGTGCTGTTCGTTTGCAGAAAACGCAGCAACCAGGCGATCGCCAACCAGGACACCACCGCAGCTGCAACGATTCCCACAAGTAAGGGCACGGCGCCACCACCAGTTGGAGCACTGAATGCCTCCTTGAGGGACACCAGCCCTGCCAGGGTGATTGCCGGAATGCCCAACAAAAAAGAGAAGCGGGCCGCGGCCGGGCGCTGCCAGCTGTCAAACAAAGCGGCAGTGAGGGTGCTCCCCGAGCGGGAAACGCCTGGCACCAGAGCCAGGGCCTGAGCCAGGCCGACCCAGACGCCATCACGGGGCTGCACATCAACCAGCTCGCGGCGACGGCTACCCACCAGCTCAGCCAGAGCCAGCAACAGGGCCATCACGATCGACACGACCGCGATCGAGGCCATGCTGCGCAGCGGCGAGTTGTCGTAATCGGGCACCCAAAGTTTCAAAGCCAAACCAGCAAAAACAATCGGCAGAGTGCCCAGGGCAATGGCGACACCCATGCGAGCGGAGGGGTCGCCCCACTGACCGTGACGGCAGGCCCGGCCCACACCTCTGATCACTTCAGCCAGGTCTGAGCGGAAATAAGCCAACACCGCCGCGATGCTGCCCAGCTGAATCACCGCCGTGACCGCCACCCCCGGGTCACCCCAGCCGAGCAAGACCGGCACCACCTTGAGGTGGGCGGTGCTGCTGATCGGCAAAAACTCCGTCAGCCCCTGCAAAACCCCCAACACCAGGGATCGAAAGCAGGCTTCCCAGAAACCGATCACCGCAACGGGCAGGTTCGGCATGGCAGCGGACAACATCGTGGGCAAAACGAGCTGCAACGACCCTATGGCGCGGCTCCCCGCTTGAACCCTTAAGGTTGCGCATCTTTCTTCACAATTTTGGTGGTCGGGGCCCCTCCCAGCGCAATAGCCCCGGCAGGCCTTCCGGCCATCCCTTCGCTGCGTGCGTTGCTGCAGGCGTGCCGCAACCCTGGGCTGAGCCTGATCAGCGGGGTTTTGGTCACCCTGCCAGTTTTCCTGCAGGCCCCATGGGTGCGGCTTGCACCTTTTAGTGCGGCTCTGTTCACGGTGCCCCTCCTTGGCCTGGCGCTAGCCCTGAGTCAGCACCCCAATCCCCGAGCTAGTCGAGCCGGGGAATTGCTTGTTGGTTTCTGCGGCAGCTGGTTGGCAGGCAGCCTGTTTTGGGGGTGGTGCCGGCTCCATCCGGTGTGGCACCTGCCCATCGAGGCCCTTGCCCTGCCTCTAGCTCTGACTGGACTGCAGAGCCGCTGGAAATTTGCCTGCGGTTTCTACTTGGGGTCCCTGCTTGGTACGGCAGCCACTGATGCAGCCATAGCCGGCACCGGGCTGATGCCCTCCTGGCCCCTGATCCTCAATGCGGGCAGCACTGAAGCACCCCTGCTCCTGCAAGCTGCCGCCCAGCAGGTACTCGCACCCCAAAGCCTCGTGTTGGTTGTGCTCTGCGCTGCGGTGCTTGTTCAAGCGTGCCGCTGGCTCTGGGGTTTGGGCGAGGTGGGACGCGTAACAAGCGCAGCCTTGGCCACAACCCTGGCGGTAGATGCCCTTTTCCTGCTGGCCTCTCTTGGGGCACCGAGCCTGAGCGGCCTGATCTGAAGAACTGCAAATCCTGGAGGGTTACAGGTAGAGATTCCGGCATGGCTCTGTAACGTTGGACTCCCGGTGACCGATGTCGCCTCCCTTCCCGTAGTTCAACGGAGTGTCGTGATGAAACGGCTGGTTGCCTGGCTGATTAGTGGGGTTGTGCTGGCCGGCCTCTTGATCACGTTGCTGATTCCACCGCCGGCTTACGCAGCCGATCGTCGCAACCAAGCCGACGACAAAATCGCCGAGCGAGCCGGCAAGGTGGACCTAAACAACTGTTCTGTGCGCCGCTTCCAGGATTACCCAGGCATGTATCCGACCCTGGCCGGCAAAATCGTCCTGGGAGGCCCCTATGCCAGCGTTGACGATGTGCTGAACATCGATCTGACCGATCGCCAAAAGGAGCTATTCAACAAGTACAAGGACAACTTCACCGTCACTGATGCAGTCATAGCCCTTAACGAAGGCGACGACCGCATCAACGATGGCCAGTACCGCTGAGGCTTAAAATTCGATTCTCTTGAAAGCCGTCGGGGCCTTCCGGCGGCTTTTTTAGTGCCGACCTTTGTCGGATGTCTTCAGCCGCCATGGCAGAGCAGTCCTGGGATGTGGTGGTAGTTGGTAGTGGAGCAGCCGGGCTCATGGCCTGCCTGGAGCTGCCCAGCCATCTGCACGTGCTGTTGCTAAGCAAGGACAGTGATCCCAGCAGCACGCCACGATCCGCCAGCCGCTGGGCCCAGGGAGGTATAGCCGCAGTAACAAGACCCAACGACAGCTTCCAGAGCCACATCGACGACACCCTGGTGGCAGGGGCTGGACTGTGCGATCTGGCGGCCGTGGAGCGACTGGTGCATGACGCTCCAGGCTGCGTAGAGCGCCTGCTGGAGCTGGGCATGGCCTTCGACCGCGACGGCAAAAATCTGAGCACAACCCTGGAAGCCGCCCACAGCCACCGGAGGGTTCTGCATGCCCAGGACCGCACCGGCGGCGCCCTGGTGGAAGCCCTGGAACGGGAGGTTCTGCTTCGGCCCCGGCTAGAACAGCGCAAGGGCGTTGTGGCCTGGCAACTCTGGTTGGAGCAGGGCCGCTGTGTGGGCCTGGCGGTGCTCGAGGAGAACCGCCTCCACTGGCTTACAGCCCGGGCGGTGGTGCTAGCCACAGGTGGTGGAGGCCACCTTTTCGCCCACACCACCAACCCCAGCCTGGCGAGCGGCGACGGGGTAGTGATGGCCTGGCAAGCCGGCGCAAAACTGCGCGATCTGGAGTTTGTGCAGTTTCATCCCACGGCCCTCATGCTGCCGGGTGCACCCCACTTCCTGATCTCGGAGGCGGTGCGCGGAGAAGGCGCACGCCTGGTGGAAGATTCGGGAGCCAGCCCGGTGGCGCAGCTGCCGGGAGCAGAACTCGCCCCAAGGGATGCGGTGAGTCGCGCCCTGGCCAGAAGGATGCAGGCCCTAGACGTAGACCATCTGTGGCTGGATTTGCGGCCTGTGGGACTGGCGCGCCTGGAGCGCCAGTTCCCCACGATCTTGGGGCGTTGCCGTGAACTCGGGCTGGAACCCACCCGGGAGGCGATCCCAGTGGCCCCGGCCGCCCACTACTGGATGGGCGGCATTTGGACTGATCTCCAAGCCGCCACCAGCGTGCCTGGCCTGTATGCCGTAGGCGAAGTGGCCTGCACGGGCGTGCACGGGGCCAACCGGCTAGCCAGCAACTCCCTGATGGAGTGCCTGGTGTTTGCCCGCCAGCTACGCACAATCGAGCTGGCGCCGGGCAGGCCAACCGCGGCCGACCCAGAGGAGCTAATCACCACAACCCAGCTGCCCTTGCCCCCAAAAGAGCGCCTGGAGGCCCAGATCAGCGCCCTGCGGGATCTTTGCTGGCAGGTGGCGGGTGTGGAGCGCAATGGCTACTCCCTGGGGCCTGCCCTACAGCAACTGCGGGGCCAGCGCCGGCAGCTCGAAGCAAGCCAAGCCTGGCGGCAGCTACAAATCGTGGAGCCGGGCCAGAGCGTCCAATTCGAGCCGGCGGCGGTGCCCGCACTGCGGCGGCTGCAGGAACTGCAGCAACGGCTGGTGCTGACCGAGCTGCTAATCGAAGCTGCCCTGTTCCGCACCGAGAGCCGGGGCGGACACCACCGCACAGATTCGCCCCACGCCCAGCCTTTTTGGCAGCGCCACACCGATCAACAGCGGCACCGGCCCCCCAGCACCGCTGCTGTTCAGGGCACTGGGCCGGCGTAACCGGATAGCCGGGCGAGATCAGCTAGGGACTTAACCCCTGAATCGAGCTTGCCGTTGATCTCCCAGGTGGGGAAGCCCTCAATTGCCTTGGTGTCGCACAGTGACTTCTGGCTGTTTTGGCCATCGGCAGCGCACTCAACCAGGCCCAACTTGGCGCTGGCTTCCTTGCCGAACAGCTCCTTCTGCTCATGGCAATGGGGGCACCAGTAGGCCGTGTACATCACCGCGCCGGTGCTACTGAGATGCTCTGCCAGGGCAATCGCTTCTGGACTACTGATGGCCACAACTAGGGGGGGGACCCCAGCCCCCCGCACCGCTGCGGGGCGATCCACAGAAGCCGCCCAGCCCAGGCCCACCATGCCCACCAACAAGGCCACGATCACGGCCCTGAACACCAGCTGGCCGCGGTCTTCCCACTCCCCACCAACGAGGCTGATCACTAACAGACTCAGGCTGAGAGTCGCTGAGAGCACGCAGAAGAAACAGAAGGCCTGAATCTTGAGAACCATCACCCCCATCAACAACATGCTGAAAACAGCCATGCCCGTGCTCAGCAGCAATAGGGCCCACCAACTGCGCTGGGCAAGGGCCGCTCTCGAGTCGCCGCGCAGCACCAGCGGCAGCACAGCAAGCAACAAAACCGCCCCGTAGGCAAGCCAGCCAAACAAAGACAGGGGCTGGCCAAAGATGCTGCCCCAGGCGCTGTTCAGCACCTTGTCGCAGCCCTCTGCTCCGCCAGGGCAACTCAGCGGACCCAGCAGACCCCAACGCTTCAGGGTGATGGCGCCGGTATCGATGGCGCCGATGGTGGCCAACACAGCCATGGCCACCCGCGCCCAGCGGCGGGCCGGATCACTACGGCGCCGGCTGGAGCTAAGGCGCTGGCTGAGGCGGGTTGAGGTCACGGGTCGTAGCCCAGGCTGGCCTGATTGTGGCAGGCGCAAACCAGGGTTTCAGAGTTCCGCCAGAGTTCAACGTAGGGTGAATCCCTGCCCTGGTAAAACTGTGACCCAGGAAACCGACGCTCCTGCAGCCAAGCCCACCGTGGCATTTGCCCACTTGGGCTGCGAAAAAAACCGCGTGGACACCGAGCACATGCTGGGTCTGCTAGCCGAGGCGGGCTACGGCGTCAGTGCCGATGAAAGCGACGCCACTTTGGTGGTTGTGAACACCTGCAGCTTCATCCAGGAAGCACGAGAGGAGTCGGTGCGCACCCTGGTGGAGCTAGCCGAACAGGGCAAGGAACTCATCATCGCGGGCTGCCTGGCCCAGCACTTCCAGGAGGAGCTGCTCGAAAGCCTCCCCGAAGCCAAGGCGATCGTGGGCACCGGCGACTACCAGCACATCGTCAGCGTGCTGGAGCGGGTGGAGGCCGGCGAGCGGGTCAATCAGGTGAGCGCCAACCCCACCTTCGTCGGCGACGAGCACCTGCCCCGCTACCGCACCACCAGCGAGGCCGTGGCTTACCTGAAGGTGGCCGAGGGCTGCGACTACCGCTGTGCTTTCTGCATCATTCCCCACCTGCGCGGCAATCAGCGCTCTCGCCCGATCGAGAGCATCGTGGCTGAAGCGAAGCAGCTAGCGACTCAGGGGGTGAAGGAGTTGGTGTTGATCAGCCAAATCACCACCAATTACGGCCTCGATCTAGCCGGCAAGCCCCAGCTGGCGGAGCTGCTGCGGGCCCTTGGGGAGGTGGAAATCCCCTGGATCCGCGTTCACTACGCCTACCCCACCGGACTCACCGAGGCAGTGCTTACGGCCTACCGCGAGGTGGCCAACGTGTTGCCCTATCTGGATCTGCCTTTGCAACACAGCCACCCCGAGGTGCTGCGCGCAATGAACCGCCCCTGGCAAGCGGATGTAACCGGCGGCGTGCTGCGGCGGATCCGCGAACAGCTGCCCGAGTCGGTGCTGCGCACCACCTTCATCGTGGGCTTTCCTGGCGAGACCGAAGAGCACTTCCAGCACCTGCTCGATTTCGTGACCGAGCAGCAGTTCGACCACGTGGGCGTGTTCACTTTTTCACCGGAGGAGGGCACCCCCGCCGCCGACCTGCCGGATCAAGTGCCAGCCGAGGTGGCAGCAGAGCGCAAGGATCGCCTGATGGCCCTACAGCAGCCGATCGCCGCCGCCCGCAACGCCGCTTGGGTGGGCAGGATCGTGGATGTGCTGATCGAGCAGGAGAACCCCAGCAGCGGTGAGATGCTCGGCCGCTGCGCCCGCTTCGCCCCCGAGGTTGATGGCGAAGTGCGGGTGCATCCAGGCGAGGGCGGACTTTGCGCCGCACCAGGCACCATGGTGCCGGTGCGCATCACTGCTGCCGACACCTACGACCTGATCGGCGAGGTCGTGGGCGCCAAGGCGATGGTGGCTGAGGCCGTTGACGTCCGCCGCCTGGGCGCTTGAACTGGCGGACGCATCAACGCACCACCTTTCTTGTTGCCTCAGGACTGAGCACAGCTGGATCCTTCGCAGGCCTCACGGCTAAGGGCTGGATCCTGATGGATGGCAGCGGCAATGCCCTAGTACTGGCCCTCCATTTCGCGGTGCTGGCCCTACCTGCCCTGCTGGTAAGTGGGCCAGCAGGGGTTGCAACCGACAAGCTGGGCTGCGAAGCCGTGCTAATCCGCTCCCAGTGGGGACTTTTCGCAGCAGGCATCCTGGGAGCCGTTGCCATACCCCTGAGCAATGGCGACCTGCAGGTTGTCCTGTTGCTACTGAGCACCCTGCTGGTAGGCATCGCCAGTTCCTACGAACTCACGGCCCGCAACAAATATTGCGCCCTACTGGTGGAGGATCCCCAGCAACTGGCTCCGTACCTCACCAGCTTTTCGGTGGTTTTCAACGTGGGCAAGCTGGTGGGGCCTCCCATAGGGGGCTGGCTGCTGGCCTGGACCGGCGCGGGAACAGCCCTGGCGATCGATGCAGCCACTTACTTGATCCCTATCGCCTCAGTGCTGTGGCTGCTCCACCCCAATAGGGGGCTGGAGCAGCGCAGCGTGGCTGGCGCCAGCAGTGGGCTCAGAGCCGCCTGGCGCGGCAGTGGTCCAGTGCTGCGGCATGTGCTGATCTACACGGCACTGGCTTGTTTACTGGGCTTCTTCCACCCAGGCCTAGCCCCTTTGATGGCCCGGGACTTGCTGGGCCCCTCCCCCCAGGCCCTTGGCCTATTCACCAGTGTGTTGGCGGCAGGAAGCATCAGCGGCGGCCTGGTACTTCAGCGTCACAGTCGCTGGTTGAGCCAGCGGCCCGGCCTGCTGCTTGGAAGCTGCACCCTGATCACCGCAGCAGCCCAACTGGCCATGGCCGCTTTCAGCAGCCCAGAAACGCTGGGAATAGGTCTGGCGGCTACCTTCGCCCTCGGGGCTGGCACCGCCAGCCTGCTGGCAGGTGTCAATTTGATCAGCCAGGTGGGTTCTTCAATGGCCATCCGGGGGCGCATGGCCGGCCTAGGCCAGATTGCCTTCCTAGGTGGGGGCGGCCTCAGTGGCCTACTGGCAGCTGCCATGAGCCTGACGCTCGGGTTGCAGGGAACCTTTGCCGTACTTGGGGCAGCTGGCTTCGTCTTGGGCCTACAGGAGCTGATCAGCCGCAGGGGCCTGAGACTCAAACTCAGATGAGTTTGATGCCGCGCAGCACGATCGATGCGGCAATGGCAACGGCAAGCCCACCACCAAACAAACCCAGATAAATCGCAGCAGCCATGGCAGGCCATCATTGAAGGTGAGGCCATTACAGCAGAAAGCCCGCAGGCTTCAGCACTTACGCAGACCTCCTAAGCTTTCATTCATCAACACCGCATAGCAGCGCAGAAAAAGCGCCCTGGTTTCCCCGGTCATCAACCCAGCTCGGCTGTTTGCATGCGCACTCTCTTCGTTTACCCAGAGTTCCCGAAAACCTTCTGGAGCTACGAAAAAATCCTCGACTTGATTGATCGCAAGGTGCTTTTGCCGCCCTTGGGATTGGTCACAGTTGCCGCCCTGCTGCCCCAGTCATGGGAAATGAAGCTGGTTGACCGCAACGTGCGCGAGGTCAGCGAAGCCGAGTGGGACTGGGCTGAGCTGGTGGTGATCTCCGGGATGATCGTGCAGAAGGCCGATATGGCCACTCAGATCGGCAAGGCCAAGCAGCGCGGTATCCCCGTCGCCGTGGGAGGTCCTTTTGCCAGTTCCACCCCAGACGCGCCCGAGCTCGACCTAGCGGATTACAAGATCCTCGACGAGGGTGAAATCACCCTGCCGATGTTCATCGAAGCCATTGAGCGGGGTGACAGCCATGGCCGGTTTAGCTCTGATGGCGTCAAGCCAGATGTAACCGGAACGCCGATTCCACGCTTTGACCTACTAGAGCTGGACGCCTACTCAGAGATGTCGGTGCAGTTCTCCCGAGGCTGCCCCTTCCAGTGCGAGTTCTGCGACATAATTGTGCTGTATGGGCGCAAACCCCGCACCAAGAACCCTGAGCAGCTAGTTGCCGAGCTGCAGTGCCTCTACGACTTGGGCTGGCGCCGCTCAGTGTTCCTGGTAGATGACAACTTCATCGGCAATAAGCGCAATGTCAAATTGCTGTTGCCACTTTTGCGCCAATGGCAAATTGAGCACGGCTTCCCCTTCAGCTTCGCCACCGAAGCCTCAGTGGATCTGGCGGCGGACGATGACCTCATGCAAATGATGGTGGAATGCCGCTTTGAGAGCGTCTTCCTCGGCATCGAGACCCCCGACGAAGCAAGCCTGGAAACTGCCGGTAAATTACAAAATACCCGCAGCTCCCTAGTGGATTCTGTCGACAAAATCACCTCCTACGGATTGCGGGTGATGGCTGGTTTCATCATCGGATTCGACGGCGAGAAAGAGGGCGCGGGCGGCAGAATCGTCGAGTTTGTGACCCGCACTGGCATTCCCCACGCGATGATGGGCATGCTTCAGGCCCTTCCAAACACAGCTCTTTGGCATCGCCTCGAGAAAGAAGGTCGCTTGATCGAAGGCAAGGCAGCTGCGAAAGGAGTTAACCAAACCAACCTGCTTAATTTCGAGCCCACCCGGCCGATTCGCGACATCGCCAATGAGTATGTAGATGCTTTCGGCGCTCTTTATGAGCCGAACGCTTTCATCGATCGCGTTTATTCCTACTTCCTGAAACTGCCACCCCAACAATGGAAGAAGTTGGTTGTTCCTGGCAGCCGTCCGCCCAAGCCGACCAGCTGGGTTGACCTGCGCGCTTTAGGAATCATTATTTGGCGCCAAGGCCTCAAGCGCAACACCAGGGTGCGTTTCTGGAAAGCGCTTTATGGCATGTACCGCCACAACCCGAAGCGGTTCACTGGCTTCATATCGATCCTGGCTCACAACGAACACTTCCTCGAATACCGCGCAATCGTGCGGCGCGAGATAGAAGAGCAGCTCGCTACCTTGCCACCCGATCCTCCAAAGGCCACAGCTGAACCGAGCCGCGAGCTACAGCCGGTTTGAAGGTGTTAGTTGAATCCAGTCAATTAACTTGGCTGGATTGATGGATCAATATTTCTAGCCCTGATTTACTCAATATTTATTTATTCAATCTTGGATATATTCAATTCTTTGTTCAAGGCACGCTTGAGCTCTTTGAAGCTCCCTGCCTAGATAGAGGGCGTGGTCTAGGCAGGTGAGCGGGTGAGGGCCTGGACCTTCGGTCAGGTCAATACCCAGTTGCTTGGCACTGCAGCCCCGAAAAACTGCCAAGGGCGCACGAACGCCGCCGCCACGGCAGCTCAATACCTCTCCGGTATCGGGATCAGTGGCTAAGCCCCGCTCATCGATGCCATTGCCGTAGTGCTCAACCACCAGCTCCGCCGCCTCGCGATCGATGCGAATTAGGAAGTAGCCGGCTGGGTCTAAGGCGATGAACCGCTGGGAGAGCTGGTCATCGAGCTGTTGGCGGCTGGGGGGGACTTCAGGCATGCGGTGGATCGTAGGCAGCCGTAAAAGGCAGCTCCGCATTCATGGCCGCCATCAGCTCGGCCATCTCCTCGTTAGCCCCAGGCAACCAGCGCTGCAGGATCGAGGCAAAACGTGGATCGCTCCAGCGATGCAGGCTGACGCGGGGCTGGGCCACGAAGCCACGCCGGCGCTTGTGGCTACCGCCAGCGCCGGGATCAAAGGCGCGGATGCCGCGCTCGATTGCCCAGGCAATCGGAGCGTAATAACAGACCTCAAAATGCAGGCAATCAATCTGCTCATCACTGCCCCAGTAGCGCCCCCAGAGCTGGTCGCCGGCGTGGACGCACAGCGACATGGCCACCGGCTCGCCGGGATCGCCGCGATGGGCACTGAAGAGCACTATGTGGCGCCGCAGCTTCGGATCGGCAGCCAGGGCGGCAAAAAAGGATTCACTCAGATATTTGCTGCCCCAGGCCCCCCAACGACTGCAGTGCTGGGCATAAAAGTCATACATGCGCCCAACTAAAGCCGGCGGGATTGCCTCACCCAGCAAGGGCGTAACCGTGAGGCCAGAGGCTGCCACCGCCTGCCGCTCCCGCTTGATGTTGCGGCGCTGGTTGGCATTGAAGCTGGCCAGGTAGGCATTGAAATCCCCATGGCCGGGGTTGATCCACTGGCTCTGCTGATTAACCCAGGCAGCACAGCCAGCCGCCTCAGCCAGCGGCTGCCAACCTGGATCCACATAAAGAAAATTGCAGCTGAGGATGGCGTGCTGGCGGCAGAACGCATCGATCAGCTCAAGCATCAAAGCGGTTAACTCCGCCTCGTCCTCAGCGGGGTCGATCAGGAAGCGGTAGCCCTGAACCGGGCTGACCGGGCTCATGCCCACCAGCTTTGGGTAGTAGCGCAGGCCCAACTGGCCAGCGAGCTGGGCAAAACTCTGGTCGAAAACAAATTCGCCGTAGCTGTGACCCTTCAAATAGAGGGGAGCCACCGCCAGCAACACCTCGCCGCGCCACAGGCCCAGATGACAACCCTGCCAGCCCTCCCGCGGCGCAATGCTGCCGCTGGCCTCGAGCTGCTGCAGCCAGCGCCAGCGATAAAAAGGCAACTCTTGGGGGTGCGCCGCGGCCAGCAGGGCATCCCAATCGGCTTCGGGAATCTCGGCCAGACTTTGGTGCCAGCGGGCCTGCAACTCAGCCATGGCTGCAATAGGGGCTCGCATGGGGCAAAACTAACTACAGCTGCGCCGCCTTGGTGCCTCAATCGTTCCGTTCCCTGGCAACTCCGGTGCAACTGTTCGCCCCTGTACTGGTCGCCCCGGTGTTGCTGACGAGCCTGCTGCTGCCGGTGTTGCAGCTGGTACGCCCCCAACTGGAGCAACGGCTGAAAACCGTTTGCGTGGAAACCGCAGCCGCCGGCAATGCCAGCCTGGCCGCCAAATTGGAAGCTCCCTGCGCCCAGCTGGCCCGGCCCACCAGCCAGTGCCTGGTGGAGGAAACCGCCTCGAGTGGAAGGGGCTTGGCGGTGCTGGGCGATCTGATCCGCGGCGACTTCGGCGCCGAAAGCGAAGTAGTGCTGAAACGCTGCCTGGCCCGCATGTTGGGCCTGCCCGCCGACACCCTCCAGCAGATTCCCCTGCGGGAGCTGGCTCAGGGCTTCGCCAAGACGCGGCGGTAGCGCAGCAGCAACTCCTCACCCTCCAGGCGCCGGTGCTCCTGCAGGCACCACTCCCCAGCCTGAACTGCGGCCTCCAGGGGCAACCAGGCATGGGGTCCCCCCAGCAGCCGAGGGCAAAGCGTCAGCTGCAGCTCGTCGATCCAGCCTTCGGCCAGCAGGCTGGCGGCAAGGGCCGCACCGCCCAGCACCACCAGCCGGTCCAGCCCCTGATCGGCCAGGGCAGCCAGGGCCACACCCCAGCTCTCTAGATCCAGGCGACGATCAAAAGCCGGGGCTAGCGGCGATCGCGTGGGTGTAAGCAGCCAGCGCTGCAGCGGCTGCTGCCAGAAATGCAGATCCGGGGAAAAATCGTTGCTACGACTCACTACTACGGCCACCGGCTGCTCAGCGCGGCCGCTGGCTGCTCGCTCGGCCAGCAGGTGAGGCGCACGAATTAGGCAGGTACTGCCATGGCACCGCAGGGTTTCGGCACCGATCAGGCAGCCATCAGCCCAGGCGAGGGCCTCCTCCAACACCTGACGATCCCCATCTCCACCCAAATGGGCAGCGCCACCTTGCGGGGGCGCCAAGCGGCCATCCAGGCTGACGGCCAGCACCAGCCGCAGCACGGGTCTCAGCCAGCCACCAGGGCTTCGAGCGCCGCGGGCACCATTTCCAGCTGGGGAGTTTCAGCAAACACCTCGGCGGCGTTATTGGGGCTTTCCTGCAGGCGCACCTTGTGCAGGCGCGCGCCGGTGGCCGCAATTGGGGCGCTGAGCAGGTCGGCGATGTGAAGGGCGATGTTCTCAGCTGTAGGCACCGTGCTGGCGAAGTGCTCCACGTCCTTGTTTAGGAAGGTGTGGTCGAAGGGCTCCACCACCAGGTCGTCGACGAGCTGCTGCAGAGCCGCCAGATCACAGACCATGCCGGTGCGGGCATCGATCGGGCCTCGGACGGTTACATCGAGCAGGTAGTTGTGGCCGTGGCCATGGGGCCGGGCGCACTTGCCGTAGATGGTTTCGTTTTCGCCTTGGGAGAGCTCGGGCCGGGCCAGGCGGTGGGCGGCGGCGAAGTGGGTGCGGATCGAGAGAAAGGCTTCCATGGGGATTGGGGCAGAGCCTGGGGCGAGCAGGTCGACCCAGAGCGTGTCGGTTTCGTGCAGACGCAGCCCCACCAGGGGCAGCTGGGGGGCAAGGCGGGTCCAGATGGCCTGGCAAAGGGCTTCGGTAGTGGGCAGCTTGCCCTCAGGACGATCCAGATCGAACTCAGGCCAAGCCTCGTTGAGGTAGCGAAAATCAAGCTGGGCCGTCACCTCAGCCCGAATGGCGTGCTTCACCTCAGAGAGATTGAGCACCATGCCGTCCGCATCGAGCGGACCAGCCATCGCCACCACCAAGGTGTAGTTGTGACCGTGGCCTGGGGCCAGGCTGCAGGGGCCGAAGCGGGCCTGATTCTCTTCAGCGCTGAGCTCCGGCAACCAGTAGCGATGACTGGCACTAAAGGTGGCCCGCCTGGTAATAACGCAGGGGCGGCCCCGCCCGTGGCTGGAGCTGGCCGGGTTCGGCGAGAAGCCTGACGCTGTTGCAGTAGCCGTCATCGCCCGGGTCGGTGGCTCACCATCCTAGAAACGGGCAAGGGCCAAGGCGTCGAACCAGGAAAACCCCGCCATGAATAGACCCCCATCGCCAAGCTTGGCCCAGCGCTTGCAAGGGCTAAACGTTTATTTGATCGGCATGATGGGCGCCGGTAAAAGCGCCGTCGGCCGCCCCTTGGCCGAAGCGCTGGGCTACCGCTTCCTTGATGCAGACGATGCCCTGGAGCAGGTTGCTGGCCGCACCATCCCCGAAATCTTCGCCACTGACGGCGAAGCCGGCTTCCGAGAACTGGAAACGGCGGTGCTTGGCCAGATCGCCGGCTGGCATTCCTTGGTGGTGGCCACCGGAGGTGGAGTGGTGACCAAGCCCGAGAACTGGGGCCATATGCGCCAGGGGGTGGTGGTGTGGCTAGATGCGCCAGCGCCCTTGCTGCTGCAACGCCTGCGCGCCGATTCCACCCCCCGGCCCCTGCTGCAGGCCGGTGATCCCGGCGCCCGCCTAGGCGAGCTGCTGGCCCAACGGCAACCTCTCTATGCCCAGGCCGACCTGCGGGTGCAGCAAGCTGGAGATAGCCCCGCCCAAGTGGCCCAGCAGGTGCTGGCAGATCTGCCAGCCATTCTCAAAGACCCCGCTGCGGTGCCTAAGGCCCCGGTGGAGCTGCGCCAGGCCGATGGCCAGATCACGCCATCCCTCAACTGAGTTACCCCCCTAGCCGGGCGGCTCGATCCGCACCGCAAACCACTGAATCGTCAGGCCAGGCGCCAACTCCAGTTCGCAGGCGGTTTCCAGCAGTCGCTGGGCCTGCAGGCCCGGGCTAGGGAGACCGAGCAGATCTGCCGGCACCGGCTCCAGCTTGGCAAGCCGGGCCTCAAGCCAGGCCAGGGTTTCGGCCGCCGTGAGAATCCGCTCGCCGCCACCTGGCTCCAGCACCACGTAATGATCTAGCTCCCGCAACAGGGGATTGGACATGACTGGAGCCCTACTGGCACCCATCCTGGCGCTGCTGCTGGCGATGGGGCCGGGCGTGCTGGCAGAACGGGCCGCCCACTGGCCCGAGTGGCGCCTACCCGCTCCCTTAGATCGACCCTCAGCTCGAGCCAGTCACCAGGATCTGAGCTACCCAGACTGGATGGCCGGGCGCTGGCAGGTGCGCAGCGATGACCTGGACTACGAGGTGCGCTTCAGCCCCGACCCAGGCGGAGCGGTGGTGGGCGATCGGGCCTTTAATGCCACCGCGATCGGCCGGGCCCTACTGGGCGCTGCCCTGCTGCAAGTGCGCAATGATCCGGCCAATCCAAACCGCCAGATCGCCTTGCTGGCGGGGGATCAGCAACTGGAATCGACGGTGGTGGGACGCCGCAGCGAGTCGCCCAATCCGACCGGCTTCTGGTCTGACGAACTGGCCCTGCAGGTACTGCACGGCCCCGGCGACCCCCGGGTGAGCCGGGTAGAAACCCTGAGCCACTACAGCCAAAACCCAGACGGCACGGTTACAACCGAGCAGTGGCAAGCCAGCTATCCCTCACCGGCTCTGGGCCTGGCCGCCGCGGCCAGCAGCAGCGGCCATTTCCAACTAACTCTGACGCCGCTCAGCCCCGACCCGCTTCCAGCGCAATCCGATCCCGCCAGTTGAACAGGGGTTCAAGCAGCGGGTGGTCGGCGATGCCGCTAACCCCTTGGCCCGCCAGGGGGGCGCCGCTGCTGGCGGGAAACTTGAGCAGCCCCAACTGGGCGGCAACTGCCAGATCGGCAAGGGTGAGGCGATCGCCCACTAAGTAGGGCTGATCGGCAACCAGCACAGCCAACTGCTCGAGGTTCGTCTGCAGCTGCTGGCGCTCAGCGCTGCCCACCACCGTTGCCACCGCCTCGCCGACGCCCGCCATGACAGCTGCGGGCAGGTTGCTGACCAGCTGACGCAGGGGGCCGGGGGTGGAGTCGGGCAGCAGGGCGGAGCGCAACAGCGGATCAACAGCCGCCGCTTGCACCAGGGCAAGCCGGCAGCCGGCAGCAAGGGCCGTATCGGCCCAGTCTTCGATCAGCAGCACCCGGGCTCGCTCGGCCGGGGCCTCGGGCAGCAGCAGCGGCTCGGGGTGATGCCGCTCTAGATAAAGGGCAATAGCCGTGGAATCGGCAATTACTTCACTGCCATCCAGCAGCACTGGCACTTGGCGCTGGCCCGACAGGCGGAAGAGTTCCAGCTGGCCCAACCCGGGCGTGACCTCGACCACCGTGTATTCGAGCCGTTTGGCGGCCAACACCAGCCGCACCTTCTCGCAAAAGGCCGAATGCCTGAACTGGTGCAGTTCCATGCTTCAAATCTGACCTCTGGGCGGCAGAGTAGCCAGCAAGCAGCAAGGACCGACCACCCCGGGCGATGAAGGACTTCTTCCTGAATGTGACGCGCTACCCGCGCTACCTGGTGGCCTTTGGCCTGGGTGTGGCCAATTCGGTGTTCGAACCGCTGGCGGCCAGGGGCCGCAATCCGGTAACGGCGGTTGCCCTGATTGGCGCCGGCGTCAGCGGCCTCCTGAGCCTGGGGCTGATCCTGCATGCGATGGTGAACCCAGCACCGCTGGCATAGCCATGGCACAGAGCCGACGGGTGGAGCGGGTGGCCTCCCTGATCCGCCGTGAAATTAGTGAGCTGCTGATTGGCGGCATCAAGGACGAGCGGGTCAACCAGGGGATGGTGAGCGTCACCACAGTTGAAGTGGCCGGCGATCTGCAGCACTGCAAAATTTTTGTGAGCGTCTTCGGCAGCGACTCCGACAAGGAGCAAGCCATGGCAGGCCTGCATTCGGCTAGCGCCTTCGTGAAGGGTGAGCTGAGCCGGCGGCTGAAGATGCGGCGCACCCCTGAGGTGGTGTTTGTGCTCGATCGAGGCATCGAAAAGGGCACCACAGTGCTGGGGCTGCTCAATCGCCTAGAAGACGAGCGGCAGGAGAAGGGCGAACCCGCCGAAGCCAGTGATCTCTGAACCAAGCGCGACCCAAACCGTCGGTCCAGCCCTGCTGCGCCTGATCCACCAGCTGATCGTGGTGCGCGGCAGCGGCAAACTCGCCGACCACCAACGCGGCTACCCCCGCTGGGAGCTGCCTAACAACAAGCTCCGCAGCCTGCTGGAGGCTGGCGTGGGCGGCGTCATCCTGCTTGGCGGCAGCGCCGCCGAGGTGGCCCTGCGCTGCACCCAGCTGCGCCGCTGGGCCGGTCAGCCGCTGCTGCTCTGCGCCGATGTGGAGGAGGGAGTGGGCCAGCGTTTCGACGGCGCCACTTGGCTGGTGCCACCCCTAGCCCTGGGGCGCCTCTACGGACGCGAGCCCCAACAGGCGCTTGAGCTAGCCGAACGCTACGGGCAGTGCACGGGCCGGGATGCCCGGGGCCTGGGGCTCAACTGGGTGCTGGGGCCGGTGTGCGATGTCAACAACAACCCGGCCAACCCGGTAATCAATGTGCGGGCCTGGGGGGAAGATCCAGCCACAGCCGGGGCACTGGCAGCGGCCTTTGTGCGGGGCGTGCAGGCAGCTGGGGTGCTCGGCTGCGCCAAACACTTCCCAGGCCATGGCGACACCAGCAGCGATTCCCATATCACCTTGCCCCTGCTGCCCCACAGCCGCGAGCGGCTGGCGGCGATCGAGCTACCGCCGTTTCAACAGGCGATCGCTGCTGGAGTGGCCTCGGTGATGACCGCCCACCTGATGCTGCCGGAGCTTGATCAAGAGCGGCCAGCCACCCTGTCCAAGCCGGTGCTTACCGGGCTGCTGCGCCAGCAGCTGGGCTTCGGTGGGTTGATCGTGACCGATGCCCTGGTGATGGACGCGATCACCGGGCGCTACGGCGCCGGGGAGGCGGCCGTGCTGGCCCTGGAAGCCGGGGCCGATCTGGTCTTGATGCCCGCCGATGCGGATGCCGCCATCGCCGCCATCGCTGAAGCGGTGGCCAGCGGCCGGCTCAGGGTTGAGCAGCTGGAAGCCAGTGCCGAGCGCCGCCTTCAGGCCCTGGAGCGCTGCGCTGGGCCTGAAGCGGCCTTGGCCGTTGCCGATCCAGAGGCGGCCGCCCAACCCAACCAGGTCCTGGCCCTGGAGCTGGTGCGGGCCACCATGGAGACGGCGGGCAGCAGCGGCGCCGTCACCCCCCAGGCCGGCATCAATCTGATCAGGCTCGACTCGGCCTTGGCCGCAGCCGCTGCAGTGCTAACTGCCACTGCTCCAGCCTTGGCTCGGCCCGAATCCCGCGGCTGGCGCACCCTGCTGCTGGAGGGCCGCAGCCCCAGCCCTTGGGGCACCGACACCGACGCCCCGCTCGCCATGGAGCGGCTCGGCCCTGGGCCCGTGCTGCTGCAGTTGTTTGTGCGGGGCAATCCCTTCCGAGGCAGCGCCGGCAGCGCCGAACCTTGGCCCGCGGCCCTGAGACAGTTAGCTAGAGCCGGAAGGCTGGCGGGGCTGGTGGTGTATGGCAGCCCCTACCTCTGGGAGGAGCTGCGCCCACTGCTGCCGCCGGGCATCCCTGGCGTCTATTGCCCCGGCCAGATGCCCCTGGCGCAGGCCGAAGCTCTCCAAAGACTGGGCAGTGGACTGGGGCTGGGAGACACTGAAGCGGGCGCTGGCTTCACCGACTGAGCCGGAGCCAAGCTGCCTGTTGCCAGCCCCGTCCCCATCCGGCCCATGCTCAGTCTCTCGATGATCGTGCGCAACGAAGCCGAGCGGCTGGAGCGCTGCCTGGCCTCGGTGGCGGGCTTCGTCGATGAGATGGTGCTGCTGGACACCGGCTCCAGCGATGCCACCATCGCCATCGCCAAGAGCTGCGGCGCGGTGGTGCACCAGCTGCCTTGGCCAGGGGATTTCGCGCCGGCCCGCAATGAGGCTCTGAGGCACGTGCACGGCGACTGGGTGCTCGTGCTCGATGCCGACGAGTGGCTGCTGCCCGAGGCCCGCCAGCCGCTCCAAGCCCTGATGGTCGAGCCGGACCTGCTGCTGATCAACCTGCTGCGGCAGGAGCTGGGGGCGGCCCAGTCGCCTTACTCAAATGTGAGCCGCCTATTTCGCCGCCATCCAGCCATCCACTGGAGCCGGCCCTACCACTCGATGGTGGATGACAGCGTGCTGGCCCTGCTGGAAAAGGAGCCCCACTGGCATCTGGCGGATTGCGATGTGCCTGCGCTAGCCCACGATGGCTACCGCAGTGATCTGCTGGCCAGCGGTGCCAAGGCGAAACGGCTGCGCCAGGCCATGGAAGCCGACCTGGCCGCCCACCCAGGAGATCCCTACGCCTGCGCCAAGCTCGGCAGCCTGGAGGTGAGCGAGGGCAACCGCGAACGCGGCATCGCCTTGCTGCAGCAGGGATTGGCCCGGTGCCCAGCCAGCCGCCACCCCGAGCGCTACGAGCTGCTGCTGCACCTGGCGATTGCCCTGGGCAGCAGCGACCCAAAGCACGCCTGCCAGCTATACCGCCAAGCCCTGGAGCTACCCCTGCCGCCGCGGCTCTCCCTGGCGGCCCGGCTGAATCTGGCCGCCCTGCTGCAAGAGCCCGGCACCACGAGCCAGGGCGCCCTGGAAGAGGCCTGCGAATTGTGCCGCCAGGCCTGCGCAGCAGCGCCCGAACTGGCACTCGGCTGGCTGCACCTGGGGATTAGCGAGCGGCGACGCGGCCAGCTGCCGGCGGCAATCGCGGCCTACCGCTCAGCCCTGGAGCGCGATCCAAGCCTGGCCGCCGCCCAGCAAAACTTGGCCGTTGCCCTCCTGCTCAGCGGTGATGTGCCAGGGGCCCGCAGCGGCTTCCGCCAGGCGATTTCCCTACTGGAGCATCAAAACCGGCAAAGCGAAGCGGAAGCCCTGCGGCAACTGGCGGGCAGCATGGTCAAGCTGGATGACCAATGATCCCCCTGGCCATGGCTTCTGACTCCTATCTGAGCGGCCGCACCATCGCCGTGACCAGGGCCGAAACCCAGCTAGGTGAAGCCCGGCGCCTGTTTGAAGCCGCTGGCGCCACGGTGGTAGACCTACCTGCCTTGGTGGTGACCCCACCAGATGAATGGGGCCCCCTCGACGATGCCCTAGCCGAGCTCGATGATTTCCACTGGCTGGTTTTTTCCAGTGGCAACGGCGTTGAGGCCGTGGAGCAGCGGCTGCGCCGCATCGGCCGCTCCCTGGCACGGCGGCCCAGCCACCTGAAGATCGCTGCGGTAGGCCGCAAAACCGCGGCGCAGCTCGAATCGTTGGGATCGCCCGCCGACTTCATCCCGCCCAGATTTGTGGCCGACAGCCTGCTGGAGCACTTTCCCGTCTCAGGTTGGGGGCTGCGCCTTTTGCTGCCCCGGGTGCAGAGCGGCGGCCGCACCCTGCTAGCGGATGCCTTCGCCGCTGCTGGTGTCCGGGTGGTTGAAGTTGCCGCCTACGAAACCGGCTGTCCAGAGGGTTTACCCAGCGCTGCGGTGGCCGCCCTAGAGCAACGGCGCCTCGACGCAATCACCTTCAGCAGCGGCAAAACCGTGAGCCACACCTGCCAGCTGCTGAAAGGGGCTTTCGGGCCCACCTGGAGCAGCCAGCTGGAGGGGGTGGCCGTGGTTTCAATCGGACCCCAAACCAGCGAGCGCTGCCGGCAGCTACTCGGCCGCGTCGATGCTGAAGCCGATCCCCATGACCTGACCGGACTGGTGGAGGCCTGCGGCCGCAGCCTCAGATCTCGGCCGTCACCGCCTGCTTGCCCTGACGCAGGGTGAGGCGACCATTTTCAACATCGATGCTGGCCACGCTCCAACCCGCCGGCAGTAGGGGTGTGGTTCGGTAGTCCGTGGTTCTGTAGTCCGTGGTTCTGTAGTCCGTGGTGCTGCCGCCTCTCTGACCGACCCGCAAGGTGCCGCTCTCCGCACCGAACTGCACCAGAGCCTCGGGGGTGCCGCCGGAGCGAATCACGCCGTTGAAGATCAAGCCAGGGGGGAGGCGAAGAAGTATCAGCCGCGCTGGGGAAGCTGTTGCGGCAGTCGCCAGGGGCGCAAATGGATCATCACGCCCAGATGAAACTGAAGCCACCACCTGGTTGGAGCTGGGCAGGGGTGTCAGTCCCGCCAAGGGAGCCGGTGCCCCAACAGGCGCTGGTGCTGGGGGTGCCGGCTGCGACTTAGGCGGCGAGGTTGCCTGGCTGGAGGCCTGCGGGGGATTCTCCCCAGAGCACGAGGCCAGCAGCAGGGCAGCAGCGATGGCAGAGCCGAGGAACTTAGGAGTTGCGAGATTCAACGAGATCACGGAATCGGTCAAGGTTGGCCTGAAGCTCCTTGGTCACAATTCCCCCCAGGATGCTTGGTTCCATCAATGGTGCCAAGACCCCGGGCAGTTCATAGCTGACGCTCAGCTTGACCGCCGTGAGCTCGGGCGCCTGGGAGTAGAAGCGCACCGCACCCTTAGTGGGCAGGCCTCCCACCGACTCCCAGTGCAGTTGCTGGGCCTCTACCCGCTGGCTGATACGGGCTTTCCAATGGAAGCGGAAGCCTTGCGCCGCCAGGGTCCAATCGGTGAGATCGGGATCGTTGGGCTCGGTTACAACCGACTCGATCCAGCGCATCCACTGGGGCATCGCCTCCAAGTCACTCCATACCTCCCACACCTGATCCACCGAGGCCCGGATCTCTGTGGTGACGCTGTGCTCAAGCCAACGGCCCATGGAATCTCCTATGAAACAGAGGTGTTGGTGGCCAGCGCAGCCTGGCTTCCCAGGATCGCAGCTGCGGCTAAGCGCCCACTCATGGTGGCGCCTTCCATCGAATCGATGTAATCCTGCTTGGTGTAACTACCGGCCAGATAAAAATTGGCTATTGGCGTGGCTTGCTCTGGCCGGTAGGGCTCCATGCCTGGAGCCTCGCGGTAAAGGGACTGGGCCAGCTTCACCACGTTGCTCCACACCAGCTTCAGGCCCGCGGCCGAAGGGAACAGGCTTCGCACCTGGGCGTCGGTGTGGGCCACGATCTCTTCGGTTTTCTTGGGAATCCAGGGATCACCTGGGGTGAGCACGCACTGGAGCAAGGAGCCCTGCCCCTGCTTGCGGTAATCCTCGGGACTGGCCAGGGCCAGATCGGCGAAGCAGCTGAAGTCAGCGTCGGCGGTGTAGAGCAAGTTGTCGAGGCCAGCGGGGCTGCTGAGATCGGCTCGAGCGGCGGTGGCGGCGGCGCCATCACCGAGCTCGGTTACCCAGCCGTCATAACGGAGCTGCACGGTGGCCACCGGCACCGCATCGAGCTTGTAAATGTTGTCGAATAGGGGCCAGCGGCGCCAGGCTTGGGGCAGCATTCGCTGAATACCAGGCACATCACAAGCGGCCAGATAGGTGTCTGCGACTACAGATACATCGCCCTCAGGGGTGCCGAGAGTGAGGCTGCTCACGCGGGTAGCGGGCTGGCCATCGACGCCAGCTGCCCCCTCCTCGAAATGCACCTCCGTAACCCGGTGGCGCAGATGCAGCCGGCCGCCGCGCTGCTGGATGTAGTCGAGAATCGGGCCCGTGAGCCAGCGGTGGGGCGAGCCTTTGAGCAGGTTGAGCTTGGAGGCCTCGGTTTTGGAGGCAAACATCATGAAGATCGTGAGCATGCAGCGGGCCGAGATCGCCTCGCAATCAATGAAGCCCAGGGCATAGGCGATCGGATTCCACATCCGCTTAATGCTCTGCTCACTGCCGCCATGGCCCACAAACCACTCCTGGAAGCTGATCCGATCCAGGGCGCGGATCGTCTTCATGGCCCCCTCGTAGTCCACCAAGCCGCGCACGATCGGGCTGGTGCCTAGGGCCAGGGCATTGCGCAGCTTGTCGATCCAGTCGAGCTGGGGAGTGGTGAAGAAGGCCTTCAAGCCGTTGAAGGGAGCGCCAAGGGCAAAGCGAAAGTCGAGCTCCCGGAGATCGCCGCCAGTATTCACAAACAGGTGGGTGTGGACCTTGGGCAGCAGGTTGTCGATCGCCCCCACCTTGCGCATCAGGGCGAAGAGGTTGGCGTAGTTGAAAAAGAACACATGCAGCCCCATCTCAATGTGGTTGCCGCCCTCATCCACCCAGCTGCCCACCTTGCCGCCCAGAAACGGCCGGGCCTCGTAGAGATCCACCTGGTGGCCGGCATCCACCAGATCCACCGCCGCAGATAAACCGGCCAGTCCCGCTCCCACGATGGCGACCTGCACCCTTTCAACCCTCAGTAGTGCGCTGACTCTATGGAGACACTCCGCCAGGCAGCGAACGGGGAGGCTCCATACAGTGGTTGCAACTGGCGTAGATCTCGATGAGTACCGAAACTGTCACTGCTATTGCAGCCCAGGCCCAACCCACCTTCACCGCCAAAGACGGGAAGGGGATCCTGATCACCGAACCGGCCATGAAGCAGCTGGGGGCTCTGATGAACCAGCAGGGCGAGGCCAAGGTGTTGAGGGTGGGCGTGCGCTCCGGGGGCTGCAGCGGCATGAGCTACACGATGGACTTCATCGATGCCAGCGCGATCCAGGGCGATGACGAGCACTACACCTACGAACCCGCCGATGCTCCCAGTTTCGCGGTGGTGTGCGATCCCAAGAGCCTGCTCTACATCTACGGAATGCAGCTGGATTTTTCCAGTGCCCTGATCGGCGGCGGCTTCAACTTCACCAACCCCAATGCCAGCCAGACCTGCGGCTGCGGCAGCTCGTTTGCGGTGTAATGCCCATCGGGTGGCAATCTGAGCAGATGACCAGGCAAGCCGCCTCCCTATGACCTCAGCAGACGTACCGTCCCTGTTCGAGCAGGCCATGCAGCGCTACCAGGAGGGAGTGGCACCGGCTGAATTGATCGATAGCTTCATCGCTATCACCGAGCAGTCCCCCAACCAGTCGGCGGGATGGACCTGCCTGGCTTGGCTGCAGCTGCTCGATGAGCAGCCCCAAGCCGCCCTGCGCTCCGCCAAAACCGCCGTGCGCCTTAACCCCCAGGACCCCCAGGCCCGCATCAACCTGAGCCTGGCCATGCTGGAAACGGGCGCCAAAGGGGTGCGCGAACACGTCGAAATTGTGCAGCGGGTAATGGCAATGGCGCCGGAGATGACTGGCGAACTGCAGGAGTCGATCGCCGATGGCCTAGTGCGCAAACCAGGCTGGAAGGCCATGGAGAAGCTGAAGGCCTGGCTGGCGGGTTGAAACCGGTTCTGCTACTCAGCAACGGCCACGGGGAAGACCTCAGTGGTGCCCTCGTAGCTGCCGAGCTGATGCAGCGGGGCATTCCGGTTGAGGCTCTGCCCTTGGTCGGTCACGGCAGCCCCTATCGCCAGCGGGGCGTGCCGGTGCTGGGCCGCACCCGCAGCTGCAGCACGGGCGGCCTCGGCTACACTAGCCTGCGCGGTCGGCTCAGCGAGCTGCTGGAAGGCCAGATGGGCCATGTGCTCGGCCGGCTATTGCTCCTGCGCCGCCGCCGCCGCCACTACGGCCTGGTGGTGGCCGTGGGCGATGTGCTCGCGGTACTGGGGAGCTGGCTCTCGGGCCTGCCCAGCGCCGTTTATCTAGTTGCTTACTCCAGCCACTACGAAGGCCGCCTGCGCCTGCCTTGGCCCTGCGGCTGGCTGCTGAACCAAGCAAGCATCAAAGCCATCTGGAGCCGCGATTCCCTCACCGCCAGCGACCTCAGCCAGCAACTGAACCGTGCCGTGGTCTTCCTCGGCAATCCCTTCCTCGACGTGGTGAGCGCCGCCACAAGCAAATCACTGCCACTGCCGGCGTTGCAATTGGAGCTGGCGCTGGTGCCAGGCAGCCGCCTGCCGGAAGCGGCGCGCAATTTCGCTCTGATGCTGCGGTTGCTGGCCCTGCTGCCCGAGGAATGGGCGCGCAGCCAGCCCCTGCGGCTACGCGCCGCCCTGGTGTCCGAGCTCGACGGCAGTCGCGTTGCCAAGCTGGCCGGCCCCCTGGGCTGGCGGCTCGAGGCAAGCGACCGGCTGGTTCGCGGCCCCCTGGCAGTTGAACTTGGCTGGGGCCAGTTTGGGGAGATCTTGGCCTCCTCCCAGCTGGTGCTGTGCATGGCTGGCACCGCCGCCGAACAGGCCGTGGGGCTAGGCAAACCAGTGCTGCAGCTGGTGGGACAGGGCCCCCAATTCACAGCGGACTTTGCTGAAGCCCAGCGCCGCTTGCTTGGCCCAGGCGTGCGCTGCGCCCCCGGCAGCAGCGGCAGTGCAGCAACCCTGGCCGCCACCGCCCAGCTGGCTCAGGAACTGCTTAAGCAGCAAAGCGATCCCAAGCAAGGACCAGGCCTACGTCAGTCCCTGGCCGCCATTGGCCTGGAGCGTATTGGCGCGCCCGGCGGCACCCAGGCGATGGCAGCGGCGATTATGGCAATGCTGTGCCCTAATCAGGCCTCTGAGCTGCCATGACCACACCTACCCCTCCCAGCTTGCTGCAGCAACTCAAGGGATCGATGGACACCCTGCTGGTGGTTGATGTGTTTGTGGTGATTGCCGGGGCAATTTGGTTTGCGGTGGCCGTAACCCTGCACAGCCAGCACATCGAAGCCCCCCTGGAGTTGTTTCAGCGGCTGTGGGAACCGCTTTTTACCCCGGCAATTGGCTTGTTGATGGGAGCGGCGCTGCTCAGCGGGGTGCTGGGTTGGTGGCAGCGGCGAGGGCAGCGCTGAGCTGGGGATACTGAAAAGTGAATCCCTGGGCCAGCAAGCGCTCGGGCAGCACCTGCTGGCCCTCCAGCACCACCTGGGCCCCGTCGCCAAGCAGCAGCTGCAGGATCGGGCCCGGCACGGGCAGCAGGCTGGGGCGCCCTAGGGCCTTGCCTAGGGCACTGGCGAACAGGCCCATGGTGGTGGCTTCCGGGCTAACGGCGTTGTAGACGCCGCTGTAGGCGCCATCCTCAAGGGCCGTGGCGATCAGGCGGCAGAGGTCGTGGCGATAAATCCAGCTCATCCACTGGCGTCCGGAACCGACCGGCCCACCGAAACCCAAACGGAAGATGGGCACCATCTTGCCGAGGGCACCACCATCGGGGCCCAGCACGATGCCGATGCGCAGCTTCACCAGCCGGCAAGCAGCTGGAACCTGATCAGCGGCCGCTTCCCAGCGCTGGCAGATCTCGGCCAGAAAATCGCCCCCGGCTGGGCTGGTCTCGCTGAAGCGCGTCTGCGTACTGGAGCCGTAGAAGCCCACGGCTGAACCATTAACCAGCACGGCGGGGGGCTGCTCCAGCCGCGCCAAGGCAGCCACCAGCAGCTCAGTGGTGCGAACGCGGCTTTGCAGCAACAGCTGACAGTGGCCAGGGGTCCAACGACGTTCAGCGATCGGCTCACCGGCGAGGTTCACGACACCCTCCGCCTCAGAGAGGGCCCTATCGAGGCCGTTATCAGCCCAACTGGCCGCATCGGCCGGATCTAGGCGTATGCAGGCCAGTCTCTTACCGACCAGAGCCGGAAAGGGCTGGGACTGACGACTCACGAGGGTCAGCTCATGGCCTAGTTCGAGCAGAAAAGGCACCAGCTCGCGGCCAACAAACCCCGAACAACCCAGCAGCAGCAGCCGCATTTCAGACCTAACAGCTTGAGGGAGGCTAGGCGGTTGCAATTGGGAGGGGCTGCCCAGAGCGCCTTAGCCTGAGCCAACAAACAAATTCACCATGGCTGACGCCGCCCCAGCACCAGTAGCCCAGACGCCCTTAAAGAAGGGCAGCCTGGTGCGGGTCAATAAAGCTGCTTACAGCGGCAGCATGGAAGCCAACGCGAGCGATGCACTGCCGGGCTACTTGATTGAAGGTCCTGGCGAAATTCTTGCTATCAAGGGCTACTATGCCCAGGTGCGCTGGCGAAGGCCGGTGCCGGATGTGTGGCTGCGGCTGGATCAGCTGGAGGCCTTTCCTGCTTGAACAGACTTTCCAGCTTTGTGACCTTTGGCAACCTTGGTAGAGCGTTGACTCTGACCAATCTTTGCCTGTTGTTTGCGCTCCTGATGGTGGCCTGGCAGCCCTTCCCGGGGGAATACCGGGCGCCGTTGGTGGGGTCAGCCCTACTGGGCCTAGCCCTTACCTGGCGCGGCGAATGGCGAGCGGTTGCTGAACCTGCCAAACGACTGGGTTTGCTGCTGCTGTGTTTGCTGATTCCAGGGTTGCTATCAATTCCCACATCACTTGCTCCTGGCAAAAGCTGGGGTGAAATTGCCTCAGTTGTATTGGTTGGACTGGCCGGCCTAAGCGTGCTCTATGGGCTCCGCCGCCAGCAAGATCACAGCTGGCTGCAAACTGGTCTAGTGATAGTGATTGCCGCTTGGATCGGCGATGGCCTGCTGCAAGCTCTCACCGGCGCAGATGTATTTGGGATCACGCCAAAAGCGGAGGGGATGATTAATGGGCCGTTCACTACCAACGGCATTTTTGGCATAATCGTGGCAGCAATGACCCCACTGGTGCTGTGGGAGCCTCTAAAACAACGCCAGCGCTGGGCTATTGCCCTTCTAAGTGGAATTGTAGTAACGGTGACCCTCTCGGGCCAACGCAATAATCTATTACTACTGGGCCTAGGCCTGATTGCACTATCAAGTCTTTGGAGTAGGCGCACCCGCCTAATTGGCTTAGCGATATTGGTGGCAATCGTAGTTGCTGTATATCCATTTGCACCAACCCTTCAACAACGATCGAATTGGATGATCGCCTCCGGAAGCGAAATGGTCGCCTCACTTCAAGAGCTACGCGGAAATCCCAGCGATGCCAGATCAAGCAAGCGACTGTTTAATTCTTTAAACCGCTTCACCTCCGACAGAGCTTTTCTTGTTGACGCAGGGCTAAAAATGATTCAAGATCGCCCCCTTACCGGGGTTGGCATCAATGCATTCCGCCCTGCCTACCCGCTATATGCCCAGCTGACGCCACATGGCCATCGAAACAAGCCCACCCATGCCCACAACATTTACCTAGAACTGACAGCCGAAACAGGGTTAATTGGCCTTGGCGGCCTCCTGCTAGCAATAGCACTTGGCTGGCGCTGGTTTGCGCTGGCGTGCCACGAAAGACAAAGAATGGCAGCACCCTATGCAGCCACATTATTAGTAATGCTTTTCCCATTAACAACCCACACCGTTTTATTTGCAGCATTTTACTTCTGCCTCCTGATAATGGTACTAGGAGGTTTTTTAGCGGCCCTCTTTTCTCCAGAGGCAGTCATTGCCGCGCAAATTGAACCTACGCCAAATTAAATCAGTTCAACCAGCTAACTCCCGCCGCTGGGACTGCAAGTCTTGACGGCGCAGTCGAGCCTGCTTTAGAAGCTCCCTGCCGTCGTGCAGATAGGAATCCACGTAGCCCATGGTGTAGCGCTCCAGTTCAGTGAGAGCATCTTTCACCAAGCTGAGGCAGTGATAAAGATCGAGGGCAAATGCTTGGCCTCCTGGTGGACATACCTGAGAGCGGTAGATCAAGTCAACCTTGTCGATGCGGGCCTGGCCCTGCTCAAGAAAGGCGCAGAATGACTCCATCAAGGTGTCGTCGTAGGGATCGGCGGAAAGGGCCTTGAGCTGGGCTGGGAAAGGGTTGATCACTTGAGCCAGAAGCCGATCAATCGGCGCATACACCTGCTGCAACCACTGCTGCAACACGGCATCAGTGGCAGCGCTGCGTGTGGACTGAGCACGGGCCCGCTTCACGGAAAAGCTGGCGCCAGCAGGATCTAAAGAGGTGGGCGCTGTGAGGTCGTGGCGGCGGCGGCGATCGGCATCGCGTAATACCTCCCAGGCTGCGTTTAGGGCCAGGATTGTGCGGTCATCGCCGCCAGCATCCGGGTGGTGCTGCTTCACCAGGGCCCGGTAGGCGGCCTTGATTTCAGCGCCGCTGGCAGTGGGTGAAACACCCAGCACGCGGTAAGGATCGGCAGTGGGTTCAGCAGCAGCCAGGGCGAGGCCTCCGCAAGCAAAGGAATTGTTGATGACTTTAGGAACTCAAGCCCCACTGCCTGCGGATATCGCTGCGGCTGCCCAACAAAAAACCCCGGGGTGAGCCGGGGTTGATCGAGGTGTGTGTTGAGAAGTGGAGAACGAAAGGACCGGAAATGTGTGAGGAATCCGGCCCAGTTGTGTTCTGAGGATCAGAACTTGAAGGTGGTCTTCAGCACTGCGCCGAAGCTGTCCTCGTTGGACACGTTCGTGAAGTTGATGTTGTTAGCACCACCATTCTCGATCCAGAAGATCGCGGGGGTCACGCTGATGTTGTCGGTGACCTGGAACTTGTACCAGACTTCCAGACCGAACTGGTTGAGGTCGGTGTTGTTCTCACCCAGGCCGATGCCGAAGGCGTTGCCCTTGATGACCGCGTCAGCCCACTGCAGGCCAACCATCCAGGACCAGGTGTCGTCGGAGGAGTTGGAACCGTTGAACTGGCTGGCACCAACGCCTGCACTGATCGAAGGCAGCCAACCAGCCTGCTCAGGCTGCCAATAGGCACTGAAGCCGTAGTTGTTGGTGCCATCAACCTGATAGCCAAAGAGTTGGCCAGAGGCAACGTTAAGCGAACCGAAGGAAGTTGCAGCCTCGGTGTAGTTGTAGGCAAAGGCGGTACCCCAGTTTTTGGCGGCATAGCCGACTTGAACCGTGGTGGTGCTGCCATCCCCAAAGCCGCCGCCGAAGCTCAAGCCGTTGAGGTTGTAGTAGGAGGAAGAACCAGCGCTGTACTCGTTAGAAACGTAGTTAGCACTGATGCTGAAGCCGTCCTTTTCGTACCAGAGGCCGACACCGGCACCAAGGTTCAGGTTGTAAGCGGCGTTAGCACCACCGTAAGTGAAACGATCCAGGATCGAATCAGCGGGGTAAACGCTGGGCCACATGGCCAGCATGTCGTCTTGACGGACTTTGGCACCGAAGGTACCGGTGAAGTTCTCACCGATGGGGAACTGATAGAACAGGCGGTTGATGGCCACCATGTCGGTGCCACCTTCTTCCTGGTAGGCGACTTCCATGGCTGCAGAGCCAGAGCCACCGAACACAGAGTTACCGAAGTTACCGGCGCGCAGGGTGGTGCGCAGCAGGTCCTTACCGGTAAAGCTGGTGTCGAAAATCAGGCGGACGTCGTAGTTGAAGGCGACGCGCTCAGCCTGAATAGCACGAGCACCCAGGGTGGGGACCGAACCATTCGAGAGGTCGGAGTTAACGAAGTTGGTAACAGTACCGTTGGAAGCACCGCCCACGGTGAAGGTGGCAATACCTTTCAGCTTGGTGGTGGTGGAGAACTGGTTAGCTTCCAGCTCGCCCACTTTGGCCTCGAGGCCGTCAACGCGACCCTTGAGGATGGCGAGTTCCTTCTCGAACTCGGCCATCAGCTTCTTGAGCTCGTCGGTCACTTCGGTGACGCGGTCGAGACAAGCGTTGAGCAGAGCAGCTGCTTCGAAGCGGGTCATGGCCCGGGCGCCCTTGTAGGTGCCGTCGGGGTAACCAGCGACGCAGCCGTAGCGCTCGATCAGGTTGGACAGAGCCTGGTAAGCCCAGTCGGTGGGCTTGACGTCAGAGAACTGGGAGATGCTGGTGACTTGCTCCTCGGAGGCGTACTTGTTGACGCCGTCCAGGTTGATCTCAGCAGCGGTAGCGGCCACAGGGGCCAGCAGACCAAGGGCTGCAGGTGCAACCAGGAGTTGCTTAAAGAGTTTCATGGGTTCCTCACACGAGATGGCGCAATGCGCCGAACACATACTCACTCGACATAACGGCAACGGCGCCTGGGCCTGTGCCACTGCGCACAATGACACGCGCTCCCAAAAACGATGCCCCCGACGGGCACGGGGCTCGTCGGGGGCTCTCGCCGGGTCCGCTATGGCGCGGAACCGTTTGATCAGGAATCAGGCGCCGAAATCAGCCGGCGTTCTCCGCGATCAGCAGACCCTGGGTGAAACAACTGGAACTCACGGGCACCTCCTCCTCTGGGGATTGGAGCCAGCCGGCGATGCATTCGGCAGGATCAGCACCCGAAGGTCCAGATCTTTGCCACATCACTGCTGACAGAACTCGCGAAATTTAGCCAACAAAAAAGCGCCCCGTGGGGGCGCTGAGGCTGATTTCGGATATCAAAACCAGGCTTCGATCAAAGAGCGTTGCCGCGGGGCAGAACTTCTTCAGGGAAGACGAAGTTTTCATGCGGCTGGTCAGCCGGTGCCATCCAGGCACGCAGACCTTCATTCAGCAAGATGTTCTTGGTGTAGAAGGTTTCAAATTCGGGGTCCTCAGCGGCGCGGATCT
>Ga0247838_1001286_pt1 | contig 36369 bp, 31 predicted proteins | sample LaCruzMarch2015__5_FD_189097 | JGI IMG/M metagenome (GOLD analysis project Ga0247838, IMG submission 189097) | Freshwater microbial communities from meromictic Lake La Cruz, Castile-La Mancha, Spain - LaCruzMarch2015_15m | ecosystem: Environmental > Aquatic > Freshwater > Lake | place: Spain... | reverse complement strand
TGCCGGCTTGGGCGGCAATGGTGAAGGAGCCTGCAGTGGCGCCATCGGTCTCTGGCAGGGTCATGTCAGGCGCGCTGGTGGAGCCGCCTGCGCCTGGCACGGAGATGGTGGGTGGGCCATCGGTTGTGCCGTTGATGGTGATGTTGAGCACCGCGGTGGTGGTGGAGCCATCGCCGTCGGTGAGCGTGTAGGTGTAGCTATCGGTGAGCGTCTGGGTGTTGTTCAGAGCGTTGACCGCGGCGTTGGTGTTGTCCAGCGTGTAGGTATAAGTGCCATCGGTGTTCAACACCAGAGAGCCGTGCGCCAGGGTGACATTGGCGGCGGTGACGGGAAGCAGTTTGGAGTCGGCCCCCACGGTGTCGGCGCCGGTGCCGATGAGCACCGAGCCAGTGGCCACCAAAGCGGTGTCTTCGGTGACAGCGGCGCTGTCATTGACGGCCACGGGCAGGCTGTCGGTGATGGAGACGTCGATGCTGTTGGTACGCACCACACTGTTGTTGTCGGTGATGCTCAGTGGCACGTTGTCGACGATGGGAGCCGAGCCGGTGTGCGTGAGAACCTTTGGGTCGTAGGTGTAGCTGACCACACCGGTGCTGGCATTAAAGCCGGTGATCAGCAAGGTGCCTTCGCCGGTGTCGATGGGGTTGGCTGCCAAGAAGGCGGGCGTGCCCAGATTGGCCAGCGTGAAAACGGTGCCGCCCACATTGATGCTGGCAATGCCGGCTTGGGCGGCAATGGTGAAGGAGCCTGCAGTGGCGCCATCGGTCTCTGGCAGGGTCATGTCAGGCGCGCTGGTGGAGCCGCCTGCGCCTGGCACGGAGATGGTGGGTGGGCCATCGGTTGTAGTACCAAGAGCAACTGTATCTGGGTCGCCCAAATCTTGCGGATCCGTAACTAGTCCATTTGTATTACGATTTATCGTTAACGGAGACACCTCTTCACTAATCCTCAACACCCGTACAAAACCGTGTGAGTCACTGGCATCGCCACCCGTATTACCCGCAGCGGTCGGGTCCAATTCAATTGATAGATCCCCGCCTGTCGACAAGACCTTGGCAATCTGATCGGCGCCACTATTCAGATTTGTCAGCGCAGCTTCTGACTTGTCCGTGGGATCTGTACCCAGCAAATTTGCATCAATGAGAAGTTCGCGTCCTGAAGCGATGGTTACTGGCTGTCCATTGGGCAGTGCCAATTCAAGCCGGGTTCCGTCGGCAGTCACGATTTGTTGGCCTTCTTGAACCTCGTCGCCAACCTTGATCGCTACACGACTACCGTCCGCCTTAACAATCCATGCGTTTCCTTCCAGGATAACGACCACACCACGGGCTTGGGCAGCGATTTGATTGGTAGCCATACGGTAACTCCAGCATTCAGCAAATATAGATTTGCTGACTTTAGGGTACTGTCAGGCGTGGCGCTATTGTCCTTAGGTACAGGTCAGGCCACTTATTTGTGATTCAGTGGATGCCGTGGACCCTGAGCGCAAGCTGTAGTCGGTCCGTGAGGTTGAGCTTTTCAAAAACAGCACTCAAGTGCGCTTTGACAGTTCTTTCGGCAATTTTGCAGTCTTGGGAAATTGCCTGATTTGATGCTCCGTTTGCGGCAAGAATGGCGATTTCTTTTTCGCGGGTGCTTAGACCCAGTCCCCAATCGTCGCTAACGGGTTCCTTGGTTATTGCGGCGCTATTGGCGCTTTGGATCAGCCTGTTCATAAGCGTTTTTCCAATCCAAACGTGACCCGCTTCAACTACTTGCCTTACCTGTACGAGGGTGGCGGCATCCGAGAAGGCATGACAGTAGCCTGAACATCCAGCGTCGAGTGCCTGAATAGCTTCATTGTCGGTCGGGTTGGAACTGGCTGCAATGAACTTGAACTTTTTTGTATTGACTAATTCAGTCCAGTTTGGGTGGCTCCATTTTGGGGGAAAAGCGGATGACAGATCCAACCAAACCAAAGCGTGGGAGGAATAAGGGCTTTGTACCAATTCCGGGAAGTTTGAAAATATGGACGGTTTCGGCTTTTTGAAAGCACGGGTCCAATGGGCAATCAAGCCTGCGTCACTTGCGACAAAGATTAATTTCAAAGGCTGACTCATCTTTCGGTCATCGCCTTTGCTTTGGCGCGAAGAATGGGTTTTAGTAAATACGAGAGAACTGATTTTTTACCGGTCAGAATATCGACTTCGGCGACCATGCCCGGGATGATGGGGAATTTTTGCGTTCCAATGGTTGTGGACAATGTACGGACTCTTACCAAAAAGTATGCGTTCCCCTTTTCATCCACCACACTGTCTGCCCCGATGTGTTCTAAAGTGGCGTCCAGGCCACCGTATATCGAAAAATCGTATGCCGTGAATTTAACCATCGCTTTTTGGCCGGGACGCAAAAAGGCAATGTCTTTTGGAAGAACACGAGCCTCTAACAACAGAGCGTCGTCGGATGGAACCAGCTCAATGACATCTTTACCGGGTTGGACCACTCCGCCGACGGTATTGACCTTGAGTTGCTTGACTGTTCCGTTGACGGGCGATCGGACTTCGGTTTGGTTAACGCGATCCTCCAGGGCCGTGCTGCCTTCCGAGAGCGCGCTGAGCTTGGCATTGGCCTCGCTCAATTCGGAGCGCGCGATATTGCGAAAGGTCAGGTCTACTTCTTGCATCTTGCGTGCTGCTTCCAGTACAGACGACTCCAGTCGGGGAATGTCGGAGTTGGCACTGTCGCGCTCGCCACGGTAGCGGGCGACGTCCCGCTCAAGGCGCAAAAGTTCTACATCTGACACGGCGCCTGTTTTTGTGAGCGGGCGTGTCATTTCCAGTTCCCTTGCTGTCAGGCTGTAGCTTTGGGATGCCTGCTCACGGCGTGCCTTTGCCGATATGAGTTCCTGTGAGCGCTGGGATGCTTGTTGTCGACTAACGCCCATTGTGGCGTCGAGCTCTGCTCGCCGAGATTCGTACAGTATTCTTTCTTGGTCAACAATCTCAGGGGCTTCCTTTGTCACCTCGGGTGGGGGAATAAACCGTGCGCCGTCTGCCAATGCCTTGAGGCGAGCCGCTTTTGCCAAAAGTGACAAGTACTGTGACCGGTTTTCCCGCAAGGAGGACACCATGCGTGTGGGGTCAACCTTCAAAAGCAGGTCACCTACTTTGACGCTTTGGCCTTCTTTAACCAAAATCTCAGAAACGATTCCGCCGTCGAGACTTTGCAGTATTTGAATCTGCCTGGAGGGGATTACTTTTCCTTCCCCCCGTGTTACTTCGTCCAACACGGCAAAAGCTGCCCACAGAATCAGAATCGTGACAGCACCCAAACTGAGCCAAACCACAATGCGCGCTCCACGTGGAGTTTGTTCGGCGATAGCCCAATCGGCATTGGCATCAAAATCTGAATCCAAGTCTTGTTGTTTTCCTCCGATGAAGTGGAATGCCCTGTCAGTCTGACGGGAGAATCCCTCGTAGAACAGGGTCCATCCTTGGATGAATCGAGCTTTTTCAGCAGAAATACTCGTCATGCTGCCCTCCCAATTCTGCCGCCCTGCAGCGCTTCAACCACTTGGGATTTGGGGCCGTCCGCCATGATTTGGCCGTTGTCCAGAACAATCAAACGGTCAACCAGATCCAACAATGCGGTGCGGTGCGTCACCAAAACCACGGTTTTGCCTGTGGTGAAGCGACGCAGTCGCGCCTTCAGCAGGTCTTCGCTTTGGTGGTCCATGGCACTGCTCGGTTCGTCCAACAGCAAAATTGGCGAATCATTTAGAACGGCGCGCGCAATGCCAACGGCCTGACGTTGTCCGCCAGACAACGACTCGCCGCGTTCACCAATAGCCATGTCAAACCCGCGCGGGTGGCGGTTCGCAAACTCAGTGACCCCTGCGATTTCTGCCGCGGCGATGATGTCTTGATCATCGGCAAATGGTGCACCCAAGGCAATGTTCTCTTTCAGTGTTCCGAAAAACAAACTAACGTCTTGAGATACAAACCCAGCTGCTCGCCGCAACTCTGCTGGGTCAATTTGACGCAAATCAATTCCATCAATAAGAATGGCTCCTGACGTTGGTTGTTGCAGTCCCAAAATGAGCCGTTGAATCGTCGATTTTCCAGAGCCAACGCGTCCGATAAATGCCACACGTTCACCTGCGTGAATCTTGAACGAAACCTTGTTCAAAACAGCTTGTTGCTGACCCGGGTAAGTAAAGCTGACGTCTTTGAACTCGATGGTTCCCTGAAAACCATCACGGTGCAGGAATGCTGCATCATCTGCCCGTTCGGGCTGAGTTTCCATATGTGTTGTGATGGACGCGAGGCCACTCTTGGCGCTGTGAAACTGCATCAGCAATCCCGCGACCTGGCCAAACGGAGCCATAGCGCGTCCGGCGAGCATGGATGCGGCAATGATGGCTCCCATGCTGATTTGGTTGCCGATCAGCAGATACACACCAACGATCAAAACACCCACAGAAACCAACTGTTGCAGCATTTGCGCAAAATTCATAATGACGGAGGACAGCAGTTTCAGCTTCGTTCCGTTTTGCGCCAAAAATACGGTGGAATGTTCCCATCGGCGCTGGAAACTGCTTTCCGCCACCATAAATTTGATTGTTTCTATTCCCACCAAACTCTCAACCAGCGTTGCATTTCTCTGGGCCGATGCGCGAGAGGTGACTTCGACCAGCTCCTGCATTTTTTGCTGAACTACCAATGAAGCGACCAGCAGCAGGACGATGCACAGCAACACGGGGACTAAAAGCCAAGGTGAGATCCAAGCGATGACTGCCAAAAATAGCAACACGAACGGCATATCGACCAATGTGGTGATGGACGCAGACGCCACGAAATCCCGCACGGCTTCAAATGCTCTGAGATTGGCTGCAAATGAGCCAACCGATGCCGGCCTGTCGGCCATCCGCAAACCCAGTACCCGGCCCATGATGTTCGCAGAAAGAGTGACGTCGATTCGCTTGCCTGCAGTGTCCAATATGTAGGCCCGCAAGACGCGAAGAACCGTGTCGAACACCATCATGAGCAGAACGCCAACCGTCAATACCCACAAGGTTTCTTCCGCGCGGTTGGGAACCACACGGTCGTACACCGTCATGGAGAACATGGGGAGTGCCAATGCAAACAAATTAACGACCAAGGCGGCCAGAAGACTGTCGCGATAGAGCCGCCAATTTTGGACCACAACGCCCCAAAACCAATGTCTGGACTTGACTTGCCCCGAGTCGGGTGTTCGCTCGTCGAAGTTGTAGACCGGTCTAACAAAAAACACGACCCCGGCAAACAGTGCTTCCAACTCGTCACGCGCTAACACGTCCGAAGATTCACCACTCTCCGGGAACCGCACACGCGCGTGACCATTGTCCAGCCACTCCAACAAAAGACAGGCTTGCTTCTCTTTTAATAGCAAGATGACTGGCAGCAAGCCAGGACGCAAGTCAGTCAGTGAGCGACGGGCAAGTTTTGCCGTCAGCCGCGCACGGGCTGCAGCCCGGGGTAGCAGGGCCGGCGTAATCAAGTTGCCTTCCAGTGGCAGTCCTGCGGACAAGGCTTCACGCGTTGTATTGACGCCGTAGATTCTCGCTATAGCCACCACGCTGTCGAGCAAGGGGTCGAAGTGAACACTGTGCTCACCTAAACGCCATCCACCTGCGATGGCTGCGGGTTCACTCGTTGTGGCGGGTGGCTTGGATGCTGGCATGAATGTGGGGTTAGGGTATTTGAGCGAGGGTTACAAAATGCGCTCGTCACTACCCAAAAGGTTTAACGCGCCTTTCACGCGGTTGCGCAGGCCTTTTCTCAGCAGCAACTTCTTTTGTGCAGCTGCGGGTAAATCCGTATGCCGAATGATGTTCTTTGCAATCAGCGTGTCGATCAAATCCTCAATCACGCGAACAAAGTCGGCGTCAGCGGCGCTGAATTCGGGGGCCTCCTCTTTGGCACCAAAGAACGACTGAATCTCCGCATGTGTCTCGTCGATTTCTTCACTTCCGGGAAACCACTGTCGTGACACTGACAACAGCATTCCATCAACACTGCGAGAAATATGAAACATGGCGGGCGCTTTTGGATGAATCAGCGAAAAATTGAGGGTCGGGTGCTTAAGGATGAATGATGGTATCACCACATATTGCGAATACGCAGCATGCGTTCCCCGACGCAGGAAATACCCTTCTGGCATGTGACGAAATGCACGCATTCAGCATACCCCATGCAGTATGTGTGTATACTTAGGCAGGTATACAAGGAGTAGGTATGGTTCATGTTTCTATGCAGTTGAATTTGCGTGCAGCGACCACGGTCGGAATCCTCTATTGCGGGCTTGCAATTGCGGTTGCCTCGGCGCAAACCATTTCTGTGCCCACTGTTGTTGTCCAGGCAAAGGAGATCGGAACCGCCTACGAAATGGATGGAGTGGTTCAGCCCGTCAAACAAAGCACCGTGTCGGCGCAGGCATCAGGGCGCATCGCCACTCTGCAGGTCAAGGCGGGAGATAAAGTTCGAGCCGGTCAGATACTTGCCACCATTGATGACCGCGAAGCCATGGCAGGGGTTCAAAAAAGCCAGGCCCAAATCAATCAAGCGGAGGCAGAGTTGCGTAACGCGAAGGTCAATTTAGACCGAACGCGCGATTTGCAAAGCAAGGGGTTCGTGAGTAAGGCTGCCTTGGATACTGCCGACGCAGTCTATAAAGGTGGACTCGCTGTTCGCGAGCAAGCCAGCGCTCAGGCTCTGCAGTCCAGTATTTCTCAGGGTTTCACCAGGGTTAGCGCACCTTTTGATGGCTGGGTCATGCAAACGCATGCAGAGGCGGGCGATTTGGCGGTTCCAGGAAAGCCGCTGGTAACTGTCTATGCGCCCCAGCCTTTGCGCGCGGTCGTTCAGGTTCCTGGCTCCCGGACACAAGCGGTGCGCACCGCTGTTCAAACCCTGGTGCAAATGGACGATGCACAGGGTCACGCGCAGTGGATTGCGCCGGTCACCCGCAGTGCGGTCCCCTCTGCAGATCCCGTATCGCAAACCACGGAATGGCGATTTGAACTGCCATCAAAAGACAGTGCCGGTTGGCTGCCTGGGCAGCAGGTTCGGGTTCGTTTCCTGAGTGGACAGCCCAATTCGGTGCGGACGATGATGGTGCCGCAAGCCGCTATTTTGCGTCGCGGTGAGTTGACCGCTGTGTATGTTGCCTCGGCCACTGGCTTTTCCTTGCGCGCCGTGCGCCTGGGTGCGCAGCAAGGTGTCGATGGTGTCGAGGTACTGGCTGGCGTTTTGGCGGGAGATGTCGTCGCTTTAGATCCTATTCGGGCGGGTCAAGTCAACGCAGCACCCTCAAAAGTCAAGAAGTGAGACTGCCATGAAATCACCAGTGCCTTTGGGAATATCAGGTCGCATTGCTGCGGCGTTTCAGGCCAATGCCCTCACCCCACTGCTCGCGCTGGTTGCTCTATTGTTGGGCATTTTCGCGGTCATGGTCACGCCGCGTGAGGAGGAGCCACAGATCAATGTGACGATGGCCAACGTGCTGATTGCATTCCCCGGCGCCAGCAGCACGGACGTCCAAAATATGGTGGCACGTCCAGCGGAGCAGTTGCTAAGTCAAATCGCCGGGATTGAGCATACCTATTCCATCGCGCGACCAGGTATGGCTGTGCTGACGGTTCAATTCAAAGTGGGGGTGCCGCGCACCGAGGCGTTGGTGCGTCTGTATGACGTGCTGAATGCCAACCAGGACTGGTTGCCTCGGGATTTGGGCACCTTAACACCAATCGTCAAACCCAAAGGTATTGACGATGTACCAGTAGTTGCGGTCACCCTTTGGAGCAAGGACGCGCGTTCCGCGGCCGACCTGGAGTTGACAGCGCACGCGGTGGAGAGTGAGCTCAAGGCGGTTGTAGGTGTGCGGGAAGTGCAAACGCTGGGCGGTCCGGGGCGTGCTATTCAAGTGAGCGTCGACCCTGCTCGCCTGCGGGCACGCGGCGTGGACTTGTTGAGTCTCAAAAAGGTGTTGGTGGCTGCAAATTTCGGCATGCCGGCGGGAGTTGTTCTTGAGCCAGCCCAAGCCAGTGGGGGGGCTCAGTTGTTGACGGTGGAAACCGGTGAGTTCGTCAAATCTGCCGACGATGTTGGTGACTTGGTGGTGGGAACCAGTCAGGGCAAGCCCGTATTTCTGCGGGATGTGGCGCGCATTGAAATGGGCGCCCAGCAAACCCAGCGTTATGTCTGGTACACCCCAGGCGCTGCAGCGGACCCAGCTGCAGAAGCAGGCAATGCATCGGTGCCGGCAGGTGCGGGGCAGTCGTTCCCCGCCGTGACGATCAGCGTCACAAAAAAGCCGGGTGAAAACGCGGTGGATGTATCGCGCGCCGTGCGCAGCCGGTTGGATGCTCTGCGCAACACGGTAATTCCCTCTGATATTGAAGCGACCGTGACCCGCGACTACGGTGAAACCGCTGCGGAGAAAGCCAATAAGCTTATTCAGAAGCTGGCCTTTGCCACTGGCTCGGTCATCTTGCTGGTCGGGCTGGCGTTGGGTCGCCGCGAGGCGCTCATTGTCGGGGCGGCGGTTATTCTGACGCTGACCGCCACCTTGTTTGCCTCGTGGGCATGGGGGTTTACGCTGAACCGGGTGTCCTTGTTTGCGCTGATCTTTTCGATTGGCATCTTGGTGGACGATGCCATTGTGGTGGTGGAAAACATCCACCGGCACCAGCAATTGACGCCAGATGCCCGCCTGAAAGACATCATTCCGCGTGCGGTGGACGAGGTCGGTGGGCCCACAATTTTGGCCACGCTTACAGTGATTGCGGCGTTGTTGCCCATGGCCTTTGTGTCCGGGCTGATGGGGCCTTACATGAGCCCCATCCCGATCAACTCCAGCTTGGGCATGGCGCTGTCACTGGCGATTGCATTCACGGTGACGCCGTGGTTGGCCTTGAAATTCATGCGCGAACATGGCCATGGAGGTAGCCAGGAAAGTGGGCGCGAGGTCCACAACCAACCCCGTACCCGCGGGACCAAAATTCAGAGGATGTTCAACGCGGTACTCACGCCGTTGCTCAACAGTGCGCGCAAGCGCTGGCTTTTGCTGGCCGGCATTGTGGCGGCCCTGTTGCTGTCGGTGGGTCTCACGTTTGTGCAATGGGTGGTACTGAAGATGCTGCCTTTTGATAATAAAAGCGAGTTTCAGGTCGTAGTGGATATGCCTGCGGGAACCCCGCTGGAAGATACGGCCGCCACCTTGCAGGATATGGGTGCTTTTTTGGCGGCACAGCCGGAGGTCGTGAATTTGCAGGCGTACGCTGGCACGGCATCGCCTATCACCTTCAATGGCTTGGTACGCCAGTACTACATGCGTTCTGACGTCGAGCAGGGCGACCTGCAAGTCAACCTGGTGGACAAGCACCGCCGCAGCGAAAAGAGCCATGCCATTGCGCAACGGCTGCGCCCGGGGCTTGAAAAAATCGCACTGCGCCATCATGCACGGGTCAAAGTGGTGGAAGTTCCCCCGGGCCCGCCCGTGATGTCACCTCTGGTGGCCGAGGTGTATGGGCCTGATGAAGCCGGGCGTCAGGGGCTTGCCGCGCAAGTAGCGACATCGTTTGCCGCCACCGCCGACATTGTGGGCATTGACACCAGCCTGCGCGAAGATGCCCCGCGTGCCTTTTTGCGGGTGCGTCGCCAACGGGCGGAGTCACTGGGCATACCGGTGGCGGTCATCGCGCAAACGGTCTCGGCGGCCCTGTCGGGAACCGATGCCGCCTACCTGCACGACCAGCAGTCCAAATACCCGGTGCCTGTGCGCATCCAGCTTCCCCGTGAAAGCCAGGTCGGCCTGGATGCAATTTTGGCACTGCCCATGCGTGCCGCCAACGGGCAACTGGTGCCGTTGTCAGAGTTGGTTCAGATCGAGCGTGGGGTAATCGACAAGCCTTTGTATACTAAGGATCTGATGGGGGTGAGCTATGTGTTTGGCGACATGGCCGGCAAGCTGGACTCACCCTTGTACGGCCTCTTTGCAATTCGCCACCAGCTCGCGGATGCTGCCAAAACCCAAAGCGACAGCGTGGGGGAATACTGGATTCACCAGCCGGGCGATCCGTACCGGCAGTACGCCATCAAATGGGACGGCGAGTCGCAGATCACCTATGACACCTTCCGGGATATGGGTGCGGCCTATGGCGTGGGCTTGATCCTGATTTACCTGCTGGTGGTGGCGCAATTCAAGAGCTACCTGACACCCTTGGTCATCATGGCACCCATTCCGCTGACCATCATCGGTGTGATGCCTGGTCACGCGATCATGGGGGCGCAGTTCACAGCCACCTCCATGATTGGCATGATTGCGCTGGCCGGCATCATTGTGCGTAATTCGATTCTGCTGGTCGACTTCATTGAGCTGCAAACCGCGCAGGGTCTGGCTTTCAAAGATGCGGTATTGCAGTCGGCGGCCGTGCGCGCGCAGCCGATCGCGTTGACCGGGTTGGCCGCCATGATTGGTGCCTTCTTTATCCTGGATGACCCCATTTTCAATGGCCTGGCCGTCTCCCTGATCTTTGGCATTCTGGTGTCCACCGTGCTGACTCTGGTGGTGATCCCGGTCCTTTACTACGCGCTGTTTAGGCTCCGTATGGAATCGCGCATAGACGCGAGTGTTCTTGCAGCCGATCTGGCTGAACCTAGCAACCCCTGAAGGAGACAAAACCATGGCCCATATCGTTATCGTCGGTGCCGGTCTGGGCGGCATGCCTGCCGCCTATGAAATACGCGAGTTGTTAGCCAAAGAGCACCGCATTACCGTTGTCAATTCGACGGACTACTTTCAGTTTGTCCCCAGCAACCCCTGGGTGGCCGTGGGTTGGCGTGAGCGCGAGGCAATAACCCTGCCGATTGCCCCCTACCTCGCCCGCAAAGACATTGATTTCATCCCGAAGGCCGTTGCCAGCATTGAAGCCTCCGCCAACCAGGTCACCCTGGAAGGTGGGCAAACACTGCAATACGACTACTTGGTGATCACGACCGGGCCCAAGCTGTCTTTCAGCGAGGTGCCGGGCGCGGGCCCCAAGAGTCATGGCGGCGGCGGATTCACCCACTCAGTTTGCAGCGTGGACCATGCCCAGGCGTTCTTTGCAGACTACCAGAAGTTCCTGGAAAACCCAGGCCCGGTGATCATCGGTGCGATGCCTGGCGCCAGTTGCTTCGGCCCGGCCTACGAATTTGCCTTCATTTTGGACACCGATCTGCGCAAACGCAAGCTGCGCAACAAGGTGCCGATCACCTACATCACCAGCGAGCCCTACATTGGTCACCTGGGTCTGGGCGGCGTGGGCGACAGCAAATCGATGCTGGAGTCCGAGATGCGCAACCGCGACATGAAGTGGATCACCAACGCCAAGACCACCCGGGTGGAAGAAGGCAAGATGTTTGTCACCCAGCTCGATGACTTGGGCAATGTCTACAAAGAGCATGAAGTTGGTTTCAAGCTGTCCATGATGCTGCCCGCCTTCAAGGGGGTAGACGCGGTGGCTGCGGTGCCAAACCTGTGCAACCCGCGCGGGTTTGTGTTGATAGATGAGTTTCAGCGCAGCAAGGCCTATCGCAATATCTTTTCCGCTGGCGTGTGCGTGGCGATTCCCCCGGTGGAGGTCACCCCGGTGCCCACCGGCACCCCGAAAACCGGCTACATGATCGAGAGCATGGTCGGCGCTATCGCGCACAACATTGCGGACGAGTTGGCAGGTAAGTCGCCCGATGCTACCGGCACCTGGAATGCGATTTGCCTGGCCGACATGGGGGACACTGGCGCTGCCTTTGTGGCATTGCCACAAATCCCGCCGCGCAATGTGAACTGGTTCAAAAAGGGCAAATGGGTGCACCTAGCCAAGATCGCGTTTGAGAAGTATTTCATTCGCAAGATCAAGACCGGCAATTCCGAGCCCATTTATGAAAAGTACGTGCTCAAGCTGTTGGGCATCGTGCGCCTGGCGGACAAACCCAAGCCGTAATTCTTGCAATTTTCATTTCATTTTTCTACAGGAGATTCTCACCATGACCGTTCAACGTTACATCGTCGTCTTTGCAGGCCTTTTTATCCTCATCTCATTGGCACTGGGGGTTGAAGGCAGCCCCTTGTTTGTCAGCAAATGGGCGTTGGCGTTTACCGCCTTCGTCGGACTCAACCTGTTCCAGTCCGGTTTCACCAACTTTTGTCCCTTGGGCATAATTTTGAAAAAATTGGGTGTTCCTGAGTCAAAAATCGGCTGCGCAAACTGAATTCCACGCCACTACAGCACAGGAGTACGCCATGGGTGAAAATGCGCGGGAATCCAAGAAGCCGGAAAACTGCAACATGACCGTATTGAACAACGCCCAAGCCCGTACCGATGTACTCAACCGATTGCGCCGCGCAGAGGGTCAGATTCGGGGAATACAGCGCATGGTGGAAGAGGGCGAGAACTGTTTGAAGATCGGCCAACAGTTCGCAGCAGTGCGCAAGGCGCTGGACAGCACCTACTTGCGCATGACGGTGTGCTTTATGGAGCAGGAGCTGGAACTGCGCATGCACCCCGATGCGGAGCAAAAGGTGGGCTTGGACGAAATGCTGAAAGACATGGAAACCCTACTCGCCCGCATGGGCTGACGCAATGACGCCCCCCCCCAGGCACACATCGCCGTCATAGAGCACGGCGGATTGGCCCGGGGTGACGGCCCACTGCGGCTCTGTAAAGTGAAGCGCAAAGGTGTCGGACGTGGCCTGACTTAACACGCAAGCGGAATCGTTTTGACGGTACCGGGTTTTTGCCGCCAAGGCTGACAGCGCCACGTTCGCAGGCGGCGCCCCTGCGGTCCAGCTTGCATCCTGTGCGGTCAATGACATCGATTGAAGCCAAGGGTGGTCATGGCCTTGCACCGCCCACAGGGTGTTGGTCTGCATGTCTTTGCGGGCCACAAACCACGGGGTGTGCTCGCCCCCCCCTTTTTGCGCACCTTTGGTTTTGAGGCCTCCAATGCCCAGCCCCTGGCGCTGCCCCAGCGTGTAAAAAGACAAGCCTACGTGTTGGGCAATCGTGCGACCTTTGGGGTCTTTGATCGGCCCCGGCTCTTTGGAGATATAGCGGTTCAGAAACTCGCGGAATGGCCGCTCGCCGATAAAGCAGATGCCGGTGGAATCCTTCTTTTTTGCATTGGGCAGACCGATCTCGTCGGCGATGCGCCGCACCTCGGTTTTGTGCAACTCACCCACCGGGAACAGAGTCTTGGACAGTTGCGCCTGGTTCAGGCGGTGCAGGAAGTAGCTTTGGTCCTTGGCCGGGTCCAGGCCTTTGAGCAGCTCATGCAAGCCAGTTTGCGGATTCTGGCGCACCCGGGCGTAGTGTCCGGTGGCGATTTTTTCGGCGCCCAGCCGCATGGCGTGGTCCAAAAAGGCCTTGAACTTGATCTCGGCATTGCACAAGATGTCGGGGTTGGGCGTGCGCCCGGCCTGGTATTCGCGCAGGAACTCGGAGAACACCCGGTCCCGGTATTCGGAGGCGAAGTTGACGTGCTCGATCTCTATCCCCAGCACATCCGCCACGGCGGCGGCATCGACAAAGTCGATGTTGGAGGAGCAATACTTGCTGTTTTCCTCGTCCGAGTCGTCATCTTCCCAGTTCTTCATGAAGATGCCGATCACCTCATGACCCTGTTGTTTCAAGAGATAGGCGGTAACCGCTGAATCGACCCCGCCACTTAAACCCACCACAATGCGTTGCTTGCTCATGGTTTGATTTTAAGCGGGATAAGCGAGTCAGGAATTATGGGTCAAATTGGCCTCTAGCCCGCGTGGAATATGCGCGAGCAGCTATTAAATTTATAGCGGTGCATCAGCAAAGGCGGTAGCGAATCACTCAGAACCCGAGTCGGACCAAGGGCGCATGGGTGGGAATGGTTGAGGCGGCGATTCTGACTTGCCGCTTGCCGCTTGCCGCTTGCCGCTGGGTAGGCCTGCGCACGGCGCACCCGCCGCAGCGTTATTGGCTCTGCCTACGCAAGCTCTGCGCAGGCTAGAGGCATATACGGCTCATAAAACTGGACCCTGTTGCGCCCCGCATCCTTGGCCTGGTACATGGCGGCATCGGCCCACTTCATCAGGTCGGTCTGGCTTGACAGGTGGTTGACGAACACCACCACGCCAATGCTGACGCTGCAATGGTGCTCCACTGTGGTGGCAGGGTCACCCGGCTGCGTAACGCTCAGTTGGTAGGGCGCGGCCAGCGCAGCACGTATCTTCTCGGCCACCGCAGCGGCTTGTTCGGTGGAGGTGGTCTGGTCGGTGTGGAGCTCGTTCAACAGCACCACGAACTCGTCACCACCGAGCCGGGCGACGGTGTCGGTCTCGCGCACACACGCAGTCAGGCGACGGGCCCCTCCATCAGCAGCAAATCGCCCGCAGCATGACCATGCGTGTCGTTCAACGACTTGAAGTTGTCCAGGTCCAGAAACATCAGGGCGCCATACAGGCCGCTGCGCTTGCTGGCTGCCAGGGCCTGGCTCAAGCGGTCATCCAGCAAACGCCGGTTGGGGAGCTGCGTGAGCGGATCAAAGTACGCCAGTTGGCGGACTTGCTCCAGCAGCTCGTTGCGCATGTCCTCGGCCCGACGCCGTTCGGTGATGTCATGGACGATAGAGAGCAGCATGCTGCGCCCACCGGTCTTGATCGGTGATGAATACACCTCTACATCCCGCAACTCGCCACAGGCGAGGCGGTGCGAAAACTGGAAATATTTGCGTTCTTCGCGCAAGGCTTTCTGCCGTTCCTCAGCGACGCGCTCGGGTGTTGCGGTGTTGATGGTGCTGATGTTCATGCCAACGAGTTGCGCCCGGGCGTAGCCGTAGTAGCGTTCCGCGGCCGGATTGGCCTCCACGATTTCGCCCGACGCCGGGTCGATGAGCAGCATGACCGACGAGTTTTTCTCGAAAAAATGCCGGTTGCGCTGATCGGACTCGGTGAGCAGCGCTTCGCGCTCGCCCAGCGTTTCCAGCAGGTGGTTGAAGCCGCCCACCAGGGCGCCGATTTCATCCGCGTGGGCCACCGGCAGCGCCTGGGTCGGCAGGTCACCTTTGGCCAGCAAGGACAAGCGGCTTGCCGTGTCGAGCACCGGGGCAAGCTGGCGCTGCAGCAGCCACCAGGTCAGCGCGCCGGTCAGCAGGGTGAGCAGCGCGGTGGCCCACAGCATGCGTTGCTGCATGGAGTGAATTGGCGCAAACGCCTCTGCAGTGGGCATGACCACACCCAAGAACCAGCCCGCTACCGGGATGGCTTTGGCTGCATTGAGTTCTTCCACGCCACGCGAACTGACGGCCACACCGAAGCCTTCATAACCCTGCATGTAGCGGTCGTGCATTGTGTTGAGACCCGGTGCCGGAATCGGCTGCATGATGCGGGTCTTGTCCGAGGCTGTCACAAACAGTTTGTGTTCTGGCGCAATTAGCAGAAACCCCCCGGTCTTGCCGTACTGGCCCTGCGTATTCTTGTCCAGAAAATTGGGTTTGCCCAGGTTGACGGTGCCCACCAGGGTGCCGATCACCGCGCCCGCAGCATCGTGTATGGGAGCGACGATGCTGAAGATCGGAGCCCCCAGCTTCTTGCCCATGGCCGGGCGACCAATCACCGTCTTACCGGTCTTAAGCGGGCCGGACACGGATTCGCGGTCCAGGTAGTTGGTGCCAATACGGCCGGTGGACAGAGGCACATCGGCAATCGCGGTGCCATCCACGCCGGTAGCGAATACGCCGCCGTTGAACAGTATTTGCATCAATGGGCGCTGCTCCAGCAGGGTCTGTAGCGCGGTCGGTTCGGCCATCAAGCGGGCATCAATGTCCTTGGCAATGCGCTCCAGTGCGGCCTGGCGGGAGCTGAGTTCGTCATTGACCTGTGCGGCAATGAGGGACACGGTCTGGAGCTGCTGCTGGCCCAAAACGCGTTGCATATCGACTTGCAGCATGTGGCTCACGTAGAAGGCGAGCGCCCAGATGCCCAACACGAGGCTGCCCAGCGTGAGCACGGTCACCCGAATTTTGAGTGAGCGCCACGGCGATATTTTTGACTTCAACGAGTGATCCCTAGTCGCTATCATTTTTGCAGCTGTTTGCGCAATATTTGCAAGGGAGACCCTGTTTTTTGGAGCCCTATCGTAGAGCGATTGCCCACTTTTTGATATCCCCCATTCGGGTGAGATTGAAGCTATTTGTTGGCATTTCAACCAACCGAGCCGCATGCATCACGCTATTGGGTTGTTGGGTTGTTAGATGGGGTTTCATAGGTGAGTCGGGCATGGGGATGCTCCCAAATTAATAGCTGCTCACGCATATTCCACGGGGGCTAGAGCCCGATTTGCCTCACAAATCCGATGGGGTCGACATGGGAGCGGCGGTTACCGGACGGCCCTTGCGCAAAGGAGCCTCATTTTTCGGCCTGAGTTTGAACCCGCGCAAGCAACTGCTCCACCTGCCCCTTGGCTTTTTCCCGCTCGGATGAGGGCATATCAGCCAATTGGTCCCTCAAGGCCACCAAGCTGTTCCGGGCCGACTCGCGGCTGGCCTGCGTTTCTGGCCATTTCTGCCTTGTATTGGTCGCGCAGGTCCTCGCCCACTTCCTGGACACGGGCCTCGAGCATGCCCCATCGCAGATTGAGCGCATCAAGCTGAAGTTTCATTTTGGAGATGTAGTGGTCTTCGGTGGCCATGGTGTTGACTCCTGGCTAAGAAAATTTTGGGTGGTGCGTGCGCCCCTTCCCCTGACTGCAGAGCGTAGGCCTGTCGCATCTGTCTATCAGTGCGCTGGCGTACCCAGTAGATGTTTTGTGGGCAGTGCTGATAGCGCGCATTTACGAGGGGTTTGCGCGCTGTGCCCCAATAGTGAACCTGCAACGCGGGCAGGAAATCCAGGGTTCGCTCGGGGTTCGATGCCTGTTCCAGAGCTCCATATTGCGGCTCCTTCGGTTGAATGGCTTATCCGTTGGATCCGCTACTTCAGAACACCCGGGTCGGTGTGGACTAGGTCCAAGGGGTGGCGCTGCCCGCGCAGGTAGTCTTCCATGCAGCGCAGCACCAAGGGACTACGGTGGCGCGCTGCACTTTGGCGAACCTCGTCGGGCGTCATCCACAGGGTGCGTACGATGCCGGTGTCCAGTGCACGACCGGCGTCAAAGTCGCCCAGCGTCCCGCAAAAGGCAAACCGCAGGTAGGTGATGTCTTCATTGGTCGCCCGTGCGTTGACGTCGGTGCCGCGTTGAAATCGCGACAAATACACGCCAACCAGGGCGGTGGGGGTGAAGTGGTGCGCGGTCTCTTCCAGCACCTCCCGGGTGCAGCCTTGTTCGGGCGACTCGCCCGGCTCCAGATGGCCTGCCGGATTGTTCAGGCGCAGACCGTCAGGCGCGTGCTCCTCGACCAACAAGAAGCGGCCCTCGTGTTCGATCACGGCCGCTACGGTGACACTGGGTTTCCATCGTTCCATTGCGGCCACCGGGGATCAGGCCTTCAGCGCGGTCAGCACTTCGTCCAGCATCTTCTTGGCATCGCCAAACAGCATGCGGTTGTTGTCTTTGTAGAACAACGGGTTGTCCACGCCCGCGTAGCCCGAGGCCATGCTGCGCTTCATCACGATGGAGGTTTTGGCCTTCCAGACTTCAAGCACCGGCATACCGGCAATCGGGCTGGTCGGGTCGTCCTGCGCTGCGGGGTTGACGATGTCATTGGCACCAATCACCATCACGACGTCGGTCTTGGGGAAGTCGTCGTTCAGCTCATCCATCTCGAACACGATGTCGTAAGGAACTTTGGCTTCGGCCAACAGCACGTTCATGTGGCCCGGCATGCGCCCGGCGACGGGGTGAATGCCAAAACGCACGTTAATGCCTTTTGCGCGCAGGTACTTGGTGATCTCAAACACCGTGTGCTGCGCCTGCGCTACCGCCATGCCGTAGCCAGGCACGATGACCACTTCTTTGGCTTCACGCAGCAGTTCAGCCGTCTCGATGGCATTCACTGGGAACACTTCGCCCGCAGGCTCTGCGGGGCCACCGGCGGGCTTCTTGGCCACGCTGGTAGTGCCAAAGCCGCCGGCAATCACGCTGATGAAGCTGCGGTTCATGGCGTTGCACATGATGTAGGACAGAATCGCACCGCTGGAGCCCACCAGTGCGCCCACCACAATCAGCAAGTCGTTGGACAGCATGAAGCCGGTGGCCGCAGCCGCCCAGCCAGAGTAGCTATTCAGCATGGACACCACCACCGGCATGTCCGCGCCACCGATGGCCATCACCATGTGAATGCCAAACAGCAAGGCCACGATGGTCATGACAACGATAGGCACCATGGCCTCGTCCACGCTGTGCGCATTCATGAATGCGCGGCCAAACCAGATCACCACCAGCAAGCCGGTCAGGTTCATCCAGTGCCGGCCGGGCAGCAACATCGGGTTTCCGCCAATGCGCCCGGACAGCTTGCCAAATGCAATGACGGAGCCGGAGAATGTGACCGCACCAATGAATACGCCGACGTAAATTTCCATCTCGTGGATGGAGCGCGCCGCGCCGGTCAGACCTTTGGAGGCTTCGGGGTCAATAAAGGTGGCGACGCCAACCAGTACCGCTGCCATGCCCACCATGCTGTGCATCAGCGCCACCAGCTCGGGCATTTGCGTCATTTGCACCGTGCGTGCGGCGTACACGCCAATCAGGCCGCCTACCAGCATGGCACCTGCAACCCACGGAATACCCGCCGCGCTGACCTGGGGGCCCAATACCGTGGCCAGCACAGCCAAGGTCATGCCAATCATGCCGTACAGGTTGCCACGCAAGGCGGTTTGCTGGTTGGACAAGCCGCCCAGGCTCAACACAAAAAGAATGGTCGCCCCGATATAGGAGACGGTAACTAATTCAGACATTTCGGGCTTCCCTTATTTACGGAACATGGCCAGCATGCGCTGGGTGACGGCAAAGCCGCCAAACATATTGATGGCCGTCAGCACGATGGCGGCCGCAGCCACCCAGGTGATCAGACTGTTGGGGCGGTTCAATGCGTCCGTCAGCGGCGAAATTTGCACCAGCGCGCCAATGGCGATGATGCTGCTGATGGCATTGGTCACGCTCATGAGCGGCGTGTGCAGCGCGGGCTTGACGTTCCACACCACCATGTAGCCCACAAAACAGGCCAGCACAAAGACGGTGAAGTGCGACATGAACTCCTTGGGCGCATTGGCCCCAATGAGCCAGAACACGGCTGCCGCCACACCAAACATGATGGCCAATTTGTTGCCTGACATGGGCTCGCTGGGCGCTCCGTGCCCCTTTTTGGCCGCAGATGCCGCCACCGGTTTGGCCGCAGCTGCAGTGGCCGTTGGCGGCAGCTTGGGCGCAGGCGCAGGCCAGGTGATCGCACCATCCTTGATGACCGTCAGGCCGCGGATAGCATCGTCTTCCATGTTGACGTTGATCACGCCGTCTTTGGTTTTGCACAACTCTTCGGCCAGGCGAAACAGGTTGGTGGCGTACAGCGTTGACGACTGCGTGGCCAAGCGCGAGGCCAGGTCGGTAAAGCCCACGATGGTCACGCCGTGCTTCACGACCGACTGGCCGGGTTCTGTCAGTTCGCAGTTGCCGCCCTGCTCCGCGGCCATGTCCACGATGACGCTGCCGGGCTTCATGCTCTGCACCATCTCGGCGGTGATCAGCTTGGGTGCGGGCTTGCCGGGAATCAGCGCGGTGGTGATGATGATGTCCACCTCCTTGGCCTGCTTGGCGTACATCGCGCGCTGGGCGTTTTGAAAGCCTTCGCTCATCACCTTGGCATAGCCGCCGCCGCCGCCGCCTTCTTCCTCGTAATCCACTTTGACAAACTCGCCGCCCAATGAGGTGACCTGGTCGGCTACTTCGGCACGCGTGTCATTGGCGCGCACGATGGCACCCAAGCCTGCGGCCGTGCCAATGGCGGCCAGTCCGGCCACACCGGCACCGGCGATGAACACCTTGGCCGGCGGAACCTTGCCCGCCGCCGTGATCTGGCCGTTGAAAAAGCGCCCGAAGGCATTGGCTGCTTCGATAACGGCACGGTAACCCGTGACACTGGCCGTGGAGGTCAAGGCATCCATCTTCTGGGCGCGGCTGAGCATGCGGGGCAACGCGTCGATGGCCAGCACAGTCACCTTTTGCGCGGCCAACTGCTGCATCAATTCAGGGTTTTGCGCCGGCCAGATGAACCCAACCAAGGTGCTGCCTTCGCGCATCAGCGCGACTTCCTCCGCCGTGGGGGCGCGCACCTTGAAGACGATATTGGAGCTGGCCCAGAGTTGCGCGGCATCGGCCACCACCGTGGCACCGGCTGCGCGGTAGGCATCGTCGCTGACACTGGCTGCATCGCCCGCGCCCGACTGCACCGACACCTGAAACCCCAGCTTGATCAGCTTGGCCACCACGTCTGGAACGGTGGCTACGCGCTTTTCACCAGGGAAAATTTCGCGCGGCACGCCAATGCGTTGTGCAATTTTGGGGGATGCGATGGGGTCTGTGCCCGATGTCGATCCAGTGGATACGCCAGTCTGCATGAAGCGACTCCTCAATGAGTTGAAAACTGGGCAGAAGCTTACAGCAATTTTTCCAAGGAACTTGCGGCTTTGGGTCGCATTCCTGACTGCGCACCAGCCGCGATTTGCGCGTATCCACGGGTACGTCACACCCCTAGGGGAAAACCCTGGACCGTCAGCTTGACGTAGGATTGACAATCCGCGCGAGTGTTTTTTTATCAATTCTGGAGAGATTCCCATGACAGACCGCATCTGGCTCAAGAGCTACCCCAAGGGAGTTCCGGCCGATATCAATCCGTCCCAATACACCTCTTTGGTGGCCTTGATGGAGGAGAGTTTCCAGAAATACGCCAGCCGCGTGGCCTATAACTTCATGGGTCAGGACGTGACCTATGCCCAGACCGACAGCCTGAGCCAGGCCTTTGCCGGCTACTTGCAGGGACTGGGCTTGGTCAAGGGCGATCGCGTCGCCATCATGATGCCCAACGTGCCCCAGTATCCGGTGGCTGTGGCGGGTATCTTGCGGGCTGGTTATGTGGTGGTCAATGTCAACCCCTTGTACACGCCGCGCGAGTTGGAGCACCAGCTCAAGGATGCGGGTGCCAAGGCCATCGTCATCATCGAAAACTTTGCCACTACGCTGGAAAAATGCATTGCGTCCACGCAAGTCAAGCATGTGGTTTTGTGTGCCATGGGCGATCAGCTGGGGCTGTTCAAGGGAGCGCTTGTTAACTACATGGTGCGCAACGTCAAGAAGATGGTGCCCGCCTACAACCTGCCAGCTGCCGTGCGCTTCAACGAGGCCGTGGCGCGTGGCACCAAGGCCCCCTTCAAAAAGCCGGACATCAAGGCCGATGACGTCGCGGTATTGCAGTACACCGGCGGGACCACCGGGGTTTCCAAAGGCGCCGTGCTCTTGCACCGCAACGTGATTGCCAACGTGCTGCAATCCGAAGCCTGGAACGATCCGGTCATGAAGAAGGTGCCCGCCAACGAGCAACCCACCAGCGTGTGTGCCTTGCCGCTGTACCACATCTTCGCCTTTACCGTCGGCATGATGTTGTCCATGCGCACCGGCGGCAAGCTAATCTTGATCCCGAATCCGCGCGATATTCCCGGCGTGCTCAAGGAGTTGTCCAAGCACACCATCCACAGTTTCCCCGCAGTCAACACGCTGTTCAACGGCTTGGCCAATCACCCGGACTTTAATACGGTGGACTGGAGCCATTTGAAGGTGTCGGTCGGTGGCGGTACCGCGGTGCAAAGTGCCGTGGCCAAGCTGTGGTTCGAGAAGACCGGTTGCCCCATTTGCGAAGGTTACGGTTTGAGCGAAACATCGCCTTCCGCCACCTGCAATGTGGTCACCGCGACCGAATACACGGGCACCATTGGCGTCCCACTACCCAGTACCACTTTGAAGCTGTTGGACGACGATGGCAACGAGGTGCCGGTCGGCCAGCCCGGCGAAATTGCCATCAAGGGCCCGCAGGTGATGGCGGGTTACTGGCAGCGTCCCGATGAAACCGCCAAGGTCATGACGGTCGACGGCTACTTCAAGTCGGGCGATATCGGTGTGATGGATGCGCGGGGCTTTTTCAAAATAGTGGACCGCAAGAAAGACATGATCCTGGTCAGCGGCTTTAACGTGTTTCCCACCGAGTTGGAAGACGTGGTGGCACAAATGCCCGGTGTGATGGAATGCGCGTGCGTTGGTATGGCAGATGCCAAAACCGGCGAATCAGTCAAGCTGGTGATCGTCAAGAAGGACCCCAATTTGAGTGACGCCGATGTGCGCGCCTACTGCAAGGAGAACCTGACCGGCTACAAGCAGCCCAAGGTGATTGAGTTCCGCACCGAGTTGCCAAAAACCCCGGTGGGCAAAATACTGCGCCGCGAGCTGCGTGACAAATAACTTGAACACCGTAAGCCCCACCGCCATCTTGAGCGCTCTGGAGCAGGAGCAAGGCGGTCTGATCGCGCAGTTGCACCACCCGCAAATGGTGCGCCGTGCCGGGCGCGACTTCTGGTGCGGTGCACTGCAGGGGCGGCCCGTGGTTCTGGGCCTTTCCCGCATTGGCAAGGTGGCGGCAGCCACCACCACGGCCGCCATGATTGAGGGCTTTGGTGTCGGGCGGGTCGTGTTTACTGGGGTGGCTGGTGGCGTTGGCCCGGGGGTGCGGGTGGGGGATGTGGTGGTGGGTGCCGGATTTGTGCAGCACGACATGGATGCCTCGCCCCTGTTTCCGCGTTTTGAAGTTCCCTTGTACGGCCAAACCATTTTTAGTGGCGATGTGGCCCTCACCGGCTTGCTGCGGCAGGCGTGCGAAGCCGCCATGCGCCAAGGCTTGGTTGGTGGGCCCTGTGGACAGGTGCACCACGGCCTCATCGCCAGCGGCGACGTTTTCGTGAGCGGCGCGCTCCAGTCCGAGGCCATTGTGCGGTCGCTGCTGGACTGCGGTCACGCGCCCTTGGCGGTGGAGATGGAAGGTGCTGCGGTGGCGCAGGTGTGCGCCGACTACGGGATTCCCTTTGCCGCGGTGCGCACCATTTCTGATCGCGCCGATGACACGGCGCACACGGATTTTGCGCAGTTTGTCACGGAGGTGGCAAGCGTCTATGCCAACAAAATCATCAATCAAATGATTGAGTTGCTATGATATTAGTAGCTGCTAGCGCAATATCCACGGGGGCTACAGCCTGATTTGACTATAAATTACTTCAGCCAGCCTCGCTTGCGGAAGTACCACATGGGCACCAGCGCACTGGCAATCATGATCGCCAGCGCGTAGGGGTAGCCCCAGGCTTGGTCCAACTCCGGCATGAACTTGAAATTCATGCCGTAGATGCTGGCAATCAGGGTCGGCGGCAACAGCGCCACGCTCGCCACCGAGAAGATTTTGATGATCTTGTTCTGGTTGATGTTGATGAAGCCGACCGTGGCATCCATCAAGAAGTTGATCTTGTCGAACAAAAATGCTGTGTGCGAGTCCAGCGAGTCAATGTCCCGCAAAATTTGCCGGGCTTCTTCAAACTGGTCGCCGCTGAGCATCTTGCTGCGCATCATGAAGCTCACGGCGCGCCGCGTGTCCATGACATTGCGGCGGATACGTCCGTTCATGTCTTCGTGGCGGGCAATGGCGCCCAGTACTTCGCTGGCCATGGCGTCGGTCACATCGCCAGACAGCACCTTGGTGCTGACTTTTTCCAGTTCGTCGTAAATGCCTTCCAGCGTGTCCGCAGAGTATTCGGCATCGGCGTCAAACAGTTTGAGCAATACCTCTTTGGCGTCCTCGAGCAAGCCTGGAGCACGCCGCGCCCGCATGCGCAGCAGGCGAAACACCGGTACATCTTCATCGTGGATGGAAAAAAGCACCCCTTTGCTTTTCAGTTCGTCGTTCACCAGATTCAGGATGAAGGCCACCCGCACGGTGTGGGGCTCATCCTCGTCGGGGACCAAAAAGTCACTGCGGATGTGCAGCTCACCATTGTCTTCCTCATAGAAGCGCGCGGATTCTTCAATGTCCTCGTCCATCGCGTCTTCGGGGATGGACAGGCCGTAATGCTGCTTGACCCAGCGCTTTTCTTCGAGGGTGGGTGACTCTAAGTCAACCCAGATAGGTTGGAACTTCGAGAGCTCCTCCAGCGACTCGATCTCTTCCTGAAATAGACGTCCATTTGCAAGCGTGAAAATATTCAGCATTGCGCACTCCCTTGGTTGGTTTGCATCGAATCGGTTTGTGGGTGATGGCTTTCAACCCCGTTGCGAGCAAGGGATTGAAAGCTACCGACTGGGGTAGTTTTCCAAGGAGATTTCTCCGGCAGTAGACAGGCAGAAATTATCGCACCATGCGCCGCGCAAGCAGGTTGGCGGGGAATTGGGTGGGGCCAGAATTGCTGCAGCGCAGTAGAGAAAGGCGTTGCATTTCCTAAATTTCGGGCGCATAGTAATTCCACGGAGCGAGTTTTTTTAACCCTGAGTGCAAACTGGAGGCTATATATGAACCTGACGATCAGCGGTCACCATCTTGAAGTTACCCCGGCCCTGCGAAGCTATGTGACGACAAAGCTAGATCGAATCAAACGACATTTTGATCAGGTGGTCGATGTCAAAGTACTCCTCACCGTTGAGAATCAGAAAGAAAAAGAGCGACGCCAGCGAGCGGAGTGCAATATTCATGTCAAGGGGAGCGACATTTTTGCGGAAAGTGCCCACGAGGACTTGTACGCCGCGGTGGACGAGTTGATCGACAAGCTGGACCGCCAGGTGGTTCGCCACAAAGACCGTATCCAGGACCATCACCATGAAGCGCCCAAGCGCTTGATGTAACAGGGTGGCGCACATCGCGCCTTCTGTGAACGGCCCCGTCCAGGGGCCTTTTTTGTGTGCATAATCTGCCTTCACATGATGAATCGACTAGCAAGCATCCTGTCCCCTTCGCAAGTACTTGCGCAAGTTGACGCCACCAGCAAGAAGCGGGCTTTTGAAGAAGCGGGCTTGTTATTTGAAAACCTGCATGGCCTGAGCCGGGCGGTCGTGACGGACAGTTTGTTCTCGCGCGAACGTCTGGGCTCTACAGGCTTGGGGCACGGGGTTGCCATACCCCATGGCCGCATCAAAGGTCTGAAGACGCCCATGGCGGCGGTGTTTCAGTTGTCCCAAGCCATCGGGTTTGAGGCACCGGACGAGCAGTTGGTCAGCCTGCTGATTTTTCTGCTGGTGCCTGAAGCCGCAACCCAAAAGCACTTGGAAATCCTCTCGGAAATCGCGGAGCTGTTGAGCGATGCCGCCCTGCGTGAGAAGCTTGCCAGCGCCACGGATTCGCAGCAACTCTTTGATTTGATTGTGGGCTGGCAGTCGGCACTGCTTGCCTGACCGCCCGCACTTGGTGAAGAATTCTTTGTGAAGCCTACCGTTGTCAGCGCTGATGTTCTGTTCGAGGAATTTCGTGGACGTCTGAGGTGGGAGTGGGTGGCTGGCTTGGGCGCGTCAGAGCGGCGTTTTGACGAGGTCGCTGTACGCGCGGCGCGCTCGGGTGCCGATTTGGTCGGGTACCTGAACTACATCCATCCCTACCGGGCCCAGATTCTGGGTGAGCGGGAAATTGCCTACCTCTCCAACGCAAGCCCGGAAGATTGCGCCCGGCGCATTTCCCGCATTGTCACCCTGGAGCCGCCGGTGCTGGTGTTGGCGGACGGCCAAGTGGCACCCCAAGCACTGATGTCCATGTGTGAGCGGGCCCAGATTCCGATGTTTGCCACCAAGGAGTCGCCAGCATTTGTGATTGATGTGCTGCGGGCCTATCTGTCCAAGCATTTCGCGGAACGCCTGTCCATGCACGGGGTGTTCATGGATATTTTGGGTTTGGGTGTCCTGATTACCGGTGAGTCGGGTTTGGGCAAGAGCGAACTGGGGCTGGAGCTGATCTCGCGTGGCAACGGGTTGGTGGCCGACGACGCGGTCGATTTGTACCGCATCAACCAAACCACCATCGAGGGCCGTTGCCCGGAGCTGCTGGAGAACCTGCTGGAAGTGCGCGGCATTGGTTTGCTGGACATCAGGGCCATCTTTGGCGAAACCGCAGTCCGTCGCAGAATGCGCCTCAAGCTGATTGTTCACCTGGTACGCCGCGAGACCTTGGAGCGTGAATACGAGCGCATTCCTTATGAACCCCTGACCCAGGATGTGCTGGGAGTGCCGGTGCGCAAAGTGGTGATTCAGGTGGTCGCTGGTCGCAACATCGCGGTGCTGGTGGAGGCGGCGGTTCGCAACACCATTTTGCAGCTGCGTGGTATCGACACCTACCAGGAGTTTGTCGAGCGTCACCGCAAGGCGATGTCCAGCGGCAAATGAGTGCCGCAGCGGCGCCCGCGCCGCTTCGCTACTCCACGTTGCGCGCAGGGCTCGGCCGGTTGGGGCACTTGTCTTTGTTGCAGGTGGCGTACAGGCTCAGGGCATGGTCGGTAATGGTGAAGCCCTTGGTCTTGGCCACCGCGTTCTGGCGCTTCTCGATCTCGGCGTCGTAAAACTCCTCTACCTTGCCGCAATCCAGGCAAACCAGATGGTCGTGGTGTTGCCCTTCGTTCAATTCGTAGACCGCTTTGCCGCTCTCGAAATTGCTGCGACTCAAAATGCTGGCCTGCTCGAACTGGGTCAACACCCGATAGACGGTTGCCAAACCAACGTCTGAGCGTTCCTGCAGGAGCACCCGAAATACGTCTTCGGCGGTCATGTGGCGTTGGACGCCACGTTGGAAGACCTCCAGTATTTTCAGGCGGGGCACGGTGGCTTTTAGGCCGGTACTTTTGAGTTCGTCGATGTTTGTCATGGCGGGTTTCCGGTGCGGGCGCTGTAGCGGCTGGGAGACCCAGCCGCTACAATGGCACGATCATATCGCCCCGTCACCATCCATGCCAGATTTCCACCGCCGCACCCCCCGCGTTTTCTTAACAGCACTTGTCTTGCTTGGCTTGACGGGTTGCGGGAGTCTCAGTGGGGCCGGCGACAAGGTCGGTAGTGCCGTCAAACCTTACAAAATCGATGTGATCCAGGGCAATGTGGTGACGCGTGAGCAGTTGTCTGTCCTCAAGGTCGGGATGCCGCGCACGCAGGTTCGTGATGTGTTGGGCTCGTCTTTGTTGGTCAGCGTGTTTCATGAAAACCGCTGGGACTATGTTTTCACCCTGAAGCGCCCGGATGCGCCGCCGCAAGCGCGCAAGGTTACGGTCTTTTTCAAAGACGATCTGCTGGAACGGGTTGAGGCCGATGAATTGCCCAGTGAGGCCGAGTTTGTCGCAACCCTCAAGTCCTCAGTGAAGCCCGGCCCGATGCCCGCATTGCAAGCGTCAGATGAGGCCTTGAAGAAGTTCCCAACTGCCAGCAAAGCCGTGCCCGCCGCCGCACCAGTCGCTCCGACGAGCTACCCCCCACTTGAGCCCGCAGCCCAATAAGACGACACCGACAGGAGCGGGACCATGACCCACCAAATTGCCATTGCAGGTGCCTCCGGCCGCATGGGCCAGATGTTGATTGAAGCGGTGCGCGCCGCGGATGACTGCACCCTGTCGGGCGCGTTGGACATGGTCGGTAGCCTGTCCATCGGTGCCGATGCCGGTGCTTTTTCTGGCCAACCGACCGGGGTGCTGATTACCGCCGATTTGCGCCAAGGCCTTCAGTCCAGTCGGGTGTTGATTGATTTCACCCGCCCCGAAGGGACCATGGAGCACCTCAAGCTGTGCCGTGAACTGGGTGTGGCCGCAGTCATTGGCACCACTGGTTTTACCGACGCGCAGAAGGCGCAAATTGCCGTGATTGCGCAAGACATCGCGATCGTGATGGCTCCCAACATGAGCGTGGGCGTGAATGTCACGCTCAAGCTGCTGGAGATGGCGGCCAAGGCCTTGTCCACCGGCTATGACATTGAAATCGTCGAAGCGCACCACCGCCACAAGGTGGATGCACCGTCCGGCACCGCCCTCAAAATGGGCGAGGTCATTGCGGATGCCCTGGGGCGTGATTTGAAGGAGTGCGCGGTCTATGCGCGCGAAGGCGTAACCGGCGAACGCGACCCGTCCAGTATTGGTTTTGCCACGATCCGTGGCGGCGATATTGTGGGTGACCACACGGTGCTGTTTGCCGGCATTGGCGAGCGCATTGAAATCAGCCACAAGTCCTCCAGCCGTGCCACCTATGCGCAGGGCAGCTTGCGTGCGGTGCGCTTCCTGGCAGGCCAAAAGACCGGCCTGTTCGACATGTTTGACGTACTGGGCCTGAAATGAGCGCGGTGGATTGGCTGCTCAAGGGCGATGCCGTCACCAGCGCGGTCGGCCTGGCGCTGTTGGCCATGTCCGTTTGCAGTTGGGTCGTCATTTTGTGGAAAAGTTGGCTGCTGCAGCGCGCGCATGGCGATGTGGCACGCAGTACCGCGGCCTTCTGGCAAGCGCCATCTTTGCTGGATGCGCTGGGCACCCTGCGCGTGTTCGACCGGGAGCAGTTGGTAACCCCCCTGGTGGAAGCCACCCAATTGACGGCGGGCGGCACGCTGGCCAGCGCAGGAGACCGATCCCAGCAGCTCACCCGTGTGCTGCGTGACGCCCTTCATGGCGTGTTGCACAAGCTGCAAGCCGGCCAGGTGCTGTTGGCAACGGTGGGCTCCACTGCGCCATTTGTCGGGCTGCTGGGCACCGTGTGGGGCATTTACCATGCGCTGATTGCCATCGCCGGCGCAGGCCAGGTCAGCATAGACAAGATTTCCGGCCCGGTGGGCGAGGCGCTGATCATGACCGCCGCGGGGCTTGCGGTGGCGATTCCCGCCGTGCTGGGGTACAACATTCTGGGCCGCTTCATCGGCCGTATCGAAGCCGACTTGGAGGGCTTCGCGCGGGATCTGCGCGACCTCCTGATCAGCCAGCCCTCCGATCGCAACTAAGCCTGCAGCATGTCATTCGGCCGTCTTGAGCGCACTCCCGGGCCCCAGCCCATGAGCGATATCAATATGACGCCCTTGGTGGATGTGATGCTGGTGCTGGTGGTCATTTTTATTCTGACCGCGCCGCTGCTGGTCAGTGCCGTTAAAGTGGACTTGCCCAAGGCCGAAGCGGCCCCGGCCGCGGATGCGCCGAAGTTTGTGGCGCTGACCATCAACCAAGCGGGGCAGGTTTTTGTGGCTGATCAGGTCATGGGTGCCGAGGCACTGGCCGATACGCTGAAAGCGGCGGCACTGAAAAATCCGGACACCGAAGTGCAGCTGCGTGCCGATGCCGCGGTGCCCTATGGTCGTGTGGTGGAGGTGATGGGCGTGGCCCAAAAGGCGGGCTTGAGCCGTGTTGGTTTCGTGACCGATCCCCCTGCCGTGGTGGACGCGCCCGCGACGGTGCCACGCTGAAGCAACCCTGCTTCCTGGGAGCGACGGCGGCATTTCTGACCTCTATAGAATCTGGCGTGTTAGGTTGGTCTGGCAGATTCCATCATGAGGACATTCAATGAATTCAAAGCCAATGGCACCCGCCCGGGATACGTTGACCGGCTGGCCCATCAAGTTGTCGATGGCCGGGGTTGTTGTGATCGCCATGATGACGCTTGCCATAGGCATCATCACCTTGGGGTGGCAGGGAGCCCGCCAGTCCCTGCTCGACACAGCCTCTAAAACGGCGCATGACGCAGGCAAACTGATTACCGAAAAGTCACACCGTCTGCTGGAGCCGGCCCAAGCGACTTTGCGCCTGCTTGCGACCACTTCACTGGTGGATGCCAACACCTTGGATACGCGTTTACCCAGTCTGGAGACCTTGACCGGGGTGCTGACTTCCAATAGCCTGGCCTCTGCCGTTTTTGTGGGCTATCAGGATGGTTCGTTTCTGTTGGTTCGACCGCTGGACAATCCTGAAATACGCAAACGCTTCAACTCGCCGCCGAAATCCAACTTTCTGGTTCAGTCGGTGAATGTCTTGTCCAACGGGCTGCGGGTGGGTGAATTCCTTTTTTTTAGCGCGGGCCGAGAGCTTTTGGAGCGCCGTGCCAAGCCTGATTACCAGTTTGATCCCAGAACCCGACCCTGGTACCAGTCTGCAAGCAAAACCGATGCATCTTTATCCTCTGCACCGTATGTTTTTTTCACGACCCAGCAAGTCGGCTTGACTTTGAGTCAGTCCAGTTCCAACGGACGGGCAGTGTTTGGAATTGATGTCGTAATTGATGAGCTTGCCGGTGCCCTGTCTGACTTGAAGATGAGCAAAAACACCCAGTTGGCATTGGTCGATAGCGACCAGAAGGTGATGGCATATCCCGACATGGCGCGCGTGTTGATCAAGGGGGAAGATAAGTTTGACTTTATATCCCTTCAGGATTTGGGTGTGCCCGGCTTGATCCGATTGAATGCGCTGGGTGGCGAGCCCGGTCGGGTCGCCATGTTTGATGTGGATGGCCAGGAGTGGATGGGCGTGGTGCTGCCGTTTGATGTCTGGCAAGCGGGTAAAACGCGTTTATTGGTGGCGGCACCCAGCGATGACTTGCTGGGTGGTCTTCAGGACAAGGCTGCACGGCTGGGTTGGCTGGTCGGTGGGTTTGCCCTGCTGTTGATGCCTTTTGGGTGGGTGGCCGGTGCGGCGATCAGCAAAAATCTGGACAAGCTGACGGCCCAGGCACACCGCATGAGCCATTTTGATTTTGTGCAACGGCCGTCCAAGCCGACGCTGTTGCGCGAGGTAAATGCCCTGAGCTTTGTCATGAACGACCTGGGGCGGACTATTCAAACCTTTTTGCAAATCAGCCAGGACATGGCCACCGAGCCCAAGGTTGAGCGCATGCTGGACAACGTGTTGATCAGCTTGGTGTCGGCCACGCGCTGTACCGCCGGCGCTGTCTATTTGTGGGATCACAACCAGCAAACCATGCTGCGCAGCACGTCTACCGGCGACCTGCTGGAGCATGCACATGAGCAACTTGCCTATGCGTCCTCCGAAGGTTCGGGCGTCAATTCCCACCAGATTGCGCCCGACGTGCTGGAAATGCGGGTCGAACTGCGGGGGCGCAGCGGACAGCTTGATGGTTTACTGGTCTTGCAGTACCCCAATGATGCGGGTCACCTGGATCCGTCATTCACGGAATTTGTGCGCAAGCTCTCGGGCATGTTGGCGGTGTCCATGGAGACGCGCCAGCTGATTGCCGCGCAAAAGAACTTGCTGGATGCCGTGATTCGGCTCATGGCGGATGCGATTGATGCCAAGAGCCCCTACACCGGCGGACATTGCGAGCGGGTGCCAGAGCTGGCCGGCATGCTGGTGGACTACATGGGTGCCGACACCACGGGGCCGTATGCCGACTTCAAAATGACGGAAGACGAGCGCTATGAGTTCCACCTGGCCGCGTGGCTGCACGATTGCGGCAAGGTCACCAGCCCGGAGCACATCATTGACAAGTCCACCAAGCTGGAAGTCATTTACAACCGCATGCACGAAGTCCGCATGCGCTTTGAGGTACTGCTGCGTGATGCCGAGATCGCCCACTGGCAGGCACTGGCAGCCGGTGGTGATGCCGCCGAGCTGGGTGAAACCTTGCAACAACGCAAGCAGGCCCTGCAGGACGACTTTGCCTTTGTCGCGCGCTGCAATGTGGGCGGCGAATTCATGGCGGACGCGGATATTGAGCGATTGAACGGCATCGCCAGTGGGGGCTGGATGCGCCATTTTGACAATCGCCTGGGGCTCTCCAGCGAAGAAGCACGCCGAATGGGTCCCGCTGCTGACGCTTTGCCGGCGCGTGAAATGTTGTTGGCCGATCGGCCTGACCATGTGGTGCCCTGGGGTGAGCGCAAACCAGCCGTTGAAAAGGCAGACCCCAAAAACAGGCACGGGTTTGACATGGTGTTGCCAAGGAATATGCAAAACATGGGTGAGCTGTACAACCTGTCGATTCGCAGGGGCACACTGACAGACGAAGACCGGTTCAAGATCAACGACCACATTGTGCAAACCCTGATCATGCTGCGCGGTTTGCCATGGCCTGTGCAATTGGCCAGGGTGCCAGACATTGCCGCCACGCACCATGAGAAGCTCGACGGTAAGGGCTACCCGCGCGGCCTGCCTGCCGAGCGGCTTACGGTGGCAGACCGGGTGATGGCTTTGGCTGATATTTTCGAGGCACTCACTGCGGCGGACCGGCCCTACAAGCCACCCAAGACGCTCACCGAATCCCTGAAAATCATGGGTTTCATGGCCAAGGACCAGCACATTGATGCGGAACTCTTCCGCTACTTTTTGCACAGTGGCTTGTGGCAGGTGTTTGCTGAAAAATTCATGCGCCCCGAGCAGATTGACGTGGTGGACATCGCGGCCATTGAGCGTTTGTTGCCCACGCCCACACCGAGTCCGGCACCCGCCGTTGCCTGATCTTTCGTATGCGCAGTGCCAACCGAGCTACTTGAATACCCACTTTGGAGAAACCACCATGAATGCTTTTGCACGTTTTATGACTCCCGTTTTCGCGGCGCTGGCGCTTGCCAACGCGGTTCCCGCAGCGGCATTGGAAGCCCCGGCGGGCAAGGTGATCCTGACCGTTTCGGGCAAGATTGCCGAGAAGAATACGGCGACTGCCGCCGATTTTGATTTGGCCATGCTGGAAAAGTTGCCTCAGAAAACTTTCACCACCAACACACCCTGGGACAAAAATCCGATCAAATTCACCGGCCCCCTGCTGCGTGACGTGCTTGCGGCAACCAAAGCCAGTGGCACCCAGATCAAGGCGGTGGCGGTCAACGACTACGCCACCACCATTCCGTTGGCTGACACAAAACAGTTTGATATGGTGTTGGCGCACAAAATGAACGACCAGCCTATTCCTTCCCGTACCAAAGGCCCCTTGTTTATCGTGTACCCCTTTGACTCCAAGCCCGAGCTAAAAGCCAAGATGTACGAAGATCGCTCGCCCTGGCAGGTCCGCACCTTGAATATTGAGTAGCCCAGAGACCAAGGCCTGGCAGCATCTAAAATGACGGGCACCCATTCTTCCTAGGTCTTTCTAGTCCGCTCCACTGGCAGCCCCGACGTTGCCCCCTCCTATTTATGCAAGACAAGTACCAACACCTCGACGTCGAAAAATCGGCGCAAGACCACTGGGCGCAGCCGCTGTGGAGCGGCCACAACGCCTACCGGGTGACCGAGGATACGTCCAAGCCGAAGTTCTACGCCTGCTCCATGCTGCCCTACCCCAGTGGCAAGCTGCACATGGGCCATGTGCGCAACTACACCATCAACGACATGCTCACGCGCAACCTGCGCATGAAGGGCTACAACGTGCTCATGCCCATGGGCTGGGACGCGTTTGGGCTGCCGGCCGAAAACGCCGCGCTCAAAAACGGCGTGCCACCGGCGCAGTGGACGTTTGAGAACATTGCCTACATGCGCAAACAGATGCAGGCTATGGGGCTGGCCATTGACTGGAGCCGTGAGATTGCCACCTGCACGCCCGAGTACTACAAATGGAACCAGTGGCTGTTTTTGAAGATGCTGGAAAAAGGCATTGCCTACCGCAAGACCCAGGTCGTCAACTGGGACCCAGTGGACATGACGGTGCTGGCCAACGAGCAGGTGATTGACGGCAAAGGCTGGCGCACTGGCGCCACGGTCGAGAAGCGCGAGATTCCAGGCTACTACCTCAAGATCACTGACTACGCCGAAGAGCTGTTGGGCAGCGTCAAAGACGGTTTGCCGGGCTGGCCCGAGCGTGTCAAGCTGATGCAGGAAAACTGGATTGGCAAGAGTGAAGGGGTGCGGTTTGCCTTCACCCACGAGGTCAAGGACGCGCAGGGACGCTTGATCGGTGATGGTCGCATGTACGTGTTCACCACCCGTCCCGACACCATCATGGGTGTGACCTTCTGTGCCGTGGCGCCGGAGCATCCTTTGGCTGTTCACGCCGCCCAGTCCAATTTGCGGCTGGCCACGTTCATTGAGGAATGCAAGGCCGGTGGCACCACCGAAGCCGAGCTGGCAGTCAAGGAAAAATTGGGCATGTCCACCGGCCTGCAGGTGACCCATCCACTCACTGGGCAAGCCGTCGATGTGTGGGTTGGCAATTACGTGCTGATGGGCTATGGCGACGGCGCGGTGATGGGTGTACCCGCACACGATGAACGCGACTTTGCCTTTGCCAAAAAATACAACTTCCCGATCAACGACGTGGTGCATGTTGATGGGCTGACCTACGACTATGACCAGTGGCAGGACTGGTATGGCGACAAACAGCGCGGTTTCACCGTCAATTCCGATGTGTTCAGTGGATTGAACTACAAGGACGCTGTGAATGCCGTGGCCAATGCCTTGGCTGCCAAGGGCTTGGGCGAGAAAAAAATTACCTGGCGTTTGCGCGACTGGGGTGTTAGCCGGCAGCGTTACTGGGGCACGCCGATCCCGATCATCCATTGCCCGGAACACGGCGCAGTGCCGGTGCCGGAAAAAGACCTGCCGGTGGTGCTTCCGCAGGACTGCGTGCCAGACGGCTCCGGCAACCCGCTGAACAAGCACGAAGGCTTTCACGCCGGCGTCGTGTGCCCAATTTGCGGTGTGGCCGCACGGCGCGAGACCGACACCATGGACACCTTCGTGGATTCCAGCTGGTATTTCATGCGCTACTGTGACCCAACCAACGACCAGGCCATGGTCGGCGCCGGGGCCGACTACTGGATGCCGATGGACCAGTACATTGGCGGCATCGAGCACGCCATCCTGCACCTGCTGTACGCCCGTTTCTGGACCAAGGTGATGCGTGACCTGGGGCTGGTCAAGGTGGACGAGCCATTCACCAAGCTGCTGACCCAGGGCATGGTGCTCAACCACATTTACTCGCGCAAGGGCGAAAAAGGCGGCGTGGAGTACTTCTGGCCCCACGAGGTGGAAGACGTGCTGGACGCCGCGGGCAAAGTGACCGCAGCCAAACTGCGGGAGGCCAAGGGCGGGCTGCCCGCGGGCACCGCCATCACCTACGAGGGTGTGGGCACCATGAGCAAGAGTAAAAACAATGGTGTTGACCCGCAGGACCTGATCGAGCGCTACGGTGCTGACACCGCCCGCATCTACACCATGTTCACTGCACCGCCCGAAGCCACGCTGGAGTGGAACGACTCGGCGGTGGAAGGCAGCTACCGCTTCCTGAAACGCGTCTGGGCCTTTGGTTACAAGTTGTCTGCTATGGATTTCGTAGCTGCTCACGCAAGTGCTACGGGGGTTACAGCCCTAAAAGACATAAATTTTGGCAAGGAGGCGAAGGCCTTGCGCCTGGAGATGCACACCGTGCTCAAGCAGGTGGACTACGACTACCAGCGCATGCAATACAACACCGTGGTGTCTGGCACCATGAAGATGATCAACGCCCTGGAGTCCTTCAAGGCGCTGGACTCGGCCGGTGCCCAGGTGGCGCTGATCGAAGGTTTTGGCGTTTTGCTGCGCTGCCTGTACCCGGCGACGCCGCACTTGGCACACACGCTGTGGGCCGAATTGGGCTATGCCGCCCAGTTGGGTGACATGCTGGACACGCCTTGGCCGCAGGTGGATGAGTCCGCCCTGCAGCAAGACGAGATCGAACTCATGCTGCAAATCAATGGCAAGTTGCGCGGCGCGGTCGTGGTGCCGTCGGGGGCTTCCAAAGAGCAGATAGAAGCGCTGGCGCTGGCTTGCGAGACCTTCGTCAACTTTGCCGCAGGTGCACCGATCAAAAAGGTGATTGTGGTGCCGGGGCGTCTGGTCAACGTGGTCATCTAATCTGAAATCTGCTGGAATGCCCTTATGAACCGCCGTTTTGCCGCCCGCGCCGTGCTGGTCACCTTGTTGGCCACTCTGGTCATTGGCTGCGGTTTCAAACTGCGCAGCAGCCAGGACTTTGCGTTTCAGACCGTTGCCGTGACGCCCGAGACCGGGGGCGCGGTAGCCGCTGAATTGGTCCGCTATCTCGGCGACAAGGTGCGCCCGGTGGCTCCGCCCAAGGGGGGCGAGCCGCCCGAGGTGATCGTCGATATCTTGCAGGAACAGCGCGAAAAAACGGTGGTTGGGGTGAACGCCACCGGCCAGGTGCGGGAGTTCCAGTTGCGCATCAAAGTCAAGTTCCGCATGCGCACGCCGCAGGGCCGGGAGCTGATCGCCGACACCGAAATCACGCAGCAGCGCGACATCAGCTTCAGCGAATCCGCGGTGCTGGCCAAAGAAGCCGAAGAAGTGATGCTGTACCGCGACATGCAGGCCGACATCGTGCAGCAGTTGCTGCGCCGCATTGCCGCCATCAAGAGCCTCGGAACGCCCTAAGGCGGCTAGGCCTCGTTCCTCCCA
>Ga0247838_1001285_pt1 | contig 36399 bp, 18 predicted proteins | sample LaCruzMarch2015__5_FD_189097 | JGI IMG/M metagenome (GOLD analysis project Ga0247838, IMG submission 189097) | Freshwater microbial communities from meromictic Lake La Cruz, Castile-La Mancha, Spain - LaCruzMarch2015_15m | ecosystem: Environmental > Aquatic > Freshwater > Lake | place: Spain... | reverse complement strand
GTCAGGGCTTCGGCGCCGGGGCTGCCGGCGGCGGTGGACCCGGTGCCGCACCGGGCCGATTCGGCGCTGGCCAGGGGGCCTTCGGCGGTGCCGGCCGGTTCGGTGGTCAGGGCTTCGGCGCCGGGGCTGCCGGCGGCGGTGGACCCGGTGCCGCACCGGGCCGATTCGGCGCTGGCCAGGGGGCCTTCGGCGGTGCCGGCCGGTTCGGTGGTCAGGGCTTCGGCGCCGGGGCAGCCGGCGGCGGTGGACCCGGTGCCGCACCGGGCCGATTCGGCGCTGGCCAGGGCGCTTTCGGCGGTGCCGGCCGGTTCGGTGGTCAGGGCGCCGGGGCTGTCGGCGGCGGTGGCCTGGGTGCCGGACAGGGCCGATTCGGCGCTGGCCAGGGCGCTTTCGGCGGTGCCGGCCGGTTCGGTGGTCAGGGCGCCGGGGCTGTCGGCGGCGGTGGCCTGGGTGCCGGACAGGGCCGATTCGGCGCTGGCCAGGGCGCTTTCGGCGGTGCCGGCCGGTTCGGTGGTCAGGGCGCCGGGGCTGTCGGCGGCGGTGGCCTGGGTGCCGGACAGGGCCGATTCGGCGCCGGCCAGGGGGCCTTCGGCGGTGCCGGCCGGTTCGGTGGTCAGGGCGTCGGCGCCGGGGCTGCCGGCACCGGTGGACCCGGACCCGGACAGGGCCGATTCGGTGCTGGCCAGGGGGCCTTCGGCGGTGCCGACCAGTTCGGCGGTCAGGCGGGCGCACAGGGCGGTGCGGGCTCGCAAGGCGACGATCCAGCCCGGCGGCGGGCCGTCTTCCTCCGGATGCTGATGCGCCGCCGCATGGGAGGCGGTGCTAATGCGCAGTCCGGCGGACCGGGCACAACCGGACCGCAGCAGGGCGGCCAGACCTTCCCGGCGCTTGGCGCAGCAGGTGGCGGGGGTCGCTTCGGCGGCCAAGGTTTTGGTGGTGCTGCGGCCGGGGGCCTTGGCGGCGGACAGGGCGGCCCGTTTCGGAGGGAGCAGCCCGCGCGGGGCGGCTTCGGGGCGACGACGCAGGGTTTCGAGGACCAGATCATCGACAGCTCTGCCGAACGGGAAAGCTAGGAAGGCAAGCCCCCCGGCGCCGGGTCGGGGGGCAACTGGAGCGCACCGCCACGCGCTTTTTTCCCCGCCGATCCCTGCCGCAAGGCTGACTGGGCGGTGATGATCGCTGCATCCGGGCTTCGCCACCGCTCTGTTTGACCAAGACACTCTTTCTGCGGCAACAACCCGGTGCGCGAGGCCAGTCATGCCCCGCCCGGCGCGCCTGAACCGAGGGGATCGCAATGCGAATATTGGTGACCGGTGCCACCGGCTATGTGGGTTCACGCGTGGCGCGCCGCTTGGCCGGTGAGGGACATGCGGTCAGGGCATTGATCCGGCCCGCCTCGGCGGTTGTAAAGGAAACCGTCGACACGTTGAAGGCGCTTGGGGTCGGGATCGTCGTCGGCGACATCGCTGATCCACACAACGCTGCGGCCGCAGTGCGCGACGTGGACGTCGTCGTGCACCTTGCATGGCAGGGCAATCCCATGAACGTACAACCTGCGTCACCGGGCAGTGCCTTCTTGGATTTCCAGGCCAATCTCAACGCGATGAGCGGCTTGATCGAAGCGTGCAAGCAAGCGCAGGTGGGAAGACTGGTCTTCGCCAGCAGTGTCTCTGTCTACGGTACGCGCAGCATGGAGTCGCCAACACCACTTCGCGAGGAGGAGGGGCCGAGCGACCTTGCGTTTATGCCGGGCCGTCGCTGGCACAACTTCGGCGCATCGAAGGCCGCGGCGGAATACCTCCTGCGAACGCACCTGCCCTGTCCGGAGCTCGTCATTCTCCGTTCGGCCATCGTCTACGGCGTCGGGGCGCCATTGCCTTCCTCCTTGATCAGTCGTCTGGTCAAGTCCGGGGCCTGGGACAGCGGTCGACACACGGTCCAGTGGATACACATCGAGGACCTCGTCGAGGCCACCGACTTGGCTGTACAAGCGCCGGATGCCGCCAACCAAGTCTTCAATCTGGCGGGCAGCGAAGCGATCGACAATACGACCTTCCAACAAGGGGCCTTAAGGATCATCAATGCCGTGCAGCACGGGGCGGAGCAGAAGGCAGAACCATTTTCGGGGCAAGCGGTCAGTCCTACCTTCGATATCAGTAAATTACGGACGGTGCTTGGATTCGTTCCGAGGAAGGGCATGGCAGAGGGGCTGGAGGAGATGGTCCGCGCCGTCTTGGCCGACTCAGGAGAGGCGGGAACGGCGGGCAAGGTCGCGTCGGCGCCTCGCAGACGCACCATGGACCGACCGCTCGGTCCCAATGAAGACGTCTCCGTTGCAGGCAATCACGCCCCGATGCGCGGCAAGACGGTCCTCGTCACCGGGGCTACCCGAGGCATCGGCCGTGTGACGGCCCTCGAGCTGGCGCGCCTTGGGGCGACGGTTGTGGCCATTGGCCGCAGCGAGAAACGGGGAAAGGAGCTCGTCGAGGGGATCGAGGTGCAAGAAATGCCCGGATCGATCCACTTCATCGCCGCCGATCTCTCAAGCCAGGCAGAGACGCGAAGGTTGGCGGACGACTTCATGCAACGCGCATCTCGGCTTGATGTCTTGGTCAATAATGCGGGCGGGTTCTTTGACCAACGGCAACTGACCGTCGATGGCATCGAGATGACGTTTGCCGTGAACCATCTGGCGTACTTTATGCTCACGAACCTCCTGCTCCCCGCCCTTCGCGGCTCCGTCCCGTCACGCGTGATCAATGTCGCCTCTCATGCCCATTACACGGCGCAGTTGAATCTGAACGATCTCCAGGCGATTCGACACTATGACCCGCTCGGCGCCTATTCCGGTGCGAAGCTGGCCAATATCCTTTTTACCTATGCCTTGGCGAGCCGACTCGAGGGCACCGGGATCACGGTCAATGCGCTGCATCCAGGCTTCATTGCGACGGACGTCGGCACTCGGATACGGGATCACCTGCCATGGGCTGCCAGGGAGCGAATCTCGCGATCCGAGGTCAGTTTAGAACAGGGTGCTGAGACCATGATATATCTGGCGAGCGCGCCAGAGGTCGAGAGTGCGAACGGAATGTACTTCGACAAATGCCGGCCGGTGCAGTCGTCTCCTCTCTCTTACGACGCGAATTGGGCCGAGTATCTGTGGCAGGCGTGCGCCCAACTCACCGGTCTTGCCGCGTAGGCAACGCGGTGCGTCACCCAGGGCAATCGCATCAAGCATCGCTAATACTCGCCCGAAGTTCCATCGAGAACTGTTCTCGTATTTTCAATTAGTCTATAGCTTTCTCTCGGAATCAATCATTGGGTTCCGCTATCGTGATCATAAATGTACCCGTGTAAATATCTCTCAGACACTTGTAAATCTCAGCTCATGTTTTATGCTTGTGGGCATGTATATCGACATCGTGCCGAACCGCAACCCCCCCCCGGCGTTATTGCTGCGCGAGTCGGAGCGCAAGGGCAAGCGGGTCATCAAGCGCACCCTTGCCAACCTCTCGTCGCCGACACTCGCGCAAGTGCAAGCCATTCGGGCCGTCCTCCAGGGCCAGCCGCTCGCTGCAGTCGATGCGGTATTCGAGATCATCCGCGCGCGCGCCCCTGAGGCGGTCCAGGCGATCGACCTGGTCATGGGGCGATTGCGCATCAGTGCCTTATTAGAACGCGAGGCGTGTCGGGAGCGAGACCTGGGATTGGATGTCCAAGCATGTGCTACTCGACATCCGCACGGGCCATTTCACATTCCAGATCAATGCGACAGCGGTGGCGGCAGAGGCTGCGCTCGACGGCATCCATGTCATTATTCTTGAACCGTGAGAGGGCGATGTGCCGCAGAACGGCGAGATTCTCGCGCGCCACCGGATCGCGGACGCGGCACGCATCGTGCCGGAAGGAAACATCGAGATTCCAAGTGCAACGCGGCCAACCCGTTGCTGCGGTTGTGCAAGATACAGAGGGTCACGACATGAGGCGTCATCGACACGGGGTCTTCTCCCTGGTCATCCTGTTGCTGCTCGCGTTCTTTGGGTCGTATGCGACGGCGCGGGATGAGATCCATACCCTTCGCCACGATGGCCTGACGCGACGCTTCCTCGTGCATCTGCCCCCGCAATACACGAAAGGCAAAGAGCTGCCGATGGTCATGGTGTTTCACGGCGGTGGCGGGAACATCGAGAATGTCATGAGAGATACCAGGATGAATGTCGCGGCGGACCGACATGGCTTCATCGCGGTCTATCCGGCCGGTACCGGGAGCAAGCTCCTGCGCATGTTCGCCTGGAACGTGGGTTACTGCTGTGCGGAGGCGAAGGAGAACAACGTGGACGACGTTGGGTTCGTCGCAAAGCTCATCGACTTCATGGTCTCCAAGTATCAAGTCGACAGCCGCAGAGTCTATGCCACCGGCCACTCCAACGGCGCCATGCTGTCGTTTCGCTTGGCGTGCGAATTGCCGGAACGGATCACGGCGGTCGCCCCGAACAGCGGACATGGCCGGGTGCTGACCTGTCGCAAGGGAACGAGACCGGTCCCGATCATGTATCTACACGGCACAGAGGACAAAGGGCTCCCAGTTGAGGGCGGAGTGTGCGGCGGCATGTTCCAGGATTTTTTGAACAGCGTGGGGATACCAGCCGATAGGGAGCGTGCCCTATGGAAATGCGACTCGGTGCAGGCCGTGTTGGATAAGTTTGCCGCGCGTAATGGGTGTTCGACCAAGACGCGACGGACACGCATAAGCGGCGCGACCCTCGAAAGCTATCTGGATTGTCCGAAAGGCGGCGAGGTGAAGTTCTACCTCTTGGATGGTGCCGGTCATACCTGGCCAGGCGGGGAATATGGTCTTGATGCCTGCGAGCGAAAGCCGGACGGGCGGGTATGCCGACAGTGGAAGGAGCACGCGGGTCCGATCAGCTCTTTCAACGCAAACGAGAAGATGTGGGAGTTCTTCTCCAAGTATAAGATTGATCAGCAGGGATCTTTGCCTCGATGAGCGGTCGGCCTTCTGACACGGGGCAAGGACTCTTTGCCGGCCGGGTTGCCCTGATCTATGGGGGTGGGCGGGGAATTGGCGCGGCTTGCGCTAAGGGGCTGGCCGAGGGGGGGGCCGATATCAGCGTGGTGTCGCGTACCGTCGGGGAGGCCCAGATGGTGTGTGAGGTGGCTCAAGGTAGCGGGGTGCAAGCCGAGGCAATCCGCGCGGACTTAGGCGACCCTGATCAGATCCTGCACTCGGTGGAGCGCACTATGGGGCGTTTCGGCCGCATCGATCTGGTCATCAATCTGGTGGCCGATACGGGGCCGTTGAACGTGGCAACCTGGGAGGTCTCGGAGGCTGATTGGCGCAGCGTGTTAGCGGTCAATATCAGCGCACCCTATGCCATCGCGCGCCTCGTGGTGCCGATCATGTTGCAGCAGGCGCACGGCAAGCTTCTTTTTGCCACTTCCCCGTTTGGCGACAGGGTTACACCCGGTATGGGCGGCTACGGCTGCTCACGCGCTGCCGTCAACCATCTGGTGCTGCAGCTTGGCGCCGAGCTTCAGGGCTCCACCGTGGCTGCCTGCCTGGTCTATCCCGGGATCACCGATACGCCCGGGTTGCGCTCCTTTCGCGAACGACATCATGCGGGGGGGCCCAGCCTGCCATTTGCTTCCGCCGTGCACCCAGAGGATATGGCGCGGTTGTTCCTTTGGACATGCCTACAGCCGCCTGCCTCGATCAACGGGGCCGTCATCGCATGGAGCGATCCACAGGTCCAGGCCGCTCTGCGCGTCTTCTGGAGCGAACGCACCGGCCGTTGGTAGCCGACGGAGTCTCGACAAATCACCTTACTCCGGAGAGCTTCCCGCTTGGGCGGTTCTTCGTGGTCAATACCAAAGCTTGCGGATCGATCCGGCAAGTCACGAAAATCGGTCTGGATCGACAAGCAGCGTCAAGACCCAACGTGCAAAGAGAGCAACATGGAAACCAAGAAACGAGGCCATGCGTGTTGTTTACCAACGCTACGCGTTGCTTGCCTGCTCGGCGTGGTGTGCATGACCACGCCTGCGGTATCCGCAGGCTGGTCGGCTGCGGACCTGGATAGGTTGAAGCAGCAATTCGTCTCGGGGATCGCCGGCAAATACGAGGTAGCGGAATATCCCTGGGCCTTTTTCGACCTGGAAGGGTGTTTCGAGCCCGGCCATACCTGCGGAGGTGCGAACTCGGAGAGTCCCTACGGTTATATCCAGTTCTATCAAAAGCGCTTACCGTACGCTTGGATGGACGACACGGACGCCTTGGTCCTGATCATGGAAGCGCCACCCCCGATGCGCTATTTCGGAGTGACGCCCTACATCTACACCCGCTGCTACGAGAGCCTGCCAACCAATCCCGGCGAAGCCGGCAAGGTACAGGTATTCGCGAGCCTGGGGGATTCCGTCAATCTCACGAACATCGCCACCACCGGGTCTGCTACACGAGGGGAAAATGTATTCGGTCAGCTTGCCGCATTCGTGGTGACGGCAGATCGTCTCAGCCAAACTCAGATCACGAATCAATTCTTGTCGCTGGGTTTCCCTGACCATGCGATCAATCAGATCGTCCTTCCCATCAATGCCGTCCCATTGAAGATGGGTACAACACTGAACTCGGACACCTTCAGCCTGTTGCTACGTCTCGCCTACCCCTACGAGCCCGCGCAAATGCGGGAATACACGGATCGGGCGCCGATCAGGGCCTTGCTGCTTTCGCCGGTACAGGCGCGCCCAGGGTATGCGATGCGCAGACAGACACCCAAGGTACCAGGAAGCGGGGCGGAACCGTGCGAGCTCGAAGCGGCCAGGGATGATCTTTTTCAGGAGCTACATGAGCGCTACAAAGACTCCTACGAGCCGACGGAATCGGCAGTCAATCTTACTCAAACCTACAACTATTTCTGCGTGTGGCTGGGTAGGCCCTGCAGAGGCGACAATCCGGACGCCATCTACTCCGAGGACCTGGGACGCTTTGTGCCCAAGTCACGGGAAGACAAGATACTCATCGTCGGGGTGAATCATGTGGACTTGGGAAAGGCCCTCTATATCAGCCATGTCATCACCAGCCAGGAACATGACGCAGGCGTCGCGGGTGCCAACGATGATCGGCTGCGCGGTACCGCCTTGAGGGCGGCTGGAATCACCGATCCCCATGACCCCAGATACGACATCTACAGCAACCTCTATGCCTTAACCATCAGCTACGACTGCACTGGCGAGTTGGACTGCCTGACCATCCCCGAGCCAACGAGCGCGGACAAGGTCGGTATCGAGTTCGGCAAGGAGCTGAACATCCATGCCCGGTACTACGTCGACCCTGCCACCGGCACACGTCCCGACATCGACGAAGTGATTCCTCATCGGGTCCTTGTACTAACAAAGAGACCGGCTGCGAGGTAGGCAATTCGACGATCAATGGTAGCCGAAACGTACCGCCAGCTCTCGCACCGCAGGATAGAACACGCCCCCGTCACCGCGCCAGCTCAATGGACCTTCGAGCGACTGCGGACGCGACGTGCTAGTGCGTAAGACCGGGTTTCGCAGGAAGGCGGGGTCGTTGCCGAACTGGGCACCCGTCGGCCCGATGCAGGCATAGGGTGAGCGCTCGGGGTGTTTCATGGCCTCGATCGCTGCGCTATTTGTAGCGATCCCGAGCCACTCGCATACGGCGGGCAGACAGGTGTCGAGATCCTGCATGATGTCTTCCCCGCGCAACCGCATCACTTGATCAGGTGGACCGCCCCCCAGGAAGTTCACTATGTTGACGTGTCCGCTGTACCACATCAATTGGGGGTCGAGCGTGGGCGGCGCGGTGTTGAAGTCCCAGAAGCCACTGCGTGCGACGAAGGCTCTGCCCATCGGCATGTTCAGGATCGAGTTGCAGAACGACCGCGGGTGCCGCACGAGGTGCAGGAAGTGGCCATCGGGAAACATGGCTCCCAGACGGTGAAGGTACTCCGGTTTGTACACGGTAGCTGGACTCTTCTCGACCAGCATGCGCGGGTGGACCCGCTCGGCAAGCTCGTGGAACATGGACAGGGTATCGGCAAAGAGCCGCTCGCCGATCCATGCCCGAGCGGCCTGCACCGTCTCGGCTGTCTGCTCTCCGAAATAGAGTTCGGCAATCACGCGCACCAAGCCGTGTGCCTCCAGCGTCGTGCCTTGCTGTGTGCCGTACCACCACCCCTCCATCGTGTCGACCGTTGCCAGGTTGAGCTCCGGCACGCTGTACATCTGCGGGTGCTCACCGAGCACTGCTGCGATAACGGACGTGAGCGAGCGATGCGGTGCAAGTACTAGAAGTGGTTCGGCCATTGGTGTGCGTCAGCGGCAGCCGCCCATTGTTGTCGATCCCCTAGCCTCCGGCTTTCGGACAGAGACCAGCAGATAGCGTTGACTTAGGCGACGGTTCAATCGTATCTGGTGACGGCGCAGCATCTCTAGAGGAATGTCACCGCAGCTGAACTTGTACTCAAGGTAGGGCATGAAGTGCTCATAAAAGGGCCGCCAGCACCGATCGGTGGCATCCTCAACGACCACGTCGGTGAATCCAGTGGCGACGCACAGCGCCCTGTATTCATGCACGTCGCGCAGGAAGTTGGCGCGCGGGCGTGCCATCAAGACCGATGGCCAGAGGATGTCGGAGAGCACCAAGTAGCCACCCGGCTTGAGGACACGATTGGCCTCGCGGAGAAACTGCTCGCGGGTATCGAAGTGAAATGCCGCTTCCACACAGATCATGTTGTGGATGGAATTGTCGTCAAAATCCAGCCGCGTCGCGTCCGTGGCAACGAACCGATAGGCGGGGAAGTTCTGGCGACACAGCGCGAGCTGTCCTTCCGAAATGTTGATTCCGATGATGTCCTGCGGGGGAAAATATCGAGACAGATGATGTGTGGTCGCGCCCTTACCGCAAGCTACATCGAGGATGATGCCACGCTTTTTCGGTATGACGGCCAACAGTGTGTCGACGAGGTGCTCGCAGGCCTCCCGCGCGCTCTCGGTCCTCGGTTGCCAATAGCCGTAGTTCAGAAACCCACTGTGCTCATAGAAGTCCCCGGTGATGTCGAGGCTAGAAAACCAGTCGTACACATCTCTGACAAAGCGCGTTTGTTGGGTGCGAACATCAGCGTTCAACGGAGAACCTCCTCTGCGTGCAGCCTTAAAAGGGGACAGGATCGATTACATCCGCTCTTCCTGTAGGCGGAAGGAAAATCTATGTAGCCAACCGTGGCATCGCCAGAGCAGAGCCGCCGCGACCCTGGTATGCGCTATCCGACTGAGCCTGACGATGCAGAGTCGTTCGGAAAGCTCAGGCTCAGACCATCTCGACAAGCGCCCTGCTGAGCTGCCAGAGACGGGCACAGGCCGAGGGATCAGTGGTGGCGGGCGCAATCAGTGCCTGCTTCTCCTGATCCATGTAGATGCCCGTCAACCTAGCAAGCTCAGGCTCCAGCAACGGACCCGCCACCTGGGTGGCCGCCTTTTCGGCAGAGATCATCGGGCCGCGGCTGATCGCCGCCAGCTCCGGCCGCTGACTCAGCCCCGCGCGGTCGAGGACCTCGTTGCGTACCATGCCCGGACTGACAGTGCTGACCCGAGGCCCGCGTGGCCCCAGCCGCTCGGTCAAGCTGTTGGAGAACATGACGGTGGCGAACTGTGCCCGTCCATAGGCATCCAGCTGATCATAGCCGCGCCCGCAGAAGAGATCCCCGAAATCGAGCCCGAAGTGGCGGTAGATGTCCGAGCTCAGGTTCAGGATATGCCCGTCGGCCGGGATCGCATCCAACAGCAGGGTCGTCAGCAGGAAGCGGCCGAGGTAGTTCACCGCGAACGTGGCCTCGATCCGCTCCGCCGTCATCTGGCGGCTGGCGAAGACCGCGCCCGCGTTATTGACCACCACATCGACGCGCGGTTGGCGGGCCAGGATGTCGGCGGCCAACCTGCGGACCTCAGCCATCTGCGACATGTCGGCGGCCAGGAAGTCGCCCGGCGTGCAGCTCGGCCGCTCCTCAAGCTCGCGCATCAGCCCGGTGCCCGCCACCTTGTCGCTGCCCACGGCCAGGACCCGGGCGCCACAGCGCGACAGGATCACCGCCAACTCGCGTCCGATGCCTGCACAAGCGCCGGTGACGACACAGATCTTGCCCGCCAGCGGCCTGGACCGACTTTCCAGCGCGGCAATCACCGCGGGCAACCTAGGCTTGTTGTCGGGCACGCGTCCCTCCCGCCGCAGGGCGAAGACGATCTCCTGCGCGCATTCGGCAAGACCTACCCAGGTGCTGTGGCCGGGACGGAAACCCAGTAGTCTGGCGGCCTTGTCGGTCGCCAGGACCGGCTGTTCCCGCGGATACTCCGGGCGCACCCGGTCCTCGGTCGCTTCGGGATCGGACAGCAGGCGGCCAAGACGCTGAAGCTCGGCCGCCAGCACGTCGGGTGCAATCGCCGTCGGCTCGGCGATGTTGAAGACATGACCTTGGGCATCGGGCAGACGGGCTGCCGCGATGAACGCGGTACAAAGGTCCTCGGGGTGGAGCCGCTGGAGCGGAGTCGGCGGGCACGCCGCCGCGCCCCCCAGCATGATCGCGCGTAGATCGGTGAGCGCGTCGGGATCGATCCTGTCATAGAGTGCCGGTACCCGCAGGACCACCCGCCCGGCCTTATGACCCGGCGTGCCGGCGAAGACCCGCTCCAGCGCCAGCGCGACGCGCGCCGCCTCGGGCATGCCCTGCCCGTCCGGGCGCAGCGGATCGCACTCGCGTAAAGGCACAGGGTGACCCACCACGGGCGCATAGACTGCCGCATCGCTCAGCAGTATCGCACGCTTGACTGCTGCCCGCTCTGCCGCGGTCATCAGACGGCGCACCCGCGCCTCGCGCACAGCAGCAGGCAGATTGGCGCGAATGTCGAGCAGGAACAGCGCATCGGCCTCGGCCAAAGCCGCCTGGAGCGCGACATCGTCGTCAGTGCTCGCCACGTCCCCGCCGGGCAGGCGGCTGACCTCCCAGCGCGCCTTTTCCAGTGCGGCACAAAGCCGCGCGCCCAGATCGCAGCCGGAATCCGAGACGACGCCCTTCATTCAACCCACCGCCTGTTTGCGGGCGCCATAGCCATCCGTCATTCCACCGGCAATTCGACAGGGAACTTGGCCGCGGTCGAGTAATAGAATTCGAGCCGACCCAGCACCTCGCGGAGGCAATCCTTGGCGGTCATGCGCGGGCGCCAACCCGCTGCGCGCAGCCTTGCGGGGTAGAATTTCCGCAAGCCAACGTTATTTCGCGACGCGACCTCGGCGTAGGGGTTATCCTCGCGGCCGACGTTCATAATCTCCCACATCAGCGACAGCACGTCGTAAGCGGTGATTGGCTCTTCGCCGGCGACCAGCGCGCAGCGGTTGCGCAGGTCAGGATGATCGGCCGCCAACAGCGCAGCGCTGCCGATATCGGCGCCGTGAGTCCATTGCATCGTATCCCACATCCGCCGCAGACCCTCGGCCGCTTCGGGATTGCGGATCAACTGGGTGACGACGGTGTCCACGAACGGGCTGGTGCGGCCAGCGACGGTCGAGGGGCGCAGCATCACATAGTCAAAGGCGCCCACCTCGGACGCCTCGAAGACGATATCCTCGGCTCGTATCAGGCTCTCGCCCAGTGCCTGCTGGGCGGGGGTGCCATGGGCCTCGCGCGGGGCGTCGTCGGTCAGCGGCCACAGGTCGGGAGTGCGATGCGGTACATGGACATTGTTGGACGACACCATCACAAAGCGCGACACCTTGCCCCGGCAGGCCGCTACCAGGTTGCGGGTACCTCCGACATTGACATGCTCCAGCATCTCGGGGTCGATCTTCGGCGGTGGACTGATGAGCGCGGTGTGAAAGACGAACTCAATCCCTTCGAGCGCCTCGTCCAGCGCGCGCGGATCGGCCAGATCGCCCGGCACTATCTCGATCCGGTCGCGATAGTTGATTCGGTGCATCGAATCGGGAAGTGCGAAGACCCGGACCGCGTTGTCGGTCCGCATCAGTGCCTCCAGCACGTACTGACCCACGGCACCGGAAGGGCCGGTCACCAGCATTTTCATTTGGCCTCGCAAAAAGGTCGTGGCGCCGACATACAGTGATCCCTTTCAGCCCTTAGCTCAACCGCGGCCGAAGCCTCCACTACCGCCGCCGGTAGCCCCCCCCGGGCCGCGACCCGCCGCGATCCGCTGGCGCAGCGCGCCCCAGCGCTGGCGGCGCTCAGCCTGAGCCCGCATCCGCTCGGGTGTCAGGCCCTGTTCCGCGCGCCGCGCGGCATTGGCCCGCCTGGCTTCGCGCAAAGCGTCGAATTCCTTGACGTACAGCGCTAGAACTTCCGCGCTCTCCGGCGATTTCAGTCGAGCCTTGGCAGGCTCCACACGGGCCAACGCTTCTTGCCCATCCCTCATATGCATTAACGCGGCGCGATAGCTACGCTCGGCATCCTCCACCTTCCCTTCAGCGGCAAACGCATCGCCGTAGAGTCGCTGCACCGCTCCCCGCAGGTTGCGCCTGGTCACCCGGCTCAGCAGCGCACGCGCCTCGGGCAGCTTCTTCTGGGCGATCAGCGCGACAGCCATGGAGAGCCGCGCAGTGGCGTTGCGGTTGCGTCCCTCTTCCTTGCCGAGGATGTCGCCGAAGGCCGCTTCGGCACCGGCAAAATCTTTTTGCGCAAGCTTCAGATCGCCCAGACGCTTCAACAGCGCCTGGTTGCCGGGATTTTGCGCCAGTGCCGTAGACAGGACCGAGATCGCCTCGGCCGGCTTGTCGGCGCGTACCAACAGGCGTGCAAGCTGCATTGTGGTGCGCGGATCGCCCGGATTGGCGGTCAGGGCGAAGGACAGATGTGCGCGGGCCTCGTCAAGCTGCTCCTGCCGGGCAAATATGGTGGCGATCCGCCGCCGCACATCGGGCGACTGCGGCTGGATCTCCAGCGCGCGGTTCAGTACCTCAAGCGCTGCATCGGGGCGTTTCTGCTGCTCATGCAGCGCAGCGAGACCCATCAGCGCGGGGATAGAGGTCGGGTCAATTTCCAGCGCCCTGTGGTAATGGGTCTCGGCATAGTCGGGATTGCCGCCACGCAGCCCCACGGTCCCCGCCATCAGTGGAGCAATCCGGTTCTTCGGATCGCTCTGCATGACCTCCTCAAGACAATCGGTCGCCTCTTCCAGCAGATTCCGGCGCATATAACTGACTGCCAGCATTAGCAGAAGGCGGCTGTTGTGCGGATCCTGCTGCAGCATCTCCGAAAGCTCCGCCTGTGCCTCATCGGAGCGTCCGTCTCGCATCAGGCCGCGCACATACTGCAGGCGCTGGTCGACGGTTCCAGGCACTTGCGCCACGTTCGGCACCCATTGCCCTCGCAAATTTGAAACGGGCATGTCCGATCCTCACTGGTTTGGTACAAGAAACTTGCCGGCCTTAGTGTAAACTATTTTCTGCTTAGCTTAGGTTTCTTTCACAAGCATCGATGAGAGGCTGCGCCACGGCAGGGAGATCGGGGGACCGGCGCGCCCTGCCCCGGCTGGACAAAAAATATCGAAGAAAACAAAACGTTCACGCGTCTGGGAGCCTTCGCAAGCGCGCAACAGGTCAGGTGTGGCCTTGCGCAGCTCGGGCACCGTGCAGGAGCCCCCCCGGCCGTGCGGCCCTGTACAACACGATCCGCCGGCCGTCGACCAGCCGCTTCAGCGCGTCAAGATCGGCCAGCTTTCAGAATATTCGAAGCCTGATACGGTCGCTCTGGTTACTTGGGTCGCAAGGTAACGCGCCTTGCCGCCGCGGACGGTAAGCGTTCACGGCGACAAAAGCACGGAAGTCAAGCGCACCTCAGGTCAGAGCGGCAAGAAGTAGCGAGCACTTGTCGCTGTTCCCCCCGGCGTAATGACCCAGACACGACCTGCTTTTGTGCCGGCTGGCACGGTGGCGACGATCTGCTTGTCCGAACGGAGCGCGAATGATGCCGGCGTGACCCCGAACAAGACGCGGGTCGCCCCCCCGAAGCCCGAACCATCGATCGTGACGCTGGTCCCAACGGAACCTGAGGTCGGCGTGAAGCTCAGGATTTCGGGTCGCTGGTACACCGTAAACTCACTGGTCGATGCGCCAACTCCATTCGCGGTGGTGACAGTGATGGGACCTGTCCCTGCCTGCACTGGAACCCGGGCCACAATCGTGCTCGGCGAACTCCACAGGATCTCGGCGGGCACACCGGCAAAAGCGACTTCCGATACGTCATCGAACCCGGCCCCCGTAACAGTCACTTGATCACCCACTTTGCCCGCGGCCGGGCTGAAGCCCGACACCGATGGGCCTGCAACCACAAAGTCCTCCGGGGACCTGGTCGTGCCTAAATGGTTGGTGACCTCGATAGGGCCGCTGCTCGCTCCCTGGGGGACCTGGACGACCAATCGTTCCAAAGTGCCGCCGAACGAGTCCGCGGGGACGCCATTGAAGCGGACCGACGCGATATTGAAGAGCGCCTGCCCATCAATCGTCACAACGGTTCCCACCGTGCCTGAATTCGGACTGACCCCCGTAATCACCGGCAATGGCACTTGAAAGTCGCTCGTGCTGGTAGCCGTCCCGCGTCGGGTCTGCACGGAGATAGGGCCAGGCGATACTGCAGAGGGAACTACGGCGACAATCCGGTCAGCTGAGAGCCACTCGTAGGTGGAGGGGATGCCGTTGAACGTGACTCCCGAAACCTCGAAAAGATCTATTCCGTTAATCTCCACCAAAGTTCCAGGCGTGCCGCTGTCTGGCGTAAACGACACGATCCGTGGGTCATATTCGACAATGGTCGAAGGCGCCTCGAAGAAATCCAGCACCTGGCGGTTGAAATCACGCATGAACCAGTGCGCGGCGTAGGCGACCTTCAACTGATTATTGATCACTCTATCATAGTACCGGTAAGCTTCCGGGATTTTATCATAGAGCGGGCTCAGATCTGGATCAACGAGGAGATAGTCATCGGCATCCAAGACGCCTGCATCTTTGAGCGCCTGATAGATCACACGCGAGTCATCGGCGGAGATGGCCTCTAGACGCCAGAAGCGCTCTGGATATAGCGGCGAGGCGCGGTGGAGCCAAAGCTGTGTCGGTACCCCCCGGGAAAGAAACTCGTTGTACGCATGCTCGGCAGGGGCGCTGTCGACAGTCGTATCGTTTTCGGCGAGCACGAACATGGTTGGTGTACTGCTCTCCGCTAAGGACTGGGGAAGGCCTGGTGAGATGTAAATGGCTCTCGCGACCACCGGAAATTCGAGCTGGGCTTGGTTGGCGTCGGTAAAGAGCGAAATGAATATGCCGCCATGGGAAATCCCAAGCAGATAAACCGGGTCAGCGCTCGTCAGCAGTCCGCGTCGAATGAGGTCAAGCCGTACGGCGGAAATCCGCTGAAGATCGATGTTGTCTTCCGCATCAGGTTCTGTATCCCATAAGACGTTTACGCGATCAAAGCTGTTCACCGCAACGACTGCGAAGCCGCGACTGGTTGCATCATCGATAAAGCGCAATATTTCCGTATCGCCAACCATTATGTGGGCGTTGCCTTTGCCTCCGTGTATCAGGAAAATAACCCCGTTGCTACCTTGGCCTGGAAAGAAGCTGTAGACGCGTGGGGGGCCCCACCGTGGCACATCGCGATATTCGGCGGCAATCGACACATCCCTGTCTGGCATGACCAGTGTGGTGTGTTCTGAGAGGGGATCTGCCAAATACTGCGTGTCGCCCGTCCACTGATCGAAAACGCGTGTCGGCGACCCGACATCATATGGCTCGCCCGATTCGTTGACGAGGCCATCTCCGTACGGATCGGCCCAAACGTGGAGCGTCGATGATACCTGATAGGCCCCACTGCCGCTGCCATTGGTCACGGACAGGTTAAAATCGTCGGCAAGCAGATGGTGGGGGAGCATTGCGCAAACGAAGAGGCAGAAGCCGATTATTATGGACGATCTGCGATCTGTTACTTTCTGAAGGTAGTGCATGATGATCTCCGATCAGCACGGTTAGGCGACTCCTATCTTTATCCGAGGGCTTGGCGCCGGGTCGCGGGAATTGCATGTGAGCCCTCGTTGCGGGCGCTTCCATCCCAAGCGTGCGCCTGCTGCTAGCTACCTCTTACGTTAGGACTGACGCGATCGGGTGACTGTGACTGACTTCAATATTCGGTGCTCTGCCGCGCTCGCCGCCCAGCACCGCAATCATCGCGAACACGAGACCCCCCGGACAGACGCTGGGCCTCGCGCCGGCGCATCGCTGCGAGCAGGTACTACTCGTCCCGCAAGACCCTGCTGTGGCCGACGCCGAGACGGCGCTTTGGCATGGCATTACCCACAGCTCAACGGGGTCGGAGTCGACCCGGGCTGGACACGCTAAGCCGCATCTGTTGAAATCCGGCCCCATCACAACCGATGGGGTGCGAGGAGATGGACGGGGAGATTGCGAGCGGACTGTGCGGGCGGGCGTTCACGGGGCGGACCGGAACGGATTCGCGAGGAGATTGTGACGGCCGATCCGCCGCAGCGCTCGGTGATCGCGCGGCGGGTGTGTCGGGGGCACTGGTTTAGCTTGGCATCTGCTTGCAAGCAGATGAATTATATTAATAATATCATCGAACGGCAACCTGAGACCGGCGATGATCCTAAGCGTCTTTCACAAGCATCAATGAGCGGCTGCGCCACAGGAGGGACCGTTACCATCTCGCCCTACCCCGACTGGACAAACGATCCCATCTGCCCCGGAGCGGACCCTGGTACGGGCAGATCGCCGTCGGCCTGGGCAGCCTCAATGATCTCACGCAACCCCTCGTAGATCGGGATGCTGGGATAGAAGCCCAGATCCCGCTTGCCCCTGGAAATGTCGTATTGCTGGACATAACGACTCCATATCCGGGTCTGATCGGGAACCCTATCCGCGCGCGTGGCCGCACCGCTCGCGATCCGCGTCACGCGCCCGACGGTGCGGTAGGTCACCACGTCGGGACCCGCCACGTTGAAGCTCCCGTCCTTGGCACGTTCTTCGAAACAGGCACGCAGAATCGCCTCCACGGCGTCGCGAACATGGACGAACTGGCGCTGCTGCTCACCCTGGGGGCCCTGGCCGAAGCTCGGACGGAGCGCCACCGTACGCACCATACGGTCGAAGAGCGGATCCCCGATTCCATAGACCAGCGCGAAGCGCAGGATCACGTGGTCGTAGCCGCCGCGTTTGGCGTAGAAGCGGACCAGGTTCTCACCTGCGATCTTGGACATACCGTAGTCCGCCAGATCATGCCCGCCATCGACACGCAGGGCGTGAGACTCATGGATCGGCCAGTCCTTGGGGCTGAACTGGTTCTGGTAGACCGCAACCGAGCTGAAATAGACAAAACGCTCCAGCGTGGCCGAACCCTCGCATGCGCGCAGGAGGTCGTGCGTGCCCTGCACATTGGTCTTGCGCAGATCGGGCACCGTGCAGGAGCCCGCCAGCCGCGCGGCCATATGCAGCACGATCCGTGCCCCGTCGATCAACCGCGCGAGCGCGTCGCAATCGTCCAGTCCGCCGATGACCGCCTCGATCTGCGCGCTCTCGGGCAGGGCGCCCTCCGTGCCGGGCACTACCAGCGCACGGATGCGATAGCCTTTCTCCAAGAGCCTTGGCAACAGGTGCTTGCCGATATAGCCGGTGCAGCCAGTGATTGCGAAATCCACCCGCGAGGTACTCGCTTCCGGCACATCGCTGTCAGCTCCCGGCGCCGGGCCTGCCGCGGCCACGGTATAGGACGCGTGGCCGGCATTTCCGAGGTACACCTCGGTCCCACCATCGGGATTCTCGTGATAGATCCAACGGCTGGCAAGACGCGCGGGGCTTGGTCCACCGAACGGATTGGCTGTGCCCAGGCACAGCCCCTCGGGGGTCGACACCATGGTTCGCCCTCCATAGTTGTAGGGGTTGTTCATGCCGTTCAGCGTGACCGGAACCCAGGACACGCCATCCTTCGTGCGCCACAGATCGAACCCGCCGCCGACTTCGGCCAACTGCTCGAACCCGATCCCGTTGAGCAACCGCCGAGCGGTGGGCGAGGGACGGTGGGCGTATTGCAGGAACACGCTCCAGTCGAAGGTGGAAACGTAAATCCAACCGTCATGGACGCACATCCGCCAGGTATAGCCGGAGAAGATGTTGTCAAACCCCGGTCCCATTCCCGATAACGGGTACTTGATTCCATCGGGGGTCTCCCTCGGCATACCCACCAGCAGGTCCCAACTGTCGTCGGGCCAGATGCGGATAATCTCCCCTGCGCCCGGGCCGACCAGGTTCGTGCGATCATAGCCGCCGTTCTGGATAGAGCTGCCGACGTAAAGAGCACCGTTGAACTCGCACATGCCCATCGCGATCTCGGACAGCGGTCCGCGATGGGCGCCGCGGTCGATCACCTTGCGCCATTGCATCGGACCGTCACCGCAGGGCGGCGTCGTCCAGATCTGGTAGCCCTCGAAATGGTTGAAGGTCCCGGCGTAGAGCTGGCCATTGGCCTTAGCCATCATGAAGATGCCGTTGTTGTTGGGATCACCGAAGCCCAGGTCGCAAGCAACCTCCCACCTCCCTGGCTGGGGGTCCTTCGAGCGCATCAGCACGGCCGTTCGGTTCGAGTTGAACTGGATACCCTCCCCCGCCGGCGGCGCATAGAGGTAGCCGTCGAAGGATACGAGCTCGCGGAAGGTCGAGATGCGCTCGTTGCCGATCCCCGGCTCCGTGGCCGGCTCGAAGGTCAGGCCGTCCTCGGAGCGCAGCACATGCGCCGCGCAGCCCCGCAGTACCGTGGACATCGTAGAGACATAGAGCGTGGGCTTGGTATCGGATTCACCCTGAAACACGGTCATGCCCCGATAGCCCAGATCACGCGGTGCAGGCTCGCCCTGCTTACCCGGGATCATCGGCGAGCGGTAGGCCAGCTCCCACTTGTCCTCTCCCGGGGTCCAGCGCCAGATCTGACCCTGCATGTCCAGATCCTGCACTTTTGCTGGAACATCCACCGGCCAGGGCTCCAGCGCAGGCGGGTCGATCGGCGGGAATAGTTTCAGCAGTTTGAAGGAGTTACGGGTCATCCCGCAATAGAGACGGCCCTCATAATAGGTCATGCCATGGACATAGGCATTATCGGGATCGTCCACGCCGTTCTTGGCGAGCTGCCGAAAATGACCGCTGGTCAACCCAACGCCCGCGCGGCCCTGCGCGATCTGATCTTCAGTCATCGTGTGGACCCTGGGTGCGATCGATCGATTCAACGCAGTCTTCTGCTTTCAATGCGATGGATGGATGTCCGCTCGAGCCCGTTGGACTCGGAACGGCGCGCGACAGTCGATTGGGAAAAGACCGATCGCCGGTCAAGATACGATTTATCAACACACGCCATCTCCGTGACCGAGCCGCCCGTTTGGGCCGGGGAGTCTAGTGGTCGGCAAGAAAGCCGTCGATATGCTCTACCAACAGCATGGGTTGGAGCAGGGGGAAAAGATGGCCGGCATTGGCAATGGTCCTGCTGGTCAGGGACGGCATCAGCGTCTCGAGCGCAAGGAGGGTCGGTAGGAACCTCGAACGGCGACCGAACAGCGCGAATGAGGGCATCGCAACTGCCGCGATCTCCTTTCTCCCGAGACCCGTCCCGTCGGGCAACTCCCCAGTCGCGCTCGTCTGCTCGACCAGCCGACGCCACTTCTTCAGCCGCTGGGAATCACCGGCGATGTCGGAAGGCCCGAACAGGCTCGTCAACGGCGCGGCAGCCCCATCACGCTCGCGATGCTCGATCAGCTCCTCGATGAAGCCATACGCGACGCGCGGTAGCTGGTCATCTCCCTCCAGACCCGCCGCGGCAAGTCGACCCCGCTGGGCCTGCCAGAACGACTTCCCGATCTGCTGCAACGAGGGTACCCAGGCATCGACGAGGCTCAGAGTCGCACCACGATGCGGATGCCGCGCAGCACACGCCAGCGTCACGGCCCCGCCGAAGCTGTGACCGACCAGATGCGCCCGGGCGATACCGAGGTGATCGAGCAGCGCGATGAGATCGTCCGCAAGATCGATCGCCCGATAACCGGTTGGCATACACTCAGTGTAGCCATGGCCACGCAGGTCATACACCGTCACCCGAAAGCGCTTGGCCAAGATCGGCGCAACGGTGAGGTACCAGAACGCCAGGTTGCAAAACAGGCCGTGCACCAGGACCAGGTCCGGCCCTTGACCGATCTGCTGGTAATGGACGGAGAAGCCATTAATGCGCGCACGAGGCATGGTCGGATCACAGATAACCCAACGCCTTCAACCGCTCGCGGATCTGTGCCTCGGCCTCCGGCGACAGGGTCTCCAGGTCCCCCTGGGCGTCGACCCGCCCGGCCGCTTCCCCTTCCGCGAAGCGCACCGGATGCGCATCGAAATGGCCCGACTCGTAGATCGACTCCGGCACTCTGCCCTCGAGTTCGGGTGAGAGCGGCAATCCCAGGCTGTAGAGCAGGATCGGCGTGATGTCGTTGATCGACAGCGGCTCGACCCGGGAATTGCACCGAAGGCCTGGTCCCGCTGCGATGAAGATGCCGTCGGGATGATGGGTGGCATAGGGCATCGTCCGCGGCTTGATCGACGCGTCGGCCCGCAGCACGGACAGGAATCCGAGATCCGCCAACACAAGCGTGAGATCCGGCGCCTGCTCACCACTGATCCCAGGGAAGACCTCGTCCCGTGTCATGACGCGGGTGATCATGCGCTCTCCTGTCTCCGGATCGCGGACCGCGAGCAGCTTGCGCACCAGCGCGTCGCGGAATTCCGGATACTCTTCGGCGGTGACCCCCGGCTCGCCGGGTCCACGCGCCTTGCGGATATGGATGGCGTTGCTGCTGGAGCTGAAGGCAAAGGCCTTGGTCTGCGACCAGTCGAAGAGGGTGCCCACCTCCGTGTTCTCATCCAAGGCGACGCGGGAATCGCTGTCGATGGGCGCGTCATCACGCCAGCGCAGGTAACCGTTTTCGGCGAGCCAGGTGTTGGCGTAGAAGATCCTGTCGCCGGCGAGCGCAAAGCCGTGATCGGATGCGACCACGATGGTCGCTTCCGGCCCCGCGGCGGCGATCATCTCCCCGATAAACCCATCGAGTTCGCGGTAGTACTGCAACGCCAGATCACGCGCCCGAAGCGATGCCGGCGACCCGTAACGGCCCGCGGTCTGCTTGTCGATCAGGTGATAGCAGAGGTGCTGGATACGATCCGTTCCGTCGTACAGCACAGCGGTCAACTCGGCCGGCTCCTCCTCCATCAGGAACTTGAGGATTTCGAACCAGCGACGCTCGCGCACCAGGTGGAACTGCACCCAGTCCTCCAGGTTGTCCTCCGCGAGCCCCTGAACGGCCTGGCGCTCCTGCTGCCAGTCCGTCGCCAGCTCTTTGGCGTTGAACCCCTGTCGCTCCCTGATGCGCGCATACAGATCCCTTGGATACACCGCCCGCGCCAGATAGCTCCAGGGAACATAGCCGGGGATGATATTGGCACCTTCGAGCCTCGGGGCTGGAAACATCATCGGGAAATTGAGACAGGTGACCTTGCACCCCTGGCGTGTCGCCATGGACCACAGGGTCTCACACTTGACGTCCGATGCGTTGGCGAGCGTGTAGCTCGGCGGATCGGTGGTGCAATCGACCCTGATGAAGTCGTATACGCCATGATTGCCCGGCGTGCGGCCGGTCATCAGTGTCGTCCACGCCGGCGGCGTCAATGGATGTGCCGTCGACACCAAGGGTGCCCGCACACCACGCTTGGTCAGGTGGTTCAGATTGGGCATGAGTCCGTCGCCCATCAGGGGATCGAGCAGGGCGAAGGTCCCCCCGTCGACACCGATGAGCACCGTCTTGCTGGATTTGCATGAAGACATCGCTATTCCTCTCGCGTTACCCTTAACATCACGCCGGAAGCGCGCTCCTCATCCCCGTCTCCCGCTCGAAGATGGCCGGGGTGAGGGCATCTAGCGCAACGCCTCGATCGACTGCACCAAATCGCCGACCTTCATGTCTTTGAGCTGCGTGCCGTCGGTACGCATCTGATTGAACAACCGGTCGCCCAATCCGAGCTGCTGTTGCAGCTCGGCGATGAGATAGACGAGACTGATGGACTCCATCCCGAGGTCGACCAGCCGGGTGGCAGCGGAGATCTCGCCGGGATCCCAATCCTCTGCCACGTCTTCGATCAGTGCACGAATTGCCGCGAACACCTCGTCGGCACCCAGCAGTGGATCGTCTTGCTCTACCATGATGAAACGTTAAACCCCCGCAAACAGAACAGCAAACGCCAGCACCCGCGCGGCATCCATGTCGCGAGTCAGTACCGTTGGTGCGGCGGCGCCACGCCGCTCCAACTCGGCCTTCAGCTCGCCGTGCAGATGGACCTCGACCCGCCCGGACCCGGCGTCTATCGCGCGCACCTCCACCTCCCGCAGCAGATTGCCCAGACCCCGGTGCAACGCCTTCGCGACCGCCTCTTTGGCACACCAGCACGTGATCATAACGCGCTCAGGTTGCCGCTGTGATGAAATCAGGGCTCGCTCTGCCGGGGAGAACGCGGTCTCGGTAAAGCCATCGGGCTTGGACTCGACCCCTTCGATGTCGATGCCGACACCGAGACAGGTATCGGCCTCGCCGGCGAGGGCCACGGCGGTGCCAGCGGCGTGGGCGATGGAGAGATGCGGCGGCGCGTCCGATGCCGCATGCGGGTCCCGGGCAACGAATGGGTGTCCGTCCTCGCCGATGACCACCTCGATCTCCGCCGCGGCGGGCATCGAAGTCATGCGCCGACCCATCAGGACGCGCGCGGCATCCTTGGCGCAGACCCGCCCGAGCAGCCATTCGATGCGGCGCTTGACGGCCGCATTGGTCATCTCGTGCCAGGTGGAGCGCTCGCTGCGCCCGAGCACCAGATGCGCAAGCACGCGCAGCCAGATCTGGCCACTGGAGGTCAGAATCTCGTGGGGCAGGTCGTCGAGCACCACGAGGCTCAACCGCGCCGCCCCGACCTCACCGCCGAGCAGGTCGGGTCTGGGTTCGGCCAGCAATCGAGAGGCCGGCTGACACCGCAGGTGGAAGAAGCGGGTCGGCAGGTCGAAACGCTTGTCCCACCAGCCGCCGATGCGCTGCTGCAGGGTGCCGTCGGCGCGGATCAGCTCGATATCCGATCGCACCTCGGTATCGCCGACCAGCGCGATCCTGGCCCGGCAACGTGCCCGCTCGCCGGGTGCCAGATTGGGTCCGTAGATCCGCAGCGACTCCATGCGGAACGGAAAGACGTGAAACCCCTGCGGGAGATGATCGGCTGTCCACATGCCGATGAGCTGCCCGGCCGCGTCCAGGGTGATGGCGTCGGTCTGGAACACCGGCGCCGCAGTGGATCGGAACAGGCGGCCGTGGTCCAGCCCCAGGAAGGTGCCCTCGCTGCCATCCTCGCCCCACCGATCCATCGAGGCGATCACCCGCAGGCGTGGACCGTGGAACATGATCTCCCGGTACACGTCCTCCGGGCGCCAGCGCGACGGACGCTCGGCGCGCAAAGGCAGCGCCTCCGCGACCGGGGGGGGCGGGCGCTCCGCGGCGAGCAGGATATCGCCTTCGATGATGATGACCGGCGGCAGCCGCGGGTCGCGGGCGGGACCTGGCGGTTGCCGAAGGGTGACACGGACCGCCTGTGCCCCGGGGATCGGCTCGGCATGCAGCAGGAGCTCGATCTCGCCGCGATCCAGGGCGATCCACTGATAGGCCCGGACCTCGCGCATCCCGACCACGACCAATCCGGGCATCAGGGCCGCAGCCGCCTCCGCCATCAGCTCCATGCTGAATGTAAGGGGCACCACGGGCAGCGCGCCGAGTTCGGGATCAGCGGACGAGATGTCGCGGCCGATGGTATGGTCGGCGAGGTACAGGCTCTCGCCCATAGCGATCCTGACCCGGCTGGAAAGACGCACCCCCGGCACCAGCTCGTCGATGGCACCGAGCATGGGCCAGGCGGACGCCGCGTCGAGCGCGCGCTGCTCCGCGAGATCGGCCGCGGCGCCGCTCTGCCCCAGGTAGGTCTCCATGATGCGCTGCTGGCAGCGCAGGAAGCTTCCCATGGTGCCGAACCAGGTGTCGAGGACCGCGGCGCCCGCGTCGGACTCCGCCACCGCCGGTAGCGCGCCATGCTCCACCCCGCCACCAGCGGCCGGATCCGGAAGCCGGATCATTTCGAGCGGCTCGGCGAGTGCGGCGAGTGCGGCGGGCTCGGCAGGGGCTTGCGGCTGGGTGGGCCGGGCCGGCGCGCGCTCCCGGGCCGAGCGCGATAGACGCAGCGGCTGCAACCCGGTCCTGATCGGAACCGAGCGACGGACAGACCTCTCGTCGGCGACAGCCACCTCCTGCGGGTACAGGCCCGCCAGGTCCATCGGCACGCCTTGTGCCGCGAGCTGCGCCAACAAGTGCAGGAACTGGGTCACGCCGTGCTGATGCTCCAGGTCGCTCGGCAACGCCAGGTGTGGCCTGCCCTTGAGCACGTCATCGACGAAGGCCGTGAGATTGTTGCGGGGTCCGCACTCGACGAAGAGACGCACCCCATCGGCATACATGCGCTCGATGCTCTCACGGAAACGCACGCGCCCCGCCCACTGCCCGATCGCCAGGCGCCGGATCTCGGCCGGATCGTCCGGCATCGGTGCAGCGGTCAGGCATGAGTAGATCGGCGTGCTGGGTGTCGCGATGTCCAGGCGCTCGAAGAATAGGCCCAGTCCATCACAGAAGGGTTGGAACGCCGGAGTATGGTAGGCACGATCGAACGGCAACGGGGTTGACATCCCACCGAGATCATCCAGTCGTCCCCGCAACCAAGCCGCCGCCGAGTCGGTCAACGCGCAGACGACCTGCTGGTGTGGGCAGTTGTCCATCGCCCAGTGCAGGTCGTCGCGCGCCGCCACCAACTCGGCGATCGTTTCGGGCGCGAGTCCCGCCACGCCGATCAGGCGGCCCCGCGCCACCAGCCCACGTTGCTCAAGCTGCTCGTAATGGAGATTGAGCGCCAGGATGTCGTCGAGCAGCCTCTGCTCGTTGTCGTATCGGTTGGCACCGGCCGCGTACAGCGCCGAGTACTCACCGGTACTGTGCCCGAGCATGGCGGCCGGCCGGATTGCCAGAGCCTCGAGCAGGCTGTACATCGCCTGGTTGGCCGCAAATACCGCTTCCGGACCGATGTCCATGCGCCACAGTGCGCCGTCATCTATCCTGTCGCCGGCTTCACCCGCGGGGGCGGGCGGCGGAAAGATGACCTCGCTCGGCAACAGGCCGCGCGGATGATCGCGCAGCGCCCGGTCGATGCGGTCGAACCAGGCACGAGCCGAAGGAAAATGCAGGCACAGCCCGGCCAGCATATTGCGGTACTGGGAGCCCTCGCCCGGAAAGAGGAAGGCGATCTTACCCTCTGGATAAAGCGGCTCGGCGAAGAAATAGATCCCATCGCGCGATCGGATCCGCCCACAGCCCTTGTCGGCCAGCTTGGCGACGGCGCGCTCCAGCTTCTCCGCGGCCTCGGCACGACCGGCAGCGACCACGGCGAGCCGCCACGGCTGTGCGCCGAGCCTTGTACAGAGCCGCCGGGCAGCGGCGTACAGTGACCCGTCTCCGTCGGCAGCGAGCGCCGCGGCCTCGGCGCGTGCGCGCTCGGCAAGCTCCGCGCGCGAGGCGGCCTCGACCACCAGCAGTTCACTCGGCCGCGGCCAAGCGAGCGGATCGGCCACGGATTCGGGACCCTGGTATTCCTCCAGAATGACGTGCGCGTTGATTCCGCCGAACCCGAAGGCGTTGACGCCGGCGCGCCGCGGGGTGGTGCCGCCATGAATCCAGGGCCGCGTCTGGGCACTGATGTAGAACGCGGAGCCGTCGAGTTCGAGTTCCGGATTCGGATGCTCGCAGTGCAGGGTCGGCGGCAGGGTCTTGTGGTGCAGCGCCAGGGCGGTCTTGATGATCGCGGCCGCCCCCGCGGCCGGCAGACAGTGTCCGATCATCGACTTCACGGTGCCCAGGGCGCACCAGGGCCGTCCGCACTCGGGTGATCCGAAGACCTCTTTGAGCGCCGCCACCTCGGTCGCGTCACCGATCGTGGTCCCGGTGCCGTGGGCCTCGATCAGACCGACGCTGCGCGGATCGATGCCGGCGGCCTCATAGGCGCGGCGAAGCGCTAGCGTCTCGCCCTCGATCCGCGGTGCAAGCAGCCCCATGGCCCGGCCGTCGCTGGCGATGCCGACCGACTTCAACAGCGCATAGATCCGATCGCCGGCACGCCGGGCATCGCCGAGCCGCTTGAGGATCAGTATCCCCAGGCCCTCCGCGAGCAGGGTCCCGTCGGCATCGCGGTCGAAGGGGCGAATCTCACCGCGTCGCGATATCGCCCCGAGCTGGCAAAAGATCTGGTAGATCGGCGGCGGCGTCGATGCATGGACGCCACCGACCACCGCCAGATCACAGCGACCGGCACGCAGGTCGTCCATCCCGCGACCGGCGGCGATCAGCGACGACGCGCAGGCCGCGTCGATAATGTAGTTGACGCCCTGAAAATTCAGCCGGTTAGCGACCCGTCCGGTGACCAGATTCGGGATCAGTCCAGCGATCATCTCGGGATTGAACGGCGGCAGGTTGGCCTTCAGCTCCGCCTTGATCGCCGCGAGTTCCTCCTCACTGTGCTCGGGGTGCAGGATACGCAGGACATCGAGCACCCGGTCGATCACGACCCCGTGCTGCACCACGGTCGTGAAACCACGGTTGATATAGGTGCCGCGACCGAGCACGATCTCGACCCGATCACCCGGCAGCGGCGCCTGGAAAAAAGCCGCATCCTCCAGGGCCCGGTGCACCAGGTCCAGCGCCAGGAACTGGTCCGGCTCGCCACCGTCGATCGAGCTGGGCACCACACCGTACTTCAGCGGATCGAAGCGTGCCAGGTCGCCGAGGAAACCGCCTTTCTTCGTATAGATACGGTCGTTGGCACTCGACTCCGGATCATAGTAGAGATCAGCCCCCCATTCCGGCGGCGGCAATCCGACCAGGTCCCGGCCCCCGACGATGTTCTGCCAATAGGCACGCCGATCGGCCGAACCCGGGAAGATACAGTCCATCCCGACGATCGCGATGTCTTCCTGAAGGGCCTCCCGGCCGGTGCCGCCGGCCGGGGGTTGCGACGAGTGCGCCATGCTCAGTGTGCCGCCGTCTCGGACGGTGTCGGATCGCACGCCGCGGTGTGCACCGCTGCTTCATCGCGCCAGGGCCCATCGCCCCAGACCACCTCCGCATCGCCCTTGGAGCCGAAGCGCAGCTCCCAGTCGAATCCCTCGCGGCCGAGCTGTGGCGGCACCGCCACGACCCCCAGGCGGGCGAACTGCTGCTTGATCTCCGGCGAGACCATGCCGGTCTTGTCCCACGGACCCCAACTGAAGGCCACCACCCGCGACGGCCAGCGGCGGTCCAGCTCCAGGGCGAGCTTACTCAGGATCTCGTTGGCTGCGCCATAGTCGCTCTGACCACGGTTGCCGAAACGTCCCGCGACCGAGGTGAAGAACGCGAGGAACCCGAGGGTCTCCGGGCGTAGGCTGCGACTCAGCACGAAGCTGCTCGCGACCTTGGTATCGACCACCCGGTCGAACGATTCCCCGGTCTTGTCGCCGATGAGCTTGTCCTCGACGATGCCTGCCCCGTGGACCACGCCGTCGATGCGCCCAAAGCGTTCGTAGAGTGCATCGATGAGCCCCCCGAATGCCGCCTCGTCGCGCACATCCACGGATCGATACTCGACCTCGGCACCGGCAGCGCGACAGACATCCAAGCTTGCGCGGATCTCGCGCGCCTTTTGGATGCGTCGAAACTCGGACTCGATCCGGGCCAGTTGCACCGCGGCCCCGCTGCGCCGCAACCGCTCGGCAAGACTGGCCTTGAGGACGCGCGCGTCGGTGATCCCCCGGATATCGTCCGCCTCGCTGTCCGGCAGCGGTGAGCTGCCGCACAGGATCAGCTTCGGGCGATAGAGCCGCGCCAGCTCCTGGGCGATCTCCGCGGTGATGCCGCGGGCACCGCCGGTGATCAGAATCACCGATTCGGCACCCAGGGAAATCTGCGGGGTCCCGCCACCGAGTGGGGCGTAGCGGGCAGGAAAGCAAAGACGCTGGCCTGCCTGATAACCGATCTCCACCGGGCCGCCGTCGGGGACCGCTTCGACCAGCAGGCGCTCTGCGATCTCAACGGGGGTCGCGGTCTCCCCGAAGTCCACGCACCGGCAATGGGCGGACGGCCATTCCTTCACCAGCGTCTTCAACAGGCCGCCGGGGCCGGCGTGATCGACACGCAACCCGGCACCAGGATTGCCGATACCGAGATCGCCGCCCAACCTGACCGCCGCCACGAGGACGCACCCGCGATCCCCGCCCAGCTCCGGATCGAAGACCATCGCCAGATTGAACAGGCTCTTGGTCCCGATGCGCACCGTCTGCAGCCACTGGGCCAACGTCAGCTCATCGAAGGCGGGCGCCGGACGTAGCGGCAGGCAGTGGAAGATCCCCGCCAGCGAGGCCGCTGGCGGCAGCGACTCGCGCAGCCCCTGCACCGCGTGCGAGTCGGTCAGGTCGAGGCACAGCACCCCGTCCCCTGCGGCACCGGCGGGACCATGGCGCAGCAGGATCGGCTCCGCCCCATGCTCGCGCAGGCGCTCCACGAGGCATTGCGCAACCCCCTCTTCGTCGTCCGTGACCAGATAGGTGGCCCCCCTGTCGCAGACGAAGGGTACGCTGCCGTGTGGCAACGGGGCCGGCTCGATCAGGAAACGCGGCAGCTCCGGGGGGGCGGTCCGCGGCCGGGCCTGCGTCGGCACGGCCTCGGTCCCTCCCAACAGGACAGGCGCCGCACTGGATGGCGCTGCCGGGGCCGGCACGGCGCCGCCCAGCGTCGCGAAGCGATCAATGATGCCGCGCAGGGTGCGCTCCCGGACCGCCTGCTCCACCACCGCGCGCACCGTCGCGTCCCCCCCATCGGGGAACAGCCGCTTGCGGAAGGCACCGAGGATCTCGGTGCGCTTGATCGAGTCGATCCCCAGGTCCGCCTCGACGTTCAGGTCCAGGTCCAGCATCTCCGGCGGATACCCGGTGCGCTCGCCGACCAAGTTGAGCAGCGCCGTGCGCAGGGCATCCGCATCCAAGGCCCCAGGGGGCTCGGCGGGCTGCACCGGCGGGGCCGGCGGGGCCGTTACGGCAACTGCCAGCGTCGCGAAGCGATCGATGATGCCGCGCAGGGTACGCTGCTGGGCCGCCTGCTCCACCACCGCACGCACTGTCGCGTCCCCCCCATCGGGGAACAGCCGCTTGCGGAAGGCCCCGAGGATCTCGGTGCGCTTGATCGAGTCGATCCCCAGGTCGGCCTCGATGTTCAGGTCCAGATCCAGCATCTCCGGCGGATACCCGGTACGCTCGCCCACCAGCTCCAGCAGCACCGTGCGCAGGGCGCCTTCATCCAGGCCCGAAGATGGTTGGGGTGGCTCCGGCGCAGGGGGGCTTGCCGAAGCGACGGTCGATGCAGGCGCCTGGCCCCCGGGCGCCTGGTCTGCGAATACCGCCGGGGTTTGGGGTGCGGGCGTCGCCTCCGCAGCCGGCACGAGGACACCCGGGCGCTCCAGGGGCAGGGTTGCCCCGGGCGCAGCGGCGGCGGGATGCCCGCGCCCCTGCAGATAAGTAAGCATGACCCGGGTCTGGGTCTCCAGAAACTGGTTGCTCAGGCGCAGGTACTGGGCCATCACCTGATCGGAGGACGCGGGGAGTCCCGGAGCAGCGACCGGCGCCGGTGCGGCCAACGCAGGGGCGGCCGACGCAGGGGCGGCGGGCGGCGGGACCACAGGCTGCGCGGGTGCGCTGGTCGCCGCCACCGGCGCAGCGAGTGTGCCAGGTGGCGGCTGCCGCTTCGACACCCGCGGCTCGCCCTGCGGCCGAACGTAGCCTCCGTTCACCAGCCAGGTGCTCGGGCTCGGCGCGGGGCCCTGGGCCGCCTCGGCCAACCGGTTGATATCGATGGACTTCGCGTTCCGATTGGCGAAGAGTCGCGCCAGGCTCAGATCGACACCCGCCGCGGCGAGCTGGCCGAGCAGGTGCATCAACTGGACGAGCCCCGAGCGCTGTGGCGAGTCCGACGCCAGCGCAATGTGGGGGCGGTCACCGAGGATGCGCCCCACCAGCTTGGTCAGCACGCTGTGGGGACCGACCTCGACGAAGAGCCGGGCGCCATCCTCGTACATCGCGCCGATCTGATCGACGAAATTGACCGGACTCACCAGGTGCCGCGACAGCAGTGCGAGCACCTCTCCCGGCTGCTGAGGATAGCGGGCCGCGGTCACGTTGGAGTACACAGACAGCGCGGGCGGCTGCATCTGCACGCGCGCGAGTTCGGCGGACAGCCGGTCGCTGGCCGGTGCCACACAAGGGGAATGGAAGCCACAGGCCACCGGTATCCGCCGCACCGACAGGTCCGCCCGCTCCAGCACATCGATCGCCGCGGTGACCCCCGCGGAGGTGCCCGCGATAACCGTGAGGTCCGGCGCGTTGCGGTTGGCGACCCGGACCTCGGAGTTGCCCTCGAGCAGGGCCGCCACTTTGTCGGCGTCGGCGGAGACCGATGCCATCGTGCCGAGGTCCTCGCCCGCTGCCTCGACGATACAGCGGCCGCGCAGCTCCGACAGCCGCAGCAGGGTCGGCCGGTCGATCACGCCGGCCCGGTGCAGGGCGACATACTCGCCGTAGCTGTGGCCCGCCACCATCGCCGGCGCGAGCCCGAACGACTCCAGGAGCCCCAGCATCGCGAGACTGGCCGCACCGATCGCCGGCTGGGCGATCTCGGTGCGGGTCAGCTCCGTGCGCTGCGCCTCGGCGTCGGCGTCCGTGAAGGCGTGGGGCGGAAAGACCCGATCAGTGAGCCTCCCATCCAGCACATCGGCCAGCACGGCGTCGGCCTCGCCGAAGGTATCGCGCACCTGTGCGAAATAGAGGGCCAGATCCCGCAGCATGCTCGGATACTGAGAGCCCTGGCCCGGGAACAGGAAGGCAATCGGGGCATCGCCGAAGGACTCGCCGGCGCCGAAGAACACCCCGCGGGGATCGATCATCTGCACTGCGGCGCCCGCCGAGGCGCCTTGATCGCTACCCAGCCAGCTCGCAGCAGTCGTAAGGCGCTCGCGCAGCTCAATGCCCCCCCCGGCGACGATCGCGAGACGGGCCGGGGCGCGGGGGTCGAAGCGTTCCACCAGGCTGAGGCCGAGATCGGCCAGGGACAGACCGGCGGCCTCGGGCAGCTGGGCGACGATCACCGCGACGGTACGTGCCAGCTCGGGCCGGGAGTCGGCGCTGAGCACCAAGAGCTCGGCGGGCCAGTGCGCCCGCAGCGATTCGATATCCGCGGCGGCGAAGGCGCCGCGATACTCCTCGAGCACTGCGTGGAAGTTGGTGCCGCCGAAACCGAATGCGCTGACACCCGCACGCCGCGGCTGGCCGTCGGGGCGTGCGATCCAGGGTCGGCTCTCACCGAGCACGTAGAAGGGACTGTCGGCCGCGGCCAGGACCGGATTCGGACGCTCCACATTGAGCGTCGATGGCAGCACCTGATGACGCAATGCCAGCGCCATCTTGATCAGGCCGGCCGTACCCGCAGCGGCCTTGGTGTGGCCGATCATCGACTTGACCGAGCCCAGGCCGCACGACTTCGCGGTGGCCCGGGCCCTGGAGAATACCTCGGACAGGGTCTCGACTTCCGCCTGATCTCCCGCCGAAGTCCCGGTGCCGTGCGCCTCGATCAGACCGACGCTTGCCGGGTCGATTCCCGATCTGCCGTAGGCTCGGCGCAACGCCAGCGCCTGGCCCAGCGGCCGGGGCGCGGTGAGGCTCTTGTCACGACCGTCGCTGGAGCCCGCCGTCCCCTGGATCAGGGCATGGATCCGGGCCCCCTCCCGCTCGGCGTCGGCCAACCGCCGCAGCACGACGACGGAGACGCCCTCGCTGATCGCGATGCCGTCGGCATCGGCATCGAATGTCCGGCAGCGTCCGCGCGGGGAAAGGGCGCGGGTCTTCGAGAACGCCAGGAAATCGAAAGGGTTCTGGAATGAGTCCGCACCACCGACGATGACCATGTCGCTGCTGCCGGTCTCGAGCTCGCGCACGGCGAGGGTCACGGCGGCGAGGGACGACCCGCAGGCGGCATCGACCGTGAAGTTGACGCCGCCAAGATCGAAGCGGTTGGCGACCCGCCCGGCGGTGATGTTGAGCAGGACCCCGGGGAAGGAATCCTCGGTCCATTCCGGCAGCTGCTCCAGTATCCAGTCCGGAACCTCGCCGATCAGCGACGGCAGCGACGAGCGCACCGCGTAACGCTGACCCAAGGCCCCGGTGCCGCCACCGACACCGATGATCACCGATGTGCGCCGGCGCAGCTGCGCATCGGCGATGACACCGTTCGGGTAGCCCGCATCTTCGAGGGCCGCCCGCACCGTTTCGAGGACCAGCAGGTGCAGCGGCTCGATGGACCGCAATGAGTTGGGGGGAATGCCGTAGCGCAGGGGATCGAAGGGGTAGTCTTCGATGAATCCGCCCCACTTCGAGTAGACCTTGTCGCGGGCGCCGGGGTCCGGGTCGTAATAGCGCTGCCAATCCCAGCGGTCCTCCGGGACCTCCTGGATTGCATCGACACCGTCGAGGATGTTCTCCCAATAGCTGCCGAGATCCGGCGCCTTCGGCAGGATGCAGCCCATACCGACGATGGCGATCCGGGCCGGGCTCGGCACCACTTGGGGCAGCCCGTCCGGGAGCGCGCCAAGGGCCTCCAGATAGCGCGTACCGCCCTCGCACAGGTCCTCGTGCAGCTCGGTGATCGTCGTGACCCGGTCGCGGATCCCGGCGATCTGCCCGATCATGTAGAGGCCCTCGGCGCGTTGGTAGTCGGTGTCCACCGGGCTGAGCCTGGCGGCACCGGCGACCTTGCCGTAATCCGGGTTGCGGACAACACCCTTGGAGGCGATGCGCAGACGCCCGACGTTGAACACCTCGAGCCGGTCGCGGACCTCCTCCGGCGCCGCACCCGCGGCGGCGAGGCGCTCCTTCTCCTGGCGAAACGCCGAGGCGAACAACGTGTCGGCGCATCGAGTCACGTGACCGGGGCCGGATTCGAGCTCGATCGTGCTGTGGCACTCGCGAATGACCGACTGGAAGTCCGGGACCACGGCCCCGGTCTCGACCGCCTCACGGGTGAAGATATAGGCACTGCCGATCAGCACGCCGATTCGACAGCCCCGCTCGGCGAGACCGGCCGCCAACACCGACACCATCGCCGCCGAGCGCGCATCGTGGATACCGCCGGCAAACAACACATGGCAACGGTCGGCCTCCGATGGCGGGAGCGCATCCAGCAGCACCGCGATCATCTCCTCCCACAGCACGAAGCTCGAACGGGGGCCCACATGTCCCCCGCATTCGCGCCCCTCGAAGATGAACCGCCGCGCGCCGCCGTCCAGGAACAGACGCAGCAGCCCGGGAGAGGGGACATGCAGGTAGGTCGGGATCCCCTCCGCCTCCAGTGCCATTGCCTGCTCTGGCCGGCCGCCGGCGATGAGGGCGAAGTCCGGCCGCGCACGGCGGATCAGGGCGACCTGTTCCTCCCGCAAGTCCTGCTGGACGAACCCGAGGATACCGACGCCCCATGGACGACCTGCGACCGCGGCGCGCGTCGCGTTCAGCAACGGCTCGGCCTCGGCCGCGCGCATCAGTGCCAATGCCAGGAACGGCAACCCCCCGCCTTCGGCCACCCGCGCCGCGAAGTCGGACCGGTCACTCACCCGTGTCATCGGGCCTTGCACGATCGGGTAGCGTGTACGATGGGATTGGGCAAGGGGTGAGCCCGCTGCCAATGGCCGCAGGCGCACAGCGGCAGCGACATGGTGCACGAGTGCCTGGATCAGCGCCTCCGTGACACCATACACAGTGCGATACTTGGTTGCCAGGCGCGCCGCGAAGCACGCATCCTGACCGATTGGCCAGACGCTACGCGTCGGGGCATAGGGATCGACCGCGGCGCGCTGCGCTGCCCGCCACGCTCGGCGGGCAACCGCAGGATCTTCGGCGACGGAGAGCTCGGTCGCCGTCGCGATCAGCCGCTGCGTTTCCTCATGGCCACGACGCTGAACGAAACGAAATCCCTCGCCGCCCACGTTGACGCAGACGGTCTCAGAGCCGTCCATGCGCTGGAGCATTTGTCGAGCCTGCTCAGGCAGCACGGACTCCCGGACCAGCGCGAGTTCGTGATCGAGGACCACACCGGCGGCACCGGCCGCATAGGCCGCGCCGACCGTGTGTAGACCGATTCCACCTTGAATATGAACCGGCAACGGCGAGGCCGCCGCCAGCCGTTGAAGGAGGATGAAGGCAGTCTCGCTGCCGACGCGACCGCCCGCCTCGTTCCCCTTGGCGATCAGCCCATCGACGCCGACCGCGGCACCGAGTGCCGCCTCTCCGCCACAGGTTACCTCCAGGAAGATGCGCAACCCCGAGTCGGAGCCGGCACGCACCATCTGGATCAGACCCCGCAACCGGTCATCATCGGCCATCGTCAGGATCACCTGCCCGAGACGCCCGCGCAACGCCTCGGGCATACGGGTAAAGATCCGCTCTTGGTCACCCGCAACCTTGATCCCGATCGGACCAGGTGTAAAGCCCGCGAGCCGCTCGAGGGCAGCCCAGGTGCCGGGGTGATCCGGATCGGCGAACTCCAGATTGAGGACACCGGAGTGGCCCGCCCGGCTCGCCGCGATAGCGATGGCCGGATCCAGACAATATGCCGACGTCAATGCGGTAATCGAGAAGGACAGGCTTCTGACATTCATAGCTTGGGCGTCGCGACCCGGAAGATTGTTGATCCATAACCCGACCATGCTTGGTCTCTTTCGATACCAACCGTTCAGGGCTTCCGCTGAAACCCATGTCGCCGCGCAAGCGCTACGGGATCAGCTGTGGTTGTTGGTTGCCGGGGGCAGTCCGCCAGAGAGGAGACTAACCATCGGCTCAGGCTGACTGCCTCACGGCCGAGCCGGCGCCCCAGCGCCACTGCGACCAGTGACGGTCGCTCTGTGTTCAGATCAGGCCAAGGACGCCGCCCGTTGCCGGTACAAGATCGGCTCCACCGCGCTGGCCATCGTTTCCAGGTCCATGCCTCCCCCCAGAAATTCGTCCAGCCGACCAGCGATGGTCAGTGCATCTCTCATCACATCATCGTAGCGGACATTGAGCACCGAGAAGCGCTCTTGCTGGCTCAGCCAGTCATCGACCGCTCGCAGGTGCGCCTCGAATAACGGGATCATCTCCTCTGGGGGCGCCAAGCTATCGGGGGCCGTCCCCCGCCGCTCTATCATCACATTCTGAGAAGCCAATACCTCCCGCAGATCACGTCGCATGAACACGACACGATACTCGTAGTCAGCCGGCAGTTCCCGCAGGAGCAGATAGATGATTTTGACGACTGCCCCCCGAGCGTCGGACAGCCAGCGAGAGTCTTCCTTGAGATGCTTGACAGCCTCGAGCTCGTAATAACCGTTGGGGTTGTCCGAGTCTCGCTCCCGAATATTGTCGACGAGCACAGGCAAGCCACCCGCTTCGAGCATGCGCATCATCATCGAGGTGCCGGAACGCGGAAGGCCTGATACGACGGTGATGAAGTCACGACGTCCTTGCCCTTGAATCGTTTGGATCTTATTCACTGAATCGGGTCTCCGACAACGCCACGGACCCGCCCCCTGAGCAGCAACCGACTATTCAAGGAAGAAATAGGGATAGGAAAACCAGACGCACGATCACTTTAAAACGCCCGCCCCAACCCTTGGCTAGAGTTTATCATTGATGAGCGGCGGGCGGCAAGCGCCTCATGCGGGCGGCAGCCCTGAAACATGGCCGCGCGACCGCAGTCACGGTCGATGCACGGGGCGCGCGCCTGACCAAGGCGACCCCATCGCCTTCATCCGCGCCTCCTGCGCCGCCCTCCGGCTCGACCCCGCGCGGATGCGAAGACATGGACAAGAACACCCCACACGGATAAGATGGACAACTCGCTGCAACTTGTGTGGCGCCCCAGTCCCAGGAGAGGTGCCGGAGTGGCCGATCGGGCCTGACTCGAAATCAGGTGTACGCGCGAGCGTACCGTGGGTTCGAATCCCACCCTCTCCGCCAGTTTTGTGAATAAACATCAATCAAGACAAGCTGTTACAGAATACCGCTCGGTATTGATCCCCCAAACAGTCCCCCACTGCGTCAATGCCTTGCCTAT